>SXGT01349845.1_pt1 | contig 182277 bp, 164 predicted proteins | sample 3176221 | NCBI WGS metagenome assembly SXGT01 (sample SAMN11356862, study PRJNA531348) | freshwater metagenome | isolation source: freshwater sample F1-120 | place: China: Fuxian Lake, Yuxi | collected 2017-12-25 | reverse complement strand
TTCGTGGTAGCAGCCACAGTACCAATTCTGCATAGCAAACTCCGTTGGCTGCTGCCATTGCGGTTCAACATATATTATCCGAAACTAAGCTAACAAAACTTTCGCTTTTTATACCAAAATATGTTGGCTTAGCGAAACTACGGGTTTCGTATAATTTTTTCTTTATCTAACAGACTTTGTATTTTATTTATAATTTTTTCCAAAGTAACAGATTAAAATAAACAAAACAATACCACTTATCGGTAAAAAAGCTGTTATTAAAAGTGAAAACTTATCTTCTTTTGATTCTTGAATGATGCGCTTTTCTCCCTACCTTTGCGCCTCCAAATTATAAAGGGAAAAAATATTATGGCAGACTTAAAATTTCAAAGGAATTTCGGAATTGCAGCACATATCGACGCAGGCAAAACAACAACTACAGAACGCATTTTGCGTTACACTGGTATGATTCATAAAATTGGTGAAGTGCACGATGGTGCAGCTACTACCGATTGGATGGAGCAAGAAAAAGAAAGAGGAATTACCATTACTTCTGCAGCAGTAAGTTGCAAATGGGATTTTCCTACTGTTAGAGGTAAGTCGGATGCAAATACAAAAAATTATTATTTCAATATTATTGATACTCCCGGTCACGTGGATTTTACAGTTGAAGTAGAAAGATCGATGCGTGTATTGGATGGATTGATTGCATTATTCAGTGCGGTTGATGGTGTGGAACCACAATCTGAAACTGTTTGGCGTCAGGCAAATCGTTACAATGTTCCGCGTATCGGTTTTGTAAATAAGATGGACCGTTCCGGTGCGGATTTCTTAAATGTGGTAAAGCAAGTTCGCGAAATGTTGGGGTCAAAAGCCGTTCCGTTGCAATTGCCAATTGGTGCCGAAGATGATTTCAAAGGGGTAGTGGACTTAGTGAAAATGAAAGGAATTATCTGGCACATGGAAACAGAAGGAATGACTTTCGATGAAATTCCTGTTCCGGAAGATATGCTTGCAGAAGCAAATGAATGGAGAGGTCATTTAGTAGAAGCTGTTGCCGAATACGATGATAAGTTATTGGAAAAATTCTTCGAAAATCCAGATTCGATTTCCGAAAATGAAATTCACGAAGCAATTCGTAAAGCAACCATCGATTTAAGCATTGTGCCAATGATGTGTGGTTCTTCCTTTAAAAATAAAGGAGTACAAACGGCGCTAGATGCGGTTTGTCGTTACCTTCCTTCGCCATTAGATATTGAAGCAGTATCGGGAATGAATCCTGATTCTGGTGAAACAGAAACGCGTAAGCCAGATGCAAAAGAACCTTTTGCAGCATTAGCATTTAAAATTATGACCGATCCTTTCGTTGGTCGTTTGGCATTCTTCCGGGTTTATTCCGGTCATTTGGATGCAGGTTCTTATGTGTTGAATGTAAGAAGCGGAAAAAAAGAACGCATCAGCCGAATTATGAAAATGTTTGCCAACAAACAAAACCCAATTGATTTTATCGAAGCTGGAGATATTGGTGCGGCTGTTGGTTTTAAAGAAATAAAAACAGGAGATACACTTTGTCACGAAGATCATCCAATTACTTTGGAAAATATGTTTATTCCAGAGCCGGTAATTTCTGTAGCAGTTGAACCAAAAACGCAAGCGGATGTTGACAAAATGGGTATGGCGATAGCTAAATTAATTGAAGAAGATCCTACACTTCGTGTAAGAACGGACGATGAAACATCGCAAACAATTTTAAGTGGAATGGGAGAGTTGCACTTGGAAATTATCATCGATCGTATGCGTAGGGAATTTAAAGTAGAAGTAAACCAAGGAGCTCCTCAAGTTGCCTATAAAGAAGCATTTGGAAAAACTGTTGAGCATCGCGAAACATTGAAAAAGCAAACGGGTGGTCGCGGTAAATTTGCTGATATTGTTTTTGAACTTGGACCAATTGATGAAGATTGGAAAGCAGAAAATCCAGATAAAAATTATCAATTTGTAAATGCACTTTTCGGAGGCTCTATTCCTCGTGAATTTGTTCCTGCAATTCAAAAAGGATTTGAAACTGCAATGACAACCGGTGTGTTGGCAAGTTATCCGGTTGACAATATGAAAATTCGTGTGTTCGATGGTAGTTTCCATGCCGTTGACTCCGATTCAATGTCTTTCGAACTTTGTGCAAAATCAGGATTTCGTGAAGCTGCAAGAAAAGCAAAACCTGTTTTATTGGAGCCAATCATGAAAGTAGAAGTTGTTACTCCAGATTTATACATGGGTGATGTAACGGGCGATCTTAACCGTCGTCGCGGGATGTTGGAAGGAATGGATAGTCGTGCTGGTGCGCAAGTAATCAAAGCAAAAGTTCCATTGAGCGAAATGTTTGGTTATGTTACACAACTTCGTTCTTTAAGTTCGGGTCGTGCATCCAATACGATGGAGTTTAGTCATTATTCTCCTGCACCAAATGGTATTGCAGAAGAAGTAATTGCTAAAGTAAAAGGCAAAACAACAAAAGGGTAAAAAGCTTTTATAATAATTGAAATCCACTTTTTAAAAAGTGGATTTTTTTTTACCCAACACTTTTTTTAATTCGAACTAATTTTTCCAAAAGAGGTTCCAATAAATCCAATTTCAACATATTAGCACCGTCGCTTTTTGCAATGGAAGGATTGGGATGTGTTTCAATAAACAATCCATCGGCACCTGTTGCAATAGCAGCTTTTGCAACGGTTTCAATCATTTGCGGATTTCCGCCGGTAATTCCTGACGATTGATTTGGTTGTTGTAAACTATGCGTACAATCCATAATAACCGGAACGGCATTCGACTGCATGATAGGAATATTTCGATAATCAATTACTAAATCTTGATAGCCGAAAGTGTTGCCTCTTTCGGTGAGCATAATTTTATTGTTGCCCGATTTTTTTATTTTTTCAACTGCAAACTTCATTGCTTCGCCGCTGATGAATTGTCCCTTTTTTACATTTACAATTTTTCCGGTTTTTGCAGCAGCTTCCAATAAATCGGTTTGACGACAAAGGAATGCAGGTATTTGCAAAATATCGACATGCTTTGCAGCAAGTTCGGTTTCTTCTTTTGCATGTACGTCAGTGGTTACAGGAAGTGAAAACTCCGTTTTTATTTTTGAAATTAAATCAAGCGCAATATTATCTCCCAATCCGGAAAATGAATTTCCACTGGTTCGGTTTGCTTTTCTGTAAGACGCTTTGAAAACAAAAGGGATGCCTAAATTTTTACAAATAGTTTTAATTTTTTCTGCCGATTCCATCAACAACATTTCATTTTCTACAACGCATGGGCCTGCAATTAAAAAGAAATTTGCTTCATCATAAACTTGTTGCTTAAATAAATCTTTCAAAAAATTTTCCATTGTGCAAAGATAAAGTTTACAAAATAAGCTATTGCTTTTTTAGCAAGCAGAAGGAAATTGATATTTCTTGCACTTGTCCATTATTTTTGTAACTATGAAAAAGGATAAAATATTAGTCATTGGAGCTTGTGGACAAATTGGTGTGGAACTTACTTTGGCATTACGAAAAATATATGGCGCTGAAAATGTATTGGCTTCCGATTTGCGCGAACAAAACGAATTGTTGAAAGGAACTGGCCCATATGTAAGTATTGATGTGATGAAAAAAGATGCGCTTCAATTACAAGTTATTCGCCAAGGCATTACACAAATTTATCATTTGGCTGCAATCCTTTCTGCAACAGGCGAACGAAGCCCATTGATTGCTTGGAACTTAAATATGCAAGGGCTTTTAAATGTGTTGGAAATTGCCAGAGAAGAAAAATTAGATAAAGTTTATTGGCCATCTTCGATTGCGGTTTTTGGAAATTCATCACCAAAACAAAACTGTCCGCAACAAACAATAATTGAACCATCAACTGTTTATGGAATAAGTAAATATGCCGGAGAGTTTTGGTGTAATTATTTTTTTATGCGTTATGGTGTTGATGTGCGCAGTCTTCGTTATCCGGGAATTATAAGTTATAAATCTGCGCCCGGCGGCGGAACTACGGATTATGCTGTTGAAATTTATCATCAAGCATTAAAAGAAAAAAGCTATGAATGTTTTTTAAAAGAAGACACTTATTTGCCAATGATGTACATGGCTGACGCCATTCGTGCAACGATTGAATTGATGGAAGCTCCTGCAGAAAAAATTTCTGTTCGTACTTCGTACAATGTTGCAGCAATGAGTTTTTCGCCTAAAGAAATTTTTCAAGAAATTAAAAAACATATTCCTGATTTTACTATTTCTTATAAATCAGATTTTCGTCAAACGATTGCTGATAGCTGGCCACAGAGCATCGACGATAATGTAGCCCGAAAAGATTGGGGGTGGAAAGAAGAATTTAATCTTTCGGAAACAACTGCTGATATGTTGAAAAATTTACAACTGTAATTTTTTAGCAGCATTTTTTATTTTGTTGAATCGGAGGACATTTAACCGAGCCATAACTGCAAAAAACACAACAGTCACCATCTTTTGGTTTCAATCTTACTTTGCAATTTTCACATTCATAAAAAAAAGTGCAAGCATTTGTTGGCATCGTTTCTTTTTTTTGATGGCCGCATTTGGGGCAAGTAATGGTTGAGATTAATTCTACTTTGCTTTCATCAACAGCGCAGCAATTTGCAGCTTTTTGTTTGGGCGAAAAATAATAATTTAACCCTGCTGAGACTAACAACCCAAGCATAGCAGTATAAATAATTGTAGTGTCGAAGTGTACATTGTAAGCATAAAAAATTGCTCCACTGCTCATTATTGAAAAAAGTAGCGGCAAAATATTCTTATGATTTCGGTAGGAAATAAATGTTCCGCCAAGTGAAAGCAATACAAAAGCTTGAAAAATATATTCTGTAAAACCGCCAAAAAGTTCGGCAGAACTTAAACCAAAAGCGCTGAGTAAAAAACCAAAAAGAGGAAAACAACACGGCGATGCAAATACGGTAATAAAAATTCCGGTTATGCCAAGTTTATCAAGGTTTGAAATCAATTTCATAAAAGTTATATTTTATCCAATTGACCTTTCAATTGTGTAAAACAATATGCCGTAAAAGGAATAAATCCAAATAATAAAAATACCCAATAATTTTCAGTGCAATAAAACAAAAGTAGAACAAGCGAAAATAAATAAAGAGGGTAAACGAAAACTAACAATGCAATTAAAACGGAATCGAAATGATCGGAACGGCGAAAATATTTGGTCACTATTTTTTTTAATAAAAAATAAATTGGCGCATGCAAAACCCAACCAAAAATTGCAGGAATTGCAAATAAGATTTTATAAAAAAGCGAGTAGTTAATTTGTAATAATTCTTTTTGTTTTTGAATGTCATCTTTTTTGATTTCGTAAACCAGCGATTTTAATTGCATTTCAAGTTGGTTGTTGAAAGCTTGAATTTGTAGCCCTTCCGAAAGTTCGCGATCAATGGAACTTGCAGTCATTAGCTCACCAAAATTTATGGATACATTTTTCCCAAAACGCCGAAAGGAACTATAGTTGAGACCAACCGGTAATATTTTTAGCGGAATAGATTCATCCCAACTTTTTAATGCAAGCCGCGCCGTTCCTTTCATCAGCGGTCGCAAATGCCATTCGTTTATGCAGCGCCCTTCGCTAAAAATAATTACCAATCCGTTTGATTTAAAAAGTTCAACACAAGCATCAAATGTTTTATAGTTTTCAGAAACGTTTTCAATTCCTTCGCTTGCGCGATAAACCGGTAACATTTTTACACCTCTAAATATTTTTTTAACAAATAAATTCGCAAATGCATCACCTCTCGCCAAGGACCAGATTGGTTTTTCAAATAAAAGATCAAGAATGATTGCATCCAAAAAAGAATTGGGATGATTGCACGCCAACAACAGCGGTCCATTTTCTTTGAGAAATTTTGGCTTGTTGATGCTTATTTTTCTGCAAAAAATTAGCATTGCCAACCGAATGTAAATTTTTAAAAAAGAATACAACAATTGCAATTATTTTTGGTAAAGCGATGGAAGATAAATTAAAAAATTCAAAACGGTTGATTGTAATTGGCGGAGGTGCTGCTGGTTTTTTTTGTGCAATAAATGCTGCAAGAATGAATAAGAATTTACAAGTAGTGATTATAGAAAAATCGAATAAACTACTTTCCAAAGTTCGTGTTTCGGGCGGCGGGCGCTGCAATGTAACGCATGCTTGTTTTGACATTTTGGAAATGAGTAAAAAATATCCACGTGGGCAACATTTTGTAAAAAAAGCATTTCATCAATTTTTTACCAACGATACCATTCGATGGTTCGAGGAAAGAAATGTGAAATTAAAAACCGAAAAAGATGGAAGAATGTTTCCCGTTACCAATTCTTCTCAAACCATCATTGATTGTTTGTTGAAGGAAGCTGAAAAATATAGCGTGGAAATTAAAATGAATAAAGAAGTAAAGTCGCTGCAATTAGTAAATAAAAATAGCGACACAAGTTTTCAAATTCAATTGTCCAACTCTGAAATTATTGAATCAAATATTTTAGTTATTGCTTGTGGCGGTTATCCAAAATCGGCAATGTTTGATTGGTTAAAAATCTCTAATCACAATATTGAAAACCCAACTCCATCATTATTTACTTTTAATCTTCCGCATCATCCTATTTCAAAATTGATGGGTGTGAGTGTGGAGAATGCAATTGTAAAAATTGTTGGAACTAAATTGGAACAAGAAGGCCCATTGTTAATTACGCATTGGGGGTTGAGTGGACCCGCAGTGTTGAAATTAAGTGCTTGGGGAGCGCGGGAATTAGCAAGTACAATTTGGCATTTTTCGATTTTAATAAATTGGATGCCGAATTTTAATAACCAAACTTTAAGAGATCAATTTCACCAATTGAGAAAAGAAATGGGTTCGCAAAAAGTTTTATCTAAAAATAAATTTGATCTTCCCAATCGTCTTTGGGAATTTATTGCTTTGCAATCCGGGATAAAACCAGAATGCAGATGGGCAGATTTGACCACTGTAGATCAAAATAAATTCATCAACAACCTTTGTTGTTTTGCTGCGGAAGTAAAAGGGAAAACTACATTTAAAGAGGAATTTGTAACTGCAGGCGGTATAAAATTGACTGAAATTGACGCCAATTCAATGCAAAGTAAAATTGTCAATAACCTTTATTTTGTAGGAGAAGTAATGGATGTGGATGGCATTACGGGAGGTTTCAACTTTCAACATGCTTGGACAAGCGGCTGGGTTGCCGCCAATCATATTTCCCATTTGTAAGTCCATTTTGATTTGTTGGTAGACCAACACCAACCAAAGCCTTATACCAACGAGGGCAAAAAAAAATTAGAAGATACTTACTACTATTTAATATGCTGATCAGTCTCCGTTTTTTTTCTGTTAATAAAATCCATAATTATAGTTGTTAATACCCCAATTGCCGCAATGACTAATAAGATTTTTCCGCCAGAATTTATTCCGTTTTTAAACAACAGGAAAAACCCCCAAAATGCAACTATCCCACATAATATATATCGTAATAACATCCATATTGAAATTATTTTTTTCATAATAATAATTTTTAAATGATTAAAGAATTATACATGCTGCAGCTGCTCCAGCAATACATTGGTAAAGAAAATAACCACAAGCAGCAACACACACCCAGTCGCTACCGCATGTTTTTACTATGAAACAATTCATACATTCATAAAAAGGCTGGCTTGCACAAGGGGCATCGCCAACGCGACCAGATGGTACTGATCTATTGTTAGATAAGTATTGGAATGTTTCATTGAATGGAATTTCTTTGTCAAACTTCCATCTCCCAATTCTTCTATTATTATCCAATTCAAATTGGTAGTATAGTTCATTATTTACAGTAGAGACTTTGTATAAACTATTGCCACTTTCTTGTTTAATTGTAGAAATTTTTGTAATTAAGAAGTTATCTTCATAAATGTAGATATTTAATACGCTTTCAACTGTACCCTTTAATATTGGTATTGTAACAAGATTCAATTTGGATGTATAAAAATAAGTACGTTTTATGTCGTTTGTATTTAATGAAAGTTGTTTTAGCGTGTTTTTCCAAATTTTATTTTCTTTCAGCTTGTTTAGAATCGAATTCCTGTAAGAAATTTTAGTTACTTGTTTTACGTTTTCACCCATAATAAAACCTTTAGAATCTAATCCCATTTGTTTGTAAACATCATTTTGATAAAGTACTTTTTCTGAATTGTCATTAACAGGATTATTGTTTTTTGTACAGGCAATTATTAAAATTGCACTAATGCAAGTAATTATTCAGCAGTTAGCACTAATTTTTTCTTTTTCATTTTATTTATTTTTGAGTTAAAGATTCTCCATTAATTTTTTTCTTAACAATAACGAGATAAATTCTGAAAATAAAATAAAAAACAATCAATATTGAAGGTATAATTACAACTAGATTTAATTCATTTAAAGACTTTAGTAGTAGTTTGTGAAAAAAAATTACGAAAAGCAACAAGCCCCCGATGGGTGCAATGGTTGCTCCTAATTTTTTTCTTTCCAAATTAATTGTTTTTGCAGTTATTAAAAGAACAATGATGAAAACGACAATAATAATAAATTCTATATACATAAATAATGTTTTTATATCATTAATTATTGTTTATTTACCAGGCCAAGCATCGCAACAAAACTCAAGACCGCACAAATAACAACAAGCTAAATAAGCTGGAAATACTGGTATTGTTGCTGCACAGACAGAAGCACAAGCATAAAAAGAAAAAGGGCAACACAAATTATCTGCATCAGTAGATTCTGAATTTTCTATTGAATTACCGGAATCCGTTCCTGCTGCAAAAGAGTGTAACAATAATTGATTTGCGTTTTGAAGTAATTTAGGGTTAGTTTGAAATTTTATCACCAAATTTTGGAATTGAATCATTTTAAAACTCTGTGTTTCTTTACATGATATGCAATTAGCCTCCTCATTATATAGTTTTAATACTTTGTATTTTTCCAAAAGTCTGTTAGACGCAATTTGTATTTTGGAAATGGTTTCTAAGTATCCTTTTTTATCAACTCCTATTTTTTTTAAAAAGTCATCTTGATTTTGCATATCAACTTTTGTAATATCTATATTACTTGATACTACTTTACTCATAAAATTCATGTTGGCTGTTGCTATTAACTTCCAATCGGAGTCATTGGAAAGTGTTTGAATTACCGCTTTCTGCTCCTTCGCGTTTAGCTGGTTAAATGGTCTCTCGTTTTGAGTTGTTTTTTGACAGCTAGAAGCAAAAGCAAACACAGCTATAAAAAGTGTTTTCACAATTTGAGTTCTCATTTTTTAAAATATTAATTTATTCCTACCTTCAGATTAGGCGCTTTGTCAGAATATTCCGCCGTTAATATTTTTGTTGTTCAAGTTTCGTAATTCAAAGTTAGAATTAGTATTTACGTGTTTTCAAAAAAGTAGCCTACTATTTTTCGATAAAAAGGTTGTTTTTTGTTAAAAAATGAAGAAAATCACGACGGCATACTACTTATCGGTAGTTTTTTAAAAATAGTGTACGGTGGTAATGGTTAGGTAAAATCACCGCCAAAAATCAAATAATATCGGTTATCTTTGCCGCCCCGAAAATTAAATCCCTTTCGGGTAAATTTAATCATGTTTCAAAATGTTATTGTTAAACAACTAAACGCTGATGCACAGGAGTCTGCTACTGCAGAATCTACAGCGATATCAACTGCACCTGTGACTGAGCAAGTTACTCCAACTGCTCATGACGATTTCGACTGGAGCGTAGATAAAAGAAGCATCGCAACTTATTCTAAAGAAGAAAAAGAAAAGTACGAGAAAGTGTACGATGGCACATTTGTACAAATCAATGATGGCGAAATGATTAAAGGCCTTGTTGTTGGTTTAACCAAAACAGATGTGGTTTTGAACATTGGTTTCAAAAGCGATGGTTTGATTTCTTTGAATGAGTTTCGTGATATGACCGATTTAAAAATTGGTGATGAAGTAGAAGTATTTGTTGTAGAAAAAGAAGACAGAGATGGATTGTTGAACCTTAGCCGTAAACAAGCAAGAATGGTTCGTTCATGGGAACGCATCATGGAGGTGAACAAAACTGGTGAAGTAGTTACAGGTATTGTTACAAATAAAACAAAAGGTGGATTGATTGTGAATGTATTTGGAATGGAAACTTTCCTTCCTGGTTCACAAATTGATGTAAAACCAGTTACAGACTACGACCAGTTTGTTGGAAAAACAATGGAGTTTAAAGTTGTAAAAATTAATGAAACAATAAAGAATGCTGTTGTTTCTCATAAAGCTTTAATAGAAAGCGACATCGAAGCACAACGTGCGCAATTGATGGGTAAATTGGAGAAAGGACAAGTATTGGAAGGTATCGTTAAAAACATTACTGACTTTGGTGCATTTATGGATTTGGGTGGATTGGACGGATTGCTTTACATCACCGATATTTCATGGGGACGTATTTCGCATCCAACTGAAGTATTGAAAATGAACCAAAAAATAAATGTTGTTGTATTGGATTTTGATGATGACAAGAAACGAATCAGCCTTGGTTTGAAACAACTTACTTCACATCCTTGGGATATTTTAGGGGAAGAAATTTTAGAAGGAAATACAATCAACGGTAAAGTTGTAAATATTGAAGACTACGGTGCATTTTTAGAAATTCAACCAGGTGTAGAAGGTCTTGTTCACGTAAGCGAAATTACTTGGGCAAATACACCGGTAAATGCAAAAGAATTTTTCAAATTGGGAGATGCACACGAAGCAAAGATTGTAACATTGGATAAAGCAACACGCAAAATGAGTCTTTCTATCAAACAACTTATTGCTGATCCTTGGAACGAAATTGATGAAAAATTCCCGGTGGACAGTCGCCACAAGGGCTTGGTAAAAAACATCACACCTTATGGCGTATTCATTGAACTTTCTTCCGGCATTGGCGGAATGATTCACATCAGCGATCTTAGTTGGTTGAAGCGTTTCAATCATCCGGGTGAATATGTAAAAGTTGGTGAGAATATCGACATTATCATTTTGGGAATGGATAAAGAAAGCAGAAAATTGCAATTAGGTCATAAGCAATTGGAAGAAGATCCTTGGAATAAATTACAAGATGTATTTGCAATTGGAAGTTTACACGAAAGCACCGTTACCAAAAAAGACGACAAAGGTGCATTGATTCAATTGCCATACGGATTGGAAGGATTTGCCCCAGCACGCCATTTAGTAAAAGAAGATGGAAAGTTGGTGCTTGTAGATGAAGTAGCGCAGTTTATGGTAATTGAATTTGATCGCAACGAAAAACGCATTGTACTTTCTCATACACGCACTTGGGAAAAAGCAATAGCGGAAGAAAAGGAAACTGCAAAGAAAGAAGCTAAAGTAGAAGTAGAAAAAACACGCAAAGCTGTTAAAACAGTTCAAGCAAAAGTTGAAAAATCAACTTTGGGCGATTTGGGTGCTTTAGCCGACATCAAAGCAAAATTGAAAAAGAACGAAAGCAAATCAAAAAGCGAATAATTCATTGGGTTCTAGTAAAACAAAAAAGTGTTCCTATTAAAAGGGACACTTTTTTTGTGGCATATTGTTGTCTAAAATATAGAAACTAAATGCAATTATAAGGGTTAGTCTTTACTAAACAATGCCTTCAATTCGGTAGCATCTTTTGGGTTCATTTTCCCTCCTAAAATTAATCGTACTTGCCTTCTTCTTAATGCACTCTCAAATATTTTTTTCTCTTCTTCAGTTTCCGGAATTAGAGGGGTAACTGGCCTTGGTTTTCCATTAGCATCCAATGCTACAAAAGTATAATAAGCTTCGTTACTTTTGTATTTGTACTGTTGCGATAAATCTTCTCCCCAAACTTTAAGGTGTATTTCCATTGATGTATTAAAAGCTCGAGAAATTTTAGCTTCAATGTGAACTGCATTTCCCAATTTAATTGGTGCTTCGAAAGAAATATTATCAACAGAAGCGGTTACTGCTGGCGCATCGCAATGTTTGTGTGCTGTTAATGCAGCAGCAATATCCATCCAATACATTAATCGGCCTCCCATTAAATTACCAAATAAATTGGTATCGTTTGGCAACACCAGTTCAGTCATAATTGTTAAACTATCAATTGGATGTTTTGCAGTCATTTTCTTTTTTTTCAAAGATATTCAATATTGAATGAATGTTTAATTTGTTACTTGAACCAAAGTTTGAAACATATACTTTTGCGTGTCGCCAATTTGAAAAAAATAATAATAATGAAAAGTTACCCGAATATTTCATTTACTAATACAAAAAATGCATTTGCGTATAAAACCGATATGCAATTGAAAAAAACAAGGTTTATTTTTTCATTGATGCAGTTGAACTGGTTAGTTAGCATTGCAACAAAAGTTACCCCATTAATGATGAAAATTGGGTTACCATTAAATGGAGTTATTAAAAAAACAATCTTCAGCCAATTTTGTGGAGGTATTACTTTGGAAGATACGGCTATGGTTGCAGAAACAATTGGGAAATACCAAGTTCAAACTGTGTTGGATTACGGTATTGAAGGAAAAGATGGGGAAGAAAATTACGATGCAGCTTGTGTCGAAATGCTTCGTGTAATAAATTTTGCAGCAACACAAATTCATATTCCATTTGTAAGCATTAAACTCACTGGCTATGCACGATTTTCTCTTATGCAAAAGATGGATGAACAAATGAAAATAGCGGATGGAAATTTATATGAACGTTTTTATAAAGTAGTTGAAAAATTAAGCCTATCTGAAAAAAATGAATGGGATAAAGTGTTTTTTAGAGTAATGAAAATTTGTTCGCTTGCTGCCGAAAAAAAAGTTGGCTTGTTTATAGATGCAGAAGAATCTTGGATACAAGCACCGATTGATGCACTTTGTATGCAATTGATGGAAAAATTTAACCAACAACAAGTTATTGTATTTAACACGTTTCAACATTATATACACGATCGACTTTCATTTTTAAAATGGTCGTATCAAACTTCACTTGAAAAAAAATTTATTTTAGGCGCTAAATTGGTGCGTGGTGCCTATATGGAAAAAGAAAGAAAACGTGCGATGGATTTGGGGTATACATCCCCCATTCACCCAGACAAAGAATCTTGCGATAAAGATTATAATGCTGGGATTGAATTTTGTATCCAACATATTGAAAATGTAAAATTGATTGTTGCATCGCACAATGAGTATAGTAATTTATACGCAGTTGAAGGGTTACAAAAAAAGGGATTACCAGTCAATCATCCGCATGTTCATTGGAGTCAGTTATACGGGATGAGCGATAATATAACTTTTAATTTGGCAAAAGCAGGGTGTTCAGTAAGTAAGTTTTTGCCATTCGGCCCCATCAAAGATGTAATACCTTATTTGATGCGCCGTGCACAAGAAAATAGTTCAATAGGTGGACAAACAGGAAAAGAGTTATCTTATATAAAAAAGGAATTACAACGAAGAGGGGGGGATTAAAAAATAATTTTAATAGAGTTTTTTACAACTCAACTCTATTAATTAAATTGCAATTATGCAGCAGTATCTTGGATTACTTCAACATATTTTGGATAATGGAACGCGAAAGCAAGATCGCACTGGTACGGGAACTATCAGCTATTTTGGTTATCAAATGCGTTTTGATTTACAAAATGGATTTCCGTTGGTAACAACAAAAAAAGTGCACCTGAAGAGTATTATTTATGAGTTATTGTGGTTTTTAAAAGGGGAAACAAATATTCAATATTTAAAAGAAAATAAAGTTGGAATTTGGGATGAGTGGGCAAATGAAAATGGAGATTTGGGACCAGTTTACGGAAAGCAATGGAGAAGCTGGGAAGGAAAAGATGGAAAAATAATTGACCAAATTTCCGAATTAATTAAAGAGATAAAAAGAAATCCGGGTAGTCGGAGATTAATCATCAGCGCTTGGAATGTTGCCGATTTGCCAGAAATGGCGTTAATGCCCTGTCATGCTTTATTTCAGTTTTATGTGATTGATGGAAAACTGAGTTGTCAGTTGTACCAACGAAGTGCCGATGTTTTTTTGGGAGTGCCTTTTAACATTGCATCGTATGCATTATTAACGCTGATGATTGCACAAGTTTGCGATTTACAACCGGGCGAGTTCATTCATAGTTTTGGCGATGTGCACATTTATTCCAATCATTTGGAGCAAGTAAATCTTCAATTAAGTAGAAATGTTTTTCCATTGGCAAAAATGAAAATAAATTCAACAGTCAAAAATATTTTCGATTTTAAGTTTGAAGATTTTGAATTGGAAAATTATCAAAGTCATCCTGCAATTAAAGCATCGGTTGCTGTATAAATAAAAAAGAAATTTTATTAAATGAATATTTCACTTATAGTCGCTGCTTCCACTAACAATGCCATTGGCAAGGATAATCAACTGCTTTGGCATTTGCCAAATGATATGCGCTATTTTAAAAATACAACTTGGGCAATGCCCGTGGTGATGGGAAGAAAAACTTTTGAATCGATGAAAGGAAAACCATTGCCCGGCAGAAAAAATATTGTTGTTACACGCCAAAAAGATTGGAAAGCGGACGGAGTTGTTGTAGTTAATAATTTACAAGATGCAATTGCAGCTGCAGAAGAAACAGATGCAAAAGAAATGTTCGTCATCGGCGGCGGAGATATTTATAAACAAGCAATTTCATTAGCGAATAAAATTTATTTAACGCGTGTACAAACGGAAATAGACGCAACTGTTTTTTTTTCGGAGATAAATGAAAAAGAATGGAAATTAATAAAAAATCAAGATCGAAAAAAAGACGAAAAACATAAGTTTGATTACAGTTTTCAAATTTGGGAACGCCAATAATTATTTTCGAAAATTTTATTTTAGAAAAGTGTATAGCCGATTCAAATTAGCAATTAAGTATTGTCATTATTGGTTTACCGCTTCCAATGGAAAAGGCCATGGAATTCATTCTCCGTTCGTGTTTCAATTCATTACACAGGTTTTGAATGACAATAAAAAACACGAGACTTACGAACAAGTTGAGGAATTGCGCAACCAACTTTTGTCAAATAATTTACAGTTGGAAGTAGAAGATTTTGGAGCTGGATCTTTTGCTAGTGCAAAAAAAAATAAAACAATTGCTTCCATTGCACGCCATGCTGCAAAGCCAAAAAAATTTGGACAACTTTTATTTCGAATCGCAAAAAAATATCAACCGAAAACAATCGTTGAATTGGGAACATCGCTTGGCATTTCAACTTGTTATTTATCCTTGGCAAATCGCAGTGCATCAATTTTTACGTTGGAAGGATCTGAATCAATTGCTGCTATTGCCAAAAATAATTTTGAAAAAATAGGCGCTGAAAATTGTAAACAAGTTCTTGGGAATTTTGATTCTACTTTGCAGCCAGTTCTGAACCAAATTGAAACAGTTGATTTATGTTTTTTAGATGGAAATCATCGCAAAGTACCAACTGAAAATTATTTTAACCAACTGCTTACAAAAAAAAATAGCAATTCAATTTTTATATTGGATGATATTCATTGGAGTAAAGGAATGGAGTCTGCTTGGGAAATAATTAAAAATAATCCGGAAGTTCGCTGTACAATTGATCTTTTTTTTATTGGGATTGTTTTTTTCAAACATGAAATTATTGAACCACAACATTTCAAAATTAGATTTTGAAAACAGGTTAAATTTCAAAAAAATATTTAGCGAAGCACGTATTTTTGAAATGTGGAATTACCAAAATTATTTTTAGAATCTATTGATGCAGCAAAAGGATTTAATCGTACTGCTTTTGAAGAAGTGCACCGATTATCCGAACGAATTACATCAATTCGAATTAATGCCGCAAAATTTTCTGAAAAGGATAATCACTTTCAATTACACAATAAAGTGCCGTGGGCACAAGCCGGATATTATTTACAAGAACGACCTTCTTTTACTTTCGATCCACTTTTTCATGCAGGTTGCTATTATGTACAAGAAGCTAGCAGTATGTTTTTGGAGCAAGCGGTAAAGCAATTGGTTGATCTTTCCAAACCATTGAAAGCGCTTGATCTCTGTGCTGCTCCTGGTGGAAAATCAACTCATTTGCTTTCACTTATTTCCAATGAAAGTTTATTGGTTAGCAACGAAGTGATTCGTTCTCGTTTGAATGTTTTGAATGATAATATTGTAAAATGGGGAAATGATAATGTGATTATTTCCAACAATGATGCAAGAAGTTTTCAGCAATTGAAAAATTATTTTGATTTAATTGTTGTTGATGCGCCTTGCAGTGGAAGTGGTTTGTTTCGACGCAATGAAACTGCGATTGATGAATGGAGTTTGAATAATGTAAATCTTTGTAGTGGGCGACAGCAAAGAATTCTCGCCGACGTATTGCCAGCGCTAAAAGAAAATGGGATCTTGATTTATTCTACTTGTTCTTATTCGCAAAAAGAAAATGAAGAAATAGGAAATTGGTTGGAAAATGAATTAGAAATGAAACACGAAACACTGAAACTAAAAGAGGATTGGGGAATTGTGGAAACTGAATTTGGTTATCGGTTTTGGCCGGATCGTTTGAAAGGTGAAGGATTTTTTCTTGGTTGTTTTCGGAAAATAAATACAAAGATTGAAACTGAATCTTACAATAAAACTAAAAGACCAAAACTTGAAAAAATCAATAATGAGTTTTTAAAATCTTGGTTGCAATCGGATGAATTTATTTTTTTTCAACAAAACCAAAACATACATGCAATAAATAGCAACCATTTTTCTGAGATTGATTTTTTGATGACCAAACTTCGAATAGAAAATGTTGGAATAAAAATGGGAATGCAAATGAAGCGAAATTTAATTCCGGACCACGCATTGGCAATGAGCAATTTTGTTTCAAACGAAGTTGCAAAACTGGAGCTCGATTTTGAGCAAGCGATTCAATATTTGAAAAAGGAAGAAGTGAAAATAAATGAAGCTGAAAAAGGGTGGAAGCTGGCAACATTTAAAGGCCACAATTTAGGATGGATAAATGTTTTGGAAAAACGAATCAATAATTATTACCCCAAAGCATTACGAATTTTGAAGAATTAAAAACACTTAAAATGCTGCATCTTTGCCGAAAATTATTTCGAATGAAAAAGCCCATTTTCTTTTTGTTTCAGTTTTTACTCTTTAATGGAATTTTTGCACAGCAAAAAGAATTAATAATTCAAAAAGAAAGCAAAGGGTTTTATGTTGAACATAAAACTGCAGCGAAAGAAAATTTTTATTCAATTGGTCGTTTGTATAATATTCATCCACGCAATTTGGCAAACTACAATAATTTAGTAATGGCGCGTGGTTTAAGTTTAACTCAACAAATAAAAGTTCCACTTTCAGATACCAATTTTTCTCAAACTGTTTCGCAAGGAGTTCCAATTTATTATAGCATTTTAGCAAAAGAAGATTTGAATAAAGTTGCAGCGAAGTTTAATTTAACGAAAGAAAAATTAAACGAATGGAATAAAAATTCATCGATGAAAATTTCAACAGGAATGAAATTTATAATCGGTTTTTTGGTTACAAATGAAATGAAAGATCGTGTGATGAAATTTTCTTCAACGGATGATTTCAAAAATCCAACCGAAAAAGTAGAACAAGAAATTATTCCACAACCGCCTATTCAAGAAGTAAAAAAGCAAACGGAAAATAATGTTGCAAGTTTGCAATCCGAAAATGGTTCAATAAATTATTTTGAAAAATCTTTTGCGCAACAAATAAAATTGTCGCCCATAACAAAAGAACAAACCGTTACTGCCGGAATTTTTAAAACAGTTACGGGTTGGCAAGATGGGAAATATTATTTATTGATAAATGATGTTGAACCCGGTACAATTTTGAAAATTACAAATCCAACCAATAACAAAATTATTTATGCAAAAGTTTTGTATTCGATGGAAGGAATTCGACAAAATCAAGGATTGGATATTCGCATAAGCAATGCAGCAGCGGCTGTGCTTGAGGTTGCCGAAACAGATAAATTTGTTTTATTGGTGAGTTACTAAACTTTTTATTTCAAAAACTTTAAAGGCCAAGCTAAATTATTCCATTTTACAAAAAAATAAGGTTGATTAATTGCTCCGAATCGTTGGTTAAAATAAGCGATGGATGAAATTGAAGATCCTTCAAAATCGAGGGAAAATGGCGAATTTGCAAATTCTTGAATCAAATTATCAATTAAAAAATGTTGTGCATCATTAGCTCTTCCCTCGGAAGTAGTTGCAGATAAAATAAGATAAATTCTTTTTTGATCTTTTAAAAAAATGGAAATTGAAAGCAACTCATTGTTTTGATTTGTTACCTTTCGTACCAACAACATTTTCTTATCGAATAAATTTTTACAAAGTAGCTTGAATCGATTATACGATTCGTTTTTAAGGTTTAGAATTCGCGTAGAATAGTTTTGTTTAAATAATTCAATTGCTTTTTCAAAATCGTTCGATTTTGAATATTGAAGTTTGTGTTTTTCTGTTCTTCTTAAATTTTTTAATAAATCTGAACTGTAATTGTTGAAAATTTCTTCGTAAGATTTATTTAGATTTAAAATGAAATTATTTCGATTGCCATTTTTGTAAATATCATTTTCATAATTAATACAAATTTCTCCAAAACGAAAATGCTGTTGGCTTATTTGAAGAAAATTGTTTTGAATTGTTTGTGCTAATTTATTAGTTGAAAAAATTCCTAATTGTTGTGTGAATGCAGGTTGGTACAAATAAGAAATTCCAAATTTTTTATTCCAAGTTAGTGGCATTACGGCTTCGTAATCATTCAGCACCAATGCATCCCAATTTTTTGCCATTGAATCTAAATAAAAAGAAAAACCATAAATCAAACTATTGTTTGCATTTTCAATACACCAATCCCATTTCTTTTTATCTAGTTCGCAATTTTTTAGAAACTTTATTTCAGAATTGCTTTCCATCATTTTGTTAGCGGGTAACTACAGCATTGTTTATTTTATCTAAAATTTGATGCGCTACTTCCATTGCCATCAAACCGTCTATTTCAGATACAATTGTTCGCGTATTTTTTTCAATGGCATTTTTAAATTCTTCCAATTCCATTTTTAATGCATTGGTTTCCGAAATCTGCGGATGAAATATTTCGATACTCTTATTCCCGGTTGAAGTTTCGATTTCAAACGAAAACGAATCTTTCACAATTGATTCGTCCGTTTTCAATCGTATTATTTCTGTTTTTTTATCTAAGAAATCTAAACCGATATAAGTGTCTTTTTGGAACAGTCGAATTTTGCGCATTTTTTTCATCGAAATTCTCGAAGAAGTTAAATTGGCAACACAACCATTGTTGAATTCAATTCTTACGTTGGCAATGTCTGGAGTAGTTGTCATTACTGCAATTCCGCTTGCATCAATATTTTTCACGTCACTTTTTACAATGCTTAAAATGATATCAATATCATGAATCATCAAATCTAAAATAACACTTACTTCCGTGCCACGCGGTTTGAATTCTGCCAAACGGTGCACTTCGATAAACATTGGATTTAACGGAATATTTTTTAGAACTAAAAAAGCAGGATTAAATCTTTCCACATGTCCCACTTGTAATTTAATATTTGATTCGCGAACAAGGTTTACCAAATTGTTCGCTTCTTCCATTGTGTTTGCAAGTGGTTTTTCTACAAAAACATGTTTCCCGCTTTTGATTGCTTTTTCGCAAAGCAAAAAATGATGATCAGTTGGTGCTACAATATCAGCCGCATCTATTACTTGCAGTAATTCTTCAACGGAAGTAAAACGCGTTATGCCATAAGATGCAACAATTTCATTTGCTGTTTTATCGTTCGGATCATAAAAACCAACGATTTCTACATTTGGTATTTCTTTCCAATTATTGATATGAAATTTTCCAAGATGACCTACACCAAAAATTCCGATTTTGAGCATTTAAAAGTACTTTAACTGCCAAAGGTAATGCAAGAAATTCAAGCACACAATCCAAAAAAAGTTGTTTCTTAAATTCGAATGGAAGTTTTATTTCTTAGCATGCAAACCCCTATCTTTGCGTTCCTAAAAAACAAAAATAATTTCGATTAGGTTTGTTTTTTTGAATAATGGATCGGTAGTTCAGTTGGTTAGAATGCCGCCCTGTCACGGCGGAGGTCGCGGGTTCGAGTCCCGTCCGGTCCGCAATAGAAATCCCTTACAATGATTTTGTAAGGGATTTTTGTTTCAGAGGTACAAGGTAGGACACTTTTATTTAGGTTAACTCTTTTAAGTCATTAAATTAATTCTTTATAAAACTGCTTAACCATCGCTACTAAATATAATTTTCTATAGATTAAATAAAAGAAAATCTGGACGTAGTTATAGTTCGTCCAGCCAGACTTTGGCAGTCGAAATCCCCAAAAAAGCATTAACTTGTTAATAAACATATATTAAAAAATTATAAATTTTTTTGGTAGTAATATACATTATTATATATTTGAAAATAGTTTATATTCGAAAGTTCGGATATAGTTGGGTTTTTTATGTGATGAAACCTTTCGAAATTTTGAATATCGATATAAACAATATTTATCTGGAAATGCTTATTATTCAACCAAAACAATACAAATTATGTATTTAGCTTTTCTTTCTAAATCCTTCTTCAAACAAGGCGGGTTTTTATCAAAACCGATTCGGATTATGAAACTTGCTACATTTTTATTAATCGCTGGTTCTATCCAGGTTAGTGCAAATGTTATGGAAGTTAACGCATCGCCACTGTTTGAAAAAACAGCCATTGAGATAACTGGTAGAGTTACTTCAAGTTCTGGCGAACCTTTAGTTAGCGCATCAATTACTGTTAAAGGCAGTAAGACTGGGGTGGTAACTGATGCAGGTGGTTATTTTTCAATTACTGTTCCAGACGATGCAGTATTGATAATAAGCTCTGTTGGTTATGAACCTCAGGAAGTTTCTGTAAAAGGGAAAAAAGTGATTAATGTATCACTTCAGTTATCTGAAAATGTTCAAGATGCTGTAGTAGTAATTGGTTATGGTACAGCAAGTAAAAGAGATTTGACGGGTTCAATTGTAAAATTGAGCGGAAAAGAAGTGTCAGATAAACCCAATATTAATCCTGTGGCTTCTTTACAAGGAAAAGTTACCGGATTAACTGTTGTGAATTCTGGTACACCTGGGCAAGAGCCAGATATTCGGATAAGAGGAACAAATAGTCTTGGTGGTGTAAGACCTCTTTATCTTGTTGATGGCATTTTTAATGATAATGTTGGATTTTTAAATCCTAATGATATTGAATCTATAGAAGTATTAAAAGATCCTTCTTCTCTCGCTATTTTTGGTGTTCGTGGTGCGAATGGAGTTATTGCCATTACTACAAAAAAAGCAAAACAAGGTCAAGTAAATATAAATTTCAATACAACATATAGTTCAAAAAAATTAGTTGATAAAATAGCAATGGTGAATGCAGCTGAGTTTAAGACACTTTTTGAGGAAGAACAAACAAATCTTGGTATTACTGGTGCTGAACGGTTTAATTTTACTCCATGGACAGGTAATACTGATTGGGTTGATGAAATGACAAGGACTGGGCTTATGGTTTCAAACAATCTTAGCGTATCTACAGCTACTGAAAGAAATAAATTCTATTTTGGCTTTGGACATACAAATGAAGAAGGCGTTATCAAACATCAACAGCTTCGTAAATGGACACTAAGCCTGAATGATGAAGTAAAAGTTGGTAAAAATGTAAAAATAGGATTTACATTAAATGGATCAAGTCAAAAAAATCCTTTCAGTTGGGCAAATGGTTTATTGTTTACTGCTCGCCGAGTTTTGCCAATTACTCCAGTATATGATGAGGCACATGGCGCATACAACAATCTTGCAAAACAATCAAGTGAAATGGTAAATCCTGTTTGGGAACTTGAACACAATTGGGATAAGCAATTGTCTTATGAAAATAGAATGGTTGGAAGTATTTTTACCGAAATCAACTTTCTTAATTATTTCAATTTCAGGTCTACACTTTATGCCGATATGTCAAATATAGAAAGTCGTTCTTATACGCCTATCGACAGCCTTTATGATTTAGCTGATAATAAAACATTTTATCATGCAAGCTATAACAAGACTAGTGTATCTCAAAGTAATATGAGATATAATAAATTTCAGCAAGATCATATTTTAACATTTAAGAAAAACTTTAATGATCATGGCCTATCAGCAATAGGAGGATTTACTACTTACTATAATGATTATCATGGATTATTCGCATCTGTAAAGCAATCGCAAACAGGTTTGCCAATCCCAAACAATAAGCGATTTTGGTATATTGATAATGGTTTTGGAGATAAGTCGACCAAAATTTCTTCTTCAGGCCAATGGGAAAAGGCAACAGTTTCTAGCTTATTCCGGTTATTATATAATTACAAAGGAAAATATATGCTGAATGCATCTTACCGCCGTGATTTATCTTCAGCATGGAGGCAAGATTATGGTAACCAAGGGCAAAATTTTTATGCAGTTGGTGCAGCTTGGGATATCAGCAAGGAAGACTTTTTTAAAGATCAAGATGTGTTTGATTACGTGAAACTTAAGGGAAGTGTAGGTCTTTTGGGAGTTCAAAATACTTATGGATTTGATTATCCCGCATATCCTGCTTTATCTACCAATTCAAGTGCTGTTTTTGGAAATTTAATTGTTCCTGTATACAACGAAACTTATTTAGCAGATAAGAACTTGCATTGGGAAACAGTTAACGGAAAAGAAATTGGTGTTGAATTTGATATGTTTAAGAGAAGTCTACATGGTGAAATTAGTTATTATCATAAAACAACAAATGACCTAATAGCATTAATTAATGCAGGAGGTGGTCGTTCTACGCTAACAAATATTGGCAAAATGAGGAACGAAGGTGTTGAAATTCTTGTAGGCTACAATAAGCAGGTTTCAAAAGATTTCAACCTAAGCGTTACTGGAAACATCACTACTTTCAAGAATTTGTTTGATGAATCAACTTTTCAATCAGGGTTTGATGAGCAGCGTGCAAACAGAACTGTAGCTGGGTATCCTATTGGTTCTTTCTGGGGGTATATAGTAGAAGGAGTATATCAGAGTTATGCAGATAAACTAGCTTCTCCAGTAATGAATTTGGGAAACAGTTATGGTCCTGGAGATTTGAAATATAAAGATGTAAATGGAGATGGGGTTATTACTACAGATGACAGAACTGTAATTGGAAATCCAACACCTGATTATACGTACGGAGGTAACATTTCATTTAAATATAAAAGACTTGATTTTGGCGTTGATTTGCAAGGCGTATATGGTAATGAAGTTTACAGATATTGGGGTAGTTCTGAATTGCCTTACACAAAGTTCAACTATGGAAAATTTAAGATGGATCGCTGGCATGGTGAAGGAACATCTAACTGGGAGCCAATCTTAGGAGATAATCATACAACCAACAGACTTCCTTCAACTTATGGAATTGAAGATGGTAGTTATTTCCGTATCAGAAATCTACAGATTGGGTATAGTTTCAATTCTGGAGTTTTGAATAAAGCTCATATAAAAAGTATGAGGGCGTTTTTGAATATTCAAAATTTAAAAACATGGAAAAATAATTCAGGATACTCACCTGATTTTGGAGGTTCTCCAACAAGCTTTGGAATTGATGATGGAACAAACCCTGTACCTAAAGTAATTTCTGCTGGTATTAATATTAATTTCTAAAACCATAAAAAAAAATAAAAATGAACAAATATTTTAAAAGTTGGATTATCCTGATTATAGCCGTACCGTTGTTGGCAACTATGTCAGGTGGCTGTAAGAAGTTTCTTGATAGGAAACCTTTACAGGCTTCTTTAGAAGATTTGAATCAAGGTGGTGTTGAAGGCCTTGTATTTGGATTGTATGGCGCATTTCTTGATCGAAATGGCTCTTACCATGCATTCAGTAGTATCCCTTGGTTTGCCTTAAATTCTTTTCGTGGCGATGATGCAATGAAAGGAAGTAGTGCTGCAGACGGAGCCGATTGGGGGGTAGTATATGATGAATTTCAATATCAGAAATCTCACTGGTCTTCTTCTATCTATTGGGATCAGCATTATAATTTAATCAACAAAGCTAATACAGCTATACAAACTGCCGATTCGCTTGGACTTAACGATCCAGCTTCAGTAATAAATGTTGCAGAAGCTAAATTTTTCAGAGCATTGGCCTATTTTGACTTAGTAAGAGTGTTTGGTGAAGTTCCTAAAATTGATTTTAGAGTTTATACTCCAAATGATTCCAAAAAACCAAAAGCAACAGTACCTCAAATATGGGCATTGATTGATGCGGATTTAACTGCAGGTATAACAAATCTTCCAGCAAACTGGAACAATCCATTAGGGAACAGTCGTTTCCCAGGCCGATTAACTAAATATACAGCAATGGCGCTTCAAGCAAAAGCCATGTTATATAGGAAAAATTGGGGAGGAGCACTAAGTCTTTGTCAGCAAATAATAAGCTCAGGTAATTATCAACTTTTATCAAGTTATAGTACAAATTTTAAAGTTGCTGGTGAAAACGGAAAAGAATCATTGTTTGAAATACAAGCTGATTTAGGAGCTAATGGAGTTCCGTATAATGGTCATGAATTTGGAGTAGAACAAGGTGTAAGAGGTTCTGGTGATTGGGATTTGGGCTGGGGTTGGAATGTACCAGAAATTGGACAGGAAGCTTCATATGAAACAGGTGATGCAAGAAGAGCTGCTACTATTCTTTATTCAGGGCAGGATGACGGATATGGTAAAACCGTTCCGGCATTTCCAACGGTGCCGAGATATTTCTGGAACAAAAAAGTTTATCCAGAACCAAGTATGCAGACATTTACTGGGAAAAAGAAAAATGAATGGCTCAACCATGTCTTGATTCGCTATGCAGATGTATTGCTTATGGCAGCAGAAGCAGCAAATGAGCTTTCAAATCAAGCAAGTGCAATAACATGGACAAATTTAGTTCGTAGTAGAGCTGGTCTTCCAAATCTAACATTCTCTACACAGGCACAACTAAGAGATGATATTAAAAAAGAAAGAAGGTCAGAGTTTGCTATGGAAGGTGAAAGGTTCTTTGATTTAGTAAGATGGGACGATGCTATTTCAGTATTAGGTGGTAGAGGTTATACTCCTTGTCATAAATACTATCCGCTTCCACAGTCAGCAATTGACTTTGCTGGAAGTAGTGTTTTAATACAAAATCCTTGTTGGTAAAAACAAATAAAATAAACTTACATGAAAAATAATTTAATTAAAAAAATAAGTTTTGCAGCTTTCATCTTAATATTCGCAGTGTCTTGTCAAAAAATGAATAGGCCTGCATTGGGTGATTACCCAAAAGATAGTAACCCTCCAGGAGGACCATTAAAGTTTTACGCAGCATTTAATGGTACATCTTCTGATCCATTAAGAAATGCTGTTGATAGTGTAAAGGCAAATTTTGCTGCTAGCAATCCACTAGCAATTATAAATGGTATTTCCGGAAAAGGAGTTCAGGGAAAGCTTGATAAAGCAATAAAATATTCATCAGCAAACGATTGGGCAAATTCTACCAGCATGACAATTGCTTTCTGGCTAAAAAATACTCCTTGGTCTGGAGGTCCTGGATTTGTATTTAATCTTACAATGAAGGATCATTGGGCAAACGGTGTTGCTTGGATGCTTATTGAAGACCAAGGACAGAGCAGTACATCATCTGCCGCAGTAAAATTTGTACTGCAGGATCAGTGGTTCGAATTTGTAGGCCCCAATATTTTTAATAAGCCATTGCTTGATGGTAATTGGCATCATTTAGCTATTGCTTATGATGAAGCAACATCAAAGCTTACTTATTATTTCGATGGACAAGCACTTACAGGTCTTGCTGCAAATCTGACTAATGTTAAAAACAACGGTAATCCAAGAGGTAAATTAAACTTAAAAGCAAGCGATGGAAGCGCAGGTCAATTTGTTTTTGGAGGATGGAACAAACATGCCGGTATTAGTGGTCCTGGGGATGGCTGGATTCAAGGTTTTAATGGAGGTTTAGATCAGTTGAGACTTTATGGAAAAGCCTTGAGTTCATCAGAGGTACTAGCTTTATATAATAGTAAATTATAGATGAATGATCATCGATTATTAACAATAATAACAAATCGTTAAAAGAAAAGGGCTGAACAAATTTGTTTCAGCCCTTTTTTTAATTATAAATAATTTTTTATGCGGTTTAAATCTCAGGTGATTGTTATACTTATTCTCGTTCTTAGTATTTCTTGTAATATAGGTAAGGAAAGTAAGTTCAAGAGTTTATCTTCTTCCAGTACCAATATTAATTTTGTAAATAAGCCAGAGTCTCATAAACTATTTAACATTCTATACTACCTCTATTACTACAATGGTGGTGGAGTAGCTACTGGTGATATAAACAATGATGGACTTACAGACTTATTTTTCACAGCTAATAACAAAGGTGGAAATAAATTGTATCTAAATAAAGGAGATTTCAAATTTGAAGATATTACAGAAAAAGCAGGTGTGTCAGGTAACTCGGACTGGTGCAGTGGAGTAACAATGACTGATATTAATGGCGATGGCTTTCTTGATATTTATGTTTCCGTTGTTGCTGGTTCATGGGAATTAAAGGGACACAATGAATTATACATTAATAATGGCAACAATACATTTGTAGAAAAATCAGTCGAATATGGGTTAGATATTTCAGGACTATCTACACAAGCAGCCTTTTTTGATTATGATCATGATGGTGATCTTGATTGTTATATTCTCCGGCACTCCAAAAAACCGCATGCCAATATTGTGGACACATCAAACAGAAGAAATATAGACTCTCTGGCAGGCGATAAACTATTTCGAAACGAACTTAATAATGGTAGAAAAAAATTTACAGATGTTTCAACCTCGGCGGGAATTTATCAAAGCAGTCTCGGGTATGGGCTTGGCATCGCCATTGCAGACCTTAACAACGATGGATGGGAAGATATTTATATTGGTAATGATTTTCATGAAAATGATTACTACTATGTAAATAAAGGAGATGGAATTTTTAAAGAAAGTAGTGCTGACCACTTTAGGCATTACAGCCGCTTTAGCATGGGAAATGACATTGCCGATTATAACAACGACGGGCAATTAGATTTGGTAACAGTTGACATGCTTCCTCCAGATGAAAAGGTTTTGAAAACCTATGGGAGCGATGAAAATCCTGATATTTATAAAGTAAAACTTGAAATTCAGGGGTATCAGAAGCAATATTCAAAAAATAGTCTTCAGCGAAACAATGGAAGCGGAATTAGTTTTAGCGAAACATCACTGATGAGTGGTGTTTCAGCTACTGACTGGAGTTGGGCACCCTTGTTTGCCGATTTTGACAATGACTCTAAAAAAGATTTGTTTATTAGCAGCGGAATAGTGAAAAGGCCCGTTGATTTGGATTATATTCGGTTTGTTTCTGATCTTGAAATGAAAAAAGAATTCAATAGCTCCGATGAATATGACCAGGAAACTATTGATGCAATGCCTGATGGTGCTTCTAACCCCTTTCTTTTTAAAGGAGACGGAAAATTTTCTTTTACAGATGTGAGTAAAGAATGGGGAACTGAAAAATTGAAAGGATATTTTAATGGAGCGGCTTATGCCGACTTAGATAATGATGGCGACCTTGATATTGTAATGAATTCCTTGAATGCAGAGGCTGTTGTTTTAAAAAACACTTCCCCTGTATCAAATTATCTTCAGATTTCTTTTCTTGGGGATAGTTTCAACAGGTTTGGTATTGGTGCAAAAATGTACTTATTTACAGAAGGGAAACTGCAATACCAACAGTTGATGTTAACAAGAGGGTTTGAATCTTCTGTTGAGCCACGCCTTCATTTTGGATTAGCCGAGCAGAAAATTGTTGACAGTATTTTAATAGTTTGGCCTGATCAGCAGTATCAGTTGATTAAAAACATAGCAGCTGGCAAGCAATTAAATGTTAAAAAAAGTCAGTCAGCGGGAAAATTTATTTATTCAGAATGGTTTAAATCAAAGCAAGAAATATTTCAGCAAATAAATTTATCTGACTGGAAGCATATTGAAAATGATTTTCTTGATTATAATGTGCAATATCTGATACCACATATGCAATCTACACGTGGTCCAAAAATAGCTGTGGCGGATATTAATGGCGATGGATTGGATGATATGTATGTTTGTGGTGCTAAAGACCAACCAGGAGCATTATTGATACAACAGCGTAGTGGCAATTTTTTACAAACTAATAAAGCATTATTAAAGGAGTTTGCAGAGAGTGAAGATGTGGATGCTATTTTCTTTGATGCGAACAATGATAAATATCCTGACCTATTGGTGGTTAGCGGAGGAAATGAAGTGCTTGAAAGTAGTAAACAAGGCCTTGATAGATTGTATTTGAATGATGGGAAAGGAAATTTTACAAAAGCAGAAGCTCCATTTTCCAACCAGTTTGAAAGCAAATCATGCGTAGCGGTAAGTGACTTTGATAAAGATGGAGATAACGATTTTTTCATTGGCAATCTTAGTAATCAAACTTCTTATGGCACTCCAGTTCACTCTTATTTTTATATAAATAGAGGCAATGGAAAATTTGATATGGCAGAAAGAAAAACCATTTTTCTGCAATCGATAGGAATGGTAACGTCCGCTGCTTTTGCCGACGTTGACAATAACACTTGGCCCGATCTTATTATTACTGGAGAATTTATGCCAGTGAAGATATTTTTGAATAAGCAAGGAGTTTTTAATGAGACTTCAATAGCCAATTCTACAGGCCTCTGGCAAAGTATTCATACCGCCGATGTAAATGGCGATGGACATACAGATATACTTGCCGGAAACTGGGGGCATAATAATAAACTGTGGAGTGGCAAAAATGGTCCTGTAAAACTTTATGTAAAAGATTTTGATAATAATGGTTCAATTGAGCAAGTTCTTTGTTATACAATGAACGGAAAGGAATATACATTTCTTGCAAAGGATGAACTGGAAAGGTCGTTGCCAGTATTAAAAAAAGCGTATTTAAAATACAGCGATGTGGCAGGAAAAACCGTGCAGTACATGTTTTATGATCTGTTCAAAAATTATGCTGAACTGAAAGCCGAAACACTAAGTTCATCATGCTTCTTTAATGACGGCAAAGGAAATTTTTTAAGAATTGATCTTCCACAGGAATTACAACTTGCGCCGGTAATGACCTTTGCTTCGGCTGATAATGTGAAAAAAGGTTCATTTATTGCTGCAGGGAATTTTTATGGAGTAATACCATATGAAGGTAGGTATGACGCACTGCAGCCAACTATTTTTTCTTATAACTCAACAACAAATAAATTTGATTCAGAATTTAATATTACATCCTTTGATGGCGAAGCAAGGGATATTAAATGGTTAAATAAGGCTGGAGGAAATAAAATAATGGCAATAGCAAGGAATAACAATACGTTACAGTTTTATAAGATTAATGAATAAAATCATGCGTTGCTACTGATATGGAGAATATCTTTGCGCAAGAAGTAATTAAAATTGTTTTATCATAGTCAAATTATATTTATGAAAAAAATTTATACGATATTCCTGTTGTTTCTAACTATAGCAGGTTGTAATGAAAAGAAGGATTCATATTCAAATATATTTAACGATTCAAGTTTGTTTTCCAAAACTGTGAAAGAACTAAACTATGTGGTAATGCAGAACAACTTTCCTCCAATCATAGCTAGTCGAAATTATACTTATGCCTGCATTGCTGCTTACGAAGTAGTAGCTATTGGCGATAGTAGGTTTCAATCATTGGCGGGGCAAATAAAACATTTATCAGCCATTCCTCAACAGGATACTTCAAATGTGAATTTTCAATTAGCGGCAATATTAGCTTTCTGTAAAACTGGCGAAGCTGTAACGTTCCCAGAAGGGAGTATGAAAGATTACAGGACAGAAATTGACTCACTTGTTGAATTATCTGGCATGTCTTCTGATATAAAAAAAGCAACTAGGCAATTGGCCGATTCAGTAGCCAATCATATTCTTCGCTGGAGTAAAAAAGATAATTATGCCCAAACTCGCACAGCAGAAAAATTTCATATTAGACAAGAAGAAGGAAGATGGATTCCCACACCACCGGCTTATGCACAGGCATTGGAACCGCACTGGAATGAGATAAGACCCATGGTAATGGATAGTGGTAGCCAGTTTATACCTCCAAGACCTCCGAAGTTTGATATGAAAAATAAAAATAGTGAATTTTATAAATGGGTAATGGAGGTTAAAAATGCAGGTGATAATCTCACTGATGAACAAAAACATATTGCTGAATTTTGGGATGACCTTGGAAACCGGACTATTGTGGAAGGCCATGTGATGTTTACATTCAAAAAATTTTCACCGCCAGGTCATTGGATGAACATTGTAGGTATTGCATGCAAAAAAGCTAATGCTGATTTTTCAAACACTGTGTACGCTTATGCAAAAACTGCCATTGCATCTTTTGATGCATTTATTCAGTGTTGGGATGAAAAGTTCCGGAGCAATCTGCTTCGACCAGAAACGGCCATTAATAAATATATTGACCCCAATTGGAGGCCCTATCTTCAGACTCCGCCTTTCCCAGAATATACATGTGGACATAGTACTGTTTCTTCGTCAGCGGCAGAGGCCCTTACCAATGTTTTTGGCGATAATTTTGCTTATATAGATAATTCTGAACTTGAGTTTGGTATAGCAAACCGATCTTTCAGTTCGTTTCGCCAAGCAGCCCTTGAAAATAATTGGGCTAGATTTTATGGAGGTATTCATTATCATGGATCCTGTATTGTTAGCACTGAATATGGGAAGAAAGTTGGAGATCTTGTAAACGAACGATTAAAAATGAAAAAATAAACTGCTTTAAAATTAGCAGTATACTGGTTTTGATTTTTTTTATGCAACGATTGTTCAAAAAAGAATAAAATTGGCAGTCAAACAAAATCAGTCATCTCTGTTACAAAAGCAAACTGATTATTGAATAATGAAAAACAGAGACATGAGAATAAAATTTCAGAAAAAATGTCTATTAATGGGAATGACTTTTTTTGCTGTCTTTATTTTCATTAGTGCAAATTGCAATAAAGAGAAATATCCAACACCTCCTCCGCCACCGTCTGCAAGTTTCTCAATATCCGATTGGTCGGTTGATGGGATTTCAGGGAAAACAGAATATAAAGGGACAGAACTTTTACCTCTGATAAGATTATCATTTCCCCTCCCTATAAATAGGAGCTCAGCTGTTTCTAAAATAAGTTTTTTTGGGAATGCCAATGTAAACTTTACATACCAGAATGGGGATAGTGTGATAATACTGCAGCCTACATCTCCACTGATGAACCTTGCTAGGTATAGTGTGTTTGTTGATACTGGTTTATTGTCTGTTAATGGAGGAAAATTACACAGCCAGGTAACTATAAAGCTGCTGACTCAATTAGATACTTCAGATAAATTCCCCATAATAAGCGATAACCAACTACTTGATAAAGTGCAGCAGCAAACATTCAAATATTTTTGGGATTATGGTCATCCTGTTAGTGGTCTTGCTAGAGAAAGAAGCAATGCTACATCCGAAACGATTACATCGGGAGGCTCAGGTTTTGGTATTATGGCAATACCAGTTGCAATTAGCCGAAATTTTATTACTAGAGCTAGTGGCTTACAAAGAATGCAAACCATTGTTTCATTTTTAAAAAACACAGCACAAAAATTTCACGGAGCTTTTCCGCACTGGCTAAATGGTACCACAGGTGCGGTTATTCCTTTTAGTACTTATGATAATGGAGCGGATTTAGTTGAAACTTCTTACTTGATGGCGGGCCTGCTAACTGCAAGGCAATATTTCAATGGTGCCGATGCTATAGAAACTGCTTTAAGAGCTGATATAAATTCAATTTGGAATGCTGTAGAGTGGAGCTGGTTTCGACAAAATAATCAAAATGTTTTATATTGGCACTGGAGCTCCAACTATGGATGGCAAATGAATCATAAAATACAAGGATGGAATGAATGTCTTATTACTTACATCATGGCTGCGTCGTCCACCACATATGGTATTCCGCAGGTTGTATATAAAGAGGGGTTTGCTAGAAATGGGAGTATGCAAAATGGAAGCACTTATTATGGCTACTCGTTGCCGCTTGGTCCTTCATACGGAGGTCCCCTATTTTGGGCACACTATTCATTTCTTGGGATTAATCCAAACGGCCTTAATGATACTTATGCCAATTATCAAATACAGGTAACCAATCATACTAAAATAAATTACCAATACTGCAAAGTGAATTCTGCCAATTGGTATGGATATAGCAGTAAATGTTGGGGGCTAACTGCAAGCGATGTGCCTGGCGGTTATAATGCCAATGAACCTAATAATGATATTGGTGTTATTTCGCCCACTGCAGCATTATCATCATTCCCGTATACCCCTGCAGAAAGTATGGACGCATTGAAATTTTTCTATTATAAATTAGGGAATAAAATCTGGGGACCTTATGGTTTTTATGATGCATTCAAATTAAATGATCCTTGGGTGGCCGATTCTTATTTAGCTATTGACCAAGGGCCAATTATAATTATGATAGAAAACTATCGGAGCGGATTAGTATGGAATTTACTGACTAGTTGCCCGGAGGTGAAGAATGGTATGAAAAATGTTTTAGGGTTTACAGCACCTTATTTATGATAAAAAAATTAAAATGATCTTGACCAGAAAAACAATCGTTCTATTTTTTATATTGACAACATTTTCAGTTCATCAACTATTAGCGCAGGAAAGAACCTATTGTAATCCAATTAATATTGATTATGGGTTTACCCCAATCCCTAATTTCACTCAGTGGGGAAAGCATCGAGCTACAGCCGATCCTGTAATTGTAAATTATAAAGGAGAGTATTATTTATTTAGCACCAATCAATGGGGATATTGGTGGAGTAGTGATATGAGTAAATGGAATTTTGTTTCTAGGAAATTTTTGCGACAATGGAATGGATATATATATGATGAACTCTGTGCACCTGCTGTTGGAATTGTTGGAGATACCATGCTTGTATTTGGCTCTACTTACACAAGAAAATTTACTTTATGGATGAGCACCAATCCAAAAGCGAATGATTGGAAACCGCTTATTGACAGTTTTGATATTGGTGGCTGGGACCCAGCATTTTTCACAGACGATGATGGCCGCTTTTATATGTATAATGGAAGCAGCAATGTATTTCCAGTGTATGGTGTGGAACTTAACAGAAAAACATTTCAACCTATTGGTACAAGGATGCCTATGCACTACCTGCAAAGTTGGCGCTATGGCTGGCAGCGTTTTGGTGAACACATGGATAACACATTTCTTGACCCCTTTATGGAGGGAGCATGGATGACCAAGCATAATGGTAAATATTATTTTCAATATGGGGCGCCTGGTACAGAATTCAGCGGTTATGCAGATGGTGTAGTAGTGGGAAGTAAACCTTTGTTTGACGGGATAGAAACATTCTCTCAATCAGATCCATTGAGTATGAAAGCGGGTGGTTTTGCAAAAGGGGCAGGGCATGGTGCAACATTTAAAGATAATTATGGTAACTATTGGCATACGAGTACAATTATACTTTCTGTAAAAAATAATTTCGAACGGCGTATCGGTATTTGGCCAGCAGGATTTGATAATGATGCTGTGATGTGGTGTAATACTTCTTTTGGTGATTATCCGCATTGGTTGCCAGCACAAAATTATTATCAACTTCCTTATAAAAGCAACTTGATAAATGAAGGAGAAAAGACTTTTACGGGCTGGATGCTTTTGAACTATAAAAAACCAATCTCTGTTTCATCCACATTGGGAAGTTATTATGCCAATAATGCAAATGATGAAAGCATGAAAACATATTGGAGTGCTTCTACTGGAGATAAAGGCGAGTGGATTCAATCTGATTTGGGAAATTTATCTGTCGTGAATGCTTTACAAATAAATTATGCTGATCAAGATGTTGAATTTTTGGGTAAGCAAACCAATATTTATCATCAGTATAAATTATATTATTCCTTAGATGGGAAAAAATGGGATTTGTTAATTGATAAAAGTAATAACAAAACAGATATTCCACATGATTATGTTGAATTAGAAAAACCAGTTCAGGCGAGATTTATCAAACTGGAAAACATTCATATGCCAACTGGTAAATTTGCTATTAGTGGCTTGAGAGTTTTTGGGAATGGAAATGGATTTAAGCCCGAGGCTGTAAAATCATTTATGGTACTACGTTCCGAAAAAGATAAACGTAGTGCTTGGATACGCTGGGGCCAAGTGGATAATGCGTATGCGTATAATATTTACTATGGCATTGCACCAGATAAACTATATAACTGTGTAATGGTGTATGATTTGAACGAATACTGGTTTAAAGCGATGGATAGTCAAAAGATATATTATTTCACAATTGAAGCTATTAATGAAAACGGTGTTTCAGAAAAAACTAAAACAATAAAAGTTGAATAAGTATTGCTTTAGAACTGTAATCTTTTTATTGTTTGTAGTTTCATTTGCAACTGTGCAAGCCCAGCCCTTTGTTAATGAAATTGCTGCATTTAAAAGGCAGGATTCTATTTCGGTTCCTCCAAAAAATGCAATTCTTTTTGTAGGAAGTTCATCATTTACTAAGTGGACTGATGTTCAAGACTATTTCCCCAATCATAAGATCATCAATCGTGGTTTTGGAGGCTCATCCTTGCTAGATGTAATTTGCTATGCTAACATTATTATTTTTCCCTATCAGCCGAAACAAATAATCATTTACTGTGGCGAAAATGATTTTGCTGAAAACAATAATTTATATCCGTCGCAGGTGCTTGAACGGTTTAAGCAGTTGTTTTCATTAATCCGGCACCGGTATGAAAAAGTGCCTATCGCTTATATATCTATGAAACCAAGCCCAAACCGGAGAAACTTGATGCCTAAATTTAATGTGGCCAATGTGATGATAAAAGAATTTTTAAAAAATGAAAAGCGGACAATTTTTATAGATGTGTATCATGCCATGCTGAAAGAAGACGGGACACCTGCAGAAGATCTTTTTATAGAAGATAAATTACACATGAATGAAAAAGGGTATGTTGTTTGGCAAAAACTAATAAAACCAGTATTAAAAAAATAGGAGATGAAGAGAATATTAATTCCATTGCCAGATAAAGATTTTGACATCACCGAGGTTGCTGTACCGTGGAAATTGTTTTCACAGGAAAACTATGCTATCACATTTGCAACAGAAAATGGGAATAGAGCCTTTTGCGACCCGAAGTTGATTACGGGTATTATTTTTGGGAAGTTAGGTGCAGAAAAAAAAGTAATTGGGTTTTACAGGGAGATGGAACAAGCAAAAGAATTTTTATATCCAATTAAATACAGTGATATACAACCTGAAAATTTTGATGCATTGGTATTACCCGGTGGCCATGCACAGGGAATGAAACAATATCTTGAAAGTAAAATATTACAAGAACAAGTATTAAAGTTTTTCAAGTTAAACAAAATTATTGGAAGCATTTGTCATGGAAGTATTGTATTGGCAAGAACCATTGACCCAGTTACTGGGAAAAGTGTTGTGTACAATAGAAAACTCACAGGGTTAACAAAATTTCTCGAAAGCATTGCTTATTATCTTACATTTTGGAAATTAGGAAAGTATTACCGTACATACTCAGAATATGTCCAGGATGAAGTAAAGAGTTTTTTGTACGATAAAAGAAATTTTAAAACTGGTGGCAATCAGTTTAAACCCTACACATGTGTAGATGAAAACTTAGTTACAGCCCGTTGGCCAAAAGATGCATACTTGTTTGCAGAAACAATTATTAAAAAACTAAAATTTAAAACTCAATAGTCATGGTAAGAAAAATTCTATTTTGTATATTTTCTTTTGTAGTACTGAATGTAAATGCACAGAATGCAAAAATGAAAACATTCATTGATGTACTGATGAAAAAAATGACCTTGGAGGAAAAGATAGGTCAATTGAATTTACTTACACCAGGTGGCGGTATTGTCACTGGAGCAGTAGTAAGTAAGGATGTGGAGACTAAGATTTCAAATGGTCAGGTAGGAGGTTTGTTTGGTGTAATAGGTGAATCAAAAATACGACAAGCACAGGAATTAGCAGTAACTACCAGCCGTTTGAAAATTCCACTTATGTTTGGTTCTGATGTGATACATGGATATAAAACTACTTTTCCAATTCCGCTTGGCCTTTCCTGCAGCTGGGATATGCAAATGATAGAACGCAGTGCAAGAATAGCTGCTACTGAGGCTACAGCAGATGGGTTGAACTGGGCTTTTTCTCCAATGGTGGATATAGCACGTGATCCTCGTTGGGGTCGAATTGCTGAAGGTGGTGGTGAGGACCCCTATCTTGGTTCACAGATAGCTAAAGCAATGATAACTGGGTACCAAAATGGGGATCTAAGCAAGGACAATACGTTGATGGCATGTGTTAAACATTTTGCACTATATGGAGCTGCTGAGGGTGGGCGTGATTATAATACAGTTGATATGAGTAGGGTGAGAATGTATAATGAGTATCTACCTCCTTACAAAGCAGCTGTGGATGCTGGTACAGGAAGTGTGATGAGTTCATTTAATGTTATTGATGGCATTCCTGCTACTGGAAATAAATGGTTATTAACAGATCTACTTAGGAAAGAATGGGGTTTTAAAGGGATGGTCGTTTCAGACTATACATCTGTAAATGAAATGATTGATCATGGTATGGGTGATTTACAGCAAGTTTCTGCACTGGCATTAAATGCAGGCCTAGACATGGATATGGTAGGGGAAGGATTTTTGACTACATTAAAAAAATCTCTTCAAGAAGGGAAGGTAAAATTGAAACAAATTGATGATGCTTGTAAAAGAATATTGGAAGCAAAATATAAATTGGGACTTTTTGATGACCCTTATAGGTACTGCAATGCAGAAAGGGCATTAAAGGAAATATTATCTTCTGACAAAAAAGTCGCAGCAAAGGAATTTGCTACAAACTCTTTTGTATTATTAAAGAATAGTAAAAATGTATTGCCTTTAAAAAAGTCAACAAACATTGCACTTATCGGGCCGCTGGCCAACGATAAAAGTAATATGCTTGGTACATGGGCTGTATCTGGTAATTCGGATTTTGCAATTCCTGTTTTGGAAGGGTTAAAAAATGCGACAGGTGGTGGCATTAATATTCTTTATGCTAAAGGAGCAAATATTTCAGATGATACAAGCATTGCCAAAAAAGTAAATGTATTTGGTACAAGGATAGACATTGACAAACGTAACCCACAGGAAATGATTGATGAAGCGACTAGCATTGCTGAACGTTCTGATGTTGTGGTTGTTGTGGTTGGTGAAGCATCCGAGATGAGCGGAGAATCTGCCAGTCGATCTTTGCTGCAAATTCCGTTGAGTCAGCAAAATCTTATTAAGGAATTAAAGAAAATCGGAAAACCATTAGTACTTGTCATTATGACGGGAAGGCCATTAACCCTTGGTATGGAAAATGAAATAGCGGATGCAATATTACTTACTTGGCATGCAGGACACGAGGCGGGCAATGCTATAGCAGATGTATTATTTGGTGATTTTAATCCTTCTGGTAAACTAACAACAAGTTTTCCAAAAAATGCAGGACAGGTGCCAATATATTACAATCATCTAAACACTGGGAGGCCTAATGCTGGAGATGAGTTTCAAAAATTTCGCAGTAATTATCTTGATGTGGAAAATAGCCCACTATTCCCTTTTGGTTATGGATTGAGTTATACTACATTTAATTATAGTGATTTAAAGTTGAGCGCAAATAAATTAAAACCTAATGAAACTTTAATGGCCAGTGTTACAGTTACTAATACCGGACATGTGTCGGGGAAAGAAACTGTACAATTATATATTAGAGATTTAGTGGGTAGCATTGCAAGGCCTGTAAAAGAATTAAAGGGATTTCAAAAAATAGATTTACAAGCTGGTGAAAGTAAAACAGTGTCTTTTGCTATTACAACGAATGATTTAAAATTTTATAACAATAATTTGAAATATGATTGGGAAGCCGGTGAATTTGAAATTATGATTGGCACTGATTCTAAAAATATAAATAAAGGAAAGGTGCAATGGATAAAATAACAAATTACATACTTTAACTATTATTTAGTATTCTATTTTTAAAATGAACAATCCTTTTATAAAAAAATAGCGTTACAGTATAATTAACTAGTATAAGAATATGAAAAGTTTTATTTTTTATTTTTTAAAGTCGCATTTATTTTACTTGTTATTAATACCTATTATCTCATGTAATAATTCCAAAGAACTAGTTTCTGCCAATGGCTGGAAATTAATTTGGAACGATGAATTTAGTAATAACGGGCTACCTGACAGTTTAAAGTGGGATTATGATGTTGGTGGGCATGGCTGGGGTAATAATGAAAAACAGTTTTATCTAAAAAAATCTTTAGATAACTCTTATGTTGCAGATGGGAGATTGCACATTGTTGCATTAAAAAGAGATTTTGAAAATTTACATTATACTTCTGCAAAGCTAATCACCTATAAAAAACTTGCACTTCAGTATGGAAAAATTGAAGTGATGGCTAAGTTGCCGCGTGGCAAAGGCAACTGGCCTGCCATTTGGATGCTCCCAGAAAGTTTGAAAAAAAATGAAGAACAATGGCCGCTTTGTGGTGAGATAGATATTATGGAACATGTGGGAAAGGATTCAAATGTTGTTCATACCTCTTTGCATACCGCTTTATATAACCATATCAATGGAACTCAGATTACCCATTTTGATACCCTGCAAAATGTGTTTGATACTTTTCATAAATACGGCGTAGAATGGACTGAAAAAGCAATTACATTTTTTATTGATGATAAATTATATTTTACTTCAGCAAAAGGTCAAGATGGCCGACTAACTAATAATGAGGGATGGCCTTTTGATAAGCCATATTACTTGATTCTGAATCTTGCAATTGGCGGTAATTGGGGAGGTGAAATAGATGACACAATTTTCCCCAATGAAATGCAGATAGACTTCGTAAGGGTTTATCAGAAAAACTAAATAATTAAATTTTTCAAAATATATTTATTCCTTAATATTGCAAAAATGAATTCAAGGACTTCTATAAATAGTTGGCGTTGCTGGTGGTTTTTGCCGGTGGGCCATTCCTATGGAAGTTTTTGGCGTTAATCGCCAATATAAATCTTTAGAGGGGTCTGCCGGTGTGATTGGCAGACCCCTCGTCATTTTATGACCTGCCCGAACCACACACCAGTCAATTTATTTATCTAATTTATTTAATTATTCTTAATATGAAAATTTATCTCGATAGTCGTGAAATGCCTTCACATTTTTATAATATAGTTGCTGATCTTACTAATCGTCCCCTTCCTCCATTACATCCTCAAACAAAAAAACCAGTTGGTCCGGCGGATTTAACACCACTTTTTCCGATGGAGCTGATTTTACAAGAAGTAAGTACGGCGCGAAAAATACCTATTCCTGAAACTGTTCGCGAAATATACTCACTCTTTCGTCCTAGTCCATTGGTAAGAGCTCTGCGATTTGAAAAAGCATTGGGCACTCGTTCCAAAATATTTTTCAAATATGAAGGAGGCAGTCCAAGTGGTTCACACAAAGCCAATACAGCCGTTGCACAAGCTTATTACAATAAGCAAGAGGGGGTAAAAAAAATTGTTACCGAAACTGGTGCTGGTCAATGGGGTACTGCATTGAGTTTTGCTTGTGCACAATTTGGACTTGAATGTGAGGTTTTCATGGTCAAAGGAAGTTATGACCAGAAACCTTATCGTCGTTCCATTATGCAAACCTTTGGGGCAACTGTGCATTCTTCACCAAGTAACCTAACACAAGCGGGACTAGAAGTTTTAAGGGAAGACCCTGATTCACTTGGCTCACTCGGAATTGCTATCAGTGAGGCTGTGGAAGTTGCAGTACAAGATCCTTCAACGCATTATGCTTTAGGAAGTGTTCTGAACCATGTCCTGCTACATCAAACAGTAATTGGACAAGAGGCAATGCTACAGTTTGAAAAAGTAAATGAATATCCCGATATAATAATTGCTCCGTTAGGGGGAGGGTCCAACTTTGCAGGTGTTTCATTTCCGTTCATAGGAGAAATGCTTCGTGGCGGGAAATCGGTGAGATCAATAGCAGTGGAACCTGCGTCTTGTCCAAAACTAACCCGAGGTGTATTTGGATATGACTTTGGAGACAAATCAGGGTATACTCCAATGCTTCCGATGTACAGTTTGGGGCATGATTTTATTCCACCAGGTATCCATGCAGGAGGATTACGATATCATGGGGCCAGTGCACTTTGTAGCCAATTGTTGAAAGACGGATTAATTGAAGCAAGTGCTATTCAGCAGATCGAATGTTTTGAAGCAGGATTGCTTTTTGCAAAAACGGAAGGAATAATTCCTGCACCCGAAGCTAATCATGCATTGGCACAAGTAGTGAGAGAAGCTAAGCAAGCAGATGAGGAGGGTAAGGAGAAAACTATTTTATTTAATCTTTGTGGTCACGGTCATTTTGATATGTCAGCCTATACAGATTTTATTCAAGGAAAACTTGTTGATCATGAGCTTGAGCAAGAGTTGCTTAGTAAATATGCTGCTAGTGTCTCAACTGATTTACTGAATCAAGGCTGAAAATTAAACTGCGTAAGGGGTAAAGACCTTACGCAGTTATTTTTCTTCTTCTACAATTTTACTTTAGAAGAGGAAATGTTTAGTTACATATAAAAATTTAATGAACTACTTTAATTTTTTTTTAGGCTTCACTTTAAAGTCAATATTTAATCCAAGCACATGAAATGTACGATTGTAGCTGGCTTTTGAGTAATCAGGGCGGTACATATAATAGATATCCAGCTTTACACCAGGTGCTATTTTCCGTTTGAAACCAATTGTATTTCGCCAATTGTCTATAATATTAGTTGCTCCAAACTCCATAACTGGTTCGGTGGATAAATATCCATCCCAGTTTTTAGTTAACTTATACGCAGTTTTCACGCGAGCTCGCCAGAAAGCTGATTTTTTATTGGCTCTAGTTGGGTCAAAAAAATCTTGGATGTTATTGAGTACTAGTATTCGAAATCCCAAATCAATTCGTTTTACTTTAGGAGAATATTCAGCTCCTCCCGAGAAACGATGGTAGGTGGTGTTTTCAACTTTAGCGAATCTATATTCTGCAACCAATTCTACTTGTTTAGAAACCAATTTAGCACCTGAAAAACTGATGTAAGATCCTTTATATGAAGCAAGATTGTTTTGAAATCTTGCTTGGTAACCTACTACGGTTGTCCATTTTTTGGGGAAATCAATTCCTAGCCCAACTCCGTACCATCCCTGTACATCTACTGGGTCTAAAGAGCTAGTTTGGGCGATTGAGAAAAAGGAGACGAAAAAAAATAAAGTAGATAAAAGTGTCGATTTCATATTGTATATATTGGTTTATTAATTAATGGTAGAATATCGTGATTCGTGCTGAGTCTTTTAACATATCTATTTTCCCAATTTCAATTCGGATTATTTCCAAACCAGTTCTTTCTTTAAGATCAGCAATTAATTCAGTTCGACGAGATGGTTGAATCAATTCTATTCGGTCATAAGATACTTCCTGCGACTGTAGTCGTTGTATTAACCAGTTACTTTCGAGTAGAGCCATTAAGATTACAACTATTGCACCTATCAGGCTTAATTCATCCCAGCCACCTTTGCTAATTGCCATGACTAGTCCTATGGCGATAACAATAAAAATGTAAGTCATGTCTTTTGCTGAAATATTTTCTGTTCGATATCGTAACATAGAAAAAACAGCAAAAAGACCAAAAGCTGCGCCCATGGTCATTTCTACTTTATTTAGCAGAAAAGTGATTAGAAAAATTACTACATTGAATGCAAAAAAAGTTAAAAATAGGTCGGTTTTTTTGTAATGCTTGTAATAGATTCCTCGAATTACCAATAAAGTGGTCAGAAGGTCAATCCCAAGTCGAATGGCAAATTTCAGATTCAGTTTTTCAAATAATTCTATTCCTTCTTTTGCAGTTGTTTCAGCAACTATTTGTAGTAGTATCATATTGTTTTAGTTGTTTTTCAATTATACGCAATGAGTTTTTAAATCGATTTTTTTTTACTTCAGGATAAAGTTTAATGATTCCCAGACAATACTTGCTTATAGAACCAGATCGGATACCATTCTTTTTTAACTGATGGTGCGTTTGCGAGTGAGTACCTTTCTCGGTTTTTACTTCAATAATGATTCTATCATATAGTTTAATGTTTTGGTCATTGATGCTAAACTGTAAATTGCAGTCAATAGTGATTCGTTCCGCATGATGATTTCCGACAAGCGTAATTCTGTCATAATTTACTTGAAGTGATTTTTTCAATTCATTTCCATTTAGATGGCGAGGGTACATTTTTTTTCCCTCTTCCAAATAAAAGTCTGTATTCTTATGATTTTTAATGCGAGAACGAATTTTATCTGTGATTCCTTTGTTTGTTCTTACCTTGATTTCGAAAAAATTAATGCCTGAATTTTCATAAAATCTTTCGCGAAACTTAACTCTGTTTGCAGTTCCTGAATGATGTGCGTGGTAAAGGGAAAAGTTAGCGGTGTCGTAATAAATTGTTTTGTAGTGAGCGAGACGATTGTCTTCAATTTCAAGTACACGATGGCTTTGACTCCAAAGAGGTAACAAAGCAGGTAATTGTTCGGGACGAAGTACATATTTCGTATCAACTCTTTTGAGTAAGGCTGCTTTTTGATTTACCTCTTCTAATCCAATAGGTTCAAAAAATGTAAGTTGGTTATTCATTAATTCTTTTTGGTATTTTCATCTGAAGAAAAAAACAAATATGTAAATTTATGCTACAACGTAAACTATAACTTTAATATTGCTTTAGTTATAGGGATAATTATATATGCAGCTGTTGTATATTGCAGGATTAACAGTGGTAATAATTTATATAAAGGATTATGTTTAATAATAAAAAAAAAGTATTACTGCTTTTAGTATCTTCATTTACACTTTTTTTTTGTGGAGTTTGTTCCAAAAAAAAAGAAAATACTCCTATTCCCAATCCTGTAATTCCTACAAATGATGTTGAATTTTGGTTGACAAAAGCGGATCAATCAGAATTGCTCCAAAAACAGCAAACAGTTCTTTCTTTTGTAAATACTGTTAATAGTTATCCCAATATTGAAGTTGATTCAACAACAACTTATCAAACCATAGATGGATTTGGTTTCACATTGACTGGAGGTAGTGCTTTTTTAATTAATAGGATGGGGGCTTCAGAAAAAGCAACACTATTGAATGAATTATTTGGAAGTGGAAATAATTCAATTGGCATCAGTTACCTCCGTGTAAGTATTGGGGCGTCAGATTTGGATCCTTCAGTATTCAGTTATGATGATATGCCTTCTGGGCAGGTTGATCCTTCTTTGGTTAATTTTAGTCTTTCAAAGGATACAGTAGATTTAATTCCGGTATTAAAACAAATTCTGGCAATTGCCACTAATATAAAAATTATGGGGACACCGTGGAGCCCTCCAGTGTGGATGAAAGATAATAGCAGCTCAATTGGTGGTAGCTTGCAGCCTCAGTACTATAGTGTGTATGCACAATACTTAGTAAAATATATTCAGGCCATGGCTGCAAAAGGGATTAAGATTGATGCTATGACTGTGCAGAACGAGCCGCAGCATGGAGGGAATAATCCCAGTATGTTAATGTCGGCAACTCAGCAAGTTGATTTTGTAAAAAATCATTTGGGGCCTGCTTATCAGTTATCGGGTATTAATACTAAAATTGTTATATGGGATCACAATTGCGATAGACCTGATTATCCTATTGCAGTATTAAATGATGCAGTTGCAAAAACATATATAAATGGATCAGCATTTCATTTGTATGCTGGAGATATAAGTGCATTATCAACCGTTCGCAATGCGCATCCTGATAAAAATATTTATTTTACAGAACAATATACTTCTTCAACAGGAAATTTTGGCGGTGATTTAAAATGGCATCTTAAAAATGTAATAATAGGATCAATGCGTAACTGGAGTAAAAATACGTTGGAGTGGAACTTAGCTAATGACCCATCTTTTGGACCATATACACCTGGTGGGTGTACTACTTGTAAAGGGGCTTTAACAATTAGTGGCTCATCATTCAGTAGAAATGTAAGTTATTATATTGTAGCACATGCATCCAAATTTGTACCGCCTGGTTCTGTACGAATTGCCAGTACATCAGTTGGGAATCTATACAATGTATCATTTAAAACACCTGCTGGGAAAAAAATTTTGATTGTTGAAAATGATGGAAACACAAATGAGATATTCAATATTAAATTCAAAGACAAATGGGTTGCTACCTCGTTAGAATCTGGTTCAGTAGCAACTTATATTTGGTAATAGTAAAATGTAATAAATTTAGAAAATGAAAAAAAAAACAATTTTAATTGTAGTGTTTTTAATAACATCTAATTATATTTTTTCACAGCAAAAAAGTGTGGCTAAACCCATACCCTTTTCAACAAAGGGTAAAACGATTACAGTTTATACTTCGGCGGACAGTACCAATCTTCGCTTATCAGAAACAGATAAAATTGGGTTTAAAAAATTATCCCAACCCACCGAAGGTGAAATAAGTGTTTTTGTTGATCCTGCTAAAACTGCTCAAACCTTTTTAGGTATTGGAGCTGCATTAACCGATGCAAGTGCTGAAACTTTTGCAAAATTATCGTTGAAAAAGCAGCAGGAATTTTTGAAAGCTTACTTTGACAAGGAAAGTGGTATTGGATATACACTAGTGAGAACAAATATTCATAGCTGTGATTTCAGCAGTGGCAGTTATACGTATGTTGCGGAAGGGGATACTGCATTAAAAACGTTTTCTATTAGTCATGATAAAGAGTTTCGTATTCCTTTAATAAAGCAAGCAATAGCCGCAGCTGGCGGAAATCTTACTTTATACGCAAGTCCCTGGAGTCCACCATCATTTATGAAAACGAATAATGAAATGCTGCGTGGAGGAAAATTGAATCCAGCATTTAATCAAACCTGGGCAAACTATTTTACTAAGTTTATAAAGGCGTATGAAAAAGAAGGAATTCCTGTTTGGGGAATATCTATACAAAATGAACCGATGGCAACACAGCGATGGGAATCTTGTATTTATACTGCGGAAGAAGAAAGAGATTTTTTAAAAAATTATTTAGGGCCAACGATGAAAAAAAACGGGTTAGCAAATAAAAAAATTATTGTTTGGGATCATAATCGCGACTTAATGGTTCACAGAGCGAATGTAATTTTTGATGATCCTGAAGCGGCTAAATATGCGTGGGGTATGGGGTTTCACTGGTACGAAAATTGGAGTGGAGGGCAACCTATGTTTGAAAATGTTGGGATAGTAAATAAAACTTATCCAACAAAAAATTTATTGTTTACCGAAGGTTGTGCCGAAAGTTTTAAACAGGAAGGCTATCAACGTTGGACAAATGGCGAACGATATGGACGTTCGATGATTAATGATTTTAATAATGGTACAGTTGGTTGGACGGATTGGAATATACTATTGGACGAAACCGGCGGTCCCAATCATGTCGGTAATTTTTGTTTTGCACCAGTGCATGCAGATACTAAATCGGGAGAAATTATTTATACTCCTTCCTATTATTACATAGGTCATTTTTCAAAATTCATACGTCCCGGTGCAAAGAAAATTAATAGTGCTGCAAGTAGGAGTCAATTACTCACTACATCCTTTATTAATCCTGATGGGAAGATTGCAGTGGTTGTAATGAATCAAAGTGATAAAAGAATTACTTATAATTTATGTATAGGAACTGATGCAGCCATAATAACTATTTTACCACATGCTATTCAAACACTAGTATTATAATTTTTTTTATAAAGAAATTAGTGGACTTATTAAATAATTATAGAGACTAATTCAATTATTGACACTAAATTTTTTTTATGAAAGGGTATTATTTTTTAATTCTTCTCTTAAGTATTTCACTTTCGCTTCAAGCAAATATTACATTGCCTGCAATTTTTTCCGATAACATGGTATTGCAACGCAATGTGTTGATCCCTGTTTGGGGTATAGCAGATGCTTATGAAAAAGTAGAAGTAAAATTTAACAGACAAAACAAAACAGTTACAGCCGATATAAACGGGAAATGGGTGGTGAAACTTAATGCAGAAAATGCAGGTGGTCCCTATGAATTAACGATAAAAGGAACTAATACAATTCTCATAAAAAATATTTTGATTGGTGAGGTATGGCTTTGCAGTGGTCAATCGAATATGGAATGGACGGTTAGCCAGTCAAATAACGCAAAGCAAGAAATTGTCAATGCAAATAAGCCTTTTATCAGACATATTAAAATTTCACATACCATAAGTTCATTACCTCAATCAGAATTTACAACTGATGGTTGGAAAGAATGTAATTCAACAACAGTTGGAGAGTTTACAGGTGTTGGTTATTTTTTTGCCAAACAAATTTATGACAGCATTAAAGTACCCATTGGTTTAATAAATGATTGCTGGGGAGGAACCAATATAGAAACATGGATTAGTCGTGAAGCTTTTGAGAGTAGCAATGAGTTTAAAGAAATGATTGCAGGAATGCCGAGGATAAATTTAGATTCTCTTTCTATATTAAAAGTGAAAAGTAGTGAATTAAGAATAGAGGCATTGCAAGGAGCAAAGCCCGAAGGATTAAATACAAATTTTTTTAAAGAAATTTCTTTTGATGATTCTAAGTGGCCAATATTAAACCAACCACAATTGTGGGAGCCGCAAAGCATTGGGGAACTAGATGGTGTGGTTTGGTTGCGAAAAACAATTACACTTGCAGAAGCTGATAGTAAACAAAGAGCAATACTTGAGTTGTCAAAAATTGACGATGATGATATAGCCTATGTCAATGGGGTTAAAGTGGGAAGTACTAATCAATGGGATGCTATGAGAAAGTACTTAATTCCTATTGGTGTTCTAAAAGAAGGGAAAAATGTAATTGCTGTTCGGGTAGTTGATAATGGTGGTGGCGGTGGAATATATGGCGATGCTGCTGATTTGAGATTAAGGTTTGATAATGCTTCTGTTTCGCTGGCAGGGGATTGGAAATTTCAAGTTGAGTCTATCATAAAAACAACCAATCAAAATTCACTTCCATCTCTTTGTTATAATGCGATGATAAATCCGTTAATTCCTTTTGCTTTTCAGGGAGTATTATGGTATCAGGGCGAATCAAACGAAGAAAGGGCATATCAATACAGAAAAGCATTTCCGTTATTGATAAATGACTGGAGGGGAAAATGGGATAATCAAAATATGCCTTTTTATTTTGTTCAATTGGCTACTTTTTTTGCAACTGGTAATAGTAATGATGGGTGTGGGTGGGCTGAACTGAGAGAAGCACAAGCATTGACATTAAATTTACCAAATACTGGTATGGTTGTTACTACTGATCTTGTTGATGATCCAAAAGATATTCATCCAACTAATAAGCAGGATGTTGGGAAAAGGTTGGCTGCAATTGCGTTAAATAATTTATATAAGAAAGAAATGATTTGTAGTGGACCAACATACAAATCAATGGAAGTAAAAGGAAATGAAATCATTCTATTATTTAATAATATTGGTAGCGGATTAGCAACTCCCGATAAAAACGGGTTTATAAATGGGTTTGAAATTGCAGGAACAGATAGTGTGTTTTATTTTGCCAACGCTTTTATTAAAGGCGATAATATTATTCTTTCTTCCGAAAAAGTTGCAACTCCAATGGCAGTACACTTTGGATGGATGGGGGACGCTACTCAATGTAATTTGTTTAACAAGGAAGGATTTCCTGTAGTGCCTTTCAGAACAGATGATTGGAAAAATATAACGAAGCAAGAGAAATATAAAATTGAAAAATTTTACGAATAAATTTTGTTAGATAATGAAAGATGTTTTTCAGATTTAAGCAAGATCTGTTTTGTTATCTAAAGCATCCTTTATTGAATAAAATAAATATATTCTTTAAGTTGTATTTTTATACTTCTTATATTCGTTATAGAACCTAACTATAATAAATCCAACCTGTTGAGAAAGAAAATTGGCATACTGTGTTTATTTGTGCTTTTCGGTCATTTTGCATCTAATGCACAATCATTACCTGTTGGAACACCGGGGTTGGAAGAGCTGATTCGAAACATGCAATTGCAAGGGAAGTTGGATGCAAACCTTTCTTTTTCAATCCGCCCTTTGCATAAATCTGTATCTTTTAATGAAGACAGTTTATTGAAATTGACAGATTCCGATTTAAAACTTAAACCAATTCGTTTTACTTTTTTGAAAAAATTTGGCAGGTTTCAAGTATTGCCAATAACTGTTTCTCAAAAATTCAATTCACATCACCCTTACGGATGGAATGATGCTGGAATGATTCCTGCAAAAGGTTTTCAAAGTCAGTTGAGCGCTGGTTTTTATGCCGGACTTGGTCCAATTTCTGTTCAAATAAAACCGGAAATAATTACGGCATCAAATTCCAATTATGAAAACAATAGTCTTTGGGGAAGCCCAACTGAGAAGGGTTATAAAAAAATATTAATGGGGCAATCTTCTCTCCGCTTAAATAGTAAATCAGTTTCATTTGGAATTTCAACTGAAAATTTATGGTGGGGACCCGGGCAATATAGTTCGCTATTGATGAGTAATAATGCGCCGGGGTTTGAACACTTTACTTTCAATACGGTTCGTCCGTTAAAAACACCAATTGGTAAATTTGAATGGCAACTAATTACTGCAAAATTAAAAGACGATACCTCGCAAGCTGTTTTTGAAAACTATAATTTAAAACCTGCTGCTTATTTAAAAGATTGGGTTTTTATGAATTCGCTGGTATTGATTTATCAACCTCGTTTCATGCCCAATTGTTTCTTGGGATTTACAAGAACATTTTTAAAAAACAGTGAAAAAATGGGTACGGGAACCATTGGGTTTATCGATAATTATTTACCTGTATTTACATCGCCATTTAAAAAAGGAAATCCAAGCGAAGACATAAAAGGTCGCGATCAACTGGTTAGTCTTTTTATGCGCTATTTGTTTCCAAAAAGTCATGCTGAATTTTATTGGGAATATGGATGGAATGATCACAAATACAATTTAAGAGACCTTACGTTGGATGTGCAACATGCAGCAGCTTATATTGTTGGGTTTAAAAAATTACATCCTTTAGTAAAAGATACTTGGGTTGATTTTGGGATGGAGTTTACACACATGTCTCAAAGTACTGATTATATTGTAAGAAACGCAGGCAATTGGTATGTGCATGGTCAAGAATTGCAAGGTTATACAAATAGAAATCAGATAATGGGAGCAGGAAGTGGCTATGGAAATAATGTGCAAACTATTTCAACTAATTGGTGTAAAAAGATGACGAAAGTTGGACTCAAATTTCAACGAATTCAACACGACCCGAAAGGCCATACGGGACAATTAAATGTTTTGGGAATGCGTGCAGTGCAATGGAATGATATTGCAATTGGTTTAAATGGACAGTATTATTACAAACGTTTTTTGTTGAATGCAGAATTGCAATCTGTTCATTCAAAAAATTATATCTGGGAACAGGATAATAATAAAAAGAATTTTTATATGCTTCTCAATCTTTCTTATTTATTGTAATGAAGAAAATAGCTTTATATATTATTTGTTTTTTTAGTTTCAGTTTTTCTGGGTTTTCTCAATCGGGATTAATCAATGAAATTGAATTGACCGATGTGAAAAGAATTGCTCAATTAACAGATACTGCTGTTGCTGAAAATGTATCTTTTCTTATTCGTTCATTTAATCAATACCAAACATTACTTGCCACTAATCAAAAAAAAAGTAAGTGGCCGCAAGCAAGTTTATTGCATGTTACAATTTCTAATCAACAAAATAGTAAACTGTCATTTGGGTTTAATGATGGGAGCATGTATCCCAATGTGGGCTCGCAACAGCGAGCAAGCATTGGCGTTGGAATAAAATGGGGAAAATTAGCCATTCAACTTTCTCCGGAATGGGTGAGTGCTGCAAATAAAACTCCCGAACCTTTTACAACAGATCCGATATATGGAAATTATTGGCCTAAATATTATACCTATGTTGTAAATAAAATTGATATACTTAACAGGTTTGGAAAAGAACCGCTTAAGAAATTTTTTTATGGTCAATCAAGTGTACGATTGAATATGAAAGATTTATCATTGGGCGTAAGCAATGAAAACTTGTGGTGGGGGCCAGGTTTGCGCAATTCATTAGTGATGACCAACAATGCACAGGGATTTTTACATGTTAGTTTAAATACAATCAAACCAATAAAAACGATAATTGGCAGCTTTGAGTCGCAAATAATAGTAGGGAATTTAGATAGCACTGGTTTCGAAAATCCTGATAATGAAATCATGAATACCATTTGGCCGGGAGGTATTGCCAAAAAACATACTTATGATAGAATGATTAATGGAGTTGTATTTACTTGGCAACCCATTTGGTTAAAAAATTTCTATGTTGGATTTGCAAATACTACACAATGGTATGTCAACGATTCACTTCCGTTAGGGAAATATATTCCAGTCATTTTTCCTTTTTCTTTAAGTAAAGGAAAACCGCGAATGAAGATTGGATCCATTTTTCTCAGATATAGTTTACCAAAAGATAATGCTGAATTTTATTTTGAATTTGGCAGAGCAGATAAAGCTGCTAATCCCGTAAATATATTTTCCGACACCATTCCAATTGGATATGTAGCAGGTGTTCGAAAATTATTTTCCTTGCCAAAACGAAATCAATTTATACAGGTTTTAGCGGAAGTAACGCAGTTGCAATTATCCGATAGTAGATTAATATTTGACGATAACAATGTGTGGGGGCAAGGAAGAACCAAAAGTTGGTATTTGGATTCATACATTCAACAAGGGCATACAAATGCAGGACAATTGATGGGAGCTGCGATTGGACCCGGAAGTAATAGCCAAACAATAAATGTGAGCTGGATTGATAAGTTGAAAAAAATTGGAATTCAATTTGAAAGAATTATTTACAACAAAGATTTTTATTATTATAATTATTTCAATGGACAGTTATTTGATACTTATTCGCAAGGGGCAAATAATAAACATTGGGTAGATGTTAATTTAAGTGGGCATGTTCAATGGGATTATAAACGATTTTTAATTTCTGCATCTTATAATTCTGTAAAATCTTTAAACTATCGTTGGATAAAATTAGATGGAGGTTGGCAAGATCCTTCGCTATTATCGGATAAAAAAAACAAATCCATTGCGGTTTCCATTCGTTATGGATTGTAGTTGTTTTTTTAAGCATTTATAATTTGCAATATTCAAAAAGCAACAATTTTTTTACTACATTTAACCTTTAAATGAAAATTACATGAAGTTGCTGAAACATATTATTCTACTTTGCTTAATTTGTTCTGTAAATATTCTACAAGCTCAGCAAATTCCGACTAATCTTGAAAACCTTTCAAATCAGCAACTAATCCAATTAATTTCCGCTTTTCAATTAAGTGGCTTATCGGAAGAAGATCTTGAATTAAAAGGAAGAGAAAAAGGGTTTTCACAAGAACAGATTTCGATTTTGAAAAAACGAATTGCAGCACTTAATATAAATTCAGGAAATAATAAATCAAATTCTTATTCCGATTCTTATACCGAAAGGTCTAAAATTTATACGAAAAAACCCTCCCAGAAATTCAAAGATTCTTTAGGTGGTTTGCGTGTTTTTGGTGAAGAAATTTTTGAAAATGTTGATTTAAGTTTTGAACCAAATCTTTCCATTCCTGCTCCAAGAAATTATGTAATTGGCGTAAACGATCAATTGGTAATTGATGTATTTGGCTTGTCGGAAACAACAAAAAAAATAAAAGTAAATACGGAAGGATTTGTTCGCTATCCCAACTTAGGACCAATAAAAGTTGCTGGACTTACATTGGAAGAAGCGCAAATAAATATAAAGAAATCATTAACAAAATTATATCCGGCAATTAGTAGTGGCGCTACTTCTGTACAAGTTTCAGTTGGTCAAATTCGCAGTATTCGAGTTACATTAATTGGAGAAATAAAACAGCCCGGAAGTTTTACGCTTTCTTCTTTTTCTACTTTGATGAATGCATTGTATGCATCAGGTGGACCAAACGAAATTGGTTCTTTTAGAAAAATAGATTTAGTGCGAAACGGCAAAACAATTGTTTCTTTCGATTTGTATGATTTTTTATTAAATGGCGATTTGTCGAAAAATATTTTGTTGCAAGATGAAGATGTAATTCGTGTAAGTCCTTACGAAACCAGAGTCGCAGTTATTGGTGCTGTAAAAAAAGCTGCAATTTTTGATGTTAATCCTGAAGATTTTGCTGCTGATGTGCTTCGATATGCAGGAGGAATTTCGCCCGTTGGCAATAAAAGTTTAGTAAGAATAAAAAGATTTGGAGTAACAAATAAAGAGTTAATTACTGTAAAAGCTGATCAACTACAATCATTCAAACCATTTTCTGGCGACACATTAATTATAGATTCTCTTGCAAATTATTTTGCAAATCGTGTACAAATAAAAGGATCGGTTTATTATCCTGGCGAGTACAGCAATTCCAGTACGCCAACATTGTATGATTTATTATCAACTGCAAAACCAAAAGAAGGTGCTTATTTTGAACGCGGATTATTGAGAAGATTAAAATCGGATTACACAGCAGAAATTATCAATTTTAATTTAACAGATGTTTTAAATAAAAAATTTGATATTAATTTAGAACGCGAAGATTCCATTCATATTTATCAATTCAACGAACTACGAGAAAGATTTACGGTTTCAATTAGTGGAGAAGTAAACAATCCGTATACGTACAATTATGCAGAAAATATGCGTGTACAAGATTTGGTTTTAATTGCCGGCGGATATAAAGATGGAGCTGCACTTCAAAAAATTGAGATTTCGAGAAGATTGCCAAAATCAGCAAACGATACAACTGTTTATAACATAATCAAGGAAATTGATTTAGCGAAAATTGGCGATGACAATTTGGAAATGATCTTAATGCCATTTGATAAAGTTGCCGTTCGAAAATCACCAAACTACAATGAACAAATAACTGTAAGAGTTGAAGGTGAAGTAATGTATGCTGGCTCCTATAGTTTAGCAAGTAAACAAGAAAGGATTTCTGATATTATAAAAAGAGCTGGTGGTTTAAAAGAATTTTCACATAAAGAAGCAGCAGTATTGATTCGCAAATCATTTGTTGGCAAATCAGATTTTGATTCTGTTTTATTTAATGTAAAAGCAAACTTGATGTCCATTCAAATTGATCAAGGAATTTCATCAAATAATTCTGATACATCTTTATCGAAAAAACGATTTTCTAATTTTTATACCGAACAAAAATTGGTTGGAATCAATTTGGTAAAAGCATTGGAAATGCCCGGCTCTATTTATGATTTGATTTTAGAAGAAGGGGATATTCTTAAAGTGCCAAAAAAATTGGAAACAGTCCAAGCATTTGGCGCAGTAAATGCAGGGCAAGTTGTTATTTATCAAAAAGGAATGAATTTTATTTCACTTGTTCGACAGTCGGGAGGTTTTGCAACAAATGCTTCTCGAAAACATGCGTATGCAGTTTATGCAAATGGAGAAGTGAAAAGTACGAATGGCTTTTTATTTTTTAAGAGTTACCCAAAAATAAAACCCGGAGTAGAAATATTCGTTCCTGTGAAAAGAGATAACAGACGATTGTCTTCGGGTGAAGTTATTGGAATCGGAACCGGAATTGCTTCAATGGCGGGAATAATTATTTCGTTGCTAAATGCACTTAAATAAGAGTAAAAATTAGTATGTCTTCTTCAAAACCAAATACAATTAAATTAAATGACTTGCTGAATGGTTTCGGTATTTTTTTCAACTATGCGTTTAAAAATATCAAGCTGTTTTTTGTTTTAGTAATTATCGGAGTTGTTTTAAGTATTGGCTATTATTTTTTTCAAAAACCGAAATATGAAGCAGTTTCTACTTTTATTTTGGAGGCGAAAGATCAGTCTGGTAATGGACTTGCGGGATTAGCTTCTCAATTTGGGTTTGATATTGCTTCAATGACAGGAAGTTCAAATTTATTTGGAGGCGATAATATTTTAGATATTCTAAAATCAAAAATGGTTATTGAAAAAGTGCTGTTGTCAAAAACGGAAAATGGTATTGATGAAGAAAAAATAACTTTGGCAAATCTTTTTATTAATAGTTATGAATTAAATAAAAAGTGGAATTCAAAAAATATAGAATTTGCACAAAATGAAGGAATGAAACCAGCGCATTCAATACTTCAAGACAGTGTTTTGGAATTGATTTATTTGCAACTCATTAAAAAACATTTGAAAGTTGAATCTCTCAGTAAAAAAGGTTCTATAATAAAAGTTGCAACTGTTTCTAACAATCCAGTTTTTTCAAAATGTTTTACGGAACGATTAATTGCAGAAACGAAGAATTTTTATATTGCTGTAAAAACCAGAAATGCAACTTCGAATATCAGTGCACTCGAAAGAAGGTCAGATTCTCTTTTTAAAATCATAAATGAAAAATCGGGACAATCAGCTTCATTACAAATTGCTGATTTGAATCCTGCAATAAAAATTGCAGAAGTTCCTGTAGAAATTTCTCAACGCGGAAAATTAGTTGCACAAACATTGTACACAGAAGTAATGAAAAATTTAGAAGCAAGTAGAATGGCTTTGTCAAATCAAACTCCTGTAATTCAATTATTGGATACGCCGAAATATCCATTGGTAAATCAAAACAAATCATTTTTTATTTTATTGATTTCTGGAATTACAGCGGCTTTGTTTTTAGGATTTATTTATTGCTTTTTTACTTTTCCTTCATCAGATTCTAATTAAAAATTAGCACGTTAATTATGCGAACTATCCTTTTGCTTCGTGCTTTCGGAGATTTTGTCATTCCTTTATTTGTTTTTCGTCATGTAAAAAATAATGAATCTGTAAAATTTATTGCTTCAAAGCATCACCGTGTTTTATACGAAGCACTTCCAAAGAATTTACTTCCTCAAAACATATCCATTTCCTTCGCCGATTTCGGTATTAGCAAAACACTTTTTCGAGTTTTCACTAATAAATATTTTTTTAATTATAAAACACTTCAAGAAATTTTACTATTAAAAAAAACTACTAAATCTTTATGTGAAAAAACTCTTTATTTAGAACAAAATAAAAAATCGAGTTTACTTGGTTTTTTAGTCGGAAGCAAGTTTAAAAGTGTTGTTCAAAATCAAAATATTTATTCAGCTTATGCCGCATTTTTTAATGTAAGTTTATCGCAAAATATTTTTTCAATAAACCAAGCTATTGCGAATAAAAAAATTTTAATTCTTCCTTCAACACGACAAAAACGAAAAAATTTTCCGCAAGAGCTACTACAGAAAATTGTAGCATTGCTTGCAAACAAAACGTCGGAAATACAAATTATTTTTTATAAAAACATTCCTGAAAAATTCGTTGGGAATGCTAAAGTTTACAATAGTTTCGGCGAATTAATTGAGCAATTGCAATCGGCAGATTTTGCCATTTGTGGTGATAGTCTTCCCGTGCATTTAGCTCAGTTTTTAAATAAACCCCATTTTGTTTTTTATAATTCTGAAGGTCCAACTCAGTTTATAACTCCATTCGCATTGGAAAATAATTGTTATGCTAATTTTAATGAAGTAAATAAATTCAAAACAATTTGCAGCTAATGAGTAATATTAAAGGGTATATTATTTCTTCCAAATACGAAAATGATCGAAGAGCTAATGTGGAGTTGTTATTAAATTTATTCCCTGAGTTGATACACCAAGAAGCTATTTATCCGCAATACCAAAAAATTCCGTTTCTCAATAAGTTGCTAAGTTTATCTAAAAAAAGAACCGGGCATCAACTGCGATTGGGCGAATTGGGTTGTTTGCTAAGCCATCGAAAAATTTGGAGAGAAATTATTAATAGTAAATTTCATAAGAACAAAAATTTTTTAATTTTTGAATCAGATAGCGAAATAAAAGATTTTGATTTTATCAAAAACCAGTTTGAAAATATTGAAAACAAATATGATTTGTTTTTTTGGGGAGCTTGGGAAGGTTATCTAAAAATTTATCGAAGTTCAAAAGTAAAAGTTGAAAACAGGTCGATTGGCGTTCCGTTTATTAAATCGGTTTATTGTACTTATGGATATTCGTTAAATAAAAAAGCAGCTGCTTATTTGCTGAATAAAACAAAAAAAATAAATTATCCCGTTGATCAGTTCAAAAGATTTATTTCCGAAAATGAATTGAAAATAGGAGCGGTTATTCCAGAAGTAATCTCTTCGAATTCTAAAAAAAGTTATATTAAAGAAAAATCTTTAAATGAAATATCATTGAAATTATTTCATTTTGTTTTAGATGTAAAAAACACAATTATCTGTTATTTCAAATGAGTCGAATTAAAAAAACATATCTCAATTTGTACGTTTTTGTTCTTGCTTTATATGTGTATTTTAATAAAGGAGTTGCGTATAGTTTTTTAGCGGAAACTGTGCTTGTATTGGGTGTTTTACTGATTTTGTTTGATCGAAAACGATTCGAAATTCTGTGGGAGAAAAGAACTTATTTGCTAGTTTTATTTCTAATAATTACTACAGCTTTTTTGCTGAAAGGGTTAATGAATTACAGTTGGTTCAATGTGGTAAGAGATGCTTTTATGTTTTATTATTTAATATTTGTTTTTATCATTTTTTTATTCAAAGAAGAATTGCCTTATTTAATTAATAGAATTGTACTGATTTATAAATGGTTCCCTGTTGTAGCTTGTATTTCTTTTTTGACATTATCCTATTTCCCTTTTAGCGATGAAATAAAATTTTTTGGGAACAATCCGTTACTGTTGTACAAGTTTGGAGACATGGCCGTTCATCTTTTTATTTCAACTATACTTTTATTATCCGGGTACATTCGGTTCTCGAAACGTTTTTTATTACTCAATTCGATACTTATTGTTTATTTATTTTTCATAATTTCCACATACAGTAGAGGAGGTATGTTGGCATTTGTTTGTGCCATTTTGATTTTTCTATTTTTTGTAAAAGATCAAAACATTAAAAAAATGTTTTCCTATTATGGAAAGTTTTTGTTGCTGATCATTTTGTTTACGTTCCCAATTTTTCTCGCAACAAAAGTGAAAGAAAATTTTCAAGGAAGAATACTTGGCGTTGAACAATTAAAAGAAAATATTGTCAGCATTGTCAATCCAAATGCTGAAGGAACTTTGAGTGATAATAAAATTTGGCGATTAATTTGGTGGACAAAAATTATTCAATACACTTTTGGTGGCGAATATTTTTTTCAAGGGAAAGGTTTGGGAATGAGTTTGGTTTCAGCCGATGAAATTGTTACAGATGACTTGGAACTTCGATCACCGCATAATTTTCATTTAAATGTGTTGGCACGTTTTGGTGTACCAATTTTTTTATTATGGTTGGGGTGGTTGTATTTTAATTTTAAAAATTTATGGACTAAAAATGAAAATAAATTTCTTTTGATAATACTTTCTATCATGAGTGCATTTGTTATTAATGCAGCTTTTGATGTATTTTTTGAAGGGCCGATGGGCGCATTTCCTTTTTGGACTTTTGTTGGTATTTATTATGTTGCAGAAACTTTTGAAATTCCGATTAATCCGGAAATAATAAGCAAAGCGAATAACTAATATTATTATGAATTTAATTATTCAAAAAATTCAACAACAGTTTCGTTATTTGGTAAATCTGGCTTCTACATTTTTATCACAAATTGTCAGTGCTGTTTCACTTTTAATACTCACTCCGATTTTGGTTAAAGAATTGGGACCCGAAAAATTCGGATTATATGGTGTGTTGTTAAATGTTGTGGTGCTTTCTTCTGTATTAGATTTTGGATTGAATTTAGGGCTGCTTCGAAAATTAGTTGCAAAAAGAGACGACTCAATTTATCTCATCAACTCCCTTTTCTTTTTTTTCTGTTTTCTTTTTTTGTTAAGTATTCCAATATTCTTTTTTTTATTTTCATCACAAGTAATTTGTACAGGGGGGTCTTATATTTATTATGCAGTTTTTACAAGTGTATTGGTTTTACAAACCGTGTTAACATTGCTTTTTGATGTTATCATTCAAGCCGCAAATAAAATTTACATCGGGAAAATAATTCGTATTAGTAAAATCATCATCGAATTTTGTTGTTTATTTTTTTTGAGTAAATCAGGATCTGTCAAGTTGCTGTTGTTGGCAAGTGTGCTGGTTAATTTTTTATATATTTTCTCACTTTTTTTATTTTCTAAAAAAGAAGTCAACTATATTTTATCAATTAAGAATTTTAAAATTTCAATATTGTTTGAACACATTCAATATAGTTTTTGGTATTTTTTAAATGCGTTAGCAGGTGTTCTCGTTTTTAATGGACAAGTAGTAATGATTAATGCATTGGCAGGCCCAGCCATGGCAACAAAATATTTAGTTGTAACGCGTTTTTTTGATGTAGTTCGAATTGCATTAACCAATTTTACAACAGTATTGTTTCCATTTTTAGCTGCAAAACAATTGCAAAATAATTTCAACGAATTAAAATCAATTTTTTTGAAAGTATTTACAAGAGTCTTTTTCATAGCTGCGATTGTCATTGCATTGTTGATGACAATTGGAGAACAGTTTTTCATTATTTGGAGCAATCATACAGACGATGTGACATTGAAATTATATCAGTTAATGGCTATTTTTATTTTTCTTGTTGTGATTGATAATGTGCCAACAGTTTTTTTAAACGCTTTTAAATTAAACACTTTTCAAACGATTGTCGGAATTGTACAAGGCGTTTTGGGTATTGTAATTGGTTGTTTTTTAATAATCCCTTACGGGATTGTTGGTGTTGGAATTGCTTCAATTATTTCGTTATTCTGTACGAATTTATTCTTTAATCCGGTCTATTTAATAATGGTATTAAATAAAAAGATAGCACCACATAAATAATTATGTGTAAAATTGTACATGCTTTTGAATTCAATTAAAAAAGTTGATATAACCGGTGTTGGAATTTCAGATATTTCTTTTAATGAGTTAATTGATATTTTCAATTTTTCTGTCATAAACAAGCAAAAATTAAGAGTTTGCGTAACCCCAATAAACTGTTTGGTGGCTGCACACAAGGATTCTGATTTAAAAACAATTTATAATTCAGCTGACTTGGTTTTGTGTGATGGAGTTCCTATTTTATGGGCTTCCATATTTTTAAAAAATAGCTTGAAGCAACGAATAACTGGACTAGATTTGTTGCCAAAGTTTAGTAAAGTTTCTGCTTTAAATAATTATTCGATGTATTTTTTAGGAGCTGGTGAAGGAGTTGGTGAAAAGCTAAGTCAAAAATTAATTAATGAAAATCCGAAAATAAATATTGTTGGAGTTTATTCACCACCATTTGCGAAAGAATTTTCTGATGAAGAAAATAATAAAATTGTAGAAAAAATAAATTTAGTAAAACCCAATATTTTGTGGGTTAGTTTAACAGCTCCCAAACAAGATTTTTGGATTTATAAACATTTTGATAAAATTGATGCGAATATTATTATTGGCATTGGTGGAGCATTTGAAGTGACAGCGGGATTAACGAAACGAGCTCCTTTATGGATGCAAAAAAATGGATTGGAATGGTTTTTTCGTTTTTTACAAGAGCCACAACGGTTATTTTTTCGTTATTTTGTAGAAGCTCCATTGTTTTTCCCTCTTGTAATAAAACAAAGGTTTAAAATTAAATAAGTATATGGTTTATGTTAATCGAGTAAATTATTTTGTTCGATTGTATTTGGATCTTATTACCCTTTCCATAATTTACATTATTTCAAAAATAATATTTAATGGGCAAGCCAATTCAATTATTGCATTACCCTTACAATTTGTCATACTTACGAGTTTTTTATGTTGGTATATATCTGCACGTATATTTAATTTATATACAGAAATAATATTTATTCCTTTCTCTCAAGAGTTAATAAACCTATTTAGAGTTGTTATAGCTCATTTATTGGTACTTGTATTTATCCTTTTTCTTTTTTCAAATGAACTTTCCCGTTTTCGATCTATTATTATTTTTTACAATTTAGGGATAACTATTATTCTTCCTTTTCAAAAATATTTTTACCGAGTTATTACCGCCTATATTCGAAAACAATATAAAGCCGAGAAAAAAATTATTATAGTTGGGAATAATTTCTCTAACGACCTATCGCTGCATTCTGCTTTATCGAATAATAATTTAAAATATAAATTAATTGGAGTTGTTGATGACGAAAAAGACCTGCAATCTTCTGTATCCTATTTAGGAAATTTAAATCAATTAGAACAATTGCTTTATGAAACTGAAGCAGATGAAGTTCTTGTTTCATTACCTTTTACGGAAACAGAAAAAGTAAATCGAATAATTTCTATTTGTGAACAAACACAAACAAGAATTAATATGTTGTCTCATATGAATAGTTATGGAGCTGCTGCTTTGAAAGTAGCTAATTACGCAGGGTTTTCAATTGTTAATATTCGATACTATCCACTTGACGATCCAGAAAATAAATTTTTCAAACGAATTTTTGATATACTTTTTTCACTTTGTTTTTTGGTGTTTATTTTTAGTTGGTTATTCCCAATTATTGCAATACTGATAAAAATAACATCCAAAGGACCAATTTTTTTTAAACAAGAAAGATGGGGGTTGAATAATGAAAAAATTAATTGTTTAAAATTTAGGACTATGTTTTTCGGCAGCTCTCAAGTTGATGAAAATGGAATTTATATTCATACTAATACAAATGATAAGCGGATAACTCCCATTGGTAAATTTTTACGAAAAACGAGTATTGATGAATTACCACAGTTCTTAAATGTATTGAATGGAGGAATGTCACTCATTGGTCCAAGACCTCATCCCATTCCATTATCAATAGAAGCACAAGCGAAAACACAGCATTATATGCTAAGACATTTGGTTAAGCCAGGAATCACTGGATGGGCACAGGTGAATGGAAGCAGAGGAAATGTTCAATTGCAGGAAGATATGCAGAAAAGAATTAATTTGGACATTTGGTATATTGAGAATTGGAGTTTTGGCTTGGACTTACAAATTGTATTCCAAACAATTATTAATATGATAAAAGGTGATGAAAATGCACATTAAATTAATAATAAAACATTGTCGATTTTTTGGGTTTGTTCTTATAGCAATTCTGTTAATGGTTTCACTTCAAACTTCTGCACAAATAGTTTTTGAAAGACAAACGAACGAAGTATATCCTTTTTTAAATAGAATGGCACAAAAAGGAATTCTCACTTTTGATGATTTAATTCTTCCATTGACAAAAGATAAAATTAAAATTGGGTTAGATAGTATTCAATTTAAAATTAGTGTTCTGTCGCAAGTTGAAAAATCGGAATTAGCATTTTACTTAAATAAATTTTCAACTAATCAACGTAATCAAAAATTAGCTTTTCGAAAAAATGATTTTTCGTTTGATGTAACCCCTTTGGTAACAGTAAATTTTCGAAAAAACAGTAATGAAACTTATTTGCAAACGGGCGGTGGTGTTCAATTTTATGGGAATGCTACAAAAAATATTGGCTTTCAATTTGCATTTCAAGATTTCACTGAAAAAGGAGATGGGATTCATTTTACACGAAATCGATTGGAGGATGGAACAGCAGTTGGAATTATTCCTTATGATACTTTTTCTCGAAAAAAAATTAATTATGCTGAAGTAAGAGCACATATTAATTTAAAATTTAAAAATGGTCAATTAAGTGTTGGGCAAGATTATCTCACATTTGGATATGGAGAAAATGGAAAAATTGTATTGAGTGATAAAGCACCGACTTATCCTTATGTGCGTTTGGATTATCAGTTGTTGCCAAAAGTTAAATTTAATTACACACATGCATGGTTGCATTCCAATTTAGTTGATTCAGCTCGTTCATACACCATACCTGGCGGTGGTTTCGGAGGAATTCGTGAAGTAGATATTTCTAAATTTATGGCTACACATAGTTTAGATTTTACTCTTCGAAAAGGATTAAACTTTACCATCGGCGAGTCGATGATTTATAATGATCGAATAAATATTGGCTATTGTATTCCCATTCTTTTTTTTAAAGCCTTTGATAATTACTTTAACAGAGGCGCAATTCAAAAAGGTTCAAATGGGCAATTTTTTATAAGTTTAAGTGCTCGAAATCAATTACCAAACACTCATTTTTATTCTACACTTTTAATTGACGAAATAAAAATTTCTAAAATATTTGATAAACGCGCAGCTCGAAATCAATTGGGATACAATGTTGGCGCTTCGGTTACAGATTTGGGATTGCCTTATTTGACAATGGGAATTGAATACACAAGATTAAGGCCGTTTGTATATCGAAATTTTTTACCGGCACAAAATTATTCTCATGCCGGTTATTTTTTGGGAGATTGGATGGGAAATAATTCGGATCGATTGTTGTTGTTTTTGAAATATACACCTCTTCCAAAATTAAAAATATTGGCTCGATATCAAAAAATCAGAAAAGGTGGAGAAGGGACAATTGATCAACAGTATAATCAACAACCACAACCCAGTTTTTTATTTGATTTTAAAGAATCGCAAAAAGATATTTTTTTACAAGTAAAATATGAATGGATAAATCGACTCTGTTTTACTTCAAACTACACACATATTTTTGGAGGTTCTACTTTTTCAACTTTCGGAGTTACCTATGGCCTTTAATTATTTTTATTTTTTCTTGACATAACATTCAGATATTTACAACTGAAAATTTTCTAAATGAGTCGATCACTTTTGGTTGTTACTTGGGATGGTGTTTCAATTCCTTTTGCATGTGTGCATGCGGATGCAAATCCGGATTTTGATATTTTATTATTTAATTATTCCGGCAATAACGTTGATTCAACTATTGCCAATATTGTTCCCAATTATTGTATTTCAAAATTGACTGAAAATAAAGGACAAATATTTGAAAATGTTTGTTATTTTATTCAACAAGAAAATCAACCGAATTACGAATACATCGGTGTTTACGATGATGACCTTATTTTCAAAATTTCAGATATCAATTTCATGTTGCATCTTGCTCGTGTCAACCAATTGGATGTTTTTCATTCCTCTGTTTCGCACGATAGTTTTTTCAGCCATCGGCAATTTCTTCAAAAGCCTTCGATGATTTTGGAGAAAGTTGATTGGGTTGAAATCATGGCTCCATTTTATCGCAAAGAAATATTTGAAACATGTTTGCCTTATTTTCAAAAATATATTTCGGCTCATGGAATTGATTGTTTTATCGTTCCGGTCATTCAACGAGTTTTAAAAATGAATGAAACAGCATTAATACATGCTGTAGTTTTAAAGCATAATCGACCAATCAGAAGCAATCTTAGAATTTATTCAAACAAATTGACAAGCGATGAAGAAACAGAATTGGCAAGGCAAGAAGCTATTTCATTAATGAACCAAAAACTTCCTCTTTTTGATTCTAATTTTAATAAAAAAGTATTAAAAATGGGGAATCCTTATTTGTTGAAATTAGAAGAAAGAGTAAACAAAGTACAAACACTAATAGAACAACTTTGGCTATTTGCGAGAAATAAAGCCAATTAACAAGTTTTCATCATTTTTTAATTCTTAATTTCGCTTTTCATAGTACAAATATGCCAGTCAATTCTAAAAGACAATTTCTCGAATTTGAAAAACCGATCAAGGATTTGATTGATACAATCGAAAAATATAAATATGATTCGGAGAAGGCCAAAATAGACATGTCCGAATCTATTCAACGATTGGAAGAAGAGTTAGTTGAAAAACGAAAGGAAATCACACAACAACTTTCGAGTTGGCAAACGGTGCAATTAAGCCGTCATCCAGATCGGCCCTACACACTAAAGTATATCGAAAAAATGACTACTGATTTTGTAGAATTGTTTGGTGATAGAAATGTAAAAGATGACAAAGCAATGGTGGGCGGATTTGCAAGTATTGACGGTGAAACGGTAATGATTATTGGACAACAAAAAGGGATCAATACAAAAACGCGTCAATTGCGAAATTTTGGAATGGCAAATCCCGAAGGTTATCGCAAAGCTCTTCGATTGATGAAACTTGCCGAAAAATTTAATAAACCAATTATTACATTAATAGACACACCGGGTGCTTATCCAGGATTAGAAGCTGAAGAACGTGGTCAAGGAGAAGCAATTGCAAGAAATATTTATGAGATGATTCGTTTAAAAGTTCCTGTAATTTGCGTTGTAATTGGTGAGGGGGCAAGTGGAGGTGCATTGGGAATTGGTGTTGGCGATCGTATATTCATGATGGAAAATACTTGGTACACGGTAATTAGTCCAGAAAGTTGCTCGTCAATTTTATGGCGTAGTTGGGATAAAAAAGAAATTGCAGCAGATCAACTTCAGTTGACTGCAAATAAAATGCTCGGTTTTGGTTTGATTGATGGGGTGATTCCTGAGCCAAGCGGTGGTGCACATTGGAATTATGATGAAGCCGCATTGAATTTGAAAAATTATCTAAAACCAATCATCAGCGAGTTAAAAACAATTGCTTCGGAAGAAAGAATTAGCCAGCGAATTGAAAAATTTGGGAAAATGGGATTTTGGAGTGAAGAAATGTCGGCTAATGAAAAAAATAAATAATTCAATGTTAGACAGAAGTTTATTCAAAGGGACAGGAGTTGCAATCGTTACACCATTTCAAAAAGATGGAAAAATTGATTGGTTAAGTTTTGAAAAAATAATCAATCATATTATTGACGGAGGATGCAACTATATAGTAGTTTTAGGAACAACCGGCGAAAGTGCTACCATTCATGGCAAAGAAAAACAAGAAGTTTTTTCATTTGTCAATAAAATAAACAATAAACGCATTGCTTTAGTAGCAGGTATTGGCGGAAACGATACACATGAAATATTAGCTGCGTTTAAAAGTTTTGATTTAACAGGTTACGATGCGATACTGTCTGTTTCTCCTTATTATAACAAACCAAATCAAGAAGGAATTTTTCAACATTATAAATTATTGGACGAAGCCACTCCACTTCCAATTATCATGTACAATGTTCCCGGACGAACAGGACAAAATGTAACTGCCGAAACACAATTGCGCATTGCAGAAAATTGTAAAAATATTTTTGCAACAAAAGAAGCCAGTGGAAATTTTGATCAAATAATGCAAATCATAAAATACAAACCAACAAATTTTATGGTAATTAGTGGAGATGATGGGATTACATTACCGATGATAGCTTGTGGTGCAGATGGTGTTATTTCTGTAGTTGCAAATGCTTATCCAAACAACTTTTCAAGTATGGTAAAATTATGTTTGGAAGGTGATTTTGCTGCAGCAAAAATTTTACATTATAAGTATATTGATATAATCAACTCCATGTTTGCCGAAGGAAGTCCAAGCGGTGTAAAAGCATTTTTAACCGAAATGGGACTTTGCGAAAATTATTTTCGTATGCCTGTTTGGCCAGTAAGTGAGAACCATTTAGAAAAAATAAAAGAGTTGATGAATCGTCACGATTCTAATTAGTTAAATTAAATAGCTAATACCTTCTGTTGCAATTTCAGTATTAATGAAAATTTTTTTGGCTTCACTTTCAAAATCATCTAATTCGATGTATTTGCTGCTGAAATGACCAATCAATAATTTTTTAACTTCAGCCTTTTTTGCAATCAAAGCTGCTTGTTTGCTAGTGGAATGAAACCTTAACTCAGCTTTTTCTTTTTGGTTATCAAGGTAAGTTGTTTCGTGGTAAATCAAATCAGCATTTCGGATATGCGGAATAATTGATTCATCGTATTTTGTATCGGCACAAAAAGCATAAATTTTTCCTTTTGGCGCAGCATCAGTAAGTTCTGTGTTGTTAATTTTTAGATTATCTTTTGTTATGTAATCCAGTCCTTCTTCCAGTTTTTTATAAAAACATATGGGGATATCGAATTGCTTTATTTTTTCAATATTAAGTTTTCTGTTTTTTATCTTTTCAATAAATACGAAACCAAAACAAGCTATTCTATGATTTGTTTTAAAACAGCGAACTTCAAATTTATCATTCTCCAACAACAAACCTTCTTTGGTAATTGTATGAAAAAAAAGCTGGTAGGGTAATTGCGTATTCGAAATTTTTAATTGAAGTTCAATAATCTCTTTTAATGGGGAAGGGCCGTAAACATGTAAATCTTGCAAATGGTTGAGGATTCCAAAACTGGAAATTAATCCAATCAAACCTAAATAATGATCGCCATGTAAATGCGAAATAAAAATATGCGAAATTTTTGAACGACGAATTTTGTATTTCAACATTTGAAATTGCGTTCCTTCGCCACAATCCATCAAAAAAATCGAATCATTAATTGTAACGATTTGACTCGTGGGATGCCGATCAATTGTTGGCATTGCAGAATTATTTCCAAGAATTGTGACTGCAATCATAAATTATTCACTTCATCATCCAAAAATTCTCGTTCCATTTCTTCCATTTGTACAATATCCCAAGCTTCCGTTTCAGTAAAAGTGTAATTCAATTTTTCTAATAGTTGCAACGATTCAAGATAATCTTTTACGGGTTGTTGCATTTCGCAAATAACAAAAGATGCTTTTGCAACATTAAAAATTTGCTGAAGACTAACTAATGAATTTGAAGCAGCTTGGTCAATTTGGAACATCTCTTTTAAACTTAACACAATATTTTTTACGTCATTTTGAAGATAAGGAAGCAGCGAATTGCTTAGTTTAGCTGCCATATCAGCAGTGAAATTTGATTCGAGAAGCGTGATGACATGAAATTTATCTTTGGTATCTAATTTGAAATTCATAAATCAAAGTTATAAACGTTCTTTTTAATAATAGAACTATGCGACAAACAAAAATATTTGTTATTATTGTACCACAAGCAATTATCTAAATATGGATAATAATTTTTCGACACAGGTAAAAGAGATTATTTCGTTCAGCAGAGAAGAAGCTTTACGAATGGGAAATGATTTTATTGGGACAGAACATCTTTTGTTAGGGATAATCCGCGAAGGAGAAAATTCTGCTGTTCGGATTTTAAAAACTTTTAATATTGATTTATACGAGCTTCGAAAAGAAGTGGAGGCTGCCGTAAAAGATAAAAATGGAAAAAATATTGCAAACATCAATAGTCTTCCTTTAACGAAGCAAGCAGAAAAAGTTATTCGAGTTACGGTACTCGAAGCAAAAGCACTAAAAAGCATTTCGGTGGAAACGGAACATTTAATGCTTTCCATTTTAAAAAATAAAGAAAATATTGCTACACAAATCTTAAATCAATTTGATATTGATTACGATCTTTTTAGAAACGAATTAGGAATGCAAAAAGGGACTGATCCGCGTGCAGAAACTTCGGATGAAGGCGATGATTTTAATTTTGAAGAAGAAAAAAAATATTCTCAACCAAAATCTCGTACAACTGGATCTTCTGGAACTAATAAAAGTAAAACTCCAGTGTTGGATAATTTTGGAAGAGATATTACCAAACTTGCTGAGACGTTTGCATTAGATCCAATCGTTGGACGCGAAAAAGAAATAGAACGCGTTTCTCAAATTCTTTCGCGTAGAAAAAAGAATAATCCAATATTAATTGGTGAACCCGGAGTTGGTAAAACTGCAATTGTAGAAGGGCTTGCGTTAAGAATTGTTCAAAGAAAAGTATCACGAGTATTATACAATAAACGAGTTATTTCGCTCGATCTTGCAGCGTTAGTGGCAGGTACAAAATATCGTGGACAATTTGAAGAACGTATGAAAGCAATTATGTCGGAATTAGAAAAAAACCGAGATGTAATTCTTTTCATTGATGAAATACATACAATTGTTGGTGCTGGTGGTGCAAGTGGTTCATTAGATGCATCAAATATTTTTAAACCTGCATTAGCAAGAGGAGAACTGCAATGCATTGGTGCATCAACACTTGATGAATACAGAATGCATATTGAAAAAGATGGAGCTCTCGATCGACGATTTCAAAAAATAATTGTTGAACCACCTTCTGTGGCTGATACGATTTTGATTCTTACAAATATTCAATCCAAATACGAAGATTATCACAATGTGTTTTATTCTACGGAAGCTATTGATGCTTGTGTAAAATTGAGCGATCGTTACATGACGGATCGTTTGTTGCCAGACAAAGCAATTGATGTGATGGATGAAGTGGGCGCAAGAGTACATTTAAAAAATATTAATGTTCCAGCAGAAATTTTAGATTTAGAGAAAAAAATAGAAGCGGTAAAACTTGAAAAAAATAAAGTAGTTAAGAGTCAAAAATTCGAAGAAGCAGTTGCTTTACGCGATACTGAAAAAAAATTGGAAACAGAATTGGAAAATACAAAAGCTGCATGGGAAGATGAAAGTAAACATAAAAAATTCCCAATAACTGAAGATGATATAGCTGAAGTAGTAAGTATGATGACGGGTATTCCCGTAAAAAGAATGGTGCAAGCAGAAACTGAAAAGTTGCGTAAAATGGCTACCGATATGCAAGGGGTAGTGGTGGGGCAAGAAGAAGCTATTTTAAAAGTTGTAAAAGCAATTCAGAGAAACAGGGTTGGATTAAAAGATCCTAAAAAACCTGTTGGTTCCTTTATTTTCCTTGGTCCAACTGGTGTTGGTAAAACTGAATTGGCGAGAGCGTTGGCAAGGTATATGTTCGACAGCGAAGAAGCTTTGATCAGAATTGATATGAGCGAGTACATGGAAAAATTTACGGTTAGTAGATTAGTGGGTGCTCCTCCAGGATATGTTGGGTATGAAGAAGGTGGGCAATTGACTGAAAAAGTTCGACGTAAACCTTATTGTGTGATTTTATTAGATGAAATTGAAAAAGCACACCCCGACATTTACAATTTGTTATTACAAGTATTAGAAGATGGGAGGCTTACAGATGGTTTGGGAAGAATTGTGGATTTTAAAAATTCTTTAATTATTATGACTTCAAATATTGGGTCGCGGCAATTAAAAGATTTTGGTGAAGGAGTTGGATTTGCAACCACTTCCAAAACACAAAATAAAAATGAAGCCAATAAAGCGGTAATTGAAAAAGCGTTAAAGCGTACATTTTCACCTGAATTTTTAAATAGAATTGACGATGTAGTTATTTTCAACACACTTGCTAAAGAAAGTATCTTTAAAATTATTGATCTATTAATGAAAGGCGTTTTGGTACGACTTGCAAGTCTTGGGTATACAATTGAGCTTTCGGATGATGCTAAAAAATTTATTGCAGACAAAGGTTACGATGAACAATTTGGCGCACGACCTTTACATCGAGCCATTCAGCGATATTTAGAAGATCCGCTTGCTGAAGAAATACTTTCAATGCAAATAAAGCAAAACGACATAATGATAGTGGACGTAGATAGTGAAAATGATAAATTGAAATTTACATTAAAACAAAAAAAAGAAGAAAAATCTAAAGTTTAATTATAGATAGTAATAAAAAAAGGAGTGCACCATGTGCTCCTTTTTTTATTACTGATAAATAGAGTTGATACAATGAAAAAATATGCTGTCATTGTTGCGGGTGGAGCTGGAGTGAGGATGGGCGGAGATTTGCCAAAGCAATTTTTATTGATTGATGAAAAGCCGGTTTTATATTATACTTTAAAAACTTTTATACAAGCGTATGATTCAATTAAAATTATTTTGGTGTTGCCGATAGATTTTACCGAGATGGGAAAAGAAATCATTGACGCTTATTTTGACAAAGAAAAAATTAAAATCACAGCAGGTGGTGAAACGAGATTTCAATCTGTTAAAAATGGATTGCAATTAATTGATGAAGAAGCAATCGTTTTTGTACACGATGGTGTTCGTTGTTTGGCTTCGGTCGATTTAATTCATCGTTGTTATGAACAAGCGGTAACTACAGGTTCGGCAATTCCTGTTATTCGTTGTAAAGACAGCATTCGTATAGTTTCTGAAAATGAAAATGAAGCAGTGGACAGAAACAAAATTATGTTGGTTCAAACGCCGCAAACTTTTCACAGCAAAATTTTATTACCTGCTTTTCAGATTGATTATAAAGATCGGTTTACCGATGAAGCTACGGTAGTAGAGGCTTTTGGAATAAAATTGATCTTAGTGGAAGGCGAAGAAAATAATATCAAAATAACGCACCCAATGGATTTGTGGTATGCCGAACAAATTTTGAAAAAAAGAAATTAAAAAGATCGAAACCCACGAAGAAAATCTTCAATCTTCATTTTATTTTTTCCTTCCAATTGCAATTCTTTGATGAAGAGGTAGCCATCTGCACATGCAATTTTTAAAAAAGTTTTGTTGTCGGTTTCCCAAGTTCCAATTGTTGCAGAATGATTTTCTTTTTCCGGAAAACTTCGAAATATTTTCACAGTTTTTTCTCCAAGTTTTGTGAATGCGCCGGGAAAAGGAGAGAGCCCTCTAATTAAATTGTGAATTGCTGTTACCGATTTTGAAAAATCTATTTTGCAAGTTTCGGCAAATAGTTTTGGTGCAGAATTTAACGGTTCATTTTTTTCAGAAATATTTTGTTGTTTTTCAATCAATGTTCCAGCTGCTAATTTTTTAATTGTAGCAAGTAAAATTTCTGCACCAATTAATTTCATTTTGTCGTGAACTTCGCCAGCAGTTTCATTTTCGTGAATCAAAAAAGATTGTTGCAATAAAATATTACCCGTGTCAATTTCGTGTTTTAGTTTGAAAGTAGTAACACCGGTTTCTTTTTCGCCATTGATGATTGCCCAATTAATTGGTGCAGCGCCGCGATATTGCGGAAGTAGCGAACCATGAAGATTGATAGTTCCCATCGGGGGCATGTTCCAAACTATTTCGGGCAACATGCGAAAAGCAACTACAATTTGTAAATCTGCATTGAGTGATTTTAATTCATCTAAAAATTCAGTGTTTTTTAATTTTTCTGGTTGAAGAATTTTAAGTCCCGCCGACAATGCATATTTTTTTACAGCTGTTTCCGATAATTTCATTCCTCTTCCCGCAGGTTTATCCGCAGCTGTAATAACTGCTACAATATTACAACCTGCTTTCACTAAAGCATCAAGCGACGCAACAGCAAATTCAGGCGTGCCCATGAATATGATTCTAAGATTTTTTAGTTCCATTATTTTTCTGTTCCGATTAGGATGGATAAAAAAGATATTTTGTTCTTATCTGTTTAAAATTTTCTAAATCATTAATCCAAGTTTTTCGAATTTGTTTTTCGGTTTTGCCTTCTTTAATTTGTTGCCAAAGCAAATTGTTGCCAGCTAATTTTGTAAAAAAAGATTCTTCCATTTTTCCTGATTTTGGAAGAATGAAGAATTTATCTTTTTCAGGAAAAAGGCGATATGCTTCAAGCAACCATTTCAATTGAATTTTACTATTTACTTTTTTAAAAACAGTTTCAGAACTTCCGCTCAAATCCCAACCATAGCAGGTTTGTCCAAATAACTTTGAGTTTTTTGCTCCTTCGTTTGGCATGGGAATAAATGAAATTAAATTTTGTGGTAAACTTGTATGGCCAAAAATTTGAAATTGTTTATTTGTGCCCCTTCCTTCGCTAAGTACGGTTCCTTCAAATAAACAAGTGGAAGGATAAAGATAGATGGATTGAATATTGGGTAAATTGGGTGAAGGTTTTACCGGTAAAACATATTTGCTTTTGTGTGTATAGTTTTCGCAAGGTGCAATGAAAAGTACAAACTGATTGTTTAATGATTCATTCGCTATTGAATTAATTTTATTATTAAGTAATATAGTTTTCGCAGAAATATTATTTACAGAAAGCCAACCTTCTTTTAAAATCATCGTTGCATATTCAGCAATCGTCATACCATACACAATCGGTATCGGCTGCATTCCTACAAAGGATTTATATTTTTTATCTAAAATAGGACCGTCAACATAATGTCCGTTTGGATTTGGCCGATCGAGAATAAGCAATGGTTTTTTAAATTCAATTGCAGCTTCCATAAATTCTTGCAACGATGAAATAAAAGTATAAAACCGAACGCCGACATCTTGAATATCAAAAACTAAAATATCAATGTCTTTCAAATCTTCTGCACTTGGTTTTCTTTTGCTGCCGTAAAGCGAGATAACGGGAATGCCGGTATTTTCATCCACATAATTTCCAACTTTTTCTCCGGCATCTGCTGTGCCACGAAACCCATGCTCCGGACCAAATATTATTTTAATATCAACGCCTAAATTTTTTAAAGTATCAATCAAATGGGTTTTTCCAACTAATGAAGTTTGATTGGCAAATACACCAACTCTTTTATTTTTTAAAAGAGTAATATAATTTTCTACTTTTTCTGCACCAGGAAAAATTGGTTGGGCAAAACAAGAAAAAGAAAATAAGAAGAAAACGACTGCGATTTGATTTACTTTAAAAAACAAGTTCATTTTTCAAATTTCAACAAAATATTCTTTGTTACAATAAAATTTATAAAATTCGAGTAGAATAGATAAATTTGCGCCCTATTTTAAAATTAAAAAAAAGCAAAGTGGAACAAGTAAAAAACGGCGATACAATTAAAGTTCATTATCACGGAAAGTTAACCAATGGTGAAACTTTTGATTCATCCAACGGAAGACAACCATTGGAATTTAAAGTTGGTTCTGGAATGGTGATTAAAGGATTTGATACCGGTGTTACGGGTATGCAAGTAGGAGAAAAAAAGACAATTCATATTCCTGCAAACGAAGCTTATGGAGCTAAGAATGAAGAAATGATTATGGATTTTCCAAAAGAAAAATTCCCTGCTGATATGACAATAGAATTGGGAATGCAATTGATGATGAACAATGGTTCGGGCCAACAGATTCCTGTTAAAATAATTGAAATAAAAGAAGATGTTGTCATTCTTGATGCAAACCATCATCTTGCAGGCGAAGATTTAATTTTTGATTTGGAGCTAGTATCAATTGATGCACCAAAATCTAAAATAATTACTTCTTTTTAATTGCAGTCAGTTCAACCGACTGCAATTAATTAAAATTTTCTTTTTCAATTTTATATTTTATCAGTCAGTTTTAGCAAACAGATAAAATAATATTTCTTTAATAGGTTTGCTTTAGCATCATTTTTCAACACTCCCCAAACCTAAAAAGCCCGAACTGCACGGACACCGTAAGTGTTTAGCTTGCTGCCGTTGAACTGGAAGGCATTGACGAAGTACTGGATCCATGCGTTGTTGTTATCGTACTCCGAAGAACTCCAGTAGTAGATGCTGGCAAAACCACCAACTGCTACCCGATTTACATACAATTTATTCAACTCGTCTTTGCTTGGTAAATACCAATCGGTATATCCACCACCTGTATAAGCCCTTGCTAAACCTGCTGCATAACTTGTAGCAGTTGCACCTTGTACTGTAATAATTGTATTGGTATTTGCCAATCCTGTTCCTATTGCAGTACCGGTTGCACCGGTTGTGGTATATGCTCCATTGTACCACCGTATTGCTGTACTTTGGTCTGAGGTGGCTGCTATTAAACCGTGTGGGGTGTTTGCATCATAGCCGGGATCGCCGCTTTGTAAAATATAGGCTACTTTTCCTCCTTGATATGTATCTCCAATTGCTAATGTGGGCACAGCGCTTATTGCTGTTCCATCAAATTTTGTCCAAGCACCACCATTAAAAACCTGCAATTCTCCAGTGCTTCCACAGTTATTACACCAAACCATCAATCCCGCAACAGGCGTTGCTATTTGTGTTCTTTGGTAATTAGACATTCTTGGTAGTAATAATCCTTTTGTAGTGCTTGTTACATCCAACTGTGCCGATGCAGCGGGGGTTGCCGTGCCAATGCCTACTTGGGCATTTGTAGTTGCAAAGAACAAAATGCTACATAAAATCGTCAGAAATCTTTTTCGGGGGCATAAAAAATTTAGTTTGGATTTTTAAAGTTAAATATAATTTATCTGTTTAGCCACCAGCCAAGCCAAGTGCCACAAAGGCTCCAAGCTACAAGTGTATCAATGAAATTGGAAGTAGCCCCAGGTGTTTCAAACCATATTTGATTGGAATAAGGAATGAATAGGTAACCTGCAATACCAATCAACAGTGTACTTAAAAAAGTTGTTTTAAAATTGGATGGCGATTGTTTTTTTACAACCCAGCAAACAAATAATGCTGCAATAATTGAAGTGATCAAACCACGCAAAATATTGTTGGTCATATTTGTTGTATATGCGCTATGATAACTAATAACTGCCCATGGTTTTCCTTGCATATTTTTTTGAGTCAATTCCATTTCTTCTGCCGTAGCATTTTTATCAGCCGTTGGCACCATAAATTGTCCATCAGTTGAAAACTGACTGCTTAGTATTTGAATTAAGCTATCTTGATTTGGTGCTTTTTGGTATTCGGTAGCGTGCATGGGTAAAGCCGTCCACGAAATAGTTTGCCAAATAAAAACAAGAAGTCCGCCAACGAATCCGCCAATTAATAATTTTTTCATAACTGTAAGTTTGATTTAGGACTAAAAGGTAAAATCTTTTTTTTGAATTTAGAAAAAAACAATAAAAGTTTAATTGTATTTTCGGAAACTAATTTTTAAAAATGCTTGAAAAATACACACACACAGCAGCGGAACGATTTTTACGCTATGTGCAAATAGACACGCAAAGCGATCCACTTTCAAAGAAATTTCCATCAACTGAAAAACAAAAAGACCTTGGCCGTTTGTTGGTTAAAGAATTACAGCAAATGGGAATTTCAAATGCCGAAATGGATGAATGGGGTTATGTGTATGCTACAATTTCTTCTAACACAGAAAAAAAAGTTCCAACTATTTGTTTCTGTTCGCATGTGGATACAGCGCCGGATTGTAGCGGCACAGCTGTTCGGCCCTTGGTTCATTCCAATTATCAAGGACAAGATATTGTTTTACCCGATGATGTTTCTCAAGTTTTAAAACTGAGCGAACATCCTTATTTAGAAACTCAATTTGGAAACGATATTATTACTGCAAGTGGAAATACGTTGTTGGGAGCCGATGATAAAGCCGGCGTTGCAGAAATAATGGACCTTGCCAATTTTTTACAAACGAATCCATCCATAAAACATGGAGTCGTTAAAATTCTTTTTACACCCGATGAAGAAGTAGGAAGAGGAACAGAAAAAGTAGATTTAAAAAAATTAGCCGCCGACTTTGCTTATACTTTAGATGGCGGCGATGCTGGAAGTTTTGAGGATGAAACTTTTAGTGCAGATGGTGTTCAAGTAATTATTCACGGTGTAATTACACATCCCGGAACTGCGAAAGGGAAAATGGTAAATGCTTTAAAAATTGCCGGAGAAATTTTAGCAGCACTTCCCAAAAACAGACTTTCTCCCGAAAGTACAAGTGGAAGAAGCGGATTCATTCATCCAACGCGAGTGGAAGGAATTGCAGAAAAATGTACGATTGATTTTCTTATTCGCGATTTTGAAACCGCTGGGTTGAAAAAGAAAGAAGATTATTTGCGAACACAAATTGAAGAGCTGCTTCGAATTTATCCAAAAGCATCTTTTGAATTTATCGTGACCGAACAATACCGAAATATGAAAGTGGTGTTGGATGAAAATCCTAAAATTGTTGACTATGCAAAAGAGGCAATTAAAAGAAGCGGCTTGAAATTAAAATCGGAAAGTATTCGTGGTGGCACCGATGGAAGCCGATTATCATTTATGGGGTTGCCTTGCCCAAATTTATTTGCTGGCGAACAAGCCATTCATTCAAAACTTGAATTTGTAAGTATTCAAGACATGAACAAAGCAGTAGAAACAATGGTTCATTTATTACAAATTTGGGAAGAAAGGAATTGATCAATTAAAGTGTAATTTCGTTTTTCAAAAACAAAATATATGTTAGAAATTATTTCAAATTATTTGTGGTTAATTATTTTAATTACTGTTTTATTTAGTTCGTTTTTTTTCCATCAATCAAGGTTTCGTAGGTGTAATCACGATGTTTGGAAAATACCGTCGCATTGTAAGTCCTGGGTTAAATATGAAAATTCCTTTTCTCGAAGTACTTTCCAGAAAAGTATCCATTCAAAACCGTTCGGTGGAATTGGAATTTCAGGCAGTAACAATGGATCAGGCAAATGTTTATTTTAAAAGTATGTTGCTTTATTCGGTACAAAATGCGGAAGAAGAAACAATCAAAAAAGTTGCGTTTAAATTTATTGCAGATAAAGATTTGATGCAAGGAATGATTCGAACAATTGAAGGAAATATTCGTTCGTTTGTTGCAACAAAAAAACAAGCAGAAATTTTGGGTTTGCGAAAAGAAATTGTTGAATATGTAAAAGGAGAAGTTGACCACACCTTGGAAACATGGGGGTATCATTTACAAGATTTACAAATAAATGATATCACATTCGACAAATTAATTTTGGAATCCATGAGCAGAGTGGTGGCGAGTTTCAACTTAAAAGCTGCAGCAGAAAATGAAGGGCAAGCGCTATTAATTACGAAAACAAAAGCTGCAGAAGCTGATGGAAATGCAACCAAAATTGCAGCAGAAGCTGAAAAAGAAGCAGCAAGATTGCGCGGACAAGGAGTAGCATTATTCAGAATGGAAGTTGCACAAGGTATGTCGGAAGCAGCTGAACAAATGAAGCAGGCAAACTTAGATACGAATGTAATTTTATTCAGTATGTGGACGGAAGCGATTAAAAATTTTGCTGAATACGGAAAAGGAAATGTCATTTTCCTAGATGGAAGTGCAATGGGAATGGAACAAACCATGAAACAAATTCAAGGGATGATGATGAAACCAAGCGGTACAAATTAAAAAGATTGTTAACTAAATTTTATAAAAATAATGCCGTAGAATTGCGACATTATTTTTTTTCAACAAACGAATTTCGAATCCTACATTTACCTCAAATAAGTATATTATGATTTATTTCCTTCAAATAAGTGATTCTGTAATCAATGCTGCTGCAACTGTGAATAGTGCCGTAACACAGGCAGATAGAAATGGGGACGGCAGTATTAGCTTGGGCGAACTTTTAGGAATGGGCGGATGGTTGATGTATCCACTTTTGGGGCTTTTACTTTTAGCTATTTTCTTTTTTGTGGAAAGATGGCTTTCTATTCGTAAAGCCGGAAGAATAGATGAAAATTTCATGAACATAATTCGCGATCACATTGTTAGTGGAAATGTAACGGCTGCAAAATCTTTTTCAAAAAATACGAATAACCCTGTTGCACGAATTATTAATAAAGGCATTCAACGAATTGGAAAACCAATTGATATTATTGAAGACAGCATGGAGAATGTTGGACGTTTGGAAATGTACAATCTCGAAAAAAACCTTTCCGTTCTTTCTTTGGTTTATGGTATTGCGCCAATGATGGGATTTTTGGGAACAATTATCGGCATGTTGCAATTGTTTTATCAAATCAATGCCACGGGAGAATTTACACCAGCCGCAATTGCAGGAGGTATTTATACAAAAATGATTACTTCTGCTGCAGGACTTATCATTGGACTATTGGCTTATGTGGGCTATAATTTTTTAACTGCACAAATAAATAAAGTAACCAATAAAATGGAAGCTTCCGCAGCAGAATTTATGGATGTTCTACAAGAGCCAACTCGTTAAAATTGTTTTAAGTTATTAACAAAAAACCGTCTGTTAAAAAGACGGTTTTTTTATTATAATTATACTTGGGAATTATTAGTCGTTCAGATTTAGCGGATAAGCATAAGTTCCTTCGTAGCCCGGGTAAATTCCTTCCAAACGAATTGTACCGAAAGCAGTTGATAAAATTTTACTCAACTCTTCTATGGTTGTAATTCTTCGTCCGTTGATTGCAGTTATTACAAATCCATCTTCCATTCTTGTTTTTCCCAAACGGCCATTTTGTTGAATATCTTTTACAATAATTCCACCCTGAATATTGTTTTGCTCAGCTTTTGCTTTTGAAAGATTTTCTAAAGTAGCGCCTAATTTTTCACTAATATTTGCTTCAGCAATTACACTTGGTTTACCGGGAGAATCTTTTAAAGTAACCGAAGTTGTCATTTCTTCTCCATTTCTAAAAAAGCTCACAGGTACTTTATCGCCGGGTTTAAATTGCGCAATCTGACCACTCATCTCTAATCCATTCGACACAGCATTGTTATTTATTTTTAATATTACATCTCCTTTTTTCAAACCGGATTGTGCCGCGGCACCATCGGAAGGGAGTTCTTGTACAAACACGCCTTGTCCGTCAACAACCCCTGCTTTCTTAATTGCTTTTTCATTTTCTTCTACATTCGGGATATAACTAATTCCAAGATAACCGCGTTTTACATCGCCGTATTCTATCAAATCGTTTACAATTTTTTTGGCAATGTTTACTGGAATCGCAAAAGAATATCCGGCATAAGTTCCGTTTGGCGCAAGAATTGCAGAGTTAATTCCAATCAATTCTCCCGTAACATTTATTAATGCACCGCCACTATTTCCTTGGTTTACTGCAGCATCTGTTTGAATGAACGATTCAACCGCAGAAACATTAGCAGTGCCGGAAATTGACGGCGACATTTGTCGTTCATTAATTCCAATCGTTCTTCCTTTTGCGCTTACAATTCCTGCTGTAACAGTTGTTTCCAATGTTAATGGATAGCCGATTGCAAGCACCCATTGACCCAATTTTACATTATCGGAATTTCCATAAATAAGGTACGGAAATTCTTCACCGTCAATTTTTAATACAGCTAAATCGCTACTTGCGTCTTTGCCAATTAATCTTGCTTTGTATGTTTTTTTGTTGTGAAGTGTTACTGTTATTTCTTCGGCAACTCCACCTTTTTGATCGCTAACAACGTGGTTGTTGGTTACAATATATCCATCGCCACTAATTAAAACGCCGCTTCCGGATGCACGCTGTTCGGGCATTACTTGTGGGCCAAAGTCAAAATAAGGGTCAAAGAAATCTTCAAAAAATCCGCGTTGTTGTTTTGGTAATCCGTTGTTTATTTTTTGTGCAGGAATTTTTGTTTTAATATGAACAACAGCCTGCACCGAAGTTTGAGAAGCTTGTGTAAAATCGATAGAAGTATTTTCATTTTTCCCGTCGAAAAAGCCGGCATAATTCGCAGGGATTTTTCCATCAGATTGAATAGCTGTTTTTTTAACAGGAAAATAATTTAGAAAAAGCCAAACACTTGCAATTGCAGAAATACTGCTGATTGCTGCTATTGATAAAATTTGTTTCAGTTTCATTAGTTTAAATATTTAATAAATGACTCACAAAATAAGGAACGATTTTTAAATGGCGATAGTGTGTAATTAGTTTAACATTTTTTTTTTAAAAATTAAAGATTTTCTAAAAAGTCAAGTGTGTTTACACCGTCTGCGTAATCTGTCAATGATGGGCATTGAGCTTTTCCAAAAGGAAGATGTTTTTTTGCTACGATGCATTGTAAATCTTCCGATGAATTTAGTTTTTTAATTACAGCTTCTTTGTCGGAATAATATTCGTAATGCAGTTGACTTACTGCTGAAAAGTTGCTTTCGTTTTCCACTAAAAGAATCGTTCCGTTTGACATGTAAAATTTATTATTTAAAATATGCAAAGCCAAATTATAATCGTAATTGTTTTTGAATTTGTGATGCTCACTAAAGTATTTATATTTATTAAATGCTGCAAGCAATGGAATGAAATCGTAGTTTTCGGGCACATAAATTTTAGTTACATTTCTGCAACCCAATCCAAAATAAAGATGAACATCATCGGCAAGATTTTCTAAATCCTGCGCTTGTTCGTTTCCTTCTAAAATTGCAACGGAAGTTTTGTTTTTGCGAATGATATTTGGGTATTTGCCAAAATAATATTCAAAATATCTGGATGAATTATTGCTGCCAGTTGCAATAAATGCATCGCAGTTTTTCAGTATTTCGAAATATTGAATCAATTCATTTGCTTCGGGATGTTTGGTTTGAATCCAATTGGTAATGTGTTTAATTAATAATTCATCTTTTGTAGATGCTTTTATTTTTATTTTATTTCCCGAAATAAAAACAGAAAGAAAATCATGAAGTCCAACTAATGGAATATTCCCTGCCATCACTACTCCAATTGTTTTTGGGTTTAAATTTTCATTTTGTAATTTGTTTGTCCAGTTTTCAAGTAAAGATTTTTGCAAAAAATTAGTTGCAATGTTTTGTACAGAGAGTTCAATAAAATCTTTTGTAAACCAGCTGTTTTGAATTTGTGCATTTTGTTTGCACTTTTCCCAAACTTCATCCTTTGATAAAAGGTGTTTGCCCAACTCAACTAATAATTCAATTCGTTCTTGTAATTTCATTTGCGAGAGTTATATTTGTAGGGCAAAAGTAATTCTCAACTCATTAATAAAATAATTATGGCTATTAAGATAACAGACGAATGTATCAACTGCGGTGCTTGCGAACCGGAATGTCCCAATAACGCTATTTACGAAGGTGGTGTAGAATGGGCAATTGTAGATGGAACAAGTGTAAAAGGTCAGGTCGTATTGATGGATGGAAGTTTAATGGATGTAGGTCAAAAAAATGCACCGGTTGCTGCAGATGTTTATTATATCGTCCCCAATAAATGTACAGAGTGCCAAGGTTTTCATGAAGAACCTCAATGTGCTGCTGTTTGTCCGGTTGATTGTTGCATTCCCGATGAACTATATCGCGAAACAGTAGATGAGTTGTTGGCGAAGAAAGCTAAGTTGCACATCTAAGTTGTATTTAATTTATTCGAATAATAAAGGTGAAGATTTTTTCTTCACCTTTATTATTTAACAGTTTCTTATTTTTAGTTAATTATTTTTTTAGAATATTTGCGTACAGAATTTATCAAGAATGAAAAAAAATATTGCATTAGTTACAGGTGGTTTTTCGGGAGAAGCAGTTATTTCCTACAAATCTGCAGCAACGATTGATAAAAATTTAGATCGCTTAAAATTTAATGTTTATCTGATTGACATCAATAAAGAAGGATGGTTTTATCAAGTGTCCAACGAGGGAAAAATAGAAATTGATAAAAACGATTTTTCATTGAACTTGAAAAATGAAAAAATAAAATTTGATGCGGTGTTTATCGGGATGCATGGTACACCGGGAGAAGATGGAAAACTGCAGGGTTATTTTGATCTTTTAAAAATTCCTTACACCGGTTGTAATGCAACTACTTCTGCTATTACATTTAATAAAAGATATACGGTTGCAGTTGCGGCAATGGGCGGAATTCATGTTGCAAAATCAATGCACTTGTTTAAGCACACCACTGTATTAATTTCTCAAATTTGCGATCAATTAAAATTCCCAGTTTTTGTGAAGCCAAGCAATGGAGGAAGTAGTATTGGGATGAGTAAAATTTCTAAAACAGAAGATTTGGAAAGTGCGATTGCAAAAGCATTTTTAGAAGATGATCAAGTGTTGATTGAAGAAATGATTGTTGGTAGAGAATTTACGGTGGGCGTTTTTAAATCAAACGAAACAATAATTGTATTGCCAATAACGGAAGTGAAAAGCAAAAAAGATTTTTTCGATTTCGAAGCAAAATACCTGGGCGCATCGGAAGAAATAACCCCGGCAGATATTGAAGTTGTCGTTGCAGAAAAAATTAGAACAGCGGCAAAAAATATTTATGCAATTTTCAATTGCAATGGAATTGTCCGAATCGATTTTATTTACCACGAAGCTTCCGGAAATCCTTTTATGTTGGAGATAAATTCAATTCCCGGACAAAGCGATGCAAGCCTTGTTCCAATGCAGGTAAAAGAAATGGGTTGGAGTTTGAAAGAATTTTATTCAAAACTTTTAGAGGCATGTTTTTAATTTAAAGAATTTTTATTTTTAATAAATAACAAAAACTGATGTTTGAATTTATAACCAAGCGATCGATTTTTTTTAATATTCTTTCCGGCTTTTTTCTTATGATTGCTTGTTTGTTTTTGCTGTACACTTTATTGGGGCCAATTACGCGACACGGCAAAATAATTACTGTGCCAAATGTTGTCGGAAAAAATTTTGAGGAAGCGAAAACGATTTTAAGCGGTCAAGGATTTGATGTAGAAATTCAAGATTCAATTTATACAGATACCATAACGAGCAGTGCAGTTTTGAAACAAATGCCCGAAGGTGATGCCATTGTAAAAATTCATCGAAAAGTGTATCTAACAATTAATCGAAATGTGCCCCCACTTATTGAAATGCCGAATTTAATTGGTTTTAGTTTTCGCAATGCAGAAATGCAATTGAAAAATTTGGGATTGCGAGTTGGTGATACTTTGTTTCGGCCGGACTTTGCGAAGAATGCAGTATTGGAACAATTGCAGAATGGTGTAAAAATTAAACCCGGCGATAAAATTCAACAAGGAAGTATTGTTGTTCTTGTTGTTGGAGATGGATTGGGTGGCGAAGTTTTTAATGTGCCCAATTTATTAGGTAGAACTTTTAGCGATGCAAAAGTATTTTTAGAGTCGAACGGGTTAAGTTTTTTAGTTGTGTTACCCGATGCTGATGTGAAGGATACTGCTGCTGCATTTATTTACAAACAAAACCCTGTACAAGTTGATGAGGAAGGGAATGCTCGCAAAATTCGTCAGGGGCAAACAATAGACGTTTGGTTAAGTGTACAGCGACCTCGTATAGATACATTACACTTTTAATAATTGAGATTTTTTTTATGAAACACATTACGGTTGAAGAATTGAAAATTAAAATGGAAGATGGAATTAAAATGCATTTGCTTGATGTGCGCGAATTGAGCGAATATGAGGAGTTTAATATTGGCGGGATACATATTCCACTTGGAAAAATTCAAAGTTTTCAAATTGAAGACATCGATGAGTTTAAAGATGATGAAATAATTATACATTGTCGTAGTGGAATTCGAAGTGTTACCGCTGCACTTTTTTTAGAAATGCAAGGGTTTAAAAATGTAAGTAACCTTTTAGGTGGGTTAGTTGCATGGCAGGAAAAATTTGGAAATACTTTCTCTTAGTTTCTATTAAAATTTCAAGTTGACTCCAATCGAAAAATTAATTCCTGCCATCGGGTAATAATAATTTTCAGTTGTTAATTTTTGGTTGTATAAATAGCTAAATGTGTAACCATTTGGTTCGTACAATTTGTTGAAAATATTTGCAGCTAATAAAATTATTTTCGCTTCTTTTAATTTTCCTTTACTTATTGAATAAGTCATTCTCGCATCTTGTGTGTAAAATGCGTTCAACTTTCTGTTTTCGTTTTGGGTATTATCCAAAAATTGGTTGCTTACATATTTACTTATCAAACTAAATTCTACATCTTTCATCGGAATTAAATTAATCGTAGCACCTCCTACAATGTTTGGAGAAAAAGCAATATCAGTTAATGCATAGTTTTTAGTTTGTTGTCCACCGTTATCATAATCATCAATGTATTCCGTAAAATTTTCTATTTTATTTTTACTGAAAGAAATGTTGGAAGTTGCATTTATCCAAGGTTTGATAACACTTGTTGCCTCCAATTCAATTCCAGTTCTATAACTTATTGGAATGTTTGTTCTTGTGTAAGCGCCTACATCATTTATTTTTCCGGTTAACACTAATTGATCTTTATAGTTCATAAAATAAGCGGTGGCTTTCCAATAATAGTTCGATTTTTTATTGGAAATACCGAATTCAAAATCAGTTAATTTTTCTGCTTTTGGTGATTGATTTGAAGTTGCTTCAAAATCTTCGCGGTTGGGTTCTTTTTGTCCACGACTAATAGAGAAATAGCTAAGCCAATTATTTTTTGAAAATGTTAATCCTGCTTTTGGGTTGAAAAAATTGTATTTGTTTTTTACAATTAAATCCGGGTTGTTTCTAAATCCATTGATTGTATAATCTACTTTTCTAAATTGAAGGTCATAAAATACAGAAAAGTATTTTCCGATTAAAGATTGCTCTTTTAAATAAACAGAAAATTCATCTTTTTTTGCATCAAGATTATACCAGCGTGCAGGTAATGACAATCCTTTTTCGGCCCAAATAATTTCTCCAAAATGATTTCCGGAATAATTATTCCAAGTTCCTCCCATGGTAAATTCGGAAATTTTGCCTTTGTAATTGAATGAAAAAATAGAACCATAAAAATCATTGTCCAACCATAATTGTCGTACCATATCGGAATGAGAAATGGATACTCCACCATAAATAGGTGCTTGTAAATTATAAGTAGCATATGCATTGTTCGCTTTGTATTGTTCGTAAAATCCGGCTCCTTTTACATAAAAAGCTGCTGTGTTGAATTTTAATTTCTTTCCAAAATTGTGATTGAAAAAAAATTGGTAATGGTTTTGCTCGTAGTTGTCTGTTTCGTTTTCATAAGGGTGACCCGATTTTTCCATTCCTGCATAATTAATTGTACGATTTTTTTTCAAATCAGATTCCGACACACCGTACCAAGCTTGGTACGTTTTTTCATTTCCTGTAAATAAATTAAATCGCAAAGAAGATTTTGAATTGATATATGCAGTTGAAAAATAAAAAGATTGCAAATCACTTTTAGCTCTATCAATATATCCATCGCTGTTTATACTAGAAAGTCGTGCATCAACTGTAAAATGGTTTCCGATCAAACCACTGCCGGCTTTAATTGTATTTTTCCAAGTATTAAAAGTGCCATAACTATTGTTTAATTCTGCATACGGATTTACATGTACAGTATTAGTGCTAATATTTATACTTGCTCCAAAAGAACCTGTTCCGTTTGAAGAAGTTCCAACTCCTCTTTGCAATTGAATACTACTGATGGAAGATGAAAAATCGGGTAAGTCCACAAAAAAAGTACCTTGACTTTCCGCATCATTAAATGGAATTCCGTTTAAGGTAACATTAATTCTTGTTGCATCGGTTCCACGAATTCGAATTCCTGTATAGCCAACACCGTTTCCGGCATCGGCGTTAACAACAACGGATGGGCTTTGATTTAAAATAAAAGGAAGATCTTGTCCTAAATTTATTTTTGCAATTACTTTTTCAGAAATATTTGTTATAGAAAAAGGCGCAAGTTCTCCGGCTCGAGTTGCAATAACTTCTACAGATTCAAGCAATAATATACTATCTGTTTTTTTAGAATTTTGTTGACTGTTTGCGAAAATTGAAACCAACAATGCAATTGCAGTACAAATGCTTTTCATTTTATGAAAAATTTAAGAATTAAAAAGTTTGCAGGGAATATTGCGCAGAAAGAGTGCCGAAAGTTAATTACTCCTTCCCTGCGCAGGCATTACCCTGATCAGGTTATACGGGTTTTTCTCAGTCCCAAAAAATAGGAACACCCCGGGAACGCTGAATAGCAAAACGAAAGTAAGAATTATCCATTTAATAATATTACCTTTCCCATTCAAACAAAATTTATTTTATGAAAAAATTATTTTTTGTATTCCAATTTCTATTTCTTTTTTGCTTTTTTTCTGAAGCACAATCTAAAAAAATCGCATTAAAACATGTAAATGCAATAAACATTTCAAGCAGTTTCGAACTTTTTATAAAGCAAGGCGATGCGGAATCCATTGAAGTAAGTGCTTCTAATGAAGAATATTTAGATAAGATAAATGTAACTATAGAAAATGGCGAAGTAATTATTCGCTACGATAATCAAAAATCTTTTTGGTTGGGTTGGAATTCAGATCGACTTAATTTAAAAGCAGTTGTAACTCTAAAAAATTTAGAAAAATTAACAACGAGTGGTGCTTGTAATACCTATTTTGAAGAGGGAATAAATGTTGAAAACCTATCAATCAATGTTTCAGGTGCAAGTGATGTTAAAGGAAATCTAACTGTAAAAAATCTGAATGTTGAAATGAGTGGAGCTTCCGATGTTTTACTTTCCGGTTCGGTTTCAAATTTAAAAGTCAATGTAAGTGGCGCTAGTGATTTTAAAGGGTATAATCTTAATGCAGATTATTGCAATTCAAAATTATCAGGGGCTGCATCGGCTAAAATAAGCGTAAATAAAGAATTAACAGCAAATGCAAGTGGGGCAAGCAGTGTGAAATATATTGGAAGTGGAATAATTAGAGATATTAAAATGAGTGGTGCAAGTTCAATTTCCCGAAAAAGTTAATTCTAATGAAATAAAAAAGGTTCCAAATGGAACCTTTTTTGTTGCGAAGGGGAGGTTCGAACTCCCGACCTTCGGGTTATGAGCCCGACGAGCTACCGCTGCTCTACTTCGCGATTTGGTCGGCAAAGATAACTGCAATGCTTTACCTTTCCAAGAAATTTTATCAGTTACCTTTGCGACAATTATTATGAAAGTTGGATTTGTAAATATTTTTGGGAAACCCAATGCTGGTAAAAGTACATTGCTCAATGCGTTGATGGGTGAAAAACTGGCAATTGTATCTCACAAAGTACAAACTACGCGACATCGAATAAAAGGAATTCTTTCAGAAAAAGAATATCAAATCGTTTTTTCGGATACTCCGGGAATCATTGAACCCAAATACAAATTGCACGAAAAAATGTTGCAAGCTGTTCATAGTTCGTTAGAAGATGCAGATCTTGGTTTGCTTTTGGTAGATGTAAACGAAAACTGGGATGAATGCGATGCAATTTTTAGCGCATTAAAACTAAAGAAATCAGCTATAATTGTTATCAATAAAATTGATGCGGCAAGTGAAGCTAAAATAAAAGAAGCGGTTGGTTTTTTTACTTCCAAATCTTATGTTAAAAAAGTAGTTACTATTTCTGCAAGAAGTGGAATTAATAAAAAGCGATTCATAAATGTATTGTTGAAATTTTTGCCCGAAGGTGAACCATTCTATAATACAGAAGATATTAGCGATTTGCCAACCAAGTTTTTTACAGCCGAGTTGATTCGAGAAAAAATATACGAATTATTGCAAGATGAAATTCCTTATCAAACAACGGTGATGGTAAATGTGTTTGCAGAAAAGGCAAGTTTGATAAAAATTACGGCAGATATTATTGTACAAAGGGAATCACAAAAAGCAATTTTACTTGGAGAAAAAGGAAGCATGATAAAAAAAATTGGAACCGAATCGCGCAAATCGATTGAAGGTTTTTTAGAACAAAAAGTGTTTTTGGAACTTTTTGTAAAAGTTCGACCGAAGTGGCGAGATAATGAACAATTCTTAAAAGAATATGGCTATCATTAATAAACAAAAAAATATAGGTTATGAAATTTATTTATTAGCAACAGTAATTTTCTTTTTTCAACTCACTGCGCAAGGGCAAGTGGTATTGGAACATGGATCTGGTACGCAAACAAGTGATGGAGCGTTGATTGTTTATGGGGCAAATAATTTTAATTATTCAATACCATATGAAAAAATAAAAGGCAGTCCGTTTTGGCAAAATCAATGGAATACTGCAGTTTTTTATAATTGGCGCGATTCGATTATTGGTAATTACAAGTCCAAATTAAATTTTGTAACACAAGAAATATATTACATCGATAAAAACGGAAAGGAGCAAGTTGTATTACAAGGGTTGGTTGATAAAGTTATTTTTTTTAAAAATGAAGATGAATCACAAGTAATATCCGTATTTAAAAATGATATCGGTGAAGTAAAGAAAAAAGCGGCTTGCAAACATTGTTTTGTACAAGAAATGAATTCGGGAGATGTAAAATTGATGAAAAGTACTTCTCGTGTTTTAAAAATAGGAGATTCACTTTTTGGCACGCAAAAACGTTATTATTTTGCCGACGAATTTGAATATTTTTTGCAGGTTCATGATAGAATCTATCGAGTAAAAAAATTAGATAAAGAATCTATACTTTCTCTATTGCCCACTGCTTCGTCATACGAAGCCTGGATAAGGGAAAAACAACTTCGGTTTAAAAAAGAAAGTGATTTTATGGTATTTATTGATCATTACAATGCAACAAGAAGAAAAGAAGATTAAGCTTTATTTAGAAAATTATTAAATTAAAAAAATGGGATTTACAGTAGCCATAATTGGCAGACCAAATGTGGGCAAAAGCACACTCTTTAATAGATTATTGGAGCAACGAAAAGCTATTGTGGATGATATAAGTGGAGTTACTCGCGATCGGCAATACGGAATTGTAGAATGGAATGGAAAAAATTTTAATGTGATTGACACTGGTGGTTTTGTTCCCAAAAGCGACGATATTTTCGAAAGAGAAATTAGAAAACAAGTACACATTGCTGTGGACGAAGCCAACGCAATTATTTTTATGGTAGATGCTGCAACCGGAATCACTCATTTGGATGATGCGATGGCGGATATTTTGAGAAGAAGCTCAAAGCCGATTTTTTTAGTTGTAAATAAAGTAGACAATAACGATAGAATGTTAGCTGCTTCAGAATTTTATTCGCTTGGTTTTGAACATGTACATAATATTGCAGCAATAAGCGGAAGTGGAACTGGAGATTTGTTGGATGTTATTTGTGAATTGATTCCCGAAGAAAATAGTGATAAAGAAAAAACAGAAAATTCATTACCAAAATTTGCAATTATTGGGCAACCAAATGTGGGCAAATCTTCTTTGTTAAATTCATTGATTGGACAAGAGAGAACTATTGTTAGCGACATTGCCGGCACTACGCGTGATACGATTCACACCCATTATAATATGTATCAAAAAGAGTTTGTATTAATTGATACAGCCGGTATTCGCAAAAAAACAAAGGTGCATGAAGATCTTGAGTTTTATTCGGTGATTCGTGCAATCAAAGCATTGGATGAAGCCGATGTTTGCTTGATAATGTTGGATGCAGAAAAAGGAATTGCTGCACAGGATATTAATATTTTTAGTTTGGCTGCAAGAAAAGGAAAAGGAATTGTAGTGTTGGTAAATAAATGGGATTTGGTAGAAAAAGAAACCAATACTGCTAGAGATTACGAAGCAACTTTAAAAAAACGCTTTGCTCCATTTACGGATGTTCCTGTATTATTTATTTCTGCGAAAGAAAAAACAAGAATTTTTAAAGCAATTGAAATAGGTTTGGAAGTTTTTGAAAGCAGGCAAAGAAAAATTCCAACTCGAGAACTAAATGATGTAATGTTAAAGGCGGTTGAATCGTACCATCCGCCAGTTGTACGCGGTAAATCAGTTAAAATTAAGTTCATTACACAATTGCCAACTTATGTTCCATCGTTTGCATTTTTCTGCAATTTTCCCGACGATGTAAAAACGCCTTATAAAAATTATCTAGAAAATCAGCTTCGTCAGAACTTTAATTTTAGTGGAGTTCCGATACGCGTTTTTTTTAGAAAAAAGTGAAAAAGATAATTTCCTGTAGTATTAATTAAAAAAAGTGTTCAAATTTTGGAAAATATTTTGAAAAACCTATATTTGCGCAGTATTTCAATAATTTAACAAAAAAAAACAAAGTACAATGAAAAAAATGTTTGCACTTTTTGCTGTTGCAGCTGTAATGACTGCTTGCAATAACAGCGCTGAAGAAACTCCTGCTGTTGACACTACTGCTGCTGCTCCTGTTGAAGCTCCAGCTGCTGCTGATACAACTGCTGCACCTGCTGCTGAAGCTGCTGCACCTGCTGCTGAAGTGAAGTAATTATTGTTGTTTTACAATATACTTCTTGCAAGAAGATTTCCTCTCGTCTCAGACGGGAGGATTTTTCTTTTTAGACCTTTAATTGTTTGATTGTAAGTGCAACCAATTTTTTATAACTCTCCATTTCCTGCACTTGTTGTTGAACAAAACCATTTCCGTTTGGATCTCCAAGTACATTTATCATTTCCGCTTCATTTTCATAAACCATCTTTCGGAAAGGGTTTTTGTAATCTTTGGATTTAGAATCTTGCATATTTTCAACCATCCAAATTCTGGTTGCTTGCGATTTTAATAATAGTGATTTGAAAGTTGATTTATCAAATTTCTTAATTGAAAGTTCGCAAACTTCGATGAGTGAAGCGAAAGCATGTTCAAATTTTTGTTGCGGATAGCTATTGCCGTTAGCAGCATAAAAAGTGTGCACTTCGTCCCAGCTTTTTATTTTCCCCGAATTAATATCTTTTCGAAGAGAAGAAATTTCAGATTTTAAAATTAATTGTCCACCCACATTTATCCATTCTGTTCGGTAATTAATGGATTTGATTTTAGCAGTTAATTTTTCCCAACTGGTAATTTTTTGAATTTTTATATTGTTCAACAATTGACTAACGCCGTAATAAACTACAATCTCCTTAAAAATGGAGTAAGCTTGGTTTACTTTGAGCAGTTGTACTTTTCTTTTTGAGTTTTCAAAACCCGGTGCAAGTATTTCTAATTTATCAACTACTTTACTTTTTTCTTGCAATAATTTTTTTCCAATCTTTTTTTTTTCTTCCGTAGTTAATTTTTTCTTTTTAAAAACAGCGAAAGATTCTCCGGTATATTTTTCCAGAAGACCAAGTGCCGTAAAAATTTCATTGATGCTGTCTGGAGAAAGAAAATCATATTCTAAAAGTTGCGTTTTGTCCACTCGATTATCTCTGTTTCGATGTTTGATTTCGTTTCGAGATAGCGCATACATATTATGTAAAAAAAAATAAGCGGGAACGACAACTAATTTATTTGCATGTGTGTCATTATTTACTAAAGAAAAAGGAATTGGAATGTTTAATTCATTTGGATAATCGCTTTTTGAAAGCAACGTAAAAGTTGCAAATTTTGAGTTATGTTTTAAATTAACACAAAGCCCAGCCCAAAATCCACGAGCAGCAATTAGTTCGCCATCTGCACCGCGGCTATTGTGGTTTGAGCCAATTGTTGCACCAGCTGCAATATTACTTTGTCCCATCACCATGGACGCACAAAGAAATGAATTGTTGTGATGTTGTTCGTGCGCATGAAATAACAATGAATTCAAAACTTCGCAACAAGAAATTGTGGAATTACTTCCAAGATAAGAGTTGATAAGTCGAGCGCCATATTTTAATTGTGAATTGTCCGATAAAATAAACCGAACAGCTTTCACCCCGTAAAAAATTCTGCATCCCATTCCAATTATCCCATTTACTAATTCACATCCCTCACCAATTTGTGTTTTGTTTTGAGAATTAGAATTAATCGTAAGATTCTTTAATTTATTTGCTCCTTTTATATAAGCGTATTCGCCAATCCAAACATTTTTTATAATGCCACAGTTTTTAATAATAGTACTATTTCCAATTTTTCCATAATAACCTCTTTTATTATCAAATTTATTTTCGGTAAATAATTTGAATTTCTGCATTAACGTTTCATCATCTCGATAGCGGCTCCACAAATATGCATCACCCGACAACATTCCATCGAAAGGCATTATACTTCGTCCTGCATTTTCATTACACACTTCCATCCAAATACGAGTTTGTTCCACTTCACCTTCTTTTAAAATTCCATTACCGAATTTTGAATAATCAGAAGTTGACATTTCATTTATATTCGTTAAAATAACTTCTGATCCTATAATAAAATGACTCAGATAATTCACATTATTAATTGCTACATTGTCTTCAAAATCACAGCTAATAATGGTGCTGTTGTATAAACCAACTAATTGACGGATCTCGTTATGTTGTATATATAAATTTTCAAGTTTTCCAATTCGTACTAATCCAAAAAAGTTGCAATTTTTTATCAAAGCGGCATTGAATCCATTGCAAACTTGGATATCGTTCCAATTGTTTGCTGTATTATTATTTTGGATTAACTCCTTTTTTTCAGCAGCTGTTAGTTTTCGATAGTTGATTCCGCTGCGGTTTTGAATGTTGCGGAAATGATATTCATCTTTTCCATTGGGGATAAAATTTTTATCAATAAAATTATAGCCGAGTGTATGAGATGATTTTTTAAAAGGATTACTCATAGGTTAAATATAATTATTCCACGGTAACAGATTTTGCCAAATTGCGTGGCTTATCCACATCGCAACCTTTTGCAATTCCAATATAATAGGCTAACAGTTGTAACGGAATTACATTAAGCATTGGTGCAACAATTTCATCTGCTGCAGGAACAGCAATTAATTCGTTGGAAACAGAAATTGCCGACTCATCATTTTCTGTAATGATTGAAATTATTTTTCCTTTTCTTGCTTTAATTTCCTGCATATTGCTAATCGTTTTTTCTATATTTGAATCTTTTGTTGCAATAAAAACAACTGGTAAAGAGTCATCAACTAATGCAATTGGTCCGTGTTTCATTTCTGCTGCAGGATAGCCAGAAGCATGGATGTAGGATATTTCTTTTAGTTTTAATGCTCCTTCTAAAGCAATTGGAAAATTGTAACCACGACCGAGGTAAAGAAAGTTGGTAAAATTTTTATATTTTTCAGCAATAGATTTAATCAAATCATTTGATTCAAGAATTTTGGAAACTTTTACGGGAACATCATTTAACTCGTTTAGACATGAACGATAGCGTTCATTCGAAATTGTATTTTTTTCTTTAGCAATTTTCAGGGCAACCATAGTAAGTACAGCAAGTTGTGCGGTAAATGCTTTAGTACTAGCAACGCCAATTTCAGATCCTGCATGTGTATATGCACCAGCATGAGAAGTTCGAGCTATTGAAGATCCAACAACATTTACAATGCCAAAAATAAAAGCACCTTTTTCTTTTGCATTTTCAATAGCAACTAATGTATCAGCAGTTTCGCCACTTTGTGAAATGGCAATGATTACATCTCCTGGGATAATGATTGGATTTCGATAACGAAATTCTGAAGCATATTCAACTTCAACAGAAGTTCGGCATAATTCTTCAAAAATATATTCAGCAATCAAACCGGCATGCCAACTTGTACCGCAGGCAAGAATAATAATTCGATTTGCGTTAATTAATTTATCCAAATTATCCTGTACGCCTGCCATTTGGATTGTTCCATTCTCCACATCGAGACGACCGCGTAAACAATCAAATATTGTTGTGGGTTGTTCATAAATTTCCTTGAGCATGAAATAATCAAAACCGCCTTTTTCAATTGCGGCTAATTCGATATCTAATTTTTGAACAAAGGGTGTTAATATTTCATTACCCAAATTTTTTAGAATTAATTCATTGGGCTTTACAATTGCAAGTTCGTAATCATTTACATAAACAACTTCTTTGGTATATTCCAACATGGGCGATGCATCTGAACCAAGAAAATGTTCGTTTTTTCCAATGCCAATTACTAATGGGCTTCCTTTACGCGCTGCGATAATTGTTCCAGGGTTGTCTTCATCAATGAGTAAAATAACATAAGCTCCAACTACTCTTTTTAACGCAATACGAATAGCTTCTTCTAAATCACAATTGTTTTTAGTTTTTATTTCTTCAATAAAATTTAGTAATACTTCCGAATCGGTATCGCTTGTAAAATTGTAACCTTTAGAGATTAGTTCTTTTTTTAGAGAGGCATAATTTTCAATAATTCCATTATGAATCATTGCTAATTTTCCACTTGAAGATTGGTGTGGATGTGCATTTTGATCATTGGGTTCTCCATGAGTTGCCCATCTTGTATGTCCAATTCCGGCGAATCCGTGTAAATCTTCACCAACTAAAGTTTCTTCCAATTCGGCTACTTTTCCTTTTTTTTTGAAAACTTTCAGTCCACTATTTAATAATGCAACACCTGTGCTGTCGTATCCACGATATTCCAATCGTTTTAAACCTTTAATAATTATAGGGTAAGCTTGTTTCGTTCCAGTATAGCCAACAATTCCGCACATAGAAAATAATTATCAAATTAGGAAAAATGGTTAATAATGATGGTTGAATTTTAGGAAATGATTTGAATAAATATAATTCAATTTATTTAAATCATTATAATAGGACACCTTTTAAAAATAAAAATGCAGTACCAAAATAAATTAACAATCCAGTTACATCAACCAGGGTTGCAATGAAAGGAGTTGAAGATGCTGCAGGATCGGCTCCTAATCTTTTTAATAAAAGGGGTAGCATAGACCCCATGATTGTTCCCCACAAAACAACGCCAATAATAGCAACTCCAATTGCAATTCCAATGAGTTTATAATGTTCGCCAAACAATCCTCCAAAATTATGTCCACCAAAAACGATTAAAAATCCAATAACTCCTAAAGTAGTTCCCATAGCAATGCCAGAAATGATTTCTCTTTTCGCAATGTGCCACCAATCCGATAGTTGTATTTCGCCCAATGCCATTGCTTGAATAATCAATGTTGCTGCTTGTGATCCGCTATTGCCACCACTTGAAATGATTAATGGGATAAAAGTTGAAAGTATCAAAACATGTTCAAGTGTTTCTTGAAAACCAGACATGGCTATAATTGTCAATGTTTCTCCGATAAAGAGTATCAATAACCAAATTATTCTTTTTTTATAAAGTTGAAACAGAGAGACATCTAAGTAGGGCTGTTCTAATGCCTCTGTACCTCCCATTTTTTGCATGTCTTCACTGTATTCTTCACTTGCCACCCATAAAATATCGTCGATTGTAACAATTCCTAATAGTTTATTACTGTTGCTAACAACCGGCAATGCAACGCGGTTATTCATTTTAAATTCTTCAGCAGCTTTTTCTTGATCATCAAATGCATTCAATGCAATGAAGCGAAAGTCAGTCAAATCTTTTACTTGTGTTTCTGGTGGGGAGAGAATGAATTCCTGAATTCGAATATCATCGAGCAATTCACCCGATTCGTTTATTACATAAATCACGTTAATGGTTTCACTATCCTTACCATATTTACGAATAGTAGTAAAAACTTCTTCAACTGTATTATGTGGATACACATACACATAATCTGGTGTCATCAATCGTCCGATACTGTTTTCAGGATAACCAAGTAATGAGAGTGTAATTTTTCTTTCATCAGGTGTTAAGAGTTTAATTAACTCTCGAACGGCACTACTGGGTAATTCTTCCAAGAAATCAGTTCGGTCATCTGCCGGAAGTTCATTTAATAATTCTGCAGTTTTAGATGGTTGTAATTCTTGGATGATTATTTTTTGAGTAGAAATATCCAGTATTTTAAAAACCATTGCAGCACGATGAATACTCATTTCTGCAACTATTCGACTACTCGAATCAGGGTATTCAGAAATTAAATCTGCTACATCGCTGATTATTTGATCGTCGAGAAAATTTTGAAGTTTTTTTGAGTTTTGACTTGTTAGAATTTGCTCAAAATTTTCATACGGATTTGATTCTATTTGAAGCCGCTCTTGCATGCGTCAAAAGTACGATGTTTGTAGGACGGAATTGAACTAATTATATTTATTTTATATGATACTACCTTTTCTGTTTATTGGGCCAACAACAAAAATGGGACGTGGCGTATTTACCAATGAAACAATTGCTACACAAACTTTGGTGGAAGAATCTTCTGTAATTGTAATGGATGGAAGGGAGCGAAAATTGCTTGATCAAACCTTATTGCACGATTATATTTTTGAATGGGGAGAGGATAAGTCGCAATGTTGTATAGCACTTGGTTATGGTTCAATTTATAACCATTCGTATCAATCAAATTGTGAATACGAAATGGATTATGAAAAACAAATGATTCGAATAATTTCGACTCAGCAAATCGAAGCTGGAAAAGAATTGTTTATTAATTACAATGGGGATTGGGATGATACTACTTCAGTTTGGTTTGACGCACAATAGGCAAATAAGATTTACTCTTTTATTCGATTTTTAATTTCTTGCAATTTCAATAAAGCTTCTACAGGTGAAAGCCGATTAATGTCAATTTCATTTAGTGTTTTTCTGATTTCTTCAAAAGTTTCGCTGTGTGCATCAAAGATGGAAAGTTGCATTTTTGATGTGGTTATATTTTTTATAATATTTTCTTTATTGTCATCAACGTGTTTTGTTTCCAATTGTTGCAAAATTTCATTTGCTCTTTCAATTAACGATGTCGGCATTCCGGCCATTTTCGCAACATGTATTCCAAAACTATGTGTACTTCCTCCTGCTTCAATTTTTCTTAAAAAAATAATTTTGTTTCCTACTTCTTTATGTGTGATATGAAAATTTTTAATTCGTTCAAATTTTTCTTCCAATTCATTCAATTCGTGATAATGCGTTGCAAACAAAGTTTTAGGTTTAAATGGAGATTGGTGCAAATATTCAGCAATGCTCCACGCAATCGAAATTCCATCGTAAGTAGAAGTTCCTCTTCCAATTTCATCCAGCAAAATCAAACTTTTTGCAGTAAGATTATTAATGATGGAAGCGGTTTCGTTCATCTCCACTAAAAATGTAGATTCGCCACCACTTAGATTATCCGAAGCACCAACTCTTGTAAATATTTTATCTGTCAATGAAATGTGCGCTTTTGTTGCAGGCACAAAACTTCCCATGTGCGCCATTATTGTGATGAGTGCCGTTTGGCGAAGCAACGCACTTTTACCACTCATATTAGGTCCTGTAAGAATGATGATTTGTTGTTCATCTTTATTTAGTTCAATCGAATTGTCAATGTACGTTTCGCCAATTGGTAAATTTCTTTCTATTACTGGATGGCGACCTTCCGTGATAATCAATTCTGAACCTTCGTGTAATTGTGGTTTTCGATAGCGAAATTGAATAGCATTATTCGCAAAGCAAATCAAACAATCCTGAGTGGCTAAAATATTTCCATTTGTTTTTATTGGCGCAAGATAAGCGTGCAATTCATTCAGTAAATTTTCAAATAATTCTAATTCTAACTTTAGTATTTTTTCTTCTGCGCCAATTATTTTCTCTTCGTAATCTTTTAATTCCGGCGTTACATATCTTTCTGCAGTTGTAAGTGTTTGCTTTCTTGTCCAATCCGAAGGAACTTTATTTTTATGTAAATGAGTTACTTCTAAATAATATCCAAAAACATTATTAAATCCAATCTTCAACGAACTAATTCCTGTTTTTGCAGCTTCCGTTTGTTGCAATTGTGCAAGATAATTTTTTCCATTGTGCGCAATTTGTCGCAAATCATCCAATTCTTTATTAATGCCATTATTAATTATGCCTCCTTTTGTTGCGAGTGCCGGTGGATTTTCTTTGATTTCCAAATTTATTTTTTCTGCAATTGTCGAACAAGGATTTAGTACATCACTCAATCGTTTTAAATATTCATTTTTTGTAGTTGCACAATAATTTTTGATTTCGGAAATATGGTTTAATCCTTTTCCCAATTGCAAAAGTTCTCTTGGATTTATTTTTTTCAATGGGATTTTAGAAACAAGTCGTTCAATATCTCCACAAAGTTTGATGTGGTGCGAAATATTGTTTCGTTCATCTTGTTGCGCAATAAAATATTCAACTAAATCTAATCGTTCGTTTATTTTTTTTATTTCTTTTAACGGGAATAGCATCCATCGTTTTAATAATCTTGCACCCATGGGCGAAACCGTGTTATCTAAAATATCTAAAAGCGAATGTCTCGATTCAGAGTTATTTGACAATAACTCCAAATTTCTCATGGTAAAACGATCCATCCATAAAAAATCTTCGCGATCAATTCTTTGCAATGTAGTGATGTGCTGAAGGTGAGGATGTTCGGTATCTTTTAAATAATGCAAAATAGCACTGGCAGCAATTTGCGCATTTTTCAAATCAGCTACGCCAAACCCTTTCAAGGAGTGAGTCTGAAATTGTTTTATTAAAGTTTCTGTTGCATAAGTTTCATTAAAAACCCATTCGTCTAAAGCATAACTATACATTTTGTTTCCAAAATATTCTTTTAATGCTTTTTGATTTTGGCGTTGAAAAATAAGTTCAGCCGGTTTGAAATTTTGCAAAAGATTATCCGCATATTCTCGATTTCCTTCCGCCATCAAAAACTCACCTGTTGAAATATCTAAAAACGCTAATCCAAATTCGTCTTCATTTGCAAAATGAATTCCTGCTAAAAAATTATTTGAATGATGTTCAAGTAGTTTGTCGTTAACCGCAATTCCGGGTGTTACAATTTCTGTCACACCTCTTTTCACAATTCCTTTAACCGATTTTGGATCTTCCAACTGATCGCAAATTGCAACGCGATATCCTGCTTTTACCAATTTGTGTAAATAAGTATCTAATGCATGATGTGGAAATCCCGCCAACTCTGCTGAAGCAGCTGCATTATTATTTCTTTTTGTTAATGTAATTCCTAAAACACGAGAAGCAATGATGGCATCGTTTCCAAAAGTCTCATAAAAATCACCCACGCGAAATAATAAAATTGCATCGGGATATTTTTGTTTGATCGCGCTGTGTTGCTGCATCAACGGAGTAATTTCGGACTTTGATTTTGCCATTTTGACAAATATAACTAAGCCATTGCAATTTATGAATCAAGCATTATTTTGTTAAAACCAAATAAGCAATAAAACTATATTTGCGCAATGCGAAAATTAAGTATGGATGAGTTGGGGCGAAAATCTATCAATGATTTTAAAGCTGCAGAAAAATTTTCCTTGGTTGTTGTTCTTGAAAATATCCGAAGTGCACACAATGTTGGGAGTGTGTTTCGTACAGCTGATGCATTTTTGTTACAAGCAATTTTTACAACGGGTTACACGGCGCATCCGCCACATAAACAAGTTACAAAAACTGCATTGGGTGCAGATTTAACCGTTTTTACAAAACATTTTGATAATGCGAACGATGCGATTTTGAATTTGAAAAATGACGGGTTTAAAGTTTTTGCAGCTGAGCAAACAGTAAATAGTTTAAAACTTCAACAGCTTAAATTTGAAAGAGAAGAAAAAGTAGCAATTGTTTTTGGAAATGAAGTTACTGGCGTAGAACAGGAGACAATTCAACTTTGTGATGGTTGTATTGAAATTCCACAATTAGGAATGAAACATTCCTTAAATGTATCTGTAGCAGCTGGAATTGTTTTGTGGGAATTTGTACGGGAGAAGATTTCAAACGAATCAAATTAATTGAAGATGAAAAAAATTGAAAATTATTTTAGGTTAATACAATTTTCGCATACAATTTTCGCAATGCCTTTTGCATTGATTGGTTTTTATTTAGGCACTATAGAGTCTCAAAATTCGTTTTCTTTTTATAAATTTTTACTGGTCATACTTTGTATGATTTTTGCAAGAAGTACAGCTATGGCTTTCAATCGCTATCTCGATAAAAATTTTGACGCAAAAAATCTAAGAACTGCAATTAGAGAAATTCCTGCCGGAATAATTAAAGCCAAGAGTGTTCTTTTTTTTACAATTGCGAACAGTTTATTGTTTCTTATTTGTACTTTTTTTATAAATAAACTTTGTTTTTTTCTTGCGCCAATTGCCTTGTTTGTTGTGCTGGGGTATAGTTTTACAAAAAGATTCACCAGTTTTTGTCATTTAATTCTTGGCTTGGGTTTAAGTCTTGCTCCTATTGGATCTTACCTTGCAGTTACGGGAAAATTTAATTTACTTCCATTGTTGTTTTCAATAAGTGTTCTGTTTTGGGTTAGTGGTTTTGACATTGTTTATGCGTTACAAGATGAAGCATTTGATAAAGAAAACAAACTATATTCAATTCCTGTTTTATTGGGTAGAAAAAATGCAATAAATGTTTCCAAATTATTTCATTTATTAAGTAGTGCAGCTTTAGTTGTTGCTGGAATTGTTGGCAGTTTTGGATGGTTTTTTTGGATAGGATTTTGTGTATTTGTCGCAATGTTGATTTTTCAACATTCAGTAATAAAAAGAAATGGATTAAAAGAAATTAACTTAGCATTTATGACAGCCAATGGTGTTGCAAGTATTGTTTTCTCGATTTTTGTTTTGGCAGATCTATTTTTTCATTTTTAATTATAAAAGTTGCCACGAATAATTTCAATCGATTACGGATTAAAAAGAACTGGGATAGCAGTTACCGATCCTTTGCAAATAATTGCAACAGGGTTAACAACAGTTGATTCAAAATTGCTAATGTCGTTTCTTAAAAAATATTTTGCAAGTGAAGTTGTTGAATTAATAATTGTTGGAGAACCTAAAAATTGGGATGATACTGATACACACGCCACGCCTTTGGTAAAAAAAATCGTGAAAGATTTACAAAAACAATTTCCAACAATTCCAATAACGATGGTTGACGAACGCTTTACTTCTAAAATGGCAAAAGATGCCATGTTGGAAATGGGACTTAAGAAAAAAGATCGGAGAAATAAAAAATTAGTAGATGAAATAGCTGCTACCATTATGTTGCAAGAGTATTTACGATCTATTGAATGAATAAAAAATGATGAAATAAGATTAACTTTGCATCATTAATTTTAAGTATGAATTTACCAATTGTGGCTTACGGAAATCCTGTTTTGAGAAAAATTTCTAACTCCATTTCGGCAAACTATCCCGACCTTTTAAAATTGATTGATGACATGTGGGAAACTATGTATGCAAGTAATGGGGTTGGTCTTGCGGCTCCACAAATCAATAAAGATATTCGGCTTTTTGTTGTAGATACAGAACAAATATTTCGTAATATGGAAGAAGACGACGAAGAAATTGAATATTCGGATGCGCCGGGTTTGAAGCAAGTTTTTATTAATGCACAGATTAAAGAGTTAGCTGGAGAAAAATGGATTTACAAAGAAGGTTGTTTGAGCATTCCAAAAATTCGTGAAGATGTAAATCGAAATGCGATTGTAACAATGGAATATTTTGATGAAAATTTTCAACAGCACATGCGAACATTTCATGGAATTTCTGCTCGCGTTATTTTGCACGAATACGATCATATTGAAGGCAAACTTTTTATCGATCACATTTCTCTTTTAAAACGAAAATTGTTGAAAAGGAAATTAGAAGATATTTCGAAAGGGAATATTAAAGTAGATTATAAGATGTTGTTTCAACGTTAACCAATCTTTTGAAATATATTTTTTTCATATTACAATTCATTTCAATTTTTTCCTTTGCTCAGGAGGTCGATTCTACTGATAATGCTCGATTGGCAAAACTTATTACGCTTTCAGAAACGGTCATTCGAAGCGATTTGAATGTCTCTAAATTTATTGAAAGAATAAAGAATGATACTTCTTTTTACAAAGCATTTAAAAATTTAAGGGTGTTGAATTTTTCTTCATTAAATGATATTCGTGTTTTAGATGAAACAGGAAAAAATATAGCATCGCTTTTTAGTAAAACGCGACAATATCGTTTTGATAATTGCAGAACCATGGAGGTTTTGGAAGAAAAGTACACGGGTGATTTTTTTGATAAAAAGAAAAACTATAATTATTATACTGCTGAGTTGTATGCAAGTTTATTTTTTACAAAAGGAAAAATTTGTGGCGAAACCAACATCGTAAAAAATAAGCAGCGCGATGTAAAATCCAAAAAAGGAATTGAAAAAAGAAAAGAACAATTGAAAATGCTTTTTTTCGATCCCGGAAAAAAAATCACTGGAATTCCATTGATGGGAGATAAAGCCGCTATTTTTTTGGAAAATAATTTAGAGCATTATAATTTTTCGATAGAATTTGAAGAACACGAAGGACAGAATTGTTACAAGTTTGAAATTATTGCGAAAGAAAATTCAAAGAATCAAGTTGTAATAGATAAAATGACAACTTGGTTTAACAGTCGCACAATGCAAATAGTTGCGCGTAATTACGAACTAAGTTATAATGCGGGTATTTACAATTTTGATGTGCAAATGGAAGTAAAAATGAAACCGTTTGGAGAATTATTAGTTCCGCAAACACTGCGCTATATTGGTTTTTGGGATTTGCCTTTTCATAAAAAAGAGAAAGCTATTTTTACTGCAACATTATTTGATTTTAGTAATTGAAATTAAATAATGCTTTTTGTTGTAGCATATTTCCGCCATTTTTCTATAACATCAAATAAATCTTTTGGCATTTGGCTGTCAAAGTTTACTTGCTTTTCAATTGTTGGATGAAGAAATCCCAACGTTTTTGCATGCAATGCTTGCCGCGCACAAATTGAAAAACAATTGTCTACAAATTGTTTGTATTTCGCAAAAACAGTTCCTTTTACAATTCTATCACCGCCGTAAATTTCATCATTAAATAATGGATGTCCCAAATGTTTCATGTGTACGCGAATTTGGTGAGTTCTACCTGTTTCTAAAATACATTCTACGAGTGTAACGTAGCCTAATCGTTCCAAAACATTGTAATGTGTAATTGCTTCTTTGCCATGATCGCCATCAGGAAATGCAGCAAATTGTTTTCTAAAACGAAGATGTCGCCCAACATGTGCATTGATGGTTCCGCTGTCATTTTTTACATCTCCCCAAACGAGTGCAATGTATTTTCTGCTAATTGTGTGATCGAAAAATTGTTTGGCAAGATGGCTCAATGCCTTGTCATTTTTTGCAATTACCAAAAGTCCGCTTGTGTTTTTATCAATCCGATGAACAAGTCCAAAACGTGGCATTGAATCTTCGGAAATTAAATTATGTTGTTGTTGATGCCAAGCAATTCCATTGAGCAAAGTGCCTTTATAATTGCCACTTCCCGGATGTACAACCATTCCTGCAGGTTTGTTAATAATCATCAAATCATCATCTTCGTAAGTGATATTCAAATTCATTTTTTCGGGAACAACTGCTGTGTCTTCCGGACTCATGTCACTGAATACTATTATTTCATCAAGCGGTTTTATTTTATAATTCGCTTTTATTTCTTTGCCATTTACTTGTACAAGTTTAGCAGCAATGGCTTGTTGAATTTTATTGCGTGTTGCACCTTCAATTCTATTCATCAAAAATTTATCAATCCGCAATGGCTCTTGTCCTTTGTCGATTTTTAACAAAAATCGTTCGAACAATTCTTCATTTTCATTTTGCGAATCATCTGTAATAATTTCTTTTGTCATTTTATTTCAATTGTTGCAAAGGTAACAGATGTGAAAACCCTGTGTTAAATTTGCAATTCCAAAGATTAATTTAAAATAAATATGAGCAAACAAAATGTCATTGTTGAAGATTTAGGCAAAATGAATTATAAGCTTGCTTGGGATTATCAAGAAAAATTGTTGCAGGAAAATGTACAAATAAAATCGGAAGCAGATGACAAACAACCGGCTACTAAAAATTATTTACTTTTTGTAGAGCATCCTGCAGTTTATACATTGGGGAAAAGTGGAAATATTGAAAATGTATTAATGAATGAACAGCAGTTGAACGAAAATGGGATTGAATTTTTTCGAACTAATCGGGGAGGAGATATTACTTTTCACGGCGAGCAACAAATTGTTGGCTATCCAATTCTTGATTTAGAAAATTTTTATACAGATATTGGAAAATATTTGAGAAATCTTGAAGAAGTTATTATCCTCACTTTAAAAGAATATGGAATCGTTGGCGAAAGATCAAAAGGCGAAACAGGTGTTTGGATTAATCCGACAGTTGCAGGAATGGAAAGAAAAATTTGTGCGCTGGGAGTTCGCACCAGTCGCTGGATTACGATGCACGGGTTTGCGTTAAATGTAAATACCGATTTGTCTTATTTTAATAATATTGTTCCTTGCGGCATTCAAAATAAACAAGTGACATCAATAGAAAAAGAGTTGGGAGAAAAAGTAGATTTTGAAGATGCAAAAGAAAAAGTGAAAAATAATTTTGCAAAAGTATTTGATGTAAATTTTATACTGCAATAAGTTAAAAGTTCTTTGGGATGAAAAAGTGTTGTTTTTCAATTAATTTTTCATTATCAAATAATTCATAATAAAACCAACCTGCGCGAAGAAAATTTGATTTTTCTAATAAAAGCAATGGCTCTTTTATTAATTTAATTTCAAAAAGAAAAGTTGCATCTTCTTCAAAAAATTTAATTGAATATTTTTTAGAATTAAAATCAACTAATCTAATTTTTACAAGTCCATCCGAGTTTGCAATAATGCGATAGGTATTCAACTGTAAATCCAATTTATCTTTTATTGTAATGGAGCCGTCCATCTCGCGAAAAGCAGAATTAGTTAATAAATTAAATTTTTCATCTTTCATTCTCTTTAAAAGTTGAATCGCTTCTATTTGTACTTGTTCGGGCAAAACTTCTATCACAGCTTTATCTGGAAGTTTTGGTTTTATGATTTGAGGTTGAATACTGTCATAAATTGGTGTTTTCGATTTTGAAACGATAAAAGCAGTACCATTTATTAAAATATAAATTCTATAAAATAATTTTCCTGATGGGGCTTTCGTATCCATAAATCCATTTTGAGGATTCATTGGATCGGGAACAGTAAGAATTGTTTTGTAATTGATTAAACTATCGGAAGACCGTTGAATACTAATTTGTTTTAATTGAGGAAACTTATTTTTCCAACTGATAATAATGCGATTATTCCCTTTATGCACAACCGAAAAATTAGGAAGTGAATCTTGAGAAAAACAAGAAAAAGATACAAAAAGTAAAACTGAGAAAAACCATTTATTCATTCGTTAATAACTGCTTTGCGCAAAGATAAGTGTCGGTAATGTTTTAAAATTTTAGCAGTTCTTTTTGTAAAGAACTGTTCCCTTGCAAACCGCCTGAATGAATTACAAGCAGTTTACTTCCTTGCGGAAATCTATCTTTTTTAATAAGCTCCATAATTGCGTAAAATAATTTTCCGGTGTAAACAAAGTCCGTTGGAATTTTTGTTTCTTCATAAAAATTGTTCATGAAATTGATGAGTTCAGTTGTATATTTTGCATAACCTCCAAAATGAAATTCGCTATAAATAATTGCATTAGGAGTTGGACTCGTTATTGAGTTTAATCCTTTTAAAACTTCGATTCCGATTATTTTTTGTGAAGGAGTTGATGCTTTACAAATTCCACTAAACATAGTTCCCGTGCCAATTGCACAAGCAATGTGGGTGTAATCTATTTTAGTTACTAAATCCAAAATTTCACCAGCACCCTTTTCGCCGCTTTCTCCTCTTCCACCTTCAGGAATAAAATAAAAATGGGGGAATTGTTTTTTTAATTCAGTTAAATAAAACGTATTTTTTTGTTTGTAATTTTCTCTCGAAATAAACTGAAGCTGCATACCAAATGATTCTGCAAATTGTAATGTAGCTGATAGTTTTTTTGGCTTTTCTCCTCGAATAATTCCTATCGATTTTGTATTTAGCATTGCACAAGTACTTGCTGTGGCAATAATATGATTAGACCAAGCTCCTCCAAAAGTTATAATTCCTTCATAATTGTTTGCAGCATAATTTTTTAAATAGTATTTTAATTTAAACCATTTATTACCGGAAATAACCGGATGGATTTTATCTATTCGAAGTACGGAGAGTTCTATATTTTTCTCCTTTAACAAGGTGGATTCAATATTATCAATTGATACATTTGTTAAATCTATTGTTTGCATGATAAGTTTGTAAAATAGGTGCTGCTAATTTATCTATTTTCGCAACATTTATTAATAGAAATTCTTTATGAAACCAAGTTTGATTATTCTGGCGGCAGGGATGGCTTCTCGTTACGGTAGTATGAAGCAGATGGAAGGATTTGGCCCTTCGGGCGAAACAATTATGGAATACTCGATTTATGATGCAATCCGTGCGGGGTTTGGTAAAATTGTTTTCATCATTCGAAAAAAATTTGAAAATAGTTTTAGAGAATTAATCGAAGCAAAAATTGGAAATAGCATTTCGGTGGAATATGTTTTTCAAGAAATCGAAATGCAGACAGATGGGTTTGAAATTCCAAAAGATCGAACTAAACCTTGGGGAACAGCCCACGCAGTTCTTTGCGCAGCGGATAAAATTAATGAACCATTTGCTGTAATTAATGCAGATGATTTTTACGGAAGCGATAGTTTTAAAAAAGCATCCAATTTTTTGATGAATCAATGTAATGAGAAAATATATGGATTGGTTGGGTACGAACTTTTGAAAACGCTTTCCGCAAATGGTACTGTTAATAGAGGTATTTGTACGGTGGATGAAAAAAGTCAACTTGCATCAATTTCTGAACGGATTAATATTTCGCTTGTGGATGGTAAAATAAAAAGCGATGATGGTCAATTGCCGAATGAGTTTCTATTTTCAACACAAGTGTCAATGAATTTTTGGTGTTTTTCTCCTTCCATTTTTACTATTACAAAAAAATTGTTTCAAAAATTTCTAACAGAAAATATAGAGAACCCGAAAGCTGAGTTTTACATTCCTGCTGTAGCAGATTTTTTTATTAAAGAAAATGGGGGAGTTATTAAAATAATTCAAACATCAGCACAATGGTTTGGTGTAACATATAAAGAAGATGCTCCATTTGTAAAAGAAAAATTAATGAAACTGATTGAGAAAGATGAATATCCTGTAAATCTTTGGTAAATCATTAAAATCTTCTGATTATAAACAAATAATTGGTAGTTTTTCTTTTGTTTTTGATAAAAGATTTGTTAGTTGATAATAGTTCCCTATTTTTGAAATCACATGACAACCAAAAAAGTATATTATTGTTTCTGTTTTTATTACTTCTTTTTTAATAAGAAGCCGGGAATGCTTTTGTTGGTCAATAATTAAAACAACTTAAAATCAACATAAAAAATCCCGGTCAGCAAAGGCCGGGATTTTTGTTTAAAAACATGGGTACAAAAATTTCGATACAAGGTTATGAAGGCAGCTTTCATCAGATGGCATCTCAACAGTTTTTTGGGAAAGATGTGGAAGTAATTTACTGTGCTACTTTTCGAGATGTGATAAAGATAGCTTCATGCAAAAAGGAAAGTGATGGTGGTGTAATGGCAATTGAAAACTCTATTGCGGGTAGTATTCTTGCTAATTACAATCTTCTTCAAAAATCAAAGCTGAAAATCATTGGAGAGGTTTATTTGCACATAAGGCAAAACCTACTTGTAAATATAGGTGTGAAGTTTGAAGATATCCGTGAAGTGCATTCTCATACAATGGCTTTGCAGCAGTGTCATGATTTTTTAGATAAATATAAATGGAAACTAGTTGAAACTGAAGATACAGCATTAAGTGCAAAACATGTTTACCAACATAAAAGCAAACATGTGGCTGTCATTGCTAGCAAACTGGCGGCAGATCTCTACAATTTGGATGTGATTGCTCCTAATATTCATACATTGAAAAATAATTACACTCGGTTTCTTGTCTTACAAAGAGAAGAGATTGTGATGAAAGTAGAGGGTGCTAATAAAGCTTCTGTTAATTTTCATACCGACCATTCCAAAGGAAGTTTGGCAAAAGTTTTGACAAAAATTTCAGAAGAAGGGATCAACCTAAGCAAGTTGCAAAGTTTTCCAATCCCAGGTAGTGATTTTAAATATAGTTTTCATGCAGATATGGAATTTGATTCTATCGAACAATTTGATAAAATGATTGAACTTATCAGGCCGCTGACTGCAGCTTTAAAAATTTATGGAGTTTATAAAAGAGGATTATGGAAGTAGCAAAACGATTAATTGATATTGGAGAATATTATTTCTCCCAAAAGTTGAGAGAAATAGATAAGCTTAATAAAGCTGGCAAGAATATAATAAACCTTGGTATTGGAAGTCCAGATTTGCCGCCTCACCCCGACGTAATTAATACGTTGCGGGAAGAAAGTGTTAAACCAGATGTACATGGCTATCAATCTTACAAAGGTTCAATTGTGTTGCGAAAGGCAATGAGTGGTTGGTATAAGAAATGGTACAATGTTGAATTGAATCCTGATAATGAAATACTTCCGTTGATTGGAAGTAAAGAAGGTATTATGCATATATGCATGACTTATTTGAATGAAGGTGATCAGGTGTTGGTGCCGAATCTTGGGTATCCTACTTACAGAAGTGCAGTGAAAATGGCAGGTGGAATTTGCATTGATTATGATTTGAAAGAAGTGAACAATTACACACCTGATTTTGTAGTATTGGAAGCTGTCGATCTTTCAAAAGTGAGATTGATGTTTGTAAATTATCCGCAAATGCCAACGGGTCAACCAGCTAATAAAAAATTGTTTGAACAGCTTGTTGCATTCGGAAAGAAAACAGGCATCCTCATCATTCATGATAACCCCTATAGTTTTATTCTGAACGAATATCCAATGAGTTTATTAAGTATTGATGGTGCAAAAGATTGTGTATTGGAATTAAACTCGCTCAGCAAAAGTCAGAACATGGCTGGCTGGAGAGTGGGTATGTTGAGTGGTGCAAAAGAACGGATTGAAGAAGTGCTTCGTTTCAAGAGTAATATGGATAGCGGAATGTATCTCCCATTGCAACTTGCAGCAGCAACAGCATTAAACCTTGGGAAAGAATGGTACGATACCCTAAATAGTATTTATCGTGAACGCCGTAAAAAAGTATTTGAATTACTTGATTTACTGAACTGTGAATATTCAAAAGATCAAGTTGGAATGTTTGTTTGGGCAAAAATTCCGGCAAAGAGGAAAACGGGTTATGAGTTGAGTGATGAAATCTTATATAATAGCAATGTATTTATTACGCCGGGTGGAATTTTTGGAAATACTGGTGATGGACATATAAGAGTGAGTTTGTGTGCATCTATTGAACGATTTGAAGAAGCAATTAAGAGAATAAGTCAAAAATAAAAGTCATGGAAAGAAAACGTATTGCAATTATTGGTGTGGGTTTAATTGGAGGATCTCTCGCTATTCGATTGCATGAGAAAAAAATTTCATCAAGATTGATTGGTGTTGATGCCAATAAAAAACACGAAGCAATAGCTTTGGAACTTGAACTGATAGATGAGGTTTTACCATTGAACGAAGCGATTGCAAAAAGCGAAGTGGTGATACTTGCTTTCCCAGTTGATCTCATGGTTGGATTGTTACCTTCAATTCTTGATCAGGTTGATCGGCAAATCGTAATTGATTTGGGTTCTACAAAATCACAAATGATAGAAGTAGTTGCAACCCATCCGAAACGTGGACGTTATGTGGCAACACATCCCATGTGGGGTACAGAATACAACGGTCCAGCTGCAGCTATACCTGGCGCTTTTGAAAATAAAGCTGTGTTTATTTGTAATGAAGATGAAAGTGACCTAGATGCACTAGAGTGGACAAAATATATGTATAAAAAAATAGGTATGCATTTATTGAGTATGGTAGCAAAAGCACATGATTTGCACGCTGCGTATGTTAGCCATATTTCACATATCACATCATTTGCATTAGCAAACACGGTATTGAAAAAAGAGAAAGAAGATAATGCTATTTTCGAAATGGCCAGTGCGGGCTTTGAAAGTACGGTTCGTTTGGCAAAGAGTAATCCTGCAATGTGGGTTCCTATCCTTTTGCAGAATAAAGTAAATGTGTTGGATGTATTGAACGAACATATTGAACAATTGACAAAATTCAGGGACAGTATCAGAGATGATAAAGAAGTTGAATTGAAAAATCTAATTGAACATGCAAATAAAATAAAACGCATCATTAAATGATTTTTCGGGAAGCTACTATACAGGACATTTTGCAGATACAGATTGTTCGCAATGCTGTAAAAGAAAACATGTTGACGAGTCCGGACCTAGTACCTAATGTTGATGTGGAAGATTACATCACAAGAAGAGGCAAGGGGTGGGTTTGTGTAATAGACAATATGGTAGTTGGTTTTTCAATTGTGAGTGTAATGGATCATAATATCTGGGCTTTGTTTGTTACTCCAAAGTATGAAGAAAAAAAATTGGCAAGCAATTACACGATCTGATGATGAACTGGTATTTCAATCAAACAAATGAAACGGTTTGGTTGAGTTCAAGCCCGGGTACAAGAGCTGAAATATTTTATTGCAAACAGGGATGGAAAGAAATAGGTATGTATGGGAAAGGTGAGATAAAATTTGAAATGAAAAAAGAAGATTGGAAAAGGGCGATGATGCGAGTGATACAGCAGTAGTCCAATAGCAGAACAATTGTTCGAAACATTAAACTTAACTTTACATTCAATAACAATGCAAACAATTGAAGCAAAGATGAAAGAAAAAGTGCAGGAAGCATGGGGTAAGAAGCCTCTCCTCATTGCTGGGCCATGCAGCGCAGAAACCGAAGATCAATTAGTATCAACCGCACAGCGTTTAGCAGCAATAGGGGGAATAAATATGTTGCGTGCAGGTATTTGGAAGCCACGAACCAAGCCTGGTATGTTCGAAGGGATTGGAGCAAAAGGTTTACCATGGCTGCAAAAAGCAAAAGCATTAACAGGCTTGCCAACGACTGTTGAAGTTGCAACGGGCAAGCAAGTGGAAGATGCATTGAACTTTGAAGTGGATGTATTGTGGATTGGCGCACGTACAACGGTGAATCCGTTTAGCGTACAGGAAGTGGCCGATGCATTACGAGGTGTTGATATTCCAGTGTTGATAAAAAATCCCATCAATCCTGATTTAGAACTGTGGAGTGGTGCAGTGGAGCGAGTGGCTCGTGCAGGCATCAAACAAATCGGGTTAATTCATCGTGGGTTTTCTTCTTACGGCAATACAGAATATCGCAATGCACCCATGTGGCATTTGGCTATTGAAATGAAGCGTCGTAATCCTGATCAGATTATCATCAACGATCCTTCACATATTTGCGGTTGTAGAACTATTTTACAAGAGACAGCACAGAAAGCAATCGATCTTGATTTTGATGGGCTAATGGTCGAAAGTCATATTGATCCTGACAAAGCATGGAGTGATGCGAAACAACAAATAACACCTGAGCGGTTAGCAGAAATGCTTGGTAATATTGTTTGGCGGAAAGAAGATGTGGCATCAGCAGAATATCACGCTGCATTAGAAAAATTGCGTCAACAAATTAATCATCTTGATGATGAGATGATGCAGTTACTTGGACAACGTATGAAAATTGCGGAGAGTATTGGCCGGTATAAAAAAGATAATAGTATTACCATTTTGCAAACCAATCGCTGGAACGAAATTCTAGACCGAGCTTTTAAAGAAGGGGCACAAAAAGGGTTGAGCAAAGAATTTATTACCAAGTATTTTGATGCGGTGCATATGGAAAGCATTAATCGTCAAAATAACATTATGAATGTAAATGACGAATGAAACAACAGTATAAGTTTTCAAGTGCAATTGTAGATTACTATTTTTCAGAAAGGGTTTCTTATTTGAAAAAAATAGTAGAGTATAAAAAAACAATTATCATTACTGATGAAAATATCTTTAAGTGCCATTCTAAAAAGTTTAAAAAATGGAAACTAATTGTACTCAAATCTGGTGAAGCATACAAAGTACAAACGACGGTCGATTCTATAATCAAAAAATTGATTGAAATGAATGCAGATCGAACAACTACTTTAATTGGAGTTGGCGGTGGAGTGGTTACGGACATCACTGGATATACAGCTTCGGTGTATTTGCGCGGAATTGATTTTGGATTTGTTCCAACAACTTTATTAGCGATGGTGGATGCATCTATTGGAGGGAAAAATGGGGTTGATGTGGATAATTGTAAAAACATGGTTGGAATAATTCGGCAACCAAAATTTATTTTGTATGATTTTAATTTTTTGAAAACACTTCCACAAGGTGAATGGAGAAATGGATTTGCGGAAATAATCAAACATGCTTGTATTAAAGATGCGATTTCATTTAGTATACTTGAAAAACAATCAATCAAGTTTTATCAAAAAAATAGGGGGGCACTAAGTGAACTTATAATCCGAAATGTACTTTTAAAAACAAAACTAGTGCAACATGATGAATTTGAAAAAGGAGAAAGAATGTTGTTAAATTTTGGGCATACTATTGGTCATGCATTAGAAATGAAATATGAATTAAGCCATGGTCAAGCTGTTTCAATAGGTATGGCTTATGCATCGATGATTTCAGAAAAATTATTTGGATTTAAAGATGCAAAAAAAATAATTACTCTTCTTACAAAATACGAGTTGCCAACCTTTGCTGAATTTGACAATAATAAAATATTCGCAAATTTAAAAAAAGACAAAAAAAGAGTGCGCCAAGAAATTAATTATGTGTTTTTGAAGAAAATAGGGATAGGAGTTGTGCAATTAATTTCGTTAAAAAAGTTAGAAAAATTAATTCAAACATTATAATTTGAAAGTAACAATAAATCCTTCTTTATTAGCTGGGGTGTTGCAAGCTCCAGCATCTAAAAGTTCCATGCAACGAGCATGTGCAGCTGCTTTGTTGAATAAAGGGACAAGCGTTATTAAAAATTTTGGGAATAGTAATGATGAAAAAACTGCTTTGACAGTTGTTGAAAAACTAGGTGCCGAAATTGAAAAAGGAAATAAACGGATTGTTGTTAAATGCGATGGGGTTTCGGTAAAAACAAATGAAATTAATTGTGGGGAAAGTGGCTTGTTCACAAGAATGATTACACCAATAGCTGCATTAAGTAAAAAGAAAATTAGGATAACTGGAGAAGGAAGTTTACAATTTCGTCCCTTTCATTTTTTTGATACAGTTTTTCCTCAATTGGGAGTAAAAATAAAAACCAGTAACGGAAAACTCCCCTTATTTATTCAAGGTCCATTATCTCCAAAGAGTATTGAAATTGACGGATCTCTTAGTTCACAGTTTTTGACAGGATTGTTGATGGCATTTTCTGCAGCTGATGCAAAAAATGTAACTATATATGTTAGGAATTTAAAAAGTTTTCCCTACATCGATTTAACATTGAATGTGATGAAAAAATTTGGGATGAAAGTACCCAAAAACAATAATTATGAAAGCTTTTATTTTTCTCCAAAATCATTTAATCAACAATACAAAACGTGCAACTATAAAATAGAACGTGATTGGAGTAATGCAGCTTTTTTGTTAGTTGCTGGTGCCATTGCAGGTTCGATAACAGTTAGAGGGTTAGATTTGAATTCAGCGCAATCGGATAAAGCAATTTTAATTGCATTGACAAAAGCAAATGCTAACATTGAAGTTGAAAAGAATAGTATAAGAATAGGTATTTCCAAACTAAAGTCATTTGAATTTGATGCAACTAATTGTCCCGATTTATTCCCTCCTTTAGTAGCGTTAGCAGCATATTGTAAAGGGAATACAAGAATTAAAGGTGTGACAAGGTTGAAACATAAAGAATCAAATCGTGGTCTAACATTAAAACAGGAGTTTGGAAAAATGGGAGTAAAAATAGAATTGCTAAAAGATGAAATGGTAATTCATGGGGCTAAAAAAATTAAAGGGGCCGTCGTACATTCTCATAACGACCATCGAATTGCAATGGCTTGTGCAGTTGCAGCATTAAGAGCAACAAATAATACTGAAATTAACAAGGCACAAGCGGTGAATAAATCTTACCCTGATTTTTTTAGAGATTTAGAAAAACTTGGAGCTGTCGTATCTTTAAACAAAAGTTAAATAGATGAATAGTTTTGGAACCATATTTCGTATTTCTATTTTCGGAGAATCACACGGCGAATCTGTCGGGATTGTAATTGACGGTTGCCCTGCAGGATTGCCATTAGTTGCAGAAGATTTTTTACCCGATCTTGAAAGAAGAAAAGGAGGTACTCAAAAAGGAACAACACCGCGCCAAGAAGATGACTATCCTATTTTTAAAAGTGGAATTTTTAAAAATAGAACAACAGGAGCTCCCATTACTATCTTATTTGAGAATAAAAATACGCGTAGTGAAGATTACGAAAAGAAAAAAAATATTCCACGACCCGGCCATGCAGATTTTGTTGCCAATAAAAAATTTGCTGGATTTGAAGATTATCGCGGAAGCGGACATTTTAGCGGAAGACTTACCGTAGCATTGGTTGCTGCTGGAGTTATTTCAAAAAAAATATTAAGTAAAATAAATATTTCTGCTAAAATTCTTGAAATAGGTGGAGAGCAGGATTTGGAAAAAGGGCTGCAAAAAGCAATAGCTGCAAAAGATTCTGTTGGAGGGATAATTGAATGTACCGCAAAAGATTTGCCAATTGGATTGGGTGAACCGTTTTTCAATTCTGTAGAATCGCAAATCAGCCAAATTGTGTTTTCAATTCCGGCAGTTCGTGCAATCGAATTTGGAACAGGTTTTGCCGCGGCAAAAATGTTTGGAAGTGAACACAACGATGCAATTAGAAATACAGAAGGGAAAACTAAAACCAATCATGCAGGTGGTGTAGTAGGTGGGTTAACTAATGGAAATGATTTTGTTTTCAGAATTGCGGTTAAGCCAACTTCGTCTATAGCAAAAGAGCAAAAAACACTGAACAGGAAAACTGGAAAGCAAGAAATTATTTCAGTAAAAGGTCGCCACGATTTGTGTATTGCTCTACGCGTTCCTGTAGTGTTAGAATCCGTTACAGCAATTGTTTTAGCAGATTTAATGCTTTTGGAACAACAGATTCCGCGGCGCCTATTTCAAGAAAAAAATAAGCTTTTGAAATGAATGGGTTCTATTTTATAATATTTTTTTTTGTAGTTTTTTTCAACTTGCAAGTTGCCGCACAGGATAGTTTGCAAATAAAAGATAGTTTGTTAGTTGTTGAAAAAAAAGTAGATACACTCTTTGGAATTGCAAGTTATTATTCGGATAAATTTATTGGAAGAAAAACAGCAAACGGTGAAATTTTTAGTCAAGAGAAAATGACAGCTGCTTGTAATTTCGTTCCATTAGGGACTTGGGTAAGTATTACAAATCTTAGAAATAATCGTGTTGTAGAGGTGAAAATAAATGATAGACTGCACCCAAAAAACAAACGAATTGTAGATCTTACTTTTTTAGCTGCAAAGCGATTAGGATTTATTAGAGCAGGACTAACTCCAGTTCAAGTTGAAATTTTGGGAAAAACCCCTAAAAAGAATTAGTATATTTTATTTCAGAATGTTACATTTAGCTATTATTTTTGTTAAACTACTAAATAAATTTTTATGAAGAAATTATTACTACTCTTGATTGCAAGTACTACAATTAGTTTTTTTGCAAATAGCCAAGATAAAATTAGAGGTTGTGAAATCGGTATTAGTTTTAATCTATATGATTTTGTAACTGCCGATTTAATTCGCACAACTTCTTTAAGTGCTGTACTTCGTGACGAAAGCTGGGCTAAATTGGGGCAAATGACACCAGGAGTGTCTGTTCATCATTTTAAAGGGTTAACTAAAAATGTTGATTTTGCTGGAACATTTTCTGGGTCAATCATTAATTTTCCTTTACCCAACAAACCTAATACAGGTGTTACTAAGCTTTTATTAGCGGTTGATGCATCTGCTCAAATAAAGTTAGTAGGAGAAGATTATTGGTTTCAACCTTATATTTCTGTAGGTGCTGGCGCTCATAAATTAGGGTCATACTGGGGTGCTTTTGCTCCTGTTGGACTAGGATTAAATCTTAATATTTTTAACGAGGCAAAATTTTTTATGAATTGTCAATACCGTATTCCTGTAACAAATGAGTCTGGGAATTATCATTATTTTCATGCAATAGGGATTTCAACTAAATTATAACCGTATTGATATTTAATAAAAATGTCCTCCAAATGGGGGACATTTTTATTATCTTACAAGTATAATTTTAGTTACACGATTTCTTTTTTCATCTTTTCCATCACATTTTTTTCAATCATTTTTTCAGCAAGTAAAATCATGTTTTTGAATGCTTTGTTTTGAGAAATTCCATGACCAATGACAATAGGTTTGTTTACGCCAAGTATTGGAGTCCCTCCATAGTTTTCAAAGTTTAATCGGTTAAAATAGGGATGTTGAATATTATTTTTTTGAGCAATTGAATAAAGAGACTCCGCCATTTTTAGAATTATATTTCCTGTAAATCCTTCGCAAACGATCACGTCTGCTTTTTCCATAAAGACATCTCTTCCTTCAATATTTCCAATGAAATTAATATGTTTATTTTCTTTCAACAGCGGGTAAGTGGCAAGGGCCAATAAGTTTCCTTTCCCTTCTTCTTCACCTATATTCAACAGCCCAACTTTTGGGTTTTCAATTCCAAGTATTTGCTGTGCATAAACGGTGCCTAATATTGCAAATTGGTTTAGTTGTTCGGGCTTACAATCTGCATTTAATCCTACATCAAGCAATAAACCAGTGCTTCCATTTTCTTTTGGAATAATTGTAGAAATGGTTGGACGAAGTACACCTTCAATTGCTTTTATGCTAAACAGTGCACCCACAAGCATCGCTCCAGTATTTCCTGCACTTATAAAAGCGTCAACTTTACTTGTTGATAATAAATGAAATCCAATGGCAATTGACGATTGTTGTTTTTCTTTTAAAGCCTTTGTGGGATGTTCATGCATATCAATTACTTGTTCTGCATGAATCAATTTTATCTTGTCCGATTGAAAATTGTATTCGTGGAATAGTTCTTCAAGTTTAGGTTGATTGCCAATCAAATAAAGTAGAGCAGAAGAGTTGGACGCATTACAAAAATCTATTACACCTTTTACAGCTTCTCTTGGTGCAAAGTCGCCACCCATCATGTCTATTCCAATATTCATTTGATTTTTAGTATTGGTAAAATAAAAAATCTAAATTCTAATAAGCAACCTTGGTTACTTAGAATTTAGATTTCTAAAGTTAGACAATTCTTACTTCTTAATAGGGGATTTTTCGGCCACTAATTTTCCTTTGTAGTAAAGTTTTCCTTCGCTTACATTGGCGCGGTGGCGTACATGTATTTCCCCAGTAGTGCTGTCTGTACTTAGCGTAGCAGCAACTGCTTTGTAATGTGTTCTTCTTTTAGCACTTCTTTGTTGACTGTGCCGTCTTTTTGGATTTGGCATAATTGATGCAATTTATATTCTAAAAAATCAAGTATCTAAATTCTTTAATTTATCCAATCCCTTCCAAATTGGATTTTCTTTATTTTCTTGGGGCTCCATTTTTTTCAAAAGTTGCTTAACATTTTTATTGCAATTTGGTCCGTCCATTTTTTCAAAAGCACATGTCTTTTGAATGGGGATGCTTAGGTTGATGAATTCATAAATCCAATTCGAAACATCAATATGACTCTCAGCCCGACTGATATAAAAAATATCAGGATCATTTTCTTGTTCATTCATCAGTGTTGCATCTTCAACCATTTTTAAAGTAATAGTGAATTCATCCCACAATTCTAAGGATAAATCATTATTACACCTATCGCAAGAAACAGTTAAATCACCTCCTATTTCAAATTTTAAAATCATAAAGCTTGATTGCTTGTCAAAATGCAATTTCACTTCTGCTTTACAGTTTGTAAAATTCTGTTGTTGGAAAGCCTCAAAGAACTTATCATCAATTAAATAATTATACTCATGAATTCCGGGTTTCAACCCGACAAAAGCTATTTCAAACTTTCGTTTTGGGTTCATGAGGCACAACTTTAATTCCCGATTTTTTCGGTTGGCAAAGGTAGGGGATTAATTCTGAAGTTTAGAACTGCTTTTGCTTTATTTTTAACATCTACTTATCTTCATTCCTTTTTTGGGGTAGTAAATTAAAAATTAATTAATTGCAACAGTTTCTGAGTAAATTATTTACCTATTTAATGAGGAGTTGGAGCTGGGTTTTATTGATAGTATTTGCTATAGCTATCAAGTTTATTGCTTCGCATCCATTTTGGGTAGAAGCTCATTATTCATCTGGTATTTACCCATTAATTTCAAAAGTACAACGTGCTATTTTTGGTTGGGTTCCCTTTAGTCTTGGAGATGTTTTATATGCATTTATTGGACTTATAGTTTGTGTAAAAACTGGACAATTGATTAAAACCCTACTAAAGAAACAAGTAAATCGACATTATTTACTTATCGGTCTGAGGCAGTTACTTTTCTTTTTTCTTTTTCTATATGTTACTTTTTATGCTTTTTGGGGGTTGAATTATAGTCGACAAGGAATAGATTATCAGCTTAGTCTCGATATAAAAGAAATTAATATACAAGATGCCGATACACTTACGGGATTGTTGCAGCAACGATTAAATTATTTTGCGAATTTGGTGAATGAAGCTGAGCGAGATTCTTTTAATCGAAAAAAAAATCTTTTTGAAAAAGCCAATGAAGCATTTTTATATGCTGCAAATTCCCAATCTTTTTTATCGTATACACCCCCGTCTATCAAACCATCTTTATTCAGTTATGCAGGAAACTATCTTGGTTTTCAGGGGTATTACAATGCATTTTCAGGAGAAGCGCAAGTTAATACTACAATACCTCGCTGTTTAGAGCCATTTGTTACTGTGCACGAGATAGCACATCAACTTGGCTATGCTAAAGAAAGTGATGCGAATTTTATCGCCTTTATTGCCTGTAAATCTTTGCCCGAAAATAGCTTTCAATATTCCATGTATTTAGATTTATATAATTATGCCCAATCCGAACTTTTCCAAAAAGATTCTCTATTGGCAATTTCTTATCAAAATAAATTGCATCCACAAGCTTTAATGGATTTTGAAGAATGTAGGGTGTTTTACCAACGACATCAAAACCCTGTTGAAGTAATGATAACTTGGCTTTATGGAAGTTTTTTGAAAGCCAACAATCAACCAGAAGGAAAAAGAAGTTATAGTCGCGTGATTAATTTTTTAGTTGCTTATTATAAAAAATACGGGAAGGAAGCAATCTAAAATTTATTCTTCCACATCATACTTTCAATTGGTTTGTCGGGTTGTCCGCTATACTTTGCATTCGATTTTTGATTGTACCTAATTTCAATTTCTCCATCAACTGGAAAATAAATTAATTGACCAATGGGCATCCCTTTATAAATTTTTACAGGTTGCTTAACGGAGATTTCAAGCGTCCAATTACCACAAAACCCAACATCCCCCTTTCCAGCAGTGGCATGAATATCAATTCCTAATCGACCAGTTGAAGATTTTCCTTCTAAAAAAGGAACATGTGCATGAGTTTCTGTATATTCTTCTGTTGCACCTAAATAAAATAAATGAGGGTAAAGAATATAACCGTCATCTGGAATTTCAAAATAGTTTATTTGGTTGTGTTTTTTTGCATCTAAAATTGGATCGATGTAAGTAGCCAACCATTTTCCAAGATGTACGTCATAGGAATTGCTGCCAAGGCATTCTCGGTTGTACGGAGAAATTTTAATATTGCCAATTTCAATTTCTTCTAAAATACGTTTGTCTGAAAGAATCATTTGTTGTTATAGTTTTTTCGTTGTCAATTTGTAATCCACAAAATAAAGAGGAATATTTGGCTATGCCTATTTTTTTTCAACATCAAATTAATCTAACTTCAAAACTTGCCATTTGGAAGATTGAAGAATTGGCATTGTTTTTCTCAAAAATAGATTCAAAGCAATTAAAAATTTTGCATCCTCAAAAACAATTACAACAACTTGCCGGGCGATTTTTGTTGAATTTTTTAGAACCTGAATTTCCATTAGCAATGATACAAGTTCCTCAATTTGGTAAACCATTTTTGCAAAATGATGAATTCATCTTTTCTATTTCTCACTGTGGAAATTTTGCCGCCGCTATTTTAAGTAAAGATTCGAAAGTTGGAATTGATATAGAAATTTCTACTGTGCGTACATTTAAAGTTGTAAATAAATATTTATCGGAAAAAGAAATTGAAATTTTTGTTGAGCAATTTTCCGAATTGGATGCTTCACTATTGACGTTGCTTTGGTCGGCAAAGGAAGCCGTATTTAAATGGCATGGACAAAACCAAGTTGATTTTAGAAAAGATATTCAGCTGAATAAATTAAATAAAACAGAAAATATTATTCCTTGTTTTTTCGCAAAAACCAATCAACAAATAAATATTCATTTCCGAAAATTTGAAGATTTGTGGTTGACTTGGGTAATTGATTGACGAAAAAAACATCAAGTTGTTTCTTCGATTGTTTCTGTTTCTTCGGAAGGAGGTAAAAGATTTAAGTCAATGTCACTTCCCGAAATTCCATCAATTGATCCGCGAATATGCGTTGCATTCAGCAATACTTTTTCTAATTGTTTTTCTCGCGCTTTCCATAGTTTTTCCATTGCGTCTCGCTCTCTTTGAATGGATAGTTTCATGCTTAAGAACCCTTCTCGCACTGCTTTCCATTGTTCTGTAAATTCAGAACTGTTTAAATAATCATAGAGCAAATGCATTTTATCACCTTTGTTTTCATTGCTTTTTGTTGCGGCAAATAATTTTAAAATTCCATCGCGCAACAATTGTGTGAGTGGTTTGACTTCCAAAAAAGTACAAATCCAAATACCGTCTTTTTCACCAAATCGACACATTTCTTTTGGCAATACCTGTGTTACCAAAACTGCAACATCGGCATGTTGGTTGCGCATGTCAGATTTTAATTTTTCAATCCATTCGTTGCTAAAATCTTTTGTTCGTTTGCTTTCAAAAATTATTTTACCACATTCTATTCCAAAGTTGTTTCTAATAGTTTGAATGCAGTCTGCACCACGAACACCTTTTCCTACTTCATTAATTACATCAAAAGGGAAAGAGTTTTTCAACAACTCTTCCAAGGCAAGCTCCTGAACTTCGCCTTGCAACTGCATAGAACCCTGTTCGGACTTGCGTTTCATTTCATCCACTAATTTTTTATAATCTTCAATTTGCTTTTGCAATTCTTTAAATCGCAGTTGGTGTTCGGTTTCTTTTGATAAACTTTTTTGTTCTTCAAATTTTCTTAATTCTTCCGAACGTTTTTCCAGTTCGGTTTGCACTTTTTGTTGAACGGTTAGTTCAATTTCCGATTCTTTAGTTTTTATTTCTTGTTGTTTTGATAAAAATTCTATCTCTTTTTGTTGGGCTGCTTTCAATTTATCATCTTTCTCTTTGTTGTTTTTTTCCAACAAACTCAACTTAACTTCAAAATCACTTTGTGTTTTTTTGAAAATATCTTCTTCAGTTTTTGCTTTCCAAATTTTTGCATCTTTATTTGCTTTTTCTTCAGCTTCTTTTCGTGCTTCAATTCTGAAAGATTCTTCAGGTTCAAAAGCAAAGTTGCAATTGGGGCATTTTACAGTTGTTGACATTAGCAGTTATTTAGCACAAATTAAGCAACCTTTTTTTATGATTGATTGTTATTCTGAAAGTTCACTCAGTTCCAACCAACGAAATTCTTTCTCGTCCAACATTTTCGTAATTGTTTCAATGCGAATTGAAAGTTGAGTAAGTTCTTCAAAAGGAAGATTACTGTCATTTAATTTTTTTGTAATCTCTATTTTTTCTGAATTTAATGCAGTAATTTCTTTTTCCAAAAATTCAAATTCTCTTTTTTCTTTAAATGTGAATTTTTGTTTTGGTTTAGTTTTTGAAACTGCTTCAGTTTTGGTTTGCACAATTGAAGTTTGTGGCAATGTATCATTTAGTGAAAGTCGGTATTGTGAATAGTTTCCAGGAAAATCTCGAACAATCCCACCTCCTTCAAAAACAAATAAATGATCAACCAATCGATCCATAAAATAACGATCGTGCGAGGCAATCACCAAACATCCCGGGAAGTCGTTTAAAAAGTTTTCTAAAACGCCAAGCGTTGGAAGATCTAAATCATTTGTTGGTTCGTCCAACACAAGAAAATTTGGGTTACGAAATAAGATAGAAAGTAAATGTAATCGTCTTTTTTCTCCACCACTCAGCGAGTTGATGTAAGTGTATTGTTTTTCCGGATCGAATAAAAATAATTGAAGAAACTGAGCAGCACTCAACGTTCCACCACTTGCCAACGGGAAATGTTCGGCAATATTTTTTACAAATTCAATCACCCGAACATTTTCTTTTATTTCCAAACCTTGTTGCGAATAATTTCCAAAAACAACGGTGTCGCCGATATTTATTTTTCCGCTATCGGCATTTTCCAAACCAAGAATCATGTTAATAAAAGTAGATTTTCCAATTCCGTTTTTTCCAACAATTCCTACTCGTTCGCCTTTTACAAATGTGTAATCAAATCCTTTTAAAATAATTTTTTCATCAAAACATTTATTTACTTTTTTCATCTCCACCACTTTGCCGCCAAGTCGAGACATTTTCATTTCCAATTTTAGTTGTTCATCTACAATTTGTTGTTTTGCCTTTTTTTCTATTTCGTAAAAATTATCTTGCCGACTTTTACTTTTTGTCGTTCTTGCTTTTGGTTGTTTTCGCATCCATTCCAATTCTTTGCGAAAAGTATTTTTAGCTTTACCAATGCTGGCTGCATCACTTTCGATGCGGGCTGTTTTCTTTTCTAAATAATTTTCATAATCACCTTTGTAAACAAAAAGTTCGCTTTTATCTAATTCCCAAATTTCTTTGCAAACCGCAGATAAAAAATAGCGATCATGTGTAACTAAAAGCAATGTAATTTTTTCATGATTGAGATAATGTTCCAACCATTCCACCATTTCCACATCGAGGTGATTGGTGGGTTCATCCATAATTAATAAAACATGTTTGTTTTCAAAACCAATATCAATAAGCGTTTTAGCAAGCGCCACTCTTTTTCGCTGCCCACCGCTAAGTGTTTTTACGGATTGATTTAGATGATGAATGTTTAATTTCCCTAAAATCTGTTTCACTTTTACATCAAAATTCCAAGCACCGAGTTCGTCCATTTTGTGGATAGAAGCACTTATTTTTTCTGCATTGTCTTCGTCACAAGCAACTTCATATTCTGCAATCGCATTTATTATTGGATGCTTGTGATGAAAAATATTTTCTAAAATAGATTTGTCATCGTGAAAAATTGGCTCTTGTTCAAAAAGCGCAACAGTGATTTCTTTGTTAATCCAAACTTTACCAGAATCGGCAAATTCCTGTTCGGCTAAAATTTTTAATAGGGTAGATTTTCCAAAACCATTTCTAGCAACAAGCGCAATTTTATCTCCCTCTTCGATGTGAAAAGAAATATTTGTAAATAAAGATTGAACACCAAAACTTTTTGATAAATCAGTTACAGATACATAGTGCATCGGGCAAAGATAAAGTTCCGCACCTCGTTAAACTCAAAGGAATTTGTTAATGATACATTTACATTCCAGGATGATATTTTTTTTCAACGTGTTTCAATATATCTTCTTTGTAAAAAAGAACATCTTTAAATTCGCCTTTGCTGTATTGCACAGATTGGTCGAAAAAATGTTTTGAATTTGGATCGCCACTTTGTCCACCGGCAAGTAATGATTTTGCTTTTACTTTTTCCCCAAATTCCACTGCACAAATAAAACTATTTCCATTTACACCGTATCTTTTCTTGGTTTCAGGATAGGCGCGGCTTGTATAAGAAGGAAGCATTCCCCAAGTAGAAGAAACAAACCCTACAGGAATACTTGGTTTTGCATCGTCAAACCTATTTTCAATAGCAGCAGAAATTCGTTGAAAGCGATTGATATTTCCCCATGGCATTTGCCAAGTTCCAAATTTTGAATTCAATTCAAGAATTGTTGAATGCAACGGATTTATTAATTCATTGGGCAATGCACTTGTAGCAAATTGTTTTGCTTTTTTTACTTGATCTGCTTCTTCATCATCAATAATTTTCGTTCTAAAAATTGCCGGTAATATTTTTTGACCCCATTCTACAGCTATTGTTGTTGCAATGGAATTTTCAGAACTACGAAAATCCCAATTTTTTAATTCGGTAATTGGTTGAATGAGTAATGAGTACATCGAATCGCTTGGTAAAATATTTTTTTCAAAAGCATTTATCAAAGCAGGAATTAATACTTCAAATGCAGTTAGTCGATTATCGTAACCTGCTTTTATTACTTTATCGATTGAGTATTTTTTTTCTTCGTTAAGAACTCTTACGGCATTTAATCCGCGAAAATTTTCACCATCTGGCGCCATGTAACTTGGATAAATTTCTTTTTTTGGACTATTATTTCCTGCAACAGTAAAGGGAGTTGAATTACAATTTTGCAACCATCCGTTTTCCGGATTTATGCTATACACCGTTTCATTTATTGGGTGCAATCCTTGCCATTCTGTTGCGCTTGTACTACCGTCAATGGGTTTATTCCAATCAAATTGGTTATCTCTTTTTGGAATTCTATTACCGTGCCAGTAAGCAATATTTCCCTGTTTATCTGCATAAACAGTATTGTTGGAAATATTTCCTTTTAAATCCAATGTCTTTTCAAAATCTTCCAAACCTTTTGCTTTTGTTCTTTGCCAGCATTGGATCAATCCATTGGCAATTCTGTTATCTGCTTTCAGACTTAACCAATTCTCATTTCTTTTTGCAAGAATGGGCCCGTGATGTGTGAACAGTGCATCAATTATTTTTGTTTCAATAAGATTTCCTTTTTTAAATCGAAGTGTTATTTCTTTTTCAATAACATCTTTTTCTTTTCCATCGTATTCATATTTATAATGATTGTTCTGCGGAAAAATTTTTTCGATGTAAGAATCCGCAGCGTCCACATAACTGGAAGTATGCATCCATCCACAGTTTTCGTTAAACCCTTGGTAAATAAAAAACTGACCCCAAGTAACTGCACCATAAGCATTCAATCCTTCTTCGCTTACCATGTGCACTTCCGGACGGAAATAAAAAGTTACATGAGGATTGATGTACAAAATAGAATTTCCATTTTCAGTAATTTTTGGAGAAAAAGCAAATCCGTTGGAACCGGTCAGTATTTCTTCTTCTTGTTTAACAAAAGAAATGGGGTCGTTTTTTTTAAAATAAAAATTATTCAATTCTCCAATTGTAATATCGGCTGTACTAATGGCACCAATACTTCCGTCGGTCCACAAAAATGGATACCAAGGTTGAAATTGGGTTAACAAAATTGGTTTTTTCGAAGGGTTTTTATATAAATAAAAATTGATTCCATCTGCAAAAGCAATGCAAAGTTTTTTCAACCAATCGGGTGCTTTTTCAAAATCTTTTTTAGCATCTTCCGCGTCAATAATTAATCGAAAAAGTAAGTCATCGGCTAATTGAGATTCACCTTTTACTTCGGCCATTCTTCCCAATTTTTCTATGTAATTCATTTCTACTCTGTTGAAATCGTCTTCGCATTGCGCATACAATAATCCAAAAACGGCATCGGCATCTGTTTTGCCGTAAATATGCGGCACACCCCAATTATCGCGGATAATGGTAACATCTTTTGCTTGCTTTTCCCAGCGTTGAAAGGTAGAATTTGAAGTTTGCTGTGCAACTAATTGAAATGGTAAAAGGAGAAAATAAAAAATGAATTTCATAAGTTGATTTTAAACAGTAATTGCATCGATTTTATCCTAATAAAAGTAGAAATTTTAAAGTTATTAGATATTAAACGAACTTAAAAAGTAAAATTTAATAAAACATGTATCATTTCAAATAAATTACATAAGCGGCAATATTGAGTTTATTCTTTTGTATTTATCTTTATCTTTATCTATTCTAAAACCTACTTATGAGAAAATGGACTTTACAATAATAATGGACAGTTGATTTGGGATAAGAAATTCGATACAGGAATTCAAAGCATCAATGTTTCCGAATTAAAACAAGGGGTTTATTTATTAAAATCGAAATCGGTGCAAATAGTTTTACAATAATTACACACTTACATTAAATTCACGCAGCGCATCATTCAAGCTGGTTTTTAAATCAGTGCTTGGTTTTCGTTTACCAATTATTAGTGCACAACCAACGCCAAATTCACCAGCCGCAAATTTTTTGGTATAAGAACCGGGAATCACTACGCTTCTTGCAGGAATTCGACCTTTCATTTCAACAGCAGTTGCACCACTTACATCAATTATTTTCGTTGAATTGGTCAGCACTACATTTGCACCAAGTACAGCTTCTTTTTCTACAATTACCCCTTCCACTACAATGCAGCGACTTCCAATAAAGCAACCATCTTCAATAATTACTGGACTTGCTTGCAGAGGTTCCAACACGCCACCAATGCCAACTCCACCACTTAAATGCACTCCTTTTCCGATTTGCGCACAACTGCCCACGGTTGCCCAAGTGTCCACCATTGTTCCTTCGTCAACATACGCACCAATATTTACATAACTTGGCATGAGGACCACATTTTTTGCCAAAAAAGCGCCGTAACGCGCTACGGCATGCGGCACCGCACGAACGCCTAATTCTTTATAATTTTTTTTCAATAACATTTTATCATAAAATTCAAATGGAGCTAATTCCCATGTTTGCATTTTTTGAATTCCGAAATACAAAAGAATTGCTTGCTTCACCCATTCATTTACAATCCATCCATTTTCGGTTGGTGCGGTTGTGCGTAATCTTCCTTTATCAACTTCTTCAATAACGGCATTCACAGCTTCTTTGTACTTTTCTTCTTTCAGCAATTCGCGATTATTCCAAACTTCAATTATAAAATCTTTCATTCATAAAAATTTTTTCAAAGGTAGCTATCCAATTTTAGTTGCTTTGAATTAATTGAAGTAGAGTTAAAAAACGCATTTTTGCAATTCAGAAATAATAAAAAATGAATATTGGCTTTGACGCAAAAAGAGCTTTTCACAACACAACGGGATTGGGACATTACAGCCGATCGCTGATTCATTCCTTGTCGGTTGATTTTCCAGAAAATGAATATTATTTATTCAATCCAAAACCTTCCAAAAATTTTAAAATGGAAGGAAACAACTTGCACGAAATACTTCCAACCACATTTTTAAACAAACTGATTCCATCTGCTTGGCGAAGTAATTGGGTGAAAAATGATTTGAGGAAATTTAAAATTGATTTATATCACGGGCTTAGTCACGAAATTCCTTTCAATATTCAACAAACAAAAATAAAGTCGGTAGTTACCATTCACGATTTAATTTTTGAACGCTATCCTTCGCAATATTCAAAAATTGATGTACAAATTTATCGTAAAAAATTTCTATATGCATGTCGAAATGCGAATCATATCATTGCCAGTAGCGAGCAAACGAAAAATGATATCGTCGAGTTTTATAAAATAGAAAAAGAAAAAATAACTACATGTTATCAAAGTTGTAATCCGCGATTTGAAAAAACATGTTCAGAGACTGAAAAAAATACAATCAAAAAAAAGTATGATTTGCCTGATCAGTTTTTTCTTTCGGTTGGTTCCATTATCGAACGAAAAAATTTATTGAATGTGTGCAAAGCCATTCAGTTGTTGAATACGGAAATTCCATTAGTTGTAATTGGCGATGGGAAAGAATATAAACAAGAAGTAAAAAATTATATTCAAAAAAATAATTTGCAGAAAAAAATTGTTTTTCTTGCTGAAAATATTGAGTCAAATTCTTTGGGATATGGGACAGCTGCGGATTTTCCTGCAATTTATCAATTGGCAATTGCACTAATTTATCCATCTGTTTTTGAAGGTTTTGGCATTCCTATTTTGGAAGCACTTTGGAGTAAGTTGCCCGTTATTACTTCCAATATTTCCAGTTTGCCAGAAGTTGGCGGTGATGCAGCAATTTATGTAAATCCAAAAAATGAATTGGATATTGCAGCTGGATTGAAAAAAATTGTTGAGGATACTACATTCGTAAATCAATTAAAAGAAAAAAGTTGGATGCAAGCTCAAAAATTTTCGTCAAAAAATGCAGCAGCTGCTGTAATGAATGTTTATAAAACTGTATGTTAAATTTTCACTACGATATTGAACAAAGTTTGTCCGTGTTAAAAAAAGGCGGATTGTTGCTTTATCCAACCGATACAATTTGGGGAATTGGTTGCGATGCAACCAACGAGTCGGCAGTTGCTAAAATCTATAAACTAAAAAATAGAGTTGATTCCAAAGCAATGATTGTACTTGTTACCAAAAAACAAGATGTGTTGAAACATGTTGCTGCACTTGATTTAGCAGTATTTGATTATTTAAATGAAACGAAAAAACCAACAACAGTTATTTATCAAAATGCAATTGGATTTGCAGAAAATTTATTGGCAGAAGATAGCTCAATTGGAATTCGAATTTGCAAAGATGATTTTTGCCGACAGTTGATAAAGCGTTTTCGAAAACCAATTGTTTCTACTTCTGCTAATATTTCGGGAAACAATTCGCCACAAAATTTTGATGGGATTGATTTGCAAATACGAAATGGTGTTGATTACATTGTTAAACATCGACAAGATGAAAAAATAATTGCATTGCCTTCTTCCATTATTAAATGGGAAAATGGGAAAGTGCAAATACTTCGTTACTAAATTTTACAGAAACTATCTTTGTGCTGTTTATGGATATAAATTGTACAGAAAAGGAATTATTTCTATTTAAAAAAATTGCGAAGGCTGCAAAAGCTATCGGTGTAGAAACTTATGTCGTTGGCGGTTTTGTGCGCGATAAAATTATTGGAAGAAATACAAAAGATGCCGATATTGTTTGTGTGGGTGATGGTATTGAATTGGCAAATGTTGTTGCAAGTTATTTTAATCCAGAACCAAAAGTTAATTTCTTTAAAAATTTTGGAACAGCACATATCAAAGTTGATGATTTTGATATAGAATTTGTAGGAGCAAGAAAAGAAAGTTATCAAACCGATTCCCGCAATCCAACAGTAAATCCAGGAACAATTGTGGAAGATCAAAACAGAAGAGATTTTACAATTAATGCAATGGCAATTAGTTTAAACGAAGCCAATTATGGGAAACTAATTGATCCTTTCAATGGCGTAAATAAAATTGCTGAAAAAATTATTGTCACACCGCTCGACCCAAATCAAACTTTCAGCGATGATCCGTTGCGTATGTTGCGCGCCATTCGATTTGCAACACAACTCAATTTTTCAATTGCACCGGAAACTTTTCAAGCGATAAAAAATAATACCAAACGCATTTCAATTATTTCTCAAGAAAGAATTACAGATGAACTAAACAAAATTATTGCAAGTGAAAAACCATCTATCGGATTTGATTTATTATTTAAAAGTGGGGTGTTACAAATTATTTTTTCTCAAATGGTCGATCTTGCCGGTGCTGAATACAGAGATGGAATAGGGCACAAAGATAATTTCTATCACACTCTCCAAGTATTGGATAATGTAGCGTTGAAGTCAGATGATTTATGGTTGCGTTGGGCTGCTATTTTGCATGATATTGCAAAACCTGTCACAAAAAAATTTGAAGAAAATCACGGCTGGACTTTTCACGGGCACGAAGCAGTGGGAGCAAGAATGGTTCCGAAAATTTTTACGAAATTAAAATTGCCATTAACGGAAAAAATGCGCTTTGTTAAAAAGTTGGTGGAATTGCATTTGCGCCCAATCAGTCTTACCAAAGAAAATATTACGGACTCGGCAATTCGCAGGTTGTTGTTTGATGCAGGTGACGATTATGAAAGTTTAATGCTGCTTTGCGAAGCTGATATTACTTCAAAAAATAAATGGAAAGTGACCAAGTATTTGGAGAATTTCAGATTGGTTCGACAACGTTGCAAAGAAGTTGAAGAAAAAGATAAAATCCGCAACTGGCAACCGCCAATAACCGGCGAAATGATTATGGAAATTTTTGGGATTAAACCTTCAAAGCCCGTTGGTGAAATAAAAACTGCCATCCGTGATGCAATTTTGGATGGTGTAATCAATAACAATTTTGAAGAGGCCTATCAATTTATGATCCAAAAAGCAAATGAATTGGGATTAAAATCTGCGAAGGCCTAAAACTAAATGTGCATTTTTTAAAAAAAGTAGAGATAAATTAAAATCGTAATTTTGGTTATGGCTGTTTTAAAATTCAGAGTTTATTTAGAAGAAGATGATAGTATTTATCGGGATATTTCCATTAAGCACACGCAGTTATTTTCCGAATTACACGAAACAATTTTAACTGCTTTTGAATTTGATAATAAACATAAAGCTACTTTTTTTAGAAGCAACGAACAGTGGCAAAGAGGTAAAGAAATAACGCTTGAAGTGTACGACAAAGCTTACACGGTTCCACCACAAATGATGAAGGAAACTGCAGTCGGTTCTGAAATTCGCGATTCCAATCAGAAGTTTGTTTATTTGTATGACTTTAATAAAAATTGGGTTTTTCTTTTGGAGTTGATTAGTGTTTCAAAAGAAGAAAATATAAAAATTACTTATCCTGCAATTGTCAGAAAAGAAGGCGTTGGCCCAAGTCAATATGGAGTTAAAAGCTTGTTGGATAGCCGATTTGCAGAAGTAGAAGAAAAGTATGATCTTAATAAAGAAGCAGATGGTTATGGAGAAGAAGGCGAAGATGGAGCCGATGAAGATTCGGAATTTGAAGATGATGTAATTGTGGATGAAGAAGGAACGCAAGAAGAATAATTTCATTTTCTGAAAGTTTATAAAATTTAACCCCGATCTTTTATCGGGGTTATTCATAAAATTAAAAATGCAAGTAACCGATTCTAAAAAAACAGTAATAATTGTTTGTGGTCCAACAGCAGTTGGAAAAACAGATGTTGCTATTGAACTTGCAAAATATTTTAATACAGAAATTATTTCTGCTGATAGTCGACAATGTTTTAAAGAATTAAACATTGGTGTGGCAAGGCCTTCGGAGGAAGCATTGAAAAAAGTAGTTCACCATTTCATTGCTTCACATTCCATTCTCGAAGAAATGAATGCTGCAATTTTTGAAATTTATGCGTTAAATAAAGTTGCCAAATTGTTTGAAACAAAAAACCAAGTTGTGTTGGTTGGTGGCACGGGACTGTATATTAAAGCATTTTGTGAAGGGCTTGATACAATTCCACAAATACCGATTTCAATTCGCGAAAAAATTAACAAAGATTATTTTGAAAAAGGGATGGATTGGTTGCAAAACGAAGTGATGCAAAAAGATTCGTTATTTTATAAAGAAAGTGAAAACAAAAATCCACATCGTTTGCTGCGAGCCTTGGAAGTTGTAGAAGCTACTGGGAAATCGATATTGACTTTTCGTAAGAATAAAAAATTCGAAAGAGACTTTGAAATAATAAAAATTGGTTTGGATTTGCCGAAAGAAATACTTCATCAAAATATTGCAACTCGTGTGGATAAAATGATGGAAGTTGGTCAATTGGATGAAGTAAAATCTTTATTGGGTTTTAAAAATTGTAATGCTTTGCAAACAGTTGGCTATTCAGAATTGGTTGACTTTATTGAAAATAAAATTTCTTTAACACAATCAATTGAAGAAATAAAAAAGAACACAAGAAGATACGCCAAACGACAACTGACTTGGTTTAGAAAGGATAAAGAAATTTTTTGGTTTCATCCCAATCAAATAAGCGATGTACTTGAATTTGCAGCGAAAAATTGTAATTAGGAAATTTTAAATCCAAAAGTCAGTAAAATGTTTCCACTACTTTCTTTTAGTTCAGCAAAAGTGTTTGCTCTCGGCGGATTTACACGATACGGAAAATTTACATCTTTATTAAAATGGTGCAAATAGGTAATGTCTAAAAAGAATCCTTTGTTTCTATAACCCGCGCCAGCACAAAGATTTATTTTCCGCGCATTTAATTCTTTGTCTTTGTACGGGTTTCCAAAATAGGCAAACCCGGCTCTTGCCATTAATGTTTTAAATTTTAATTCTCCACCAACTTTCAAATTAAATGTTCCTTTATAAATTGCTTTGATGGCTTCGTTTTGTGGGTTGAAAATATCTTTTGCAATATTCTCTTCTGACGGGGAAAAATCCATCCAACGATAGTTTACATATTCAATATCGGCAGTAATGAAACCTTTTTGTTTTGCAACATCTTCTACTTCGCGAAACACAAAAGCACCACTTACTAAAATTTTGGATGGGGTTGCTAATTGGTATTTTGATTTATTGTTATTTGAAAAAATAGTTGATGAGACACTGTCGTAGCCACTTGCAGGGGAAAATAATTTTTCTACATCTGCTGCAAATCCCGAATTTATTTTTTCTGTTAGCGAAATAAAATTGGGTGTGTGAAATGCAAGTCCAAGTCGAATGTATTCGGTTGGTCTGTAAATAATGCCACCTTTTATATTAATTCCAAAACCTGAAATGCGCACATTTTCCGAATAAGAAAGAAAGTTGAAATTATTATTTGTGTTTCCCGTGGCATCTACTTCTCTATAAAAAATAGTTTGGTTGAAGTTTACAATCGGAATTCCAAAACTATAACCAACCATTAATTTATCATTTATTTCGCCGCTTTGTCCATAAGTTATTTCGGTAATTCCACCGTTGGTTTCAATTCTATTTTCTTGTTCTCGATTAGCTACAAGTTCCGAGCGGGCAATTACTTTTTTCACCCCTACAATTGTTGCTGTATCTACTAAATAAGTGTAAAGCGCCATTTTCGTTTGTAGCGAAATTGCATTGCTATTCAATGCTTGCGCAATTGTTAAATTGGAAGCTGCAAATTCGTCGGCGAGCGGTTCACCAAAACTGCTGTAATTGTTTTGTCCTTTGTAAAAAATTTGTTGGTTGAAATCTGCAATTTTTGAAACAATAATTCCGGAAGATGTATTTGTGTTATTACGGCTATATTTTTTTCCTCCAGAAATAAATCCGGAAATGCCGATTAGGTTTTTGTTTGTAGCATTATTTTTTGATACACTTCCTCTGAAATTAGATTTTCCTTTTTCAAAACCAAAACCAGGAGTTAAAATAAAATCTGATGTTTTAAAAAATGCCAAACCTGCTGGGTTTACCAATAGTGCAGTTGCATCGCCGCCAAGCGAACCCATTGCACCGCCAATAGCTTGGTTTCGGGCGGTTCCTGTACTTGTATTCCAAGAAAGGCGAAGGGCAACTTCGGGCAGTTGAGAATAAGCTTGAAAAGAAAAAAACAGAAAAAAAATCGTCGTAAAATAGTTAATCCGCATTTTGAAAAAATTGCATTTGAAATAAACAAAATCGAAACTAATTTATTGATGAATATTAGTTTCCTCCACGATTTGGACGGCTTACTTCCCCACTACTGCTGGAAGAACTTCCGCTGCTACTTCCTGAATTTGAAGACGGCGGCGGCGAGTAGGTTCTTGATGGTTCTGAAACGGCAGGAGAGTAGTTGCTATTATTTTGTCCACTTGAATAATTGTTATTTGAATTATTATATTTTGTACGAACTACATTAACAATATTTGAAATTTTGTTGCTATTGTTATAATTGGGATTGCTATAAGACGCAATAGTAAATGGTTTCGGTTTTACAATAGTTGCCGTACTTGTAGAAATAGTAGGGTTAATTACAATAATATTATTGTGGTAATAGGGATTGTAATAATAATGCCAAGCCGTGTAAGGGTTGTAATAAGTTCCATAGAAATAATTATAGCGATAGCTGTATCGGTCATAAGAAAACCAATCATCTAAATCATTCCATTGATTACGGTTGTTGACTTTCATCCTCAAATAGCGGTCATCATAATAAGAATCGCTGTAATTATATTTTTTTCTTCCCGATTCAACTCGCACATATTCCTCTTGATTTTTTGCGGGAGAAAAATAAACATCATCAGGAGTTTGGGCACTTTTGTAAATGGTAGAACAGCTAACGAACATTACTGTCACAAAAACCAAAGCCAGATTTATATTTTTCATCTTAAATGGTTTAATCAGTTTAAAAGCGAAGTTGTTACTTTTGCCAAATGCTAAATTAATTCTTTTGTATTTGGCTTTTGTCGATTATAAAATTAGATAATGATGTGTTAATAAAAAATTAAAACTACTCGAAATAATATGGGAAAAGGAATTGCAACAAGGGAGGAAGATTATTCGCAATGGTACAATGATTTGGTACTAAAAGGCGGGCTTGCCGATTACTCAGCCGTTCGTGGTTGTATGGTTATCAAGCCATACGGCTTTGCACTTTGGGAAAATATGCACGATGCATTGGACAAAATGTTTAAAGATACTGGACATCAAAATGCGTATTTCCCCCTTTTCGTTCCAAAGAGTTTTTTAGAAAAAGAAGAAGGGCATGCAGAAGGTTTTGCTAAAGAATGTGCAGTTGTAACTCATTACCGATTAAAAGCAAATCCTGAAAAAAAAGGGGCATTGATGGTAGATTCGGATTCTAAATTGGAAGAAGAGTTGATTATTCGTCCAACAAGCGAAGCTATCATTTGGAATACTTATAAAGATTGGATTCAATCCTATCGCGATTTACCTATTTTGATAAATCAATGGGCGAATGTGGTAAGATGGGAAATGCGCACACGCTTGTTTTTGCGAACAGCAGAATTTCTTTGGCAAGAAGGTCATACTGCTCACGCAACAGCCGAAGAAGCAATGGATGAAACAAAAAAAATGTTGGAAGTATATGCAACTTTTGCGGAAGAATTTATGGCCTTACCAGTAATTCGTGGTGTAAAAACAGAATCAGAACGTTTTGCCGGCGCATTAGATACATTTTGCATTGAAGCATTAATGCAAGATGGAAAAGCATTGCAAGCAGGGACTTCTCATTTTCTTGGGCAAAATTTTGCAAAAGCATTCGATGTGAAATTTATGAACAAATCCAATCAACAGGAATATGTTTGGGCAACCAGTTGGGGTGTAAGTACACGACTGATTGGAGCTTTGGTAATGGCGCATAGCGATGATGAAGGGCTGATACTTCCTCCAAAAATTGCACCTTTTCAGGTTGTAATTGTTCCGGTTTATAAAGGCGACGAATCAAAACCAATCATTGATAAAAAAGCAAATGAAATTATTGTTGCATTAAAAGCTGTGGGCATTCGTGTAAAATTTGATGATAATGATAATAACAGACCCGGATGGAAATTTGCCGAACATGAATTGAAAGGTGTTCCGGTAAGACTTGCTTTGGGATTGCGTGATATAGAAAATAATGTATTGGAATTAGCAAGAAGAGATACAAAAGAAAAAGCAGTCGTGCCAATGGATGGAATTGCAAACAGGATTGCAGATTTGCTCATTGAAATTCAAGCTAATTTATTTAATCGTGCAAAAAAATATCGCGATGAGCATATAACCAAAGTGGATGTTTGGGAAGATTTTATAAAAGTATTAAATGAAAAAGGTGGATTTGTTGCTGCACATTGGGATGGAACTACGGAAACGGAAAATAAAATCAAAGAAAAAACAAAAGCTACCATTCGTTGCATTCCGTTGGGAAATGAGCAAGAAGTTGGCGTTTGTATTTTGACAGGAAAGCCAAGCAGCCAAAGAGTTTTATTTGCGAATGCTTATTAATTTTTTTTAAAATGAATAACGCCGCAAATTCTTACGAAGAAGGTTGTGTATTGTTAATCAATAAACCAATGCATTGGACTTCTTTTGATGCTGTTCATAAAATCAGAAATACTATTCGTACAAAAAAAGTAGGGCATGCGGGAACACTTGATCCGCTTGCAAGCGGATTATTAATTATATGCACCGGAAAGTTTACTAAAAAAATAAACGAATACATGGCGCAAGAAAAGGAATATACGGGCACAATTACTTTAGGTGCAACTACGCCAACTTTTGATTTAGAAAGTGAGCCACAAAATTTTATGTCGTTAACTGGTTTAACGGAAGAAAATATTTATGAAATGCTTCCAAGTTTTACCGGCGAAATTTTGCAAGTGCCACCCATTCATTCTGCAATTAAAGTGAACGGGAAACGGGTGTATAAATTAGCAAGAAAAGGAGATGATGTAAAATTGGAACCAAGAAAAACAACGATCAAAGAATTTGAAATTGTGAAAATAGAATTTCCGATTTTAAGTTTTCGAGTTGTTTGCTCAACGGGTACTTATATTCGAAGTCTTGCAAATGATTTTGGAGCTGCACTTGGATGTGGTGGCTATCTCAGCAGTTTGTGTCGTACAAGAATTGGTTCTTATTTATTAAGTGATGCTGTTACAATTGAAGAATTTGTAAATGCAGAAAAATCAAAAATTGAAAGGAAAATTAATTCCTAATTGCATAACACCGCCAAAAGGGTTCAGTTGATAAAACCATTTATTTTGAGCAGCAGCATTTACAGGTTCGGGAGTTGGATTTTTTATTTTATATGCATAATCAAGTCGCAAACGGAAATAGTTGAAATCAATTCGTAAGCCTGTTCCCGCGCCGACTGCTAAATCTTTCAAAAAATTATTTGCTGTTAAATGTCCATTTGGAAAGTCGTTGTGTTTTTTAATAAACCAAACATTTCCGATATCAACAAACAAGCAACTGCTTACAGGATAATTGAAAAACGTTGTTAACGGAAACCGATATTCTAAATTGGTTTCAAATTGAAAATCTCCAAATCGGAACGGCGCATCATTTCTTGTTTTTAAAGTGGAGCCAGGCCCCAACTGCCTTACACCCCAAGCCCGCATGCTGTTTGGGCCACCAGCATAAAATTGTTTAAAAAACGGCAGGTTCGGATTTTCGGTTCTTGTTCTTGTTTTGAAAGCAAAACTTGCACCAATGTATGTTCGAAATACAAATTCATTTTTGTGAGAAACTATTTTTTTTATAAATTCTAAATCGAGTTTTACAAATCGAAACAAACTATCAAATGCTTTTGTTTTTATTAAATTAGAAACTAGTCCTGATTCTTCAATTGATGTACTAAAAAAATGAGTTGAATTCCCTTTTCCACCACGAAATTGGTATGCAGCTTGCGTTGAAAGCACAAGTCCTTCATTAAAAATGTAACGAAAAGTTGGCGTTCTTGTAAAAATGGAATCAAGCCCGGGTTTTGGCGTCAATAAAGCATATTCAATATTGGGAAGTTTGAATGAAAAAGTTTTGTTTTTCCATGAAAAATTATACCCCAATGCTGCTTGAAGTGAAGTGTGATTAAAAAAATCTTTGCGTTCCAGATTTGAAAAGGAGAAAGAAAGTATGGTTTTAAAATTGTCTCGATATTTTGTTGGAATCCATTTAAAATTCGGAACAGGTTTTGGAAAATAAATAGAGTGGCTGAGATTTATTTGTTTCGATTTTACAAATTCACCTTTCGATTCTACTTCCGTTCCATATCGAATGCTAGTTACAACTTGGTTGGATGAGCGATTAAAATTTCGATTTAGTAATTGTGCATTGATGCCGATTCCTAAAAGTGTTTCATCAAAAATTAAATTTGAATTGCTATTTCTACTTCCTTCGATATTGGCGGAGAAAAAATATTTTTCTGAAGGGGTAAGATAAATTGCAAAATCTACAGTGTCTGTTTCGTTTCGGAAAAACTGTTCAATATTTACTTGTTTCCAAGCGCCAAGTTGGTTGAAACGATTGATTGTTTTTAAAAATAATTTTTTATTGTAACGTTCACCTCTCTGAAAAAAAATATTTTGTGCGATAAAATCCTGTTTAAAAATTAGTTCATTAAAAATGAATTCAAAATTTGAATTGTAATTGTTTTTCTTTTTATTAATTGAAATTGTGTCGGCAGAAAAATCAGGATAAATCGTTGTAAGTCCAACAAAATATTCTTTTAACTTACTGCTATCATTAATTATTCGGAGTTGAATTTCGAGATTTGCAGTTGGTGTTTTACTTTCCATTTTTTCAAGCAGTGCAATTTGTGCAATGGGGTTGATAGATGGATTTAGAAAAGAATAATCCAATGTGTCCCAAACAGCAACCAATTCGTCGCGAGTAATTTTTAGAAATCCATTATCGCGATAAATATCTACAAGGCGGTCAAGTTCATTTGAAATGGATTCTCTTGAAAAAGGTGCTCCTTTTTTCAGAAACGAATTTGCTGAGTTAGCAATTGTAAGTTGTTGTAAAAATGGATGATTGAGATTGAAATTTATTGAATCGAATTTTACTTGTTGGTTTGGCTTTACATTAAAATTTACAATGGTGCGTTGTTCTATTGAGTTTGCATTTTCTTTTTTTATCAAAGAAGTGTCGAAATTAATTTCATTGTTTAAATAACCATTGGCATCTAATAATGTTTTCATGTAAGCTGCCGATCGTGCAGCATTATTGCTATCGTAGGCTGGCGAATTTTCAATTACTAAACGGTTAAATCCATTATAAAAAAATTTACGAGTTGGATTTAATTTTATGCTGTCATCCAATTGATTATTCAGCCGGGAAATCATTTCTTTTTTTTCTTCTTTAGAAAAATCACCTTCCAATTTTATATTGGTTTGGTAAACAAATGGTTTGTTCGTTGGATGATTTTTTGGGATTACCGAACAAGACGCAAAAAGAAAACTAATTACGAATGTAAAAAGGAGCTTTGTTTTAGATTGTAACATCATAATTTTGGACATGCTGTCGAAAAAAGAAATCAAAGATATTCAAAGTTTATTCCACAAAAATAATCGAGAAGAGCATAATCTGTTTATTGCGGAAGGTCCAAAAATTGTTACAGAATTAATTGCAGAAAAAAATGTTGTGATTAAAAAAATTTATGCATTGCCCAGTTGGCTATCCGAAAATAATTGTAAAGAAATAGAATCAGTTGGAATAATCGAAGCAGAGTTGAGTAGAATTTCACAAAATAAATCGCCCAACAAAGTAATTGCAATTGTAGAAAAAATAAGTTGGAAAAATAAGCCGGGTTTAGAAAAAACGATTTCTTTAGCATTGGATGGGATACAGGATCCAGGCAACTTAGGAACTATTATTCGATTGGCAGATTGGTTTGGGATTAAACAAATATTTTGTAGTAATAATTGCGCAACAATTTATAATAATAAAGTCATCCAAGCAAGCATGGGAAGTATTGCCCGTGTTCGTGTTGAATATGTTGCGTTAGAAAAATTGTTGAATGAAAATTTATCAATAAAAATTTACGCAGCTACTTTGGATGGAAAAGATGTTTCTAAAATTGAAAAACTTAAAGAAGGAATAATTTTAATTGGCAACGAATCGAAAGGGATTAGAAAAGAGTTAATTGCCGCTGCGCATCAACAAATAAAAATTGTCGGCAAAGGAAATGTGGAATCGCTGAATGCAGCAGTTGCAACAGGAATTCTACTTTTTCATCTTACCTAAATTGAATTGATTTAACAGGGTTTATTCGTTTAACAAGAAAGCTCGGGATTAGTAATACAGCAAAACAAATTGCAAAAGTGCTGATACAAATTATCGCAATTTGCCACCAAACAATTTTTACTGCAGCAGTGTTCATATAATAAGCTTCTTCTTGTAAAGTTATAAAACCAGTTTGTTGTTGTAGAAAAAGAAGTCCTAATCCCAAAATCAAACCACAAAAAATTCCTGTAGATGCAATGATTAATACATGTCTGAGAAATATTTTTTGTACAATCCAATCGGATAATCCCAGCGCTTTCAACACACCTACCATTCGTATTCGTTCTAAAACTAAAATTAGAATACAAGTAATCAAATTGATAATTGCAACCAACAACATAAACACAATCAATACATTTCTGGTAACATTTTGCATATTGAGCCAATCGAAAATATTTGGATAAAGGTTGTAAATTGTTTTTGTATTCCATGCAGAAGGAAATTCATCCAAATTGTATAATTCTTCACTTGTTTTTCCCATTTGACTATAATCATCAAGAAAAATTTCATAGCCACCAATTTTCGAAGAGTCCCACCCATTCAGCTTTTGAATAAGTCTTAAATCACTCAACGCAAAGCTGTTGTCGTACATTTCGATTCCTGTTTTATAAATTCCAACAATCGTTAATTTGTCAGGACGCAACGAACCATCGGGGCGAATAAAATAAATTAAAATGGCATCATTCAGTTTCAGTTTAAGCAGCTTTGAAAAATGAGAAGAGATAATAATTTCCTTTGAATAGTTTGAATAGTTTAATTGCAACCAACGACCTTCTTTTAAAAATTGTTTAATGTTTTTAAAATCGTAACTGCTTTCAATTCCCTTTACCATTACGCCTTCCACTTCTTCATTGGTTTTTAAAATTGCATAACGTGTTGCAAACGGATGAATGCTTTTTACATTTTCATTTTTTTTAATTGCATTTAATAATGTGTCATTTTTTACAATGGAAATTTCTTCTGCAGTTGAAGAACGTTCGCCTTGTTTGTATTCTACACGAATATGCCCCCAAAAACTAAAAATTTTCTGACTCACTGTTTCTTGAAATCCGTTGACAAGTGAAATGGTGATAATCATTACAGCTACACTAATTGCTGTTGCAACAGTTGATAAGCGAATTATAAAACGGGAAAATGATTTTTGCCGATTGAATGCAATTCGATTTGCTATGAATTTTGAGAGGTTCAATTTTAGTATTGTTTTCAAAAATAAGTTGCAATAAAGATTAAATCGCTTTTTTCAAATAATTTCACAATATTGTTGTTAAATTTCTGTTTAAGATCAACTATTCTATTTTATTTATGAAATTGTTTTTTGGAATTTTATTTTTATTGAGTTCAATAATGACGGCGGCTCAAATTCCCGATCATATTTACAAGTCGTCAATCCATTCTGTAAAATTATTTAAATCCGATGATCCGCTTGCTTTTCCTGTTATAAAATTAAACAGTTCGGAAACATTGCAACTTTATTTTGATGATTTGGATGCGTCTGTAAAAAATTATTATTACACCTATCAGTTGTGTAATAGTGATTGGTCGGCTGCAAGTTTAAAATCATTTGATTACATCAAAGGGTTTCAAAATGTTCGAATTAACACTTATCGAAATTCTTCCATTGCCCTTACAAAATATATTCATTATCAAGCACGGTTGCCGGAAAATTCTTGTTTGCCTTCGCGTTCAGGAAATTATTTATTAAAAATATTTTTAGATGGAGATACATCAAAACTTGTTTTTACAAAACGGTTTTTAGTTGTTGATAGCAAAGTTGCTGTTGCTTCTCAAGTGATGCAACCGTTTAACGGGGCAATTTTTCGAACACATCAAAAATTGCAAATTGCTTTTAATATAAACGAACAAATGAAAGTTCATAATCCACAAGACATAAAAGTAGTGTTGCTTCAAAATAATAATTGGACTTCTGCTTTGGAGCTTTCGCGTCCAACAATTTATCGTGGAAATTATTTTGAATACAGTGATGAATTTTATACATCATTTGCAGCTGGGAAAGAATGGCGGTGGATTGATTTAAGAAGTTTGAAATTGATGAGCGAACGAATGCTGCGAATAGAGAAACGTTCAATACAAACAGATGTTTTTGTAAAAACAGACGAAGTGCGCCATCAAGAAACTTATCTTCAATATCGAGATATTAATGGAATGTTTGAAATTGAAAATTCAGATAATATCAATCCGTTTTGGCAGTCGGATTATGGCAATGTGCATTTCAGTTTTTCTCCGCCGGGCAAAAATCCTTACATTGGAAAAGATGTTTATTTATTTGGCGAATTGACTAATTATGCAAAAAACGAAAATGCAAAAATGATTTTCAATGTTGAAAAAGGTGTTTATGAAAACTCATTATTGTTAAAACAAGGATTTTATAATTATTCCTACATTACTGTTTCTCGTAAAACAAATGACAATAATTTTATTTACGAAAACGTAGATGGAAATTACTGGGCAACAGAAAATAGCTACACGATTTTGGTTTATTATCGTTCATTTGGCGGCAGAGCAGATGAATTGATTGGTTATTCAATTTGCAATTCAGTGTTTAAATAAAATCGAATTTAAGCACTACTGATATTCCGTATATTTGCAGCGGCAGGTCTTACACGACCAGCTCCTACTGAAACTCCCCAGGGCTGGAAGGCAGCAAGGATACGTGGTTGTAGCGGTGCGATGTAATTAGCCTGCCTTTTTTAATCAATTTTAAAAAAAATTATGAAATTTTTTATCGACACAGCAAATCTTGCACAAATTAAAGAAGCCAGTGAATTAGGAATTTTAGATGGTGTAACTACCAATCCCTCATTAATGGCGAAAGAAGGTATTAAGGGCGAGGCTGCAATCATGAATCATTACAAGGCAATTTGCGAAATGGTGGATGGCGATATTAGTGCTGAAGTTATTTCTACAGATTTTGCAGGCATAATTGAAGAAGGAAAAAAATTGGCGGCAATTCATAAAAATATAGTTGTAAAAGTTCCAATGATTAAAGAAGGAATTAAAGCAATTAAATGGTTTACTGATAATGGAATTAGAACAAATTGCACACTTGTCTTTTCGGTCGGTCAAGCAATACTTGCTGCAAAAGCTGGTGCAACTTATGTTTCACCATTTATTGGCAGAATAGATGATGGTGGTTGGGATGGCGTTCAACTTATTGAACAAATTGTACATGTATTTTCAATTCAAGGATTTAAGACAGAAGTTTTAGCAGCATCCATTCGTTATCCAAATCATATCATTCGTTGTGCCGAAGCAGGTGCAAATGTTTGTACTTGTCCGTTAGAGTCAATTCTTGGTTTATTGAAACATCCACTTACAGATATTGGCCTTGCAAAGTTTTTAGAAGATGCAAAAAAGACACAATAGAAATTCATTGATAAAGTTATTATCTTGTTTGTATAGGTATAAATTTATCCTCCTTGCTATGTTTCAAAACAAACCATACCGTAACAGACTCAGAAACGAGGAAATAAGTGACTATTACATATTTTAAAGAAGGAGATAAAATTATATCAGATCCAAACCAATCTCCTATAAAATAAATAACCAAAAGCCCACTTGCATTTTTTATTGTTTCCCAAATAATTACAAACCGGTTTCTATCCATTAATTCCGAAAGGGCATAAACTGTAAGAAAAATAAATGCACCATAATAGTAAATCAGGTTAATATCAATATTATTGATAGAAGCAATGTTTCCAAAAAGGTAACTGACAAATAGAAAAATCACCAGCAACTGAAACCAGCACCATACATTTAATGCAAGAGATGTTTTAGTGTCATATTTTTTAAAATGATAAATATCTTCTATTTTATAAACCGGGTATTTGGAAGTGATATCGGTAGGACGGTAGCCGGTGTGCCTGAACCATAAAAAAAATTTATCTTTCCAAATCTTTGTAGACCATGCATCTTTCATTAGCAGCCATACATGCAAAAAGTTTATTTTAATCGGATTCCATGTATGTACCGGTATTGTAATACCATATACTGGTGGCACATCAGGCAACTCAGGTTGAAATGTGCCAAACCATTTATCCCAAAAAATAAAAATTTGTCCATAATTTTTATCAATATATTCTTTGTTAATAGCATGATGTACCCTGTGATGAGATGGTGTTACAATTATTTTTTCCAAGAACCCCATTTTATTAATATGTTGTGTATGGTACCAAAATTGGGCAAAGAGGTGAAGCGGTGCAACAATGGCAATTACGTTTGCAGGCACACCAAACAAAGCGGCAGGTAGTAAAAAAATGGTGAATATTTTTACAATTGACGAAATACTTTGACGCAATGCACAGGCAAGGTTATATTCTTCGCTGCTATGATGTATGATATGGCCGTTCCAGAATAAATTGATTTCATGTTGAATTCGATGTACCCAATAACCTGCAAAATCTAAATTAATAAAGGCAATAATATATACAATAATACTTGACGAAACAGTCATAAAAGAAAGGTGCTCTAGGAAGAAAGGGTAAGAAAGTATAATAAAATACAACCCAATAACATCTTTGGTAACATTCGTTACCCCGCTAGTTAGCGAAGAAATCATATCCATATTACGGACGGTATCTTTGCCTCGGTACCATCCATAAAATTTTTCGAACAATATCAAAAAAAGAAAGGCCGGCATCGCAATCAAAAGAATTTTTCCGTAAGTTTCCATATAGTTATTTTTACTTTCACAAATTTAATAAAACAGCGGTGAGAAAATTAGCTTTGTTTCTTTTACATACGGGAGGTGTTCTGTTTTTATATACTGTTGATACTAAAGAATGGGAAAAATTTATGGAGTGATATGATTTTAATTGATTCAAAGGATGAATCATTTGCTTTTGAATTTCAAGGGTTCTAATATTGTTTTAAAATGAGTAAAATAGTTATTGTTGGTGGAGGAATTATTGGGTTGAGTTGTGCATATTTTTTGCAAAAAGACGGACATGAAGTTGTTGTCATCGACCGCGACAATATAACTGATGGATGTTCTTTTGGAAATATGGGTTATGTTTCTCCAAGTCATTTCAATCCCTTAGCCGCTCCGGGAATTATTAACCAAGGATTGAAATGGATGTTAAGTTCTTCATCACCGTTTTACATCAAACCAAGATTTAATCTGGATTTGCTAAGATGGGGAATGAGTTTTTGGGAAAATGCGACTACCCAAAAAATGGAAGAAAATTCAATTCATTTGAATAATTTACTACAGTTGAGTCGAGCATTGATGACAGATTTTAAAAATGATTTGGGAAACTCATTTGACATGGTTGAAAAAGGATGTTGGATGTTGTACAAACAAGAAAAAACGGGAGATCACGAAAAACAATTAGCAGAAAAAGCAAACAAGTTTGGGCTAAAAACAATTATTTGCAACGCACAGCAAGTTCAAGAATACGAAACGCAAGTAGAGGTGGATGTCGCAGGAGGTGTGCTTTATCTTGATGATTGCCATATCAATACTCGAAAATTTATGTTGGAATTACATTCTTATTTACAAAATAAAGGTGTAAAATTTTATCTCAACAATGAAGTTGTCGGATTTGAAAAATCAAACAAAAAAATAACTGCAGTAATTCTGAAAAATGAAAAAGTAGAATTTGACGAATTGGTAATTTCAAATGGTTCTTGGTTGCAACAAATTTCAAAATTATTGGGGATTTACATTCCGATGCAACCTGGGAAAGGTTATAGTATTATGTATGATAACTTGGAAAATAATCTACAGTTTCCATCCATTTTAGTAGACGATCGTACTGCAACGACACCAATTGATAAATGGTTGAGAATTGGTGGTACAATGGAATTAAGTGGGCATAGCGATACCATTTTATCTAAAAGAGTACTCGCACTTTATAATGCGTTTAAAAAATATTATCCAACTTTAAATTTGCCAACACCTGATTTAAAGAAAGCATGGTTTGGATATCGTCCGGTTTCGCCGGATGGAATGCCGTATATTGGTCGCCACAAAGGGTTTAAGAACTTGAGCTATGCCGGAGGACACGCCATGTTGGGTGTAAGTTCGGCTACAGGCACGGGTAAATTAATTTCAGAAATTTTGAAGGAAAAGCCAACAACAATTGAAACTATGGCATTTAGTCCACATCGATTTAGCTAATAAATTTTCTGTTGTTATTTTTACAACTGGTTATGAATTCTTCAACACATCATATTCCATATCGACAAACAGGGTTTTTTAACAAAACGGTTTTGAATTATATCGATCAAGAACAAACATTAAAATCTTTTTTTTCTCATACGCCCAATTTATCAGGGTTGAAAACTTGCATAGAACAAAGAAAATCCGTTCCTGTAAATAGGGAATTAATTGTACAAGAATTGAAGAAGCAATACAGCAAAGTTGAAAATGCTGATTTAGTAAACCAGAATATTGATTTGTTGCTTTTAGAAAAAACATTTACGATTAATACTGCACATCAACCCAATATTTTTACAGGGCCACTTTATTTTTTATATAAAATAATTCATGCAATAAAATTAGCGGCGCATTGTAAAACTTCATTTCCGCAAAACGAATTTGTTCCTGTATTTTTTTTAGGATCCGAGGATGATGATTTAGAAGAGTTGAATCATATTAATTTGAATGGAGAAAAAATAATCTGGAAAACAGGCCAGAAAGGAGCTGTGGGCAGAATGGTGATTGATGAAAATTTAATTAAACTCATTGAATCCATCAGTGGTCAATTGCTTGTACATTCAAATGGGGGTTCAATTATTTCACTCATTAAAAATTGTTATAAAATTGGAGAATCTATTCAAGATGCAACTTTCAAATTTGTTCATGAATTATTTTCGGATTACGGATTGATAATTTTATTGCCTGATAATGCGAATCTAAAAACAGTTTTACAAGAGATAGCTGAGAAGGACGTTTTTAATCAATTTGTTTCTCCGATTGTAAATGAAACTTCAAAAAAATTAAATGAAATTGGTTATAAAAGTCAGGTAAATCCTCGGCCAATTAATTTATTTTATTTAAAAGATAATCTGCGAGAGCGGATTGTACAGCAAGGTTCAGTTTTCAAAGTGTTGAATTCTACAATTGAATTTTCGGAAAAAGAGATAAAATTAGAATTGCAAAATCACCCAGAAAGATTTAGCCCAAACGCAGTACTACGTAGTGTTTACCAAGAAATATTGTTACCCAATATTGCGTTTATTGGCGGAGGAAGTGAATTAAATTATTGGTTGCAATTGAAAGATCTATTTGAAAAAAATCAAATACCATTTCCTGTTTTGGTTTTGAGAAACTCCTTTTTGTTAGTTGAAGAAATATGGCAACAAAAAATTTTGAAACTTGGATTTTTGTTGGAAGATTTTTTCAAAGATGAAACACAATTGATTCATCAATTGATGGCTAAATCACAAAAAGATAAAATAGAATTGACAGCGAATTATAATTCAGTTGAACAATTTTATGAGCAATTAAAAATACAAACCGCACCAATAGATGCTACACTGTTAAAGCATGTTGATGCTTTAAAAATTAATGCGCTTAAAAAGTTGAAAAATTTAGAAGCAAAAATGCTTAAAGCCAAAAAGAAAAAATATGCGAATGAATTGCGTCAAATTCAATTAATTAAAAATCATCTTTTCCCAAAAAATGGATTGCAGGAACGATTCGAAAATGGTTGTTATTATCTGTCAAAATACGGCAAAGAATTTATTAACCATTTGCATAAACATTCTTTGAGTTTGGAACAAGAATTTGTGATTTTGACAATAAAATAAAGCCTAATCGAATTGGTTTTCCCAACCTTTCTTTTTCATTTTTTGTACTTTTTCTAAAACAATTTTATTCATTGTTTTTTTATAAGCAATTATTTTTTTAGCAATTAAATTATCTGAAGTTCCTAAAATTTTAGTAGCTAAAAGCCCTGCATTTTTTGCCCCATTAAGTGCTACCGTTGCAACCGGAACTCCATTTGGCATTTGTAAAATAGAAAGTATAGAATCCCAACCGTCGGCACTGTTAACCGATTTTATTGGAACGCCAATTACAGGGATTGAAGTAATTGCAGCCAACATTCCCGGCAAATGAGCCGCACCACCTGCTCCGGCAATGATAACTTTCAATCCTCTGCTTTTTGCTTTTTGTGCATATTCCATCAAGCGAACCGGTGTGCGATGTGCGGAAACAATGGTGACTTCGTGCGGGATTTTAAATTCTTTTAATAACTCTGAAGCAGCTTGCATTATGGTCAAATCGCTATCGCTTCCCATAACTATTCCAACTATTGGTTTTGGTAGCTTTATTTTTTTTGGTGTGTTTTTTATCATAATTATTTTTTATAAAATTAATTTGTTTCGACAGCAAATGTTTTATGTTTTTGCAATTAATGTTCTTTTAATCAAGTTTGCTTTGTGCAATAAATCTTGTTTTTCATTGCTTAAAATAGTTACGTGTCCCATCTTTCTTCCCGGCTTTGTTTGTTTTTTACCATAAAGATGAACAAAGCAATTTTCCATTTTCAGCACTTCATTCAATCCTTCATAATTGACGGAACCAAAATGAGAATCGGCGCCAATAATATTTACCATAATGGAAGGTTGTATATATGTTGAATTGCCAAGTGGGTAATTTAAAATAATTCGTAAAAGCATATCAAATTGACTACTGAAATGTGCTTCAATCGTGTGGTGGCCGCTATTGTGTACACGAGGTGCAGTTTCGTTTACAAATACATTTTGATTTTTATCAACAAACAATTCCACTGCAAAAATTCCGGACGATTTAAAATTTCGAACAACTGCCAAAGCAATTGCTTCAATTTTATAAAGTGTTTGTTGGTTTAAATCTGCCGGACAAATTTGGTAATCGAGTAAATTAAGATCTTCATCAAAATGCATTTCCACAGCCGGATACAAAACTGTTTCTCCTTTTTCATTTACAGCAATCATTACTGCAATTTCTTTTTCAATGGGGATTAATTTTTCTAAAACTGCAGGCGCATCAAATCCATTTGCAATAGCTTCTTTTGTTTTAATAATTTCAACACCGCGTCCATCATACCCACCTTCGGCAAGTTTTTGTACGGCAGGTAAAAACTCGGAATGTTTTTGAATATCTTCTAAATTATTAGTTACGACAAAGTCGGATGTGGGAATATTATTTTCTTTATAATATTGTTTTTGAAGAATTTTATTTTTTATTGTTTTTAAGACAACAGGTTTTGGAAATATTTTTACACCTTTTTCTTCAAGGGCTACTAATGCTTCAATATTTACGTTTTCTATTTCAATTGTAATTGCGTCTAAATTTTTCCCAAAATTATAAACAGTGTCAAAATCAGTTTTATCTCCTTGGGTAAAATGGTGGCACAAATGAGCAGCTGGACATTCGGGGTCATTTTCTAAAAGATAAGTTTCAACGGGGTAATTCGCTGCGGCTTGTAACAACATTCTACCTAATTGCCCACCGCCAAGTATTCCAACTTTCATATCAGCAAAGATAGTATTGCGTCTTTTTAGTAACGATAGCTTTTTTGAGTAATTTTGTTTCTAAATAATAGCTAATATTTTTATGGAAACTCAATTAAATCAAAAAGAACAATTTGATTTTCTTCCATTGATGGGTACGGATTATGTAGAGTTTTATGTGGGTAATGCAAAGCAAGCCGCTCATTTTTATAGAACCGCTTTTGGCTTTCAAGCGCTAGCTTATGCCGGTCCGGAAACAGGAGTGAAGGATAAAGTAAGCTATGTAGTTCGGCAAAATAAACTTACACTCGTTCTTACAACACCACTTAGAGAAAATAATGAAATTGCGAATCATATAAGTAAACATGGTGATGGTGTAAAAACCTTGGCTTTAATGGTTGATGATGCAACAAATGCATGGGAAGAAACCACCAAACGTGGTGCCAGAAGTTGCTTAAAACCTATTCATTTAAAAGATACAGATGGTGAAGTTGTATTGAGTGGTATTCATACTTACGGCGATACCGTTCATGTTTTTGTAGAAAGAAAAAATTACAATGGCGCTTTTATGCCTGGGTTTAGAAAATGGAAGAATGAATATTTTAGTCCAAAAGAAACAGGTTTGCTTTATGTAGATCATTGCGTAGGAAATGTAGGTTGGAACCAGATGAATCCGTGGGTGAAATTTTATGAAGATGTGATGGGGTTTAAAAATATTTTAAGTTTTGACGATAATGATATTTCTACCGAATATTCTGCGTTGATGAGTAAAGTGATGAGTAATGGAAATGGGTTTGTAAAATTTCCAATTAATGAACCTGCTTTAGGAAAAAAGAAAAGTCAAGTGGAAGAGTACTTGGAATTTTATAATGGAGAAGGAGTGCAGCATGTGGCAATGGCAACGAACGATATTGTACACACTGTAAAAGAATTGAGAAGTAGAGGCGTAGAATTTTTACAAGTGCCGTCAAGTTATTACGACGATTTGCTGGAAAGAGTTGGAAAAATTGATGAAGATTTGGCTCCATTAAAAGAATTGGGAATTTTAGTTGATCGCGACAACGAAGGATATTTATTACAACTTTTTACAAAACCTGTGGAAGATCGTCCAACGCTCTTTTTTGAAATCATTCAACGAAAAGGCGCAAAGAGTTTTGGTAAAGGAAATTTCAAAGCATTGTTTGAAGCTATCGAAAGATCTCAAGCAGAAAGAGGGAATTTGTAAATACAAATTGTTGGAATTAATAATTACAGATGAAAAATATTTTACTGACTCTTTTTAGTAGTTGCTATTTTTTTGTATTGCCGGCACAAGAAAAATCTCTATTGGTTTCACCTTCAAATTCTACTTCGTTTATTGAGTTTCAACGAATGCAAACCCGTCCTGCTGTTGCATTTAATCGTTGGGAAGATACGTTGCAAAAACAGTTTGAGAACAAAGGATTGAAATGGCCTGCCAATTTTATTTATATCCGTTCTTTTAAATTTGATAGCCAGTTGGAAATATGGGTTAAAAATGAAAAGAAAGAAAATTTCAAACTTTTTAAAACGTATAAAGTATGTGCTTTAGCCGGAACATTAGGGCCGAAAAGAATGGAAGGCGATTATCAAGTTCCCGAAGGATTTTATTATATCAACGAATTCAACCCGCGAAGCAGTTACCATCTTTCTTTGGGATTGAATTATCCAAATACTTCCGATAAAATTTTAAGTGATTCTTTGATGCCCGGAAGTGAAATTTATATTCATGGCAGTTGTGTTACGGTGGGTTGTATTCCATTAACCGATCCAATTATCGAAGAAGTTTACACTATTGCATCTTATGCAAAAGAAAAAGGACAAGATTTTATTCCAGTGCATATTTTCCCCATTCGTTACAATGTAGAAAAAAGTGTTGAATATTTAGAGCGGTTGACAAAACAAGATATTTTTTTGAAAAATTTTTCAACTTCATTGGAAGATGCGTTTAATTATTTCGAAAAAAATAAACAATTGCCTGTTGTAATGATTAATGAAGATGGGAAATATTTAGTAAATGATGCTCCCGTAAAGAAAGCGATAGTAAAAATTGTTGAACCTCTTACAGTTGTAAAAAATATTATTAAACATCGGGTGAGAAATATTTCAGATGCGAACAGCGCTTTTCACCAAGGTCCAATTTATCCCGGAGGTACTGAATCGTTTGCAAAATATTTAGATAAACTTGGGTATGAAATGCACGCACAACTCCCGAAAAATTATAAAAAAACTTATGTGCAAGTGCAATTTTTTGTAGATAAAGATGGAGTTCCTGTAAATTTTACTGTGTTAAAAGGATTGAATGAAGAATTTAATGAAGCACTAATTTTAAAAATGGAATCAACGATGGAAAACTGGCAACCGGCTTTATTATCGAACCAACCCGTTCCAAAAAAATTAGTTCAAACGATTACTGTTGATGTTGCAAAATAAAAAATTAAGAAATCAACGATTGCACTGTTTCGGTTGTTTTTTGTAAAAGAAGTATTTTTTTCCCTTTCGTTAATTTTTCAAAAATTTCATTTGTGTAATGACGGATAGTGAGTAGTGTAAGATTTTTTGTAATTGTTACATCAAAAATTGATGCAGCTTCAGTAGCTAATTTCTCAATTTTTGATGTATGATTATCCAAAATACAAATGATACTGATTGCTCCATTTTGCATCAAGTTTGGTTTTATTTTTAACGATTCAAAAAGGTGAAAAAGCGTTGCAATTGGCTTTTCTTCTACAAAAGAGAAATCTTTTGAACTAAGTTCCATCATTACTTGATTTTCTTTTAACACAATAATTGGGGGTAATTTTTTTATAAATTTATTATGAATACAAGTTCCGAGAAGCGATGAATCTGTAAAACATTTTACAAAAAGCGGAATATTTTTGTTTTGAAGTGGTTTTATAGTTTTCGGGTGAATTACTTGTGCGCCGTAATAGGCCATTTCAATAACTTCAGTGTAGTTCAATTCCGAAATTGTTTCTGCATCGGAAAATTGTTTTGGGTCTGCATTCATTACTGCTGGAACATCTTTCCAAATGGTCAGACTTTTTGCTTCCAACATATTCGCAAAAACTGCAGCTGTATAATCACTCCCTTCTCTGCCAAGTGTTGTACATTGATTTTCTTCAGTGGCACCAATATACCCTTGCGTGATTACAAGATTATTGATGTTAAATAACGGAACAACGAAAGTTGAAATTTGTTGTTTCGTAAAATTCCAATCAATCGTCGCATCTCTAAAATTTGCATCGGTTCTAATTACATCGCGCACATCTATCCAAGTATTCTTTATAAAAGTTTCATTTAAATAGTGACTAATAATGCTTGTAGAAAGCAATTCGCCAACGCAAACAATTTGATCATAATAGTAATCAAAGTCTCTTTGCGGTTTATCGTGTAAAAGCCATTCTACCTCTGTAAAGAAATGCTGTAGCTGTTCTTCGCAAGCCAAATAATTTGTAACCAATAAATATTTTGCAGTGGAGAGATGTTGTTTTTTGATTTGATCAAATAGTTGCAATGCTTCGTTTGGGTTTTCGTTGAAAAAAGCATCGGTTACTTTTTCCAAGGCATTGGTCGTTTTTCCCATTGCAGAAATTACAATTAATTTATTTTCAAAATTGTCTTCTAATAAAATAGTACGAAGATTTTTTATTCGTTCTACATTATTTACCGATGCACCTCCAAATTTGAATACTTTCATAAAATGTAATTAGTTAGGTTGAAAAAGTTTGTATTTATTTTTTGTGGTTAAGGATTGTTTTTCGCGAGAATTTCTGCTAGTTTTTAAAATAGTAATGAGACTAGTAAAAATAAATTTGATATCATTTGTTGTATAATTTCAGTAAAAATATGACTTACATTTGTTGCACTTCTAAATTTATCAATTTATGAATATCAATCGGCAAGTGCTTACCTTGGACGAATTCACTATTCAGGAAATGCGGGCATATCCAAAAGCAACGGGAGAACTAAGCAGTTTGTTGCGCGATATTGGCCTAGCTGCTAAACGTGTAAATGTTGAGGTTAATAAAGCTGGATTGGTTGATATTTTGGGAGATGCTGGTAGTGTCAATGTTCAAGGAGAAGATGTAAAAAAAATGGATATTTATGCCAATAATCAATTTATTGGGGTGTTAAAACACGGAATCAGTTGTGCAGGTTTAGGAAGTGAAGAACTTGAAGAGATTGTGGTTTTTAATGATGTAGTAAGCAACAATAGTAAGTATGTTGTAATTATAGACCCGCTAGATGGTAGTAGTAATATAGATGTAAATGTTACTATCGGAACCATTTTCGGAGTATATCGTAGAGTTACAAAAGTAGGGACGCCATGTACGATTGAAGATTTTTTGCAAACGGGAAAAAATCAAGTGGCTGCGGGGTATATAATTTATGGATCTTCTACAATGATGGTTTATGCTACGCATCGCGGTGTAAATGGATTTACATTAGATCCATCAATCGGAGAATTTTGTTTAAGTCATCCCAATATTCAATGTCCAGAAAAAGGTAAAATATACTCGGTGAATTACAGTAATTTTTTCAAGTTTGAAATTGGAATTCAAAAGTATATTGAAGCGTGTCAAACGAAAACAAATGAACATAATGGGCCATACACCCAACGTTATGTGGGAAGCATGGTGGCGGATGTTCATCGCAATCTTATCAAAGGGGGAATTTTTATGTACCCTGGGGTACTAGATAAACCATTTGGGAAACTTCGATTACTTTATGAGTGTAATCCATTTGCGTTTATAATGGAAATTGCCGGAGGTAAAGCAACTGATGGGAAAAAATCAATCTTAGATATTAAACCTGAAAAATTACATCAACGTACTCCATTTTTTATTGGAAGCAAATTGATGATGGAAGAATTGGAATCTTATCTCAATAGTAAGTATGATTAATAATATAATTTCTGTAAAAAATCTTGTCAAAAATTACGGTGAAGTTTCAGCGGTGAGAGGAATAAGCTTTGATGTAATTGAAGGAGAAATATTTGGATTACTTGGCCCGAACGGAGCTGGAAAATCAACTACGTTGGAAATAATTGAAACACTTCGAGATAAAACTAGTGGCGATATTTGGGTGAATGGATTTAACTTGGATCAACAACCCGATGAGATAAAAAAAGTAATAGGCGTTCAATTGCAAACAAGTGGTTTTTATCCTTCTTTAAATTTGTTGGAATTGATTCAACTTTTTTGCGGGTTGTATAATCGCGATGTGGATGGAATGGAACTTTTGGATTTAGTAAATTTAAAAGAAAAAGCAAAAGCCCAAGTCAAACAATTAAGTGGTGGACAAAAGCAACGGTTTTCCATTGCCACAACACTCATCAACAAACCAAAAATTATTTTTTTAGATGAACCCACAACTGGCCTCGATCCGCAAGCAAGAAGAAGTTTATGGGAATTGATAAAAGGAATTCGTGCAAAAGGGACAACGGTAATTATTACAACGCATTATATGGACGAAGCCGAAGTGCTTTGCGATAGAGTTGCAATCATTGATTCCGGAAAAATAATCGCGTTGGATACACCGGAAAAATTAGTAGATCAATTGGTGGCAACTGGTTTTGAAAGACCGAAAGAAATGAAAAAAGCAAATTTGGAAGATGTGTTTATTCAATTAACAGGACATGCATTACGAGAGGAATAAAAATTGAGAATATGATTAATGAAATCGAAAAATTAAAATATCCAATTGGAAAATTTGTATTACATCCATTTTCTTTAGAAGCGAAAGAAGAAATGTTAAACGACATAAAATTTTTGCCAACATTGCTAGAAGCATCACTTGAAAACTTGGATGAATCTCAATTGAATACGCCGTATCGTGAAGAAGGGTGGACTGTTCAGCAAGTTGTACATCATTTGGCAGACAGCCACATGCATGCATATTGCAGATTCAAACTTGCAGTAACTGAAAACAATCCTACTATTAAAACTTACAATGAAAAACAATGGGCGGAATTAAGCGATGTTCAATTGCCCATAAATATTTCAATCACTTTGTTACATGCGTTGCATCTTCGCTGGTTCGAATTTATGCATTGTCTTACTGAAGATCAATGGAATGAATGTTCAATTTTTCATCCCGATAAAAATATGAAAATGAATTTATGGTTAATGCTTTGCATTTATTCTTGGCATGGGAAACATCATGTTGCGCATATTACTTCATTGCGCGAAAGAATGCAATGGTGATATTTTTACTTCTCCAACTAAAAACACACTTCCACAAACAAGTATCAAATCTTTTTTCGAAGCTTTTGTTTTTGCTGCTTGCAAAGCCGCAGAAACATTGGGGTATTCATTTCCAATTAAATTTAATAGGAAAGCATTTTGTCGCAACTCTGTTGCGGACAAAGCACGCGAAATAGAGGATTGAGTAAAATAATAGTGTGCATTTTTTGGAAGCAACGACAATACTTTTTCAATTTCTTTATCTTTTACAAATCCAATTACCAAATGCAATTCATTGAAAGAACTAGTTTCAATTTGACGAAGCAGTTGAAAAATTCCATCCTCGTTGTGTGCAACATCCAAAACAATTTGTGGAGATTCTTGAATTATTTCCCATCTTCCGTGAAGTCCTGTTTGTTTTTTTGTATTTGCTAATCCGAACCGAATCGCTTCATCACTAATATTAAAATTTTGTTGTTTTAATATTTCACAAGCTTCAAGAACAGTACAAAGATTTTTAGATTGATAAATTCCAACTAAATCCAATTGATAGTTTTTAGCAATTGGATTATTTTTTTCTTCTATTTCAACATCAAGTTTTTGGGTTTCCCATACTAAATTTTTAGCAACTCTTTTTTTAGAAGCAATTGAAAGTGGTGCATTTTTTTGTTTTGCAATTGATTCAAAAACAGAAATTGTTTCGGGTAAAATTTCGCCAATTACTACAGGAATTCCTGGCTTGATAATTCCTGCTTTTTCAGTGGCAATTTTTTCTAAAGTATCGCCTAACAAATTCATGTGATCCCAACCAATATTGGTGATAATTGAAAGTTTTGGAGTGATAATATTCGTGCTGTCTAATCGGCCACCAAGGCCAACTTCAATGATGGCAACATCTACTTGTTGCTGTGCAAAATATTCGAAGGCCATTGCAACTGAAATTTCAAAAAAACTTGGATTAATTTCTTCTATTATCGGTTTTATTTTTTCAGTAAAATCAATAACAAAATTTTCTGAAATTTCTATCCCGTTTATTTTAATTCGTTCTCTGAAATCATATAAATGAGGAGAAGTGTGCAAGCCGGTTTTATATCCCGAAGATTGTAAAATGGAAGCCAATAGGTGACTGACTGATCCTTTTCCATTTGTGCCGGCTACATGAATCGATTTAAATTTCTGTTGCGGATTCTCAAGAAAATTGCAAATTTTTATGATGTTGCTTAAATCATTCTTTAACGCTGCGGGGCCAATCCGACTGTACATGGGAAGTCGTGAAAAAAGATAATCGATTGTTTCGGAGTAAAGCATTATTTAGAAAAAATTAGCTTTCTTTTTTAAGTGGAATGATTTTTAAAATTGCTAAAATCAAAGAAACAATAAAAGTAAATAATGAAATCATTAGTAATTCATCTTCACCTTTTAAATGGGAAATTTTAAAATAAAAGGCAATAAAAAATAAAATACATCCAACCAATAATAATAGTATTGGCAACTTTAGAAATTGAAGAATTTTCATATTAATTTTTTAGTTTGAAATTGAAAATAACTGTTCCTTTTTGTCCGTTTTCTGAACTGCCCAATTTTAATTCAAAGGCTCTACGTCGAGCTATTTCAATGAGTTTTCGATTAGTGGTTGTTGAGCCACGTGCTTGGTAATTTGCAGCAGAAACAATTCCGTTTGCTTCGGCAATAATATCAATTGCAACTTTTGCATTTTCATTAAATTCATCTTCAAAACTTTGATCAGCAATTTGCAAAATTTTAACTCCAAAATTTTTTCGGGAACCGGAATAGTTCGGAGCACCAGGCGTTCCGTTGTTAATTCCTTGATCAGTTTTGCCTTTTGTAATTCCTTCGCTCGTACCTGGTTTATAAGTTTCGGCAGCATTTGCTTCAGTTCCTTTTTCGCCAATAATTTTTCCTAAAATAGCTTTCGGTTTTGCTTTTACAGGTTTCGGTTCTGTATTTATTTTAGCAACTGTGGTTTTTTTTATGGGTGAACTTTTTATTGCTGGAGCGATTTCATCTTTTTCGTTTGTTTCAAATTCTTTGCTATTATTTGCAACAATTGTTGCCGGAGGTGAATTATTTAAATTAGTTTGTGGTGTTGGTTCTTCGGTTAGTTGAGGTTGGTCGTTTCCAAATCCTAATTCATTGTTTCCGAGATTTACTTCAATAAAGTCCTGTTGTACAAAAATTTCGTTTTTGGGAAGTGGCCATTTTAGAAAAATGAAAATTAAAATCAACAATGCAGTAAAAAGCAGTGTAATATAAAATGCTTTTACATTGTTTGATTTTTCAAAACCGGTTACCACTTTTTTAAAATTTGTTGCTTACAAATTTAGATAAGTATTTTTTATTTCAATCAAAGGCTTTTGTTAAAAGGGGAACATTACGAAATGAATAACAGTTCAGTTTTAAATACTTGGTTTTACTTTCCAATTAGCAACTGCTATTCCCACAAAAACGAGTGCCATACTTACGATATGAATAATTGTAAATATTTCGTTTAAAAAAAATACTGCTTCGATTGTTGTAAAAATTGGAATCAAGTTTCCAAAGAGTGCAGTTCTTCCAGCTCCTAGTTTGGAGATAGCTTTATTCCAAAATAAAAATGAGATTACGGATGTTCCCATTCCTAAATAAATTATAATTGAAAATAGATTCAAATTCCATTTTATAGGGAATGAGTAGGTCATTTCATAAATAAAAAAAGGGAAAAGTAGTAAGGTTCCAAATGCAAAAATTGTGAATAAAAAATTTAACGAAGAAATGCCTTTTGGTTTGCTTTTTACTAATGTATTATAAACTGCAAAACAAATAGCGGCAAGTAAAATCAAGAGATCTCCTTTAGTAAAACGCAATTGCAGTAAATTTTGAAAATTCCCTTTTGATAATAGCAATAGGATACCTGAAACACAAAATCCAACTCCAAAAAATTTTTGCCATCCAATTTTTTCTTTCAGAAAAATTCGTGAAAGTATGATTGAAATTATAGGAGAAGCCGTTGTGCCAATTAATGCAAGGTTAATAGCAGAGCTGTAATGGCCGGCCCAATAAACTAATGTATTAAAAAGTGCAATTCCGGAAAATGAAATCCAAAATAAATAAACCCACGCATTTTTAATTGCAGTCCATTCTTTTAAAATAGAACTTTTAATAAACGGAAAAAGTAGAATTGTAGCACATAGCCAACGAAAAAAAGAAAGACTAATTGGTGGAATTATTTTTGTAACGCCTTTCGCAATTATAAAATTACCCGACCAAATTAGCGTGGCGATTATTGCTAATACAATTCCTGCTTCTTTTTTATTTTTTAGAAATTCAAAATTCATTTGGCTTACGATAATAATTAGATTTCATTATTTTTCAATGTGCAAAATCTAATTCATAGTTTCCTTTGATTCTTTCCATAGGAGGGTTGAAATATCCGAATTTTAGATTTGGAAATTCTTCGCGAATTAATTGCATTAGTTGCCCCACACCAAGTCGTTCGCCTGTTTCGGTTGCACCAATCTTTCCAAGATACCAATCGGGATCGATATTAAAATTTCGCCATTGAATCATATTCAAATCTGTTTCGCGAATAAATTTTCGCAGTGCTTCGTATTCGTCCACGCTGTCAGTCATTCCCGGGAAAACAAAATAATTTATTGAAGCCCATCCGCCAAAACTTCGAACAACTTTTATACTTTCCGCAAGTGCTTCAAATGTATAATTGTTGGGGCGGTAATACGCTTCGTAAATATTTTTTCGAACAGAATTTGTACTTACTCGAATTGAATTTAATCCTGCCATGCATAATTTTTTTACAGCATCAGGATTTGAACCATTCGTGTTAATATTAATGCTTCCTTTTGAACTATGTTTTCTGATTTCAATTATTGATTCACGTATTGTTTCCCACATCAAAAGCGGTTCTCCTTCGCAACCTTGGCCAAAACTTACAACAGGAAAAGGTGCTGTTTCCAAATGCGGAACGGTGAATTCTACAATTTCTTCTGCAGATGGTTTAAAAGTTAATCGGTCTTGCGTTGATGTTATTGTTTCTTCCTGCGGTTGAAATGAAATGCAACCCAAACAATTTGCATTGCAAGCCGGCGAAACGGGTACAGGACATTCCCATCGCCCAAGTGAAAAATTTCTTGCTGCTGGACAATGATAAGTTTGACAACAATTTTCCATCAAATGATTTACTAATCGATTGTGCGGATATGAAGTCAACAAATTAGCTGCACCACTGTTAATTTCAGTTTGATTATATCCAACTGATTCTTGTCGAATATCATTTTCAATTCTTACCGCGGGCACATAAAATTTATTATTAAACCAACCTGCTGCTGTGTAACAAAACAAGGGCAAAGTGGGTGCATTTGGCGTCGATTCAAATGCAGCAATATAAAAACCGGTATGTGCAGGAGGAATAAATGCAGCTACTGCCCAACCTTTTTCGCAGAGCCGCATTTCGCCGGTTAGTGTGTCAATTCCAATTGCTTTTCGTTCTGGTAATTCGTACAAAGACCCACCTTTGGGCAATTCAATCCAATCATTCAAATCGATGGAAACTGCATCCCAGCTGGATCTTCCGCTTGCAAATAAAGAAGTGTCTTCGAAAATATTCCCTTTGCCATCTGAGTATAATAAATAAGGAGATTGCTTGAGTTGCATGTTTATTTAAAATTAAGAAACTGATTTTTTATTAAGCTGCTCCTGACAAAATTGATTGAATTGTATTTCATCAACGGAAAATTTATCAGTTGATTCAATAATTTCATTTTGAAAAATTTTATTGTTTTTTAAATCAATAGTCAAAATTCCATCTTTTAAAATCACATTCGAAACGGTTTCCCACAAAATATTTTTTTTAGGAAATGAAGGGTAAATTATTTTCTCAATTAGAAAAACAGTTTTCAATTTTCTGCTTACAATTACACTTAGTAAAATAAGAAATAAAGTAAGAATTGTAAACCAACCAAGTCTTAAATTTATCCAAATAATTGCTGTCATAATCAAAAACACTCCTTCAAATTGTTTTTGTTTTTTTTTGTAAATAAACACTGCGATAAAATACACTATGATAGAAATCAATACTACTATTGATGATTTTGAATTAGCTTGAAACATTGAAAATAATAATACAAAAACATTAGCGATTAAGAAAAGCCAATTTAAAACACGGTAAGTTTTTAGGTTTTCGTTTTTAAGATGTAATTCAAATTTTTGCATTGTAGTTAAATTAAGAATTACTTGCGATTAACAAATTACAGAGTTTGAAAAGTAAGCGTGCACTTACATTCGCATCCCAATTTGTTTCGCTTATTCCAGTTTCGTTCAAATCGAAACCGATAATTTTTTTACCCGATTTTAAAATTGATTTAAAAAGATAGTAAACTTGTTCGGTTTCTAATCCGCCTGGGACGGGAGTTCCCGTGTTTGGACAAAGTTTCGGATCCAATCCGTCAACATCAAAACTGATAAATACTTTTTCTGGAAGTTTGCTAACAATTTCATCTACAATTTGTTTCCAAGTTTCTCCTTCGTACATTTTGGCTTTAATGTCGGCATCTAAAAAACTTATAATTCTACGACTGTTCTTTTTGGCATAATCCAATTCGCCATCGCTAAAATCTCGAATGCCCACTTGCACTAATTTTTCAATTTGTGGAATTTCGGACAGTGCATTGTACATAATACTTGCGTGAGAATAAACGAAACCTTCGTAAGCTTGGCGCAAATCGAAGTGTGCATCAATTTGTAAAATTCCAAAATTTTCATGTTTTTCGGCAATGGCTTTAAAAAAACCAAGTGGAGTGCTGTGATCGCCACCTAAAAGTCCAACTAATTTTCCTTTGTCAAGTAATGATTTTGTTTGATCATAAACCCAATTATTGAGAAAAACACTTCCTTCATTTACTTCTCGCAAAGTTTTTTGCATGAACTGATTTTCTTCAACGATATCACCTTTTGAAATATAGTCGATATACAATTCCGCTTCTCTGCGTAAGTAATCGCTTTTTAGTAAAAGTTTTTTATCCACAGGTCGCATAAAAAATCCTTCTTTCCAACCATCGGGTGCATTCGTATCAAAAAGATCTACTTGCATACTTGCAGTAAATATATTTTCGGCAGCACGTGCTGTGCCGGCGCCATAACTAACGGTTACTTCCCAAGGAACCGGGACAATTATAAGTCTTGCGTTTTCCTCTGTAGTCGGCAGTCCGAAAATATTATTCTTTGGATTTCCGGCATCATCCGGATTAAAATTTGAAAGATCAGTCATAATAAGTGCATTTCAAAAGGGGTGCAAGGTACAAAGAGAAATTTGAAATGGCTCAGAAGCAATTTTTTGATGAAAAAAATGTTCGATTTTAACTTATATAAAAATGCTGTTTTTAAATTACCTTTGCACCGAAATTTTTATACAGATAATTTAGAAGAAAATGAAGAAAGTTAATATTGTTTTTTTACTGTTAATTACTGCAGCAATTGCCGTGTTGATTAGTTTATTGCCTTATGGCGAAAGCAGCACAATGAGCACTTACGAAACGGTTGGAACAGCTTTTGAAAAAGCTGGAAAATTTGTTCATTTGGTTGCCCAATTAGATAAATCGAAACCAATTGAATACGATGCAATTAAGAATCCTAATTATTTAAGTTTTACTGCAATTGATTCTTTGGGAGGTACTGTAAAAGTGATTTATCGTAATGCAAAACCTGACAATTTTGAACATAGTGAGCGTTTGGTAATGAAAGGAAAAATAGTGGGAAATGAATTTGATTGCAAAGAAATTTTAATGAAATGCCCATCAAAATACACAGATAATAAAAGTAAGATTGAACAAAGTGTAACTAACAATACTAAATAATTTTCATGGAATATATCGGTGAACATCTTTTGCCTGGTAAAATCGGACAACTTTTAATTTTTACTTCTTTTGTTGCTTCTCTGTTTGCATCCGTTGCTTATTTTATTTCTTCTCGCTCTGTAAATTTAAAAGATGAATTAAGTTGGAAACGATTAGCTAGGATTGCTTTTGTAGTGGATGTAATTTCCATTATTTCAATTTTCATATTACTTTATTTTCTTATCGCCAATCATCGATACGAGTATTTATATGTTTATAAAAATTCAGGGAATGATTTGGAACCGAAATATATTTTTAGCTCGCTTTGGAGTGCTTCTGAAGGAAGTTTTATCCTTTGGGCAATTGGGCATGCACTACTTGGGATGATTTTAATGTTTACATCCAAAAAATGGGAAGCATCCGTAATGATGGTGTTATCATTAGCACAAGCCAGTATTTCAACTATGTTGTTGGGTATTTATGTGAATGGAGTAAAAATTGGAAGTAATCCTTTTATTTTATTTAGAGAACAAATGCCCGATTTACCCATTTTTACTTATGCCGATTATGTATCAAAAATTAAAGACGGGAATGGGTTAAATCAATTGCTTCAAAATTATTGGATGGTTATTCATCCTCCAGTTTTGTTTTTAGGATTTGCAGCAATGATTATTCCATTTGCTTTTGCAATTGGAGGGTTATTAACTAAAAAATATGGAGAATGGACAAAACCAGCACTTCCTTGGGCTTTATTTTCTGCTGCTGTTTTGGGCATCGGAGTAATGATGGGTGCCGCTTGGGCCTATGAATCGTTGAACTTTGGTGGATTTTGGGCTTGGGATCCAGTAGAAAATGCTTCATTAGTACCTTGGTTAGTTCTAATAGCAGGGATACACACTTTACTTATTTATAAAAATACGGGACAGTCGTTAAAATCAACTTTTCTTTTAATCTTACTTTCTTTTATACTAATTGTTTATTCTACTTTTTTAACGCGAAGTGGAATTTTAGGTGAAACTTCAGTTCACTCATTTGCCGATTTAGGAATGAATGCACAGCTTTATTTATTCCTTTATTTATTTTTCTGGGGGCCATATTTTTCGGTAGTGAAAGGGAATAAAAATTTATTAATTGCATTAGCAATGGCAATTGGCTTTTTAATGTTAATCAATTTTGTTCATCCCATTTTTGCCATCCTTTCACCGATAGTTGCATTTATACTTTTAATGCAACATCTCAATAAAGTTATTCCTTCAAAAAAAGATGAAGAGAATGTTTCGTCGCGTGAGTTTTGGATGTTTATAGGATCAATTGTTCTTTTCTTTTCTGCATTAATTATTATTGGGCAAACTTCTTTACCTGTAATAAATAAAATATTCGATACAAAGCATGCCCCTGCCGAAGATGTAGAGTTTTCTTACAATCGAATTCAGGTTTTTATAACAATTATTATTGCATTGCTAACTGCAATTGGCCAGTATTTAAAATACCAGCGAACTTCAACTAAATATTTTTTTAAAAAAATAATAATTCCTTCAGTTTTTAGTGTTGTTGCTTCAATATTGATTCTTGTTTTCGGTGATATTAATTACACTAAATATGGGATTGAATTTTTAACTGCAATTTGGGCAGCTGTTGCATTGAGTGCATTTACTGTTATTGCTAATTTTTCTTATATCTGGGCTGGTGTAAAAGGAAATTTAAAATTGTCAGGTGCATCAGTGGCGCATTTCGGGTTTGGGTTGATGTTGCTCGGTATTTTGATTTCGTCTTCAAAAAAAGAAATTCTTTCTTATAATACAAGTGGTATTCCTGTAAATTTTGGTAAGGGTAGTAAAGAAAATACGGGAGAAAATATGACACTTGTAAAAGGCATGAGAATGGACATGGGAAAATATTGGGTAACTTATTCTGAAGATTCTATTCATCCCAAAAAATCGCAATGGTATTATAAATTGAAATTTGAAAGTAAAGTTGGAAATGAACATTTTACATTAATACCCAATGCTTTTGTTAACTATAAAGGAAATCAAGGGTTGATGGCAAACCCAGATGCAAAGCATTATTGGGATTATGATGTTTTTGCTTATATCACATCAATGGCCGACCCAGAAAAAAATAAGGATAAAGCTACTTTTGAAAATAAACCAATGAAAGTTGGCGACTCTATTTTTTACACTAAAGGGTATATTGTGCTTAATGGGATTAAGTCGAATGAAAATTTACCTGAAGAAATTTTTGGAGAAAATGGGAAATTGTTGGAAGCAGATTTAAAAATTTATTCGCAAACGAATTCAATTTATACCTCAATTCCTCGCCTTGCTTTTGCAAAAGGTGAGGTTCTTTCTGTACCCGATACGGTAATGGCGGAAGGTTTAGTACTTCAATTAAATAAAGTGGATGGGGAAAATGTAGAAATTGGAATCAAAGAATCGGATGCTGTGCTTGAATACTTGACTTTGAAAACCTATAAATTCCCTTTTATAAATTTACTTTGGTTGGGAACAATTTTAATGGCACTTGGATTTATTATAAGTATGGCAAGAAGGATTCATCTCAATAAGATTACAAAAAACGCTTAATTATTTTAAGATTAGTTTTTCTTTTTTAACAACAAGTTACTTCCAAAACATTGTTGCATTGTTGTAGTTTTACAATATGAAAAAGTGCAGATCAATTCAGCTTTTTGTTTTATTGCTGACATTTTTTGCCAACAACAATTTTCTATTTTCACAAACCGAAAATAATACACAGCTACTTTCAAGATGGGGGAAAAATGATACGATCATTTCAAAAGGAATTTTTTATAATGATGAATGGCTTTCTTATAAAGAGTTAGAAATTGCTTGGGTGTCAAATATGTCGGATAAAAAATTGACAAAGTTTATTCAGGAATGGACAAGACTTCGCAATGCTGTTTATGTAACTTATCCTTATGCACGCACTTCTGGAATGTTAATGAATAACATCAATTTAAATCTTGTGAAAGTGTCGGATAAAAAAGAAAGAAAAAAATATATAAAGGCAAGAGAAGAGGAATTGCGCACTCAGTTTGGCGAACCGTTGACAAATCTTTCTGTTTATCAAGGAAAGATATTGATGAAATTAATTAACAGAGAAACAGGCAATAATTGTTACGAAATAATAAAAGAATATAGAGGCGGAGTAGCTGCAAGACTTTATCAAACAGTTGCATTTTTCTTTGGAAGTAGTTTAAAACAGGAGTGGGATTTAACCGAAAAAGTGGATCAGCAAATAGAAGGTTTTGTAAAAGAAATAGATGGCGTTTGGTACACGGGAAATTTAGAAGTTCGGTAAACGAACAATTCAATCTTCCTTATTTTTTGAATGACTATTTTTACAACTATGAAACTTGATATATTGGCAATTGGTGCGCATCCGGATGATGTAGAATTAAGTTGCTCCGGAACATTAATCAACGAAATTAATCGTGGTAAAAAAGTAGGAGTTGTAGATCTTACTCAAGGAGAATTGGGCTCAAGAGGAACAATCGAAACTCGCTATAATGAAGCTGCAAAAGCTTCCATCATTATGGGAATTCACCTGCGTGAAAATTTAAAAATGAGTGATGGATTTTTTATGAATGATGAAAGTCATCAATTGAAATTAATTGCTGTAATTCGAAAATATCAACCAGAGATTATTTTAGCAAATGCAATCGAAGATCGGCATCCCGATCACGGAAGAGCAGCATTGCTGATAAAAACAGCTTGCTTTTTATCGGGATTGGTAAAAATAAAAACCGTTGATGAAAATGGGAATGAGCAAAACAAATGGCGACCAAAATATGTGTTCAATTATATCCAAGATAAATACATCGAACCCGATTTTGTAATTGATATTTCCACTTCTTTTGAAAAACGAATGGATGCCATCAAAGCTTATTCGACACAATTTTACAGCGAAGAAAATAAAAACGTTGGTGTGGAAACTTATATTTCTACTCCAGAATTTTTCGACTCAATCATTGCGCGAGCAGGTTTAATGGGGAAAAAAATTGGCGTTCCATTTGGGGAAGGGTTTACTTCAGAAAAACCCTTGAGTATGAAAAATTTGAGAGCATTGACTGAGATTTAAACTAATTTGTCTGCATTTTTTGGTCTTATTTGTGACCGAAATAAGGTTATTTTTGTAGATAATATTATTTAATAATGGCAGTACCAAAATTCACAAACAACACAACAACTTTTTATTCAGAATTAAAAGAAAAGGTTAGTGCCTATTTTGAAGAAGTGAAAATACCTTCAACTGGGAATTTTCAACTTTTTTTAAAAGCTGTAATTCTTGTTGTGGGATTTGTTTCTACTTATGTAAGCCTTGTTTTTTTTACTCCTTCAACTTTTTTTGCGATCGTTGAGTGTGTAATACTAGGAGGACTTATTGCTGCAATCGGATTTAATGTAATGCATGACGGAGCACATGGAAGTTTTAGCACAAATAAAGGAATTAATACGGTGGCATCTTTTACGCTAAATGTTTTAGGTGGGAGCAGTTTTATGTGGAATATGAAACATAATATTATTCATCATACTTATACTAATGTAGAAGGAGTAGATGATGATATTGAAATTCAACCTTGGATGCGCATGAGTAAATCGCAGAAAAGGTATCAACTTCATAAATATCAACATTTATATTTCTGGTTTTTTTATTCCATTCTATATATTAGTTGGATATTCATTACAGATTACATGAAATATTTTAAAGGGAAAATTGGAGAAATTAATATTAAGAAAATGTATGTTTCAGATCATTTTATTTTTTGGGGGTTCAAAATTCTACACTTAGTTTTATTTATTGGCATTCCAATTTATTTTCTTGGATTTATTAATTGGTTGATTGGTTTTTTAATTATTACAATTTTTGCAGGGTTTGTATTAAGTATTGTTTTTCAATTGGCACATACTGTAGAGCATACTTCGTTTGTTTTACCAGATAAAGATTCAGGGAAAATAGAAGATGATTGGGCTTTACACCAGTTAAAAACGACATCTAATTTTGCTACTAAAAGCAAATTAATTTCTTGGTTGGTTGGAGGGCTTAATTTTCAAATAGAACATCATCTTTTCCCTAAAATTTCACATATTCACTATCCCGCAATTAGTAAAATTATTAAACAGGTTTGTAAGGAATACGGGATTGCATATAATGAATATCCTAAAGTGAGATATGCGGTTGCTTCTCACATCAGTTTTTTGCAACAAATGGGAAGGGCTTAATATTCTCCCTTTTTTTAATAAGTAGTTTTTGATGTTTGGACAACTGAGCCTATCTTATATTTGCGAAAATTTTAAGTAAATGCAATTCCAACTTAACGAAGAACATTTGATGATTCAAAAAGCAGCAAGAGATTTTGCAGAAGTTGAATGCAAACCGGGTGTTATTGAAAGAGATGAAAAACAACAATTCCCTAAAGAACAAGTTTTAAAATTAGCTGAACTTGGCTTTTTGGGAGTGATGGTTGATGCTAAATATGGTGGAGCGGGAATGGATACAGTAAGCTATGTTTTGGCAATGGAAGAAATTAGCAAGTGGGATGCAAGTACTAGTGTAGCAATGAGTGTTAACAATAGTTTGGTGTGTTACGGGCTTCAAGAATTTGGAACAGAAAAGCAAAAGCAAGAATTTTTGACTCCTTTAGCACAAGGGAAAAAAGAGGATGAGTTATACATTGGTGCTTTTCTTTTAAGCGAACCAGAAGCAGGGAGTGATGCTACTAGCCAACGTACGACTGCCGAAAACATGGGAGATTATTATTTATTAAACGGTACAAAGAATTGGATTACAAATGGAAGTTCAGCATCTGTATATTTAGTAATTGCACAAACTGATGCTTCAAAAGGTTCAAGAGGAATAAATGTTTTTATAGTTGAAAAAAAATCTCCCGGTGTTACTGTATTGTCAAAAGAAAATAAATTGGGAATTCGTGGAAGTGACACGCATTCCATTATGTTTACGGATGTAAAAGTTCCAAAAGAAAACAGGATTGGTGAAGATGGATTTGGTTTTAAGTTTGCCATGAAAACATTAGCAGGAGGTAGAATAGGAATTGCAGCACAAGCATTGGGAATTGCAAGTGGTGCTTATGAATTATCAAAAGCATATTCCAAACAAAGAAAAGCATTTGGCACAGAAATTATGAATCACCAAATCATTGCATTTAAACTTGCCGATATGGCTACGCGAATTGAAGCAGCGCGTTTACTTTGTTTAAAAGCAGCTTGGGAAAAAGACAATGGAAAAGATTATACAGTCAGTAGCTCCATGGCCAAAGTTTATGCTTCCGAAACTGCAATGTGGGCTGCAACAGAAGCGGTGCAGATACACGGTGGGTATGGTTTTGTAAAAGAATATCATGTGGAGCGTTTGATGCGCGATGCAAAAATTACACAGATTTACGAAGGCACAAGCGAAGTGCAACGCATGGTAATTAGTAGAAGTATTTTGAATAAATAATCACTTTTATATTTCTAATTCGAAAAATTCATTTGCGTAATTTTACAATATGGCAATTGATAAGCAGTTTTTTACTACCATTAAAGTTGAATTACAAAAGCAACAAGTTTCATTAGTTGCAGTTTCTAAAAAAAAATCGGTTGAGGAAATTCTTGAACTATATAATCTTGGTCAACGAGATTTTGGAGAAAATTATGTGAATGAATTAATATTAAAACAACAGCAACTTCCTTCCGACATTCGATGGCATTTTATTGGTCATTTGCAAACAAATAAAATAAAACAAATTATTTCGTTTGTTTATTTAATTCACGGAATTGACTCTTTCAGGTTGCTGAATGAAATAAATAAACAAGCAAATAAAATAAATCGTGTTGTAAATTTTTTGCTTCAAATTCATATTGCACAAGAGGAAACTAAGTTTGGATTGAGTGAAGCTGAGTTGACAAATATTCTGCAATGTAAAATGGACAATGTAAAAATTGAAGGGTTGATGGGGATGGCTTCATTGACGGATGACGAAGAAAAAATTAGAGTTGAATTTCGAGGGCTCAAAAAATTGTTTAATCAAATAAAAAATGCAAAAATTCTATCCATGGGAATGAGTGCCGATTATAAAATTGCAATAGAAGAGGGCAGCAATATGGTAAGAATTGGGAGTTTAATATTTGGTGAAAGAAATTAATATTTTTTTATTGTATGAAAATTTACTTTTTATTTTTTTTAATAATTCCAGTTAATTTGTTTTCGCAGAATTGTCAACTCAAAGATGAACGGGACCGCTACAATCAAGGCATTCGACTTACAACAGGTTTTAAATCAATTGGAGTAGGAAGTGATAAATTTTTAATTTCTATTTCTGCCGATAAAAAAGAAGTTGATTTGTTTTTCGTGCTTGAAAATAGTGGCTTTTGTTTTAATGAATTTTCAAGAGCAACTGTAAAATATGAAAACAAGCAAAGTGGTTCTTTTAAAAATGGAGGAACTACTAATTGTAAAGGGTTCTTTCATTTCATTTTTCCTAATCAAGAAAATCTAAATACCAATTTAATAAACCTCGGGTTGAAAAAAATAAGCAGTATTCATTTTACAGGAAATGATAATGTCAAAAAAATAATTACAATTCAACCACAGGACAATGAAATTATTCTTAACGCAGTTAATTGTTTATTAATCGAGTTGGAAAAATTACGTTTGGATACTTGGAAACCAACTAGGTAAATCGTTGTAAATGCAATACAGTCTTTGTGCATAATCTTTATCTTTGCTCTTCATTTTAAATTATCTATGTCAACTGATCGCAGTTTAAATTTTATCGAAGAAATTATTGAAAAGGATTTGCAATCAGGAGCTTATTCACAAATTTGCACTCGATTCCCGCCGGAACCAAACGGTTATTTGCATATTGGTCATGCAAAAAGTATTTGTTTAAATTTTGGTCTCTCTTTAAAATATGGAGGTAAAACCAATCTTCGTTTTGATGATACAAATCCTACAACCGAAGAAGTAGAATATGTTGAAAGTATTAAAGAAGATATTGGTTGGTTGGGTTTTAAATGGAGTAATGAATTTTATGCATCCGATTATTTCGAAAAACTGTATGAGTTTGCTGTAATCCTTATTCGTAAAGGGTTTGCCTATGTTGATGATTCTTCAGCCGATGAAATTGCCGAACAAAAAGGAACACCAACAAAATCCGGAGTTAGAAATAAATATGCCGATAGAACGGTGGAGGAAAATTTGAAATTGTTTTCGGAAATGCGTGAAGGAAAGTATAATGACGGCGAAAAAATAGTACGTGCTAAAATTGATATGGAGAGTTCAAATATGTTGATGCGCGATCCAATTCTTTATCGAATAAAAAAATCGCATCATCATCGTACAGCAAACAAATGGTGTATTTATCCGATGTACGATTTTGCTCATGGACAAAGTGATTCGATTGAAAATATTACACACTCTATTTGTACACTCGAATTTATTTCGCATCGTGAACTTTACAATTGGTTTATCGAAAAATTAGAAATATTCCAATCAAAACAATATGAATTTGCTCGTTTAAATTTATCATTCACTATAATGAGCAAGCGAAAATTGCTACAATTAGTAAATGAAAAATATGTGACAGGGTGGGATGATCCGAGAATGCCAACAATTTCAGGAATGCGTCGTCGTGGTTATACGCCAGAAAGCATTCGCGATTTTTGTGAAAAAATTGGCATTGCAAAAAGAGAAAATATTATTGATGTTGGACTGCTGGAATTCTGCGTACGCGAACATTTAAACAAAATTGCTTTACGCAGAATGGTGGTTTTTGATCCAATTAAAGTGGTGATTACAAATTATCAAAATAAAACTTTAAATGAAAATTTTGAATATTTGAATACCGAAAATAATAATGAAGATCCAAATGCAGGAATGCGAAAAATTACTTTCGGAAAAGAATTGTTGATTGAACGAAACGACTTTATGGAGTTTCCGACAAAAAAATATTTTCGTCTTTCACCGGGGCAAATGGTTCGTTTAAAATCGGCATATATTATTAAATGTGATGAAATAATTAAGGATGAGCTGGGAAATATTTCTGAATTGCATTGTACTTATTTTCCTGAAAGCAAGAGTGGAAGCGACACTTCGGGTTTGCATGTAAAAGGGACATTGCATTGGGTTGGTGCTTCAAATGCAGTAGAAGTGGAGGTTCGCGAATATGATCGGTTGTTTAATGTGGAAGACCCTTCTCGTGAAGAAAGAGATTTTAAAGAATTTATTAATGCTAATTCTTTAAAAAGTGTAAAAGGTTTTGCAGAGCCATCCATTAAAAATGCACTTTCATCGGAGCGATTTCAATTTTTAAGAAAAGGTTTTTATTGTTTGGACAAAGAATCAACTACTGAAAATTTAATTTTTAATAGAACAGTAACACTTAAAGATAGTTGGGCGAAAGAAATTAAAAAAGACAAATAAATTATTTGTACTCTCCAAATACTTTGCGCAATACATCCGAAATTTCTCCCAAAGTGCAATAGTTTTCTACGGCTGTAATTACAGTAGGCATTAGGTTTTCGTTTGTTTTTGCTTTATCGGATAAATCTTGTAAAAGTTGGTTTACTAATTCTGAATTACGCTTCGATTTTAATTTATTTATTTTTTCAATTTGAATTGTTCGGATGTTATCATCTACTTTCAAAATTTCTAAAGCAGTTTTTTCATCCGCCTGAAATTTATTTAAACCAACAATAATTTTTTCTCCGGTTTCAATTTTTTTCTGGTATTCAAAAGCACTGTGTGCAATTTCATTTTGCATAAATCCCGATTCGATTGCTGCAATACTTCCACCAAGCAAATCAATTTTTTCAATTAATACTAAAGCAGCTTTTTCTATTTCTTGTGTGAGCGATTCAACAAAATACGAGCCTGCTAAAGGATCCGCTGTATCTGCAACACCACTTTCATACGCAACGATTTGTTGTGTTCTCAATGCAATTCCTGCTGCATTTTCTGTTGGCAAACTAAATGCTTCATCAAATCCATTTGTATGTAATGATTGTGTTCCACCTAAAACTGCAGCTAATGTTTGAACTGTAACTCTTGAAATATTATTCATTGGTTGTTGTGCCGTAAGTGTGCTGCCGCCAGTTTGCGTGTGAAAGCGCAGCATCATTGCTTTTGGATCAGTAGCACCAAAATCTTTCATAATTTTTGCCCATATTTTTCTTGCAGCTCTAAACTTTGCAACTTCTTCAAACAAATTATTATGTGCATTAAAAAAGAAAGAAAGTCGTTTACCAATAATATTAATATCTAAACCTTTTTCCAATGCAGCTTTCACATACGCTTTCCCATTGCTAATTGTAAAAGCAATTTCTTGAACAGCCGTGCTTCCTGCTTCCCGAATGTGATAGCCCGAAATAGAAATGGTGTTCCATTTTGGTAATTCTTTATTACACCATTCAAAAATATCAGTGATGATGCGCATGGATGGTTTTGGCGGATAGATATAAGTTCCTCTTGCGGCGTATTCTTTTAAAATATCATTTTGTATTGTGCCAGAAATTTTTGATAAATCAGCTCCTTGTTTTTTTGCGAGAGCAACATAAAATGCTAAAAGAATAAATCCAGTTGCGTTTATTGTCATCGAAGTGCTGATGTCTTCCAACTTAATGTCTTTGAAAAGCGCTTCCATATCTTCGAGGCTATCAATTGCAACACCAACTTTTCCTACTTCACCGTTTGCTAATTCGTGGCCGCTATCGTAGCCAATTTGTGTGGGAAGATCAAATGCAACACTTAATCCAGTTACACCTTGAGATAATAAATATTTGTATCGATTATTACTTTCTTCAGCTGTGGAAAACCCAGCGTATTGACGCATGGTCCAAAGTTTTCCACGGTACATATCTGGCTGAATGCCACGTGTGAATGGAAATTCGCCCGGGCTTTCATTTTCAATTTCCGTTTTTCTGTAAACAGATTTTATTTCAATTCCCGAATCAGTATAGATTTTTTTCTGTTGCATATTAAATAGTTCATCGCATTAATTTTCTTGCTTCAAAATTGAGTGCATCTAAAACAATCAAGTGCAACGCATTTTTTTCCTGCTTCAATATTAGTTCCAGAATTGTACGACTAAGATCAAACGATGTTGCATTTGTTGGCAAAGTTTGCGCAACCTGATTAACAATTAACATATTTTGATCTTTTAGTTTTTGAAGAGATTGCCAAGCTGTTTGTGTTACATAAATCTGTTGTGAAAAATTGTGTTCAAACTCTTGTTTAATATTCGATAATAAAAGAAGTTGCATTTCTTTTACCGATAAATCTTGTTGATTTAATCTTCCAATCAAATTGGGTAATGCAATTCGTTCGGCCAAAATTACTAATCGCTCATAAGCTTGTAACTGCATGGGTTTCGTTGTAAAATCTGGTTGTTTTTTTTGGGAGACTTTATCTTTTTTTATTAATAAATAAAAGGCAAGCGATGAAACAATTACAGAAAACATAGATAATAATAAACTGTAGCTCGCAGAAACCATACATGCAATTTAGAGTAACAAAAATACAGGCAATTGGCATTCATTTCTAAAATAGCAGTTGGTTAACTTTAAGTGTTCTATTTTTGCAGATAAATGTAGTTATGGAAATAATACAAAAGATTCCTATTCAGTTAACTGTTGGGGCGATAAAAGAAGTTAAGCGACTAATGGCAAAGGATGATTTTATTCAAAATCAATTTTTACGCATTGGTGTAAAAGGGGGAGGATGTTCGGGTATGACATATATTATCGGGTTTGACAATAAAGCTGAGAATGATATTTATTTTGAAATTGAAAGTATTCCTTGTGTAATGAACAAAGCACACGAAATGTATCTTGTCGGAATGGAAATTGATTGGAAAGAAGGATTGAACAATCGTGGGTTTGATTTCAAAAATCCAAATGCGAGTTCAACTTGCGGTTGTGGAACTTCGTTTTCGGTTTAATTATGTGTAACCGATTATGAAACTGCCTCTCAAAAGAGAGGCAGTTTTTATTTACAAAAAATGTTTTTTTAGGAATTACTACTTGCTACATCTCCAAGTGGTTTGTTTTTTGCAAGATCAACAAGAATTGGAGCAGCAACAAAAATGGAAGAGTATGTACCAGTCACAACACCAATTAACATTGCGAATGCAAATCCTCTTGTTACTTCTCCACCGAAAATAAACAAGATAAGTATTGTGAGGAATACGGTTAACGAAGTCATAATGGTACGACTAAGTGTATCGTTAATTGCACGATTAATAATATTTTCTTTAGATACACCTTTTAGGTTTCGGCTGTATTCACGAATTCTATCAAATACAATTACGGTATCGTTCATGGAAAAACCGATAACGGTAAGTACTGCTGCAATGAAATGTTGGTCTAATTCCAATGGGAATGGAACAATATCTTTCAAAAAAGAAAAGGCAGCTAAGGTTACTAATACATCATGTAACAATGCTACTATTGTTCCTAAAGAGTATCTCCAGTCGCGGAAACGAACAAAAATATAAATTGAAATAATTAAAATAGACCAAAAGGTTGCCCATTTAGCACCCGATTTTAAGTCATCAGAAATGGTTGGCAATACTTTCTTGGATCCTAATTTGTAATCGGATACGAATACTTCGTAGCTAATTGTTGGGAAATGATATTTCAATCCTTCATATAGTTTTCTTTGAACAGTTTCATCAACGCCTAAATTGGGATCATTAATTAAAAAAGAAGTAGTGATGTCTAATTGATTTTCAAGACCAATTGTTTTAATAATTGGGTTTTCGCCAAATGATTTTTCAAGATCTTTTCTCACTTGTTCAACATCCAAAGATTTTCCTTTTTCAAATTGAACAACATAGCTACGCCCACCTTTAAATTCCACACCTTCATGAAAACCATTGAAGATTGCCGCAACACCCAATAATAAAACAACAATTGAAATTCCGTAAGCATATTTCCGGTATTCGATGAATTTATAACTTGCGTGTTTGAAAATACTTTTACTAATTATAGTAAAATATTGAAGATGATGTTTTTTCCCGGTAAACCAATCAGAAACCCATCGGCTAACTAAAATACCGCAGAATAAGGATAATAAAATACCAATTATTTGCGTGGTAGCAAATCCTTTAACAGGGCCTAATCCAAAATAAAATAAAATAATTGCTGTAAGTAATGTAGTAACGTGTGCATCTAATACTGGTGGCAATGAGCGACGGTAACCGTCGTTGATTGCAAGTTGATAGCCTTTTCCTTTTGTAAGTTCTTCTTTAATACGTTCGTAAATAATTACGTTAGTGTCTACAGCCATCCCGATTGTTAATACCAAACCAGCAATACCTGGTGCAGTAAGCGTTGCACCAAGTCCAGCTAATACACCAACTGTAAAAAGTAAATTAAGAATAAGCGCAATATTTGCAACCCATCCACTCGTGTTGTAATAAACCAACATTAAAAGAAAAATGACAATAAATGAAATGCTAAAAGCTTTTAATCCTCCATCAATAGCTTCTGCTCCAAGAGTTGGACCAACTACTTCTTCATGAACAATTTTTGCTGGGGCAGGAAGTTTTCCTGCTTTCAAAATGTTGGCAAGATCTTGCGCTTCTTCAACTGTAAAATTTCCACGAATTTGTGATCTTCCTCCTTCAATTTTTTCATCGGCAACAGGTGCAGAATAAACAACATCATCCAATACGATTGCAATTGGGATACTTTTTTGAGCACTTTTTTCAGTAAGAATTGCCCAATCACTTCCACCTTTTGGGCTCATACTCATTTCTACAATCGGGTTGCCTGTTATTTGTTCGTAATCTTGGTTTGCAGAAGTAACTGCATCACCTTCCAATGGCGCTTTATCGGAACCGTAAGTTTTTATTGCATAAATAGGAACGAAATCATTTGCTTTTCCAGTTGTTGCATCTCGCTCCGGAATTCCGTAATAAAATCTTAAATCAGCAGGAAGTTTACCAATAATCCCATCTAAGTTTAGAAAACCTCTTAGCGTAGCTGTATCTTTTATGCGTACATAGCCAAGTGCTGCTGGGTAACTAACTTTTCCTGTTGTTGGATTTTGGTAAAGAGAAACAAATTGAAGATATTCTCCCAATGAACGCTTCTTTTTAGCAGTTGTATCTGAACTATTTTTACTGCCAGCAATAATATCGGAAAGTTTTCCTGACTTAGTTTTTGAAGTTGTATCTACAGGATTAATTTCAATGATACTGTCCGATTGAATGCTTGTGCCATTCATGATATCGTTAAATGCTTGATCAGCATTAACTAAAGACGCATCCAGTTCTGAAATATTGTAAACTTCCCAAAATTGTAAATTGGCTGAAGCTTGTAAATATTTTCTTACACGCTCTTCATCGTCAATACCTGGCAATTCAACTGTAATAATTCCTTTTCCTTCTTCTAAATTAATATTGGGTTGGGCTACACCAAACTGGTCAATACGGCTTCGTAAAACTCTAAAAGTTCTGTTAACCGCTTCACCAGCTTCTTTTCTAACAACTTCAAGAACTTTTGTATCGTTAGCACTTATCTCAATTTGATCTTGATTTGCCGCAGAAAATAAACCAGCCAATTTTTCTTCGCCAACTAATTTTTTATATTCTTCGTAAAACAATGTGATAAAATCAGCATCACTATTTGCTTTTTGTTTGTTTGCATTTTCTAAAGCAGTATTAAAACTTTCATCTCTGGAATTATTGCTCATGGAGCGAAGTAATCCTGTCAAATCAACTTCCATGGTAACGTTTACACCACCTTGCAAATCTAATCCAAGATTCAATTCTGACTCTTGTGCTTTGCGATAGCTGTGTCCAAACCAAGTTATTTTAGTGTCTTTGGTACTGTCGAGTAATTGTGTTACCCGATTTTTATAAATAACTTTTAAGTTTTCGGGATAGTCATTTGGATCAGTAATGTTTTTTGCATCGCCATAAGTGGCATTCATAAACTGTTGTGCTTGCGCTTCCATTTTACTTTCATGCCTGTTTACAAACCAAGTAAAAGAAAGTAGAAATACAGAATAAATAATTAGCAAAATCGTAAAGAAGCGAACCATTCCTTTCAGTTGCATACGAGTAGTTTTCTTTTGTTTCCGATTTTCTGTTTAATTTAAAAACAGACAGATTAGCGGAATTAATTTTTTTTTTAAAGAGGGCAAAGATAATGTTTTCAGGTAGAAAAATTTTACAATATTGAAGAGATAAACAACCAAGGTTTTGTAAACTTACTAGGACTAATTTATCCTAAAGGAGTCAATTCCCTTACTTTTGTAGGACAATTTTTTTTAAGATTCAATAGTAAAATATTTATGAAATTATCATCAAAATTGTTGAAGTTTAATGAGCCCGAAACCTTGAAAATGGCTAAATTGGGAAGGGAATTACGTGCTAAGGGGGTCGATGTTATTGATCTTAGTTTGGGAGAACCTGATTTTGAAACTCCTCTTCATATTAAAGATGCGTTAAAAAAAGCTGTGGATGATAATTGGAGCCATTATTCTCCTGTAGCAGGTTATCCAGATTTGCGGGAGGCTGTTTGTGTAAAATTAAAAAGAGACAACCAACTTGAATATGTTCCTGAAAATATTGTAGTTTCTACAGGTGCCAAACAAAGTTTGGCTAATGCAATTTTAGCAATTGTAGATGATGGCGATGAAGTAATAATACCAGCACCTTTTTGGGTTTCGTATTCTGAGTTGGTAAAAATTGCAGGAGGAATTCCTGTTATTGTAAAAACGAGCTCTGAAAATAAATACAAGATAACACCACAGCAATTAGAGGCGACAATCACAAACAAATCAAAACTTTTTTTGTTTTCATCACCCTGCAATCCTAGTGGTAGTATTTATTCCAAAGAAGAACTTGCCGAATTGGTAAAAATATTTGAAAAGTACAATGACCTATTCATTATTTCGGATGAGATTTATGAGTATATCAATTTTATTGGAAAACACGAAAGCATTGCACAATTCAGTTCCATAAAAGAAAGAGTTGTAATAATAAATGGATTGAGTAAAGGTTTTGCAATGACGGGCTATCGACTCGGTTATCTTGCTGCAACAGTTGAAATAGCAAGGGCTTGCGAAAAATGGCAAGGACAATTTACAAGTGGCACCAATGCAGTTACGCAAAAAGCTGCAGTAGAAGCATTGCTTGGAAATTTAGAGCAATCAATATTTATGAAAAATGAATTTGCAACTCGACGCAAAAGAATATTGGAATTAATTAACGAAATTCCGAATTTTTCTTGTGTAGAACCGGATGGTGCATTTTATATTTTCCCAGTTGTAAAATCTTATTTTGGTAAAACCGATGGCGAATCAATTATAAATAATGCGGATGATTTATGCATTTATCTTTTACACAAAGCACATGTTTCAACCGTTACGGGTAGGGCTTTTGGCGAGCCGGATTGTATTCGCATTTCATTTGCCAATAGCATGGAAAAAATTGAAACTGCAATGAACAGGATTAAAAACAGTTTAGCAAAACTTCACTAAAACGATTACTTAGTTTTTATTTAGAGAAATAAAATGTTGATGGAGTTTTAATACTTGTGGAATCAATAATTCTTTTTCATCGTTTGTAATTACAAAATGGCAACGACTTATTTTTGTTTCTTCATCTAATTGATTTTTCATTCTTTTTTCAACAGCATCTTTGCTTACTCCGTCGCGTTCAATTACTCTTTTTATTCTAAGCTCAGTTGGCGAAGAAACTCCAATTACAAAATCAAGTTGCTTATCTGCACCAGCTTCGAAAAGCATTGCAGCTTCTTTAATAACATAAGGTGCTGTTTGATTTTTCATCCATTCAGCTGCTGCATTAATTGATGCAGGATGAATTATTGCATTTAATTTTTCAAGTTTTTCTTTGTCGTTGAAAACAATATTTGCAAGTATAGTTCTATTCAGTTCGCTTCCGATATAAATTTCAGCACCAAAAATTTCAATTAGTTTTTGTTTCAATTCAGCGTTCACGTTCATTAATTGCTTCGCTTCTTTGTCTGCGTAGTAAACGGGGATATTGAGTGTTTCAAAAATTTTTGCAACGGTGCTTTTTCCGCTTCCCATTCCGCCTGTAAGTCCAATTTTTAGCATTCGCAAAATAATTATTGGTTCTAAATTCCAACTAAAATTTCAAATCACAAATAAAAAAATCTCAAGCCGTTTTTAAAAGCTTAAGATTTTTTAAAATGGAAAAATTTTGTGAGTTATTTTTTATCCGTTGACTTGTTCAGTGCAACTGTCCAATCCATACTAATTGCATTTTTTTCAATTTTAATGTAACTGCCAGGACTAACTTCAAGATTCAACGTTCCATCTTCATTTACTTTATTGATGGTTCCATGAATTCCTGCAATGGTTACAATTTTTTCACCTTTTTGAAGATCGTCAATAAACTTTTTTTGACTCTTAGCTTTTTTAGCTTGCGGACGAATAAAGAACAACCAAAAAGTAAGGATAATTGCTCCCATGAAAATGATTGACGTCATATTTCCAAAAGGACCTGCAGCTTGGGCTTGTAAAAAATAAATATTCATATTGTTTGTTTAAAAATTTAATTTTCTTTTTTTAAAACTTCCACATTAAAAACTAACACACGTCGTGCTGGAATTGTGTTTGCATCTACATAAACTTCTTTTGAATTGAGACTACCGCCTCTATTTGCACTATTGAATTTTGCTTTAATAACACCTTCTTTTCCTGGTGCAATTGGTTCTTTTGGCGTTTCCGGAATTGTGCATCCACATTGTGCAGATACATTGGAAACGATTAGTGGATTTTTCCCAATGTTTTTAAACCGAAAAGCAACTTCCAATTCCTGCCCTTCAATTATTTTTCCCATTTCTTGAATGGTATCATCCAACCATTGAACGTTTGTATAATTAATTGTGTCTTTTGCAAGTTCATTTACAGAGGAAGTTGTTTCATTGTTATTGTTTTTGCAAGCAATAACTGCAACAATAATTAAAAACGAGTGTAAAAATTTCATCATAAAAATAGGAGGTGCAAATGTATTAAAAATGGTTGGATGTTATTTTTTCTTGTATTCTAATTTTTGTATTTTACCAGAGAGTAATAATTCTTTATGAATTGAATCAAGTATCCCATTTACGAAATGACCGCTTTGTGGTGTGCTGTAATCTTTTGCCAAATCAATATATTCATTAATAGTAACTTTTGGTGGGATAGTTTCAAAATAAAGAAATTCTGAAAGTCCCATTTTCATTAAAATCATATCAATGATTGCAATTCGTTCAGAATCCCAATTTTTTAGTTTTGGAACAATAGTTGATTCCAAAAATGCAGATTTTTCAATTACTGATTTTAGTAAGTTTTTTGCAAACGTAATGTTATCCTCGCTCAACAAATTGTTTAAATCATACTTTGAATTTTTTTGTATAAAATTCAGCAACAATAAAATTACAGTTTCACCATCATCATTCCAATTGCTAAAATTTTCTTCGATATGTGAAACGAAAATTTCATTTGCAAGTAATAGTTTGTCTAAAACGAATTCAGTAATGTTTTTTTCTTCTTTTAGCTCTCTGTTTTCTTTATTGCAGTAAATTTTATATTCGTTGGTTTCAGTTAACGTTAAATAAATTTTTCTTATTAAATCTTTATTTAAAAATCGTTCGGGTTTAATTTGTTCAAAAGCTGTCCGCAACGATTCATCTTCAAGCATTCGCCAAATAATTGTGTTGCCCGTAATTTTTGTATTTACATTTAAATCCTCGTAAGTAGGCAAATGTTTTAAAGAACGCTGATGAGAATCAGTTTCGGCATAGCGACAAACTTCTATTAAAAAATAATTGAGATAAACAAGCAGGTTGCGTGTTAGATCGAAATGGTTTTGTAAAATTCTTTGTGCATCTTTTTGGTTCAAATCAGTGTCACGCGAGGAAAGCGTATAAATCGTTTGCATCACTTTCACTCTTATATTTCTTCTGCTAATCATATTGTAAGAACTATTGGGCGGCGAAGATAGGGGATTAAATTTTTTAGATTTTGTTTTTCTAAACCGATGCCAAATTTATTCTTACTATAAAATTGACACATCGTCCGAAACGAATATGCGGAGTTCATTGTTTGGCAGAAAGAGGACTTAAACCTGAAATAATTTCAGTACGAATAGCAGTGGCATAAAATTTTCTATACCTTTACCAACCCAAAAATCAAGGTTAAATTTTAATAAAACAAAAAATCAATTCAATTATGGCCAAGAAGTTAAATGTTACCCCACTTCACGATAGGGTAATTGTAAAACCCGCACCTGCTGAAGAAAAAACTGCTGGAGGAATTATTATTCCGGATACAGCAAAAGAAAAACCACAACGCGGAACGGTAGTTGCAGCAGGACCCGGTAAAAAAGACGAACCAGTAACTGTAAAAGCCGGCAATACAGTTTTGTATGGTAAATATGCTGGAACTGAAATTCAAATTGACGGAGAAGAATTACTTATTATGCGTGAAAGTGATATTTTGGCAATCGTATAATAAGCAAATTTCAACTTTCAAATTTTGTAAAAAAATTCAATTAAATAATTAAATCAAAATAAAGATCATGGCAAAGCAAATAATTTTCGATATTGATGCAAGAACAAAAATGAAGCGTGGCGTAGATGTTTTAGCCAATGCTGTAAAAATAACATTAGGTCCAAAAGGGCGTAATGTTGTTATTGAGAAAAAATTTGGAGCACCAACAGTTACGAAAGATGGTGTTACAGTAGCAAAAGAAGTAGAACTAGAAGATACAATTGAAAACATCGGAGCACAAATGGTAAAAGAAGTAGCTTCCAAAACAGCTGATATTGCTGGTGATGGAACTACAACTGCAACCGTATTGGCTCAATCAATCATTGCAGAAGGAGTGAAGATGGTTACTTCGGGAAGTAATCCGATGGATTTAAAACGTGGAATTGAAAAAGCAACTGCAAAAGTTGTTGCGCATTTAGGATCGCAATCTCAAACAGTAGGTTCTGACAATAGTAAAATTCAACAAGTAGCTTCCATTTCTGCAAATAATGATTCAGAAATTGGAAAGCTTATTGCAGAAGCAATGAAAAAAGTTGGAAAAGAAGGTGTCATCACAGTTGAAGAAGCAAAAGGAACAGATACAACTGTTGATGTTGTAGAAGGAATGCAATTCGATCGTGGATATATTTCTCCCTACTTTGTTACCAACAGCGAAAAGATGGAAGCTGAATTACAAAATCCTTATATTTTGATTTACGATAAGAAGATCAGCAATATGAAGGACATTCTTTCTATTCTGGAGAAAGTTGCACAAGGTGGCCGCCCATTGTTGATTATTGCAGAAGATTTGGAAGGTGAAGCATTAGCAACATTAGTTGTAAATAAATTGCGCGGTACTTTGAAAGTTGCTGCTGTAAAAGCTCCTGGCTTTGGAGATCGTAGAAAAGAAATGTTGCAAGATCTTGCGGTACTTACAAAAGGAATTGTTGTTAGCGAAGAGCAAGGATTTAAATTGGAGAATGCAGATTTGACTTATTTAGGTTCTGCAACTTCTGTTACAATCGATAAAGACAACACAACTATTGTTGGTGGAAAAGGTAAAAAAGAAGACATTACTGCTCGTGTAAATCAGATAAAAGCACAAATAGAAACTACAACTTCTGATTACGATAGAGAAAAATTGCAAGAGCGTTTAGCTAAATTAAGCGGTGGCGTTGCAGTAATTAAAGTTGGTGCGGCTACTGAAACTGAAATGAAAGATCGTAAGTTACGCTTAGAAGATGCTATCAACGCAACTAAGGCGGCTGTAGAAGAAGGTATCGTTCCGGGTGGTGGTACAACCTTAGCACACTTAGCTCCTGAATTGGAAGCATGGGCAACTGCTAACCTTTCTGCTGAACAGTTAACTGGTGCTTTAATCGTAGCT
>SXGT01906435.1_pt1 | contig 184760 bp, 140 predicted proteins | sample 3176221 | NCBI WGS metagenome assembly SXGT01 (sample SAMN11356862, study PRJNA531348) | freshwater metagenome | isolation source: freshwater sample F1-120 | place: China: Fuxian Lake, Yuxi | collected 2017-12-25 | reverse complement strand
CGATATCACAATTTTAAAGATTTTATTTCATTTCCGAATGTAGGTCATCCCGATTTGAGTTATAAAAAAATAAAACCTCTAAAGCATCCCGACTTTAAAGATCAGACTTCATTAATTAAAGTTATTAAGAAGAAAGACGTTTTGCTTACTTATCCATATCAGTCGTTTGATCACATCATCGACTTTTTAAGAGAGGCGTCTATCGACCCGAAAGTGCAAAGCATTAAAATTACTTTGTATCGTGTTGCAAAAAATTCAAGTATTGTGCAAGCATTAATAAATGCACTAAAAAATGGGAAAACAGTTACAGCAGTAATTGAGTTGCAGGCACGGTTTGATGAAGAAGCAAATATTTATTGGTCGGATAAACTTAAAGAAGAAGGCGCAAATGTAATTTATGGTGTGCCTGGATTGAAGATACATTCAAAAATGTTTTTAATCACCAGAAAAGAATCCGGAACAATAAATCAGTATGCACATATCGGAACAGGAAACTTTAATGGTGATACGGCACGAGTTTATACCGACCATACACTGCTTACATCTGATAGTCAAATAACAGAAGAGGTTGAAAGGGTTTTTAATTTTTATTCGGATAATTATAAAGGTGGGAGCTACAAACATTTGTTAGTTTCTCCTTTTTATATGCGGAAACGATTGTATCAACTTATCAACAAAGAAATTCAACATGCACGTGCAAACAAGCCCGCATCTATTTTTTTGAAACTGAATAATTTAGTTGATCCACAAATGATTTATAAATTGTATGAGGCAAGTTCGGAAGGAGTGGAAATAAAATTAATTGTTCGGGGAATCTGCTCTCTGGTAGCAGGAATAAAGGGCTTAAGCGAAAATATAGAAGCAATAAGTATTGTGGATAAATATTTAGAACATAGCAGAGTGTTCATATTTCATAACAAAGGACATGAGAAATACTTTATATCTTCGGCAGATTGGATGACAAGAAATTTAGATCATCGCTCTGAAGTTGCCGTTCCCATTTATGATTCTGCTATTCAAAAACAGTTAAAAAATATTATGGATACGCTTTGGGCAGACAATACAAAAGCGCGAATGTTGGGAAGCACACAAAATAATGAGTATCGGAAAACGGATGAAAAAGTAAAAGTGCGTGCACAGGAAAAAATGGTTCAAGTATTAAAATCTAGAATAAAATAATTTGAAATTCGCAGCCATCGACATAGGTTCAAATGCCGTTCGTTTATTGTTTTGTAATGTTTATGAAGACAAAGGCAAGACGTATTACAAAAAAGCGGAATTAATTCGTGTGCCAATTCGCTTGGGAGAAGACTCGTTTCTCAACAAAAAAATTTCAACAAAAAAAGCAGACAAACTAGTTACTGCAATGAAAGCATTTAAATATTTGATTGATGTTTATGATGCGGTTGATTATCGTGCTTGCGCAACGGCTGCTATGCGCGATGCAGAAAACGGCTATGATGTTGTTACCCGTGTAAGAAAAGAAGCTGGAATAAAAATTGAAATTATAGATGGGAAAACAGAAGCTGATATTATTTTTTCAAATCACATTGAAGAACATTTAGACAAGGCAAATAATTATTTGTATGTTGATATTGGTGGAGGCAGTACAGAAATTACTTTGTTTTCAAAAAATAAAGTTGTCGTTTCTCAATCATTCAATATTGGAACAATCCGAATGTTGCACGAACAAATTGACAAAGAATATTGGGGTTATTTTAAAAATTGGGTAAAAGAGCAAACGGATGGATATAAGCCGCTTATTGCTATTGGCTCGGGTGGAAACATTAACAAGCTTTTTAAAATGATTGGTAGAAAACCAAACAAAACTATTTCGACTTTAAAGATTAAAAACCTATATGAAGTATTAGAATCTTATACATATGAAGAACGGATGCAAGTATTTGGTTTGAATCCCGATCGTGCCGATGTGATTATTCCTGCTTCAAAAATTTTACTTAGTGTTCTCAAAAAAGCGGAAATAGAAAAAGTGCTTGTTCCTCAAATTGGACTTTCTGATGGAATAGTACATTTATTGTACGAAAAGTATTTGGAAAAAAAGGCGGAGAAAGTCTAATTAGCTTTTATCGAATACTTTTATTTTTGACCCTTTTGCAAGCAAAACATTGTGTGGCTTTTCCGAATCTAAAAAAGCCCATTTTTTTCCGTAAATTTTTTCAAAACAAATTGTTGATTCAATATTTTTAACCGGATATATTTCCCAGATGGGATGCTCCACTTTGTATTCTATGGTGTTTTCGCTTTTGTCTTTCCCAAATCCTATTTCGTGTTCTTTAAAAAAGTGTTCTATGCTATCCTTTCCGGGAGTATACAGTTTATTTTCACCTGTTACCGAAATGTTAAACCACTTATCGTTTATACAAAACGAATGTTTCACACTTAATCCGTTTTCTGCTTCTTGAATGCTGTAATTCATCTTAATTGCGGAATATGGTTCGTTATAAATTTTATTTGCAATGAGTGCAACAAAATATTTCGGCACATATTCTTTGATAAAAACAACCCCTCGTTTTCCATTTTTGTTCACATAAAAACGCAAGTTGATTTCCGGAAATTTTCTGTGAAATGGAATTCGGAATCCTTTTACTTTTACATCGTTGAATTCGAAAGCAACAAAACTCACAAATGCTTTTCCATCAATAATATCCAGACTCAACCCTTTTGGAAGATGAGGCAACAAAACTTTGGGGTCAACCGCATAAGTAATGTTGATAAGGTAATTCCATTCAGCTGTTAAAAAAACACTCATTCTTGTAAATATTTTTTCCACTCCTCCGATTCAGCAACTCTTTTTATTATTTGATTTCTTTCCTGCAAAAAACGTCTCATATAATTTGTAAGAACTAAAAAATTAAATAGTCTCCCGTAAATTCCAAAAGGTGATTCGAAAACAAAAATATCTTTCATTATAGTTTTCCCGTTTTCATCTTCAAAAAGATGCTGATGCTGAATCTTTTTAAACGCCCCATCCAACATCCTATCTTCAAACATAAAAGGAGAATTCATTTCTGAAATTTCGGAAGAAAGTGTTTGAGTAATCCAAAAATGTTTTGCTTTCCAAGTAACTGTTTCGCCTTTATTAATCAACCCGGATCTCACTCCAGCAATTACTTCCTCTTTTGTTTTTGATGACGTATGCAAATGCAAATCAATGCTTCTTGCTAAATCGAAACAGCGTTTAATGGGAGCTTTTATAATTGTTGTCAATATTATTTCAGGCATCACACAAACTTATTAATGTTTGTTCAACTGTTGGAAATTTAAAAACAAATCCTTCTTTTAATAATTTTGTTGGAACAACTCTTCTGCTTTTTAAAATAAGTTCGGTTTCGGTTTTAATAAAAAACGCTCCTATCTCTAACATCCATTTCATTGCAGGCAACCCAATATTAACATTTAATTGTTTTCGCATTAACGCCATAAACTCTTTGTTTGGAATGGGCCCTGGTGCAGCAAAATTATAAGCCCCTGTTGCTTGCTCGTTTTGAATTAAAAATTCCATTGCATTTAAAAAATCTTCTTCGTGTATCCAGCTGATAAATTGTTTTCCGTTTCCCATTTTTCCACCCAAGCCGGCTTTTACTAATTTAGTCATAACTGGCAATACACCACCACCTTTTCCCATAACCATAGAAATACGCATAATAATTTTTCTGGTTTTTGGATTGTTGATTTCATTAAATGCTTTTTCCCATACTTTACAAACTCCTACCGAAAATCCCTCTCCAATTTCTCCGGTGAATTCGTCCATCGGCTTATCTTCTGCATGACGATAGATTGTTGCGGAGGCGGAATTCAACCAAACTTTAGGTGGATTGTTTGTTTTATTAATCGCTTCCCCTAAAATTTTTGTTGCATCTACTCTAGAAGAAATAATTTCTGCTTTGTTTTTTTCATTGTATCTGCAATCTACACTTTTTCCTGTGAGATTAATCAATACATCTGCGCCTTCCAATTCTTTTGTCCATTCACCAAATGTTTTCCCATCCCAATGAATGTAGTTTGTATTTCCAATTTTTCGATTTCCCCCTCTTGTGAACACAATAATTTGAGCTCCTTGTTTGCTGAATCTATCGATGATTGCTTGACCGAGAAATCCTGTTCCTCCAGCCAAAATGAGTTTGTTTATTTGCATTTTTATACTCCTTTAATCGCTAAATCTTTTGGTGGAATATAAGTTGTTTGTGTTCTTGGTTTTGAACCGCTTCTTAAAATTAGCAAAAGAAACAAGTTAATGAACAACATCATTCCTAAAATTAAAATAAAAGAACCCAACTTATAGCTTAAAACTTCTATCATGCTTTGTGTGTTGTTAATTTGTTCTTGAACATTTTGTCCGGTTACCTGATCGTATTTCCAACCTGGTACAATTTCCAATTTAATAATTGCAAATCCTAAGCTGATTAAATAAAATCCAACTTGTAAAAGTTTGTTTACTGAAACGGCCAGCTCATTTTGTCCGTGAAAAATATCCACTAAAAAAACTTTTCCGTTATTGTGAAGGGTGCGAGCCACCCAAATGGTCAGCGCAACTGCTATTGGCAGATAGATGCTGTAAGCGAGTACAATGTAGTCCATGATTTCTAGTTTTTATTGGTTAGTATTATTTAATTTTTTTCTTTTTCCTATTGCTACTAATGATATGATGTTTATAAAATGCATTATTCCAAGCGTTAAAACAATTGCTCCAACCTTTAGGCTTAACACATTTAATAATTGTATTGGCGATTCTACTCTTTCCCAAATTTTTAATGCTATTATAGTATAGCCAATGTTGGTGAGATAATAACCTGCTAATAAAAACTTGTTTACTGCGTCTGCCACAGTTTCATTTCCGGAAAAGGTATTGATTAAAAATGGGCGGCCACCTTTGTATAAAACCATTCCAACATATAAAACCACAAAAAGCAGAATCAAAAAATAAAACAGGTATGTGAGAACATTGTAATTCATTTTTTCAGAACTTTCAATAATTATTGAAATATATATGCAAATTTTTTTATCAGACTATTTCATTAATTTCATAAAAGAGCCAACCAACCAGTTTTCATCTGCTTTAATCATTGTTTCCAGGGTTCTGTCGGCTTTCTTTGTAAAGCGTTCAATGTCTTCAATGGCGTCTACAAATGCTTTAATGTTTTTGTCGCGTTTATCTCCATCCACTTTCTTCACCTCATCCAATACTTTAAAAATTGGTTCTAATTCACGTTTTCTACGTTCTTTGGCAATTTGTTTGAATACTTTCCAAATATCTTTTTCTGCAGTAAAAAATTCTTTGCGTTCACCTGATCGTGTTTCTTTGAAAACCAAACCCCAATCAATTAATGTTCTTACATTCATATTGGTATTGCCTCTGGAAATTGTAAGTTCTTCCATAATATCTTCTGCACTTAATGCATCGGGAGAAACTAATAACAAAGCGTGCACCTGAGCCATGGTGCGGTTAATTCCCCAACTGGTTCCTAATGTTCCCCAGGCGTTGATGAATTTTTCTTTGCTTTCTATAAGTTTCATATTATTAATTTACGATACAAATATACAACCATTTTCTAACTTTCAAAACTTTCTGAAACTTTATTTTGTATTTTTAATAAAAAACCCCGGTTTCTCGACTTCCTGCCTACCGGTAGGCAGGCGCTCGAAATGACAACCGGGGTTTATTTTGTATTTTGCTGGGGGCTATCTGCTTCTCAAAAGCTGTAAATAGCCTTTTGCATCGTATTTTTTGTCGTTGATGGATTCTGCAGTTACAATATAGAAGTATGTTCCATCATTTGAATCGCCTCCATCCCAGCTCTTGGTAATATCATCTGATTCAAACACTTTTGTCCCCCAACGATTATAAATTGTGATAGAGAATGTTTTTATTCCGTTTGATGATATCATGAAAAAATCATTCTTCCCATCGCCATTAGGAGTAAACACGTTTGGAATATCTAAATCACAATCTAATAATACGTCTACAACAACTGTATCTACAGTCATGTATCCACAAGCATCCATTACAGTAACCTGATAAATATTTGTGGATGGCATAGTAGGCATCACCTGAGCTGTTGAAGAATTTGCATTTTGAATACTGTCAGCGGCATATCCTGAAACAAATGTCCAAGTATAAGTGTTTCCGCCAAAGCCGCCACTGCTACTAGAATTAAGAGCATACGGAGAGCCAACACAAACTTCCTGATTAGCTCCTGCAGTAACATTGAGCGGTGAAACCACCGGAACAAAAACTGTTACACTATCAACACCTGCACCTGTTGCACATTGACTGGTTCCTGAAACAGTGTAGGTTGTTGTAACAGAAGGACTAGCAACTGGATTTGCAATTAAAGGATTGGAAAGTGTTCCGCCTGGTGTCCAAACAAATTGTGTTGCGCCAGTTGCATTTAAGTTAGTTGGTGTTCCCGGACAAATTGTATCATTAGCTCCTGCATCAACAGAAAGAGACGTTACGTTTGCTAAAACATCCACAAAGGCTGTATCCAAACATCCGCTTGTCGTATCTGTAACAATTACATAATATGTTGTTGTCCCATTTGGTGGCGTTGCTCCCGTTGTTTGAGTAGTAGGATTAAATACGGTTGGAGCCCAAGAATAGCTATATACACTAGAATCGGGTGCAGCTCCGCAATATTGAAAACGAATGTTAGGACGATTGCTTATCGCTGTCGCAAAACCTAAATCCGGACACATTGGAGATGAGTCACTAAAATTATACAAACATGAAACAAATGGTGTAACAGTATATGGTGATGTACAACTTTGAATATAATTTGGATATGGCGGGCCTTCGTTAAAACAAATTTCAACAATTAAGTTAGAAATTCCATCCCACTCATAAGCAACATCAAATGGGTGTGCGTTCCAGCCAACTACAACGTTGTAATTTTTTGGAGTATACACATTTGACAATCCAGTTACCCATGTAGTAAGTGCACTTAAACTTGTACAACCCATGTTGATTGTATATTGATGATATAAAGAAATACCGTTTATCGCTAAAACATTAAATTCTATCTGATCTATTTTCCCTCCTGTTATTCCAACTGCATTCAATTCAGTTGCTCTGAATAACATTTGATGTTTCCCGGATGTATACCAATTCGCATAAGGTGCTGGCCAGGTTGTTGGAGTATTTGTTGTTACACCTGTTCCAACTTGTGCAACTAAAGACGCTGCACATCCAACAGGATTTGTTCCACAAACAGATGGAACACTCGCTCCGAAAGTAACACCAAGGTTAACCGTGTCGCCAACACAAATAACAGAATCGGAAACATAAGAAACCGGATTTGGCGGATAACTCGCGTTAATTACGATTGTTGCAGTATCTACTTTTACACACCCAAGCGGACTGGTAATCTGGACATAGTAAGTATATGTTCCAGGGCTGGTAATTGTAGCGGTTGGATTTGAAATAGTTGGGTCATCCAAATATGTTGATGGTGACCAAGAATAAATATATGTTCCGCTTGGTGATGATGTTGCATTAAACTGTATTGGTTGCAACAAACAAGAAGCAGTTGCGCTTTGTGCTGTTGTTAAAGTAAAATCGGCTACAACAGTAATGGTAACTGTATCTCTGTTTACACAAGTTCCACTTAAATCACTTACCACTTCATATACTGTTGTTACAGATGGAGAAGCTATTGGATTATCGCAAGGATTGCAAGAAAAGTTTGTTCCAACAACCATTGGGTCACCGCTCAACACGCTCCAATTAAATACACTTCCACCAGTTCCGTTTAGTGTTGCTGTTTGAGTGCCACAAATAATTTGATCCCCGCCTCCCAATGTTCTGGGGTTTACGTTCACATCGTAAACAAAAGTTTGTTGTCCCATAACCGGGCAAGCACCATCGTTTACAGTAACACTAAAGTTTGTATTTGTTCCTGCACTTCCGCCTGGAGCTGTCCAGCTGATAGTAACAGTTAGAGGATTTGTTCCGGTAAAAGTAATTGTTGCTCCGGGCAATACTGTTAAAATATTTGAAACAATCGACAATGAATCTCCAGCATCCGAATCGGTATATACAGCATTAAAAGTAAAGGTTGCTCCTTCACACATTTCTAATTCATACGGTCCGGCAAGAACTGCTGTTCCTGTTAAACCTGTTATTGATCCCGCTGTTGGAGCTGGATCTGGAACTTGGTTGGCACATGTCTGTACAATAAATTGAATATCTCGCATAACTGTTCCAATAAGATTTCCTGCAGCGTCATACTCTTGTACCAATACAACAACCACAAAATTTCCGAGTGTCATTGGTGTAAATGTCAGCAGTCCCGTTGCCGGATCTATTGTTATTCCTGGAATTGGAGCTGATGCAGAATATCCTGGTGAGTATGCTAACATTGTAGCACCGGCTCCCATTGCATTGATTAGCGAATAATATAATGAGTCTCCGTCAGCTTCAATAACACCATAATTATAATTTACTAATTGTCCTTGACACACATAAGGAATTGGCTGAGATGTAAAATAAGGAGAGTTATTACAAGAATCAGTAACACTATTTAATGTTGCTTCAATATAAGATGACTGGCTTGCGGGTGTAACAAGATTGATGATTGCACCATTTCTGCAACACACATTCCAGCTCATATTCCAGGTATCACATGGGGGCGCAAGAGTAACAATTCCCGTATAATTAAACACCCACATCCCTGGCAATGTTCCGCCACTACATGTACTGTTTCCAATTTGTGCCGGACATAATTGAGAAATTTCTGTTCCTCCGGGATTTGTACAGTTTACTGTTGCCGTTACGCTTCCACCGCATGTACTTGTACAAGTTATTGTTTGCGCAACTCCTGGATCGAAACCAAGACAATCAACAAACAAGTTTAAGTTTAGTTGGTATTGATTTCCGCCCAAACAGGTATAGCTTAAATCTCCTCCGGCAATATGCGATGCTTTTGAAGAATTAATAAACAATAAACAGAATGAGAAAATAATTAGTAGTGTAATTTTTTTCATTGTAGGGATGAGTTTGAAATGTTTAGCAAAAATACAAAAAACAAAAACGGTATCAAAACCAGTATTTGGCTGAGATACCTTTTTGTTTTAATTCCTATTGGAGTAGCAACAGGTTTCAAAATATTTTAAAAAATTGGAGACACCGGCAACAAAAATCGTGTATGTAGTGGTGGTAGAGCTAAAAACAGGATTAATATTTTTGAATTTGTTTTGTTTGACGTTGGACCAAACAAAATTAAATTCTTCCCGATGCCCCAATTTTTATTATCTTTTTAAAGCAATTTTTCCTTTTTTCTCATATGTTTTCCCATCCTTACCAACTGCAGATACTAAATAATAATACGTTCCTTCTTTTGCGTCTTTCCCTTTTGGTGTTCTGCCATCCCACTTTCCATCTGTTCCAGAATAATCGTAAACAACATTTGCGTCTTTATCTACAATTGTAATATTATAGCTAGCAACATTCACGCGGGCAAATACAAATAAATCATTTTGTCCGTCACCGTTAGGTGTAAATTCTGATGGAGTTGAAATTGATGAATTTGCTAATGCTTCTACCTTAATACTATCTACTGCTGTTTTTCCGTCAGCACTGGTTGAAGTAAGCGTAATTGTATAAATACCCGGCTCATCAAAATATTTCACTGGCTCTGCACCTGTCATTGGTTTGCTTCCATCATTAAATGTCCACTTATTTATTTTTCCGCTTCCTAAATTTGAAAGGCTTATAATTAAAGGAACCGTTCCGCCAACACAGCTTGAAGAAATAGATGCAATACGATTATCAGAAATTAAAGCTTCAATTGCTTTTTTATCTTTCTTAACTGTTATGGCTCCATTTATGTTTTTAGGTTCAACTTCTTTCTTTTCTAAAGCCGGAGTTTCTTTCTTTTCTATTTTTTCCGGAGCTAAAAATGTTTTTATTTCATCAACACTAGGTTTCACTACTTCTGTAACAACTTTAGGCTGAGTTTCTTTTTTCGGTTCTGTTGTTTTTGTTTCTGTTTTTGTTCCATTCATCACAAATACTGTAGCAATAACTGCTGCTGCAGACGACACAATAGAAATAACCGCACTAGAACCTAGTTTGTTAAGCAACATTTTGCCCAACAAGCCTAAGCCAACCCCTTTCATTGCTGTCTGAACATTCTTCCAAACACTTGGATTAACGTCAGCCTCAAAGTTTTCAAAGGAGTCCTTAAATAAATCTTCTAAATTATCTTTCTTCATTTTGTTTATTCTCTTTCTATTGGTATAATCTTTTGTAAGTGTGCTTTTGCTCTTGAATATTGAGATTTTGAAGTGCCTTCCGAAATGTTTAGCATTTCTCCTATCTCTTTGTGTGAATAGCCCTCAATAGCATAAAGGTTAAAAACTGTTTTAAATCCAACAGGTAGTGATTGTATGATCTTTAAAAGATCCTTGGTCGCAAAACTGTCGTTTGTATGTATATTGGATGGAAGCATAAACTCTACACTATCCAACTCAATGTTTTGTTTTAATTTTTTGTTTTTTCTGATATTGGTTAGCGCTGTGTTTACCATTATCTTTCTTACCCAGCCTTCTAAAGAACCTGTCCCTTTAAAGGACTCTATATTTTCAAATACACTTATAAATCCATTTTGTACTACATCTTCCGCTTCTTCCGTACTGTCGCAATACCTTAGGCATACACCCATCATCTTGCGAGAGAATTTTTCGTACAAGTTCTTTTGAGCAATTGCATTCTTATCGATGCACCCTTTTACTATTTGCTCATCAGTCATAATCGATTTCTGTTGTATAGATGCAAAGTTGCATTATTTGGTTGCATGGATAAAGTTTTTTTTAGTTTTTATCAACAAATCTTTATTTATCCATAAATCAATAGCACTTTTGGGGTATGGCAAAGAAATTTCAAAGCAAAACGCAGGGAAAGAAAAAGAGCTTTTTTTTCGAAGAAATACTAAAAGTATTGTCTGCCAACCGAAATAAAGCGCTCAATTACAAGCAGATAGCTGCGGAATTAAAAATCACCGATTTTGGCCAAAGGCAATTAATCAATGTTATTTTAGAGGAATTGAAGAACAATGGCTCCGTTATAGAGCCCGAACGTGGCAAATTTAAAATCAAGCGTTCTGAAATATATATTACAGGAAAAGTGGACATGACATCCACAGGAAGCGCCTATATTATATCTGAAGACACTGAAAAAGATGTGATTGTTGCTCCTAAAAAGACGCTCAATGCCATGCACGGGGATCTTGTTAAAGTACGCGTATTTCCGCAGGGAAGAGGAAAACAAGAAGGTGAAATTGTAGAGGTGATCGAGCGCAACAAGACAGAATTTGTAGGAACAATACAGGTTTCTCCCAAATTTGCCTTTTTGGTTCCAAGCAATATTAAAGTACACGTAGATATTTATATCCCAATTGAAAAGCTAAACGGTGCAAAAGATGGACAAAAAGCAATTGCCAGAATTGTAGAATGGCCTAAAAATGGAGTAAATCCAATAGGTGAAATAAAAACAGTGTTGGGAGATGTTGGTGAAAACAACACCGAAATGCACGCAATTTTAGCGGAATACGGACTCCCAAATGAGTTTCCGAAAGATGTTGAGCGCGCTGCTGACCTCATTCCTATTAAAATTACAGCTGAAGAAATTTCTAAAAGACGGGATTTTAGAAAAACAACCACGTTTACTATCGATCCTGTTGATGCAAAAGATTTTGATGATGCGCTTTCCATTCAAAAATTAAAAAACGGAAACTGGGAAATTGGCGTCCACATTGCTGATGTGAGTCATTACGTAAAACCTGATTCGATGATTGACAAAGAAGCAATTTCGCGCGCTACTTCTGTTTACCTTGTGGATAGGGTCGTTCCGATGCTTCCGGAAGTTTTATCAAACAACGTTTGTTCTCTTCGTCCGAATGAAGAAAAACTGTGTTTCTCCTCTGTGTTTGAAATGGCGGACGATGCAGAGGTGGTGGCAGAATGGTTTGGAAGAACAATTATTAATTCCGACAGACGCTTTACTTATGAAGAAGCTCAAGAAGTAATTGAAACAGAAGAAGGAGATTTTAAAGAAGAGATTTTAACGTTAGATAGATTAGCCAAAATATTGCGTACGAATCGTTTTAAAAAAGGGAGCATTGCTTTTGAAAAAATGGAAGTGAAATTTCATTTGGATGAATCAGGAAATCCAACGGGCGTATTTTTTAAGACAGCGAAAGATTCCAATCAATTGATTGAAGATTTTATGCTTTTGGCGAACAGAAAAGTGGCGGAGTTTGTTGGGAAGAAAAAGCAAGACACAAGATACAAGACACAAGACCAAAAGGGAAATAGCAAAGAAAGTCAAAGACCGTTTGTATACCGTATTCACGACAAACCAAATCCGGATAAGTTGCAAAACTTCTCAGAGTTTGTGGCGAAGTTTGGTTATAAATTAAATGTAAAAAACATCAACACTGTTGCCGATTCAATGAATAATTTATTGAAAGAAGTAAACGAGAAAAAAGAATCGGGGATGATTGAAATGCTTGCTATCCGTACGATGGCGAAGGCTGTTTACACAACAAAAAATATTGGTCACTACGGATTAGGATTTGATTACTACACACACTTTACTTCTCCTATCAGAAGATATCCGGATGTAATGGTGCATCGTTTGCTGCAACATTATTTAGACGGAGGAAAAAATCCCGACATCGATAAATTAGAAGAACAATGCAAGCACTCCTCCGATATGGAGAAGCTGGCGGCCGATGCGGAACGCTCTTCCATTAAATACAAACAAGTTCAATACTTAACGGATAAAATCGGAGAAGAGTTTGATGGCGTGATTTCGGGTGTTACGGAATGGGGGATTTTTGTTGAGATCATTGAAAATCATTGTGAAGGAATGGTACGAATTCGTGAATTGCGTGACGACAATTATTATTTTGATGAAGACAATTATTGTTTGCGTGGAAGAAAGTTCGGAAAAGTATTAACCCTTGGAGATAATGTGAGAATTGAGATTAAGCGTGCCGACTTAGTAAAAAAACAATTGGATTTTGCATTGGTGGAGGTGTTGGAAGAAAAGCCAAAAGGAGAAAGTTATAAGTCAAAAGAACAGCAACGACCATTATCTAAGCGCGAGCAACATAAAGCGAAAAGTAAAAATTATAAAGAGGAAATGAAATCGGCAACGGAAAGGAACAAACAGAACAAAAATGTTTCCGATTCATTTGAAAGGCCTTCTGAACCTAAGCCACCAAAGCCTTCTACTGGCAATGCGTTTTTGGATGAATGGGGGTTTGAGGTGTAAAAGAAAAAAAGCCAGTAGACAAAATAAAAAGTAGACAACATGCTCAATTAAAAACATATGGGATACATTGCGACTTTCTTTGTTTACATTTTTTTCCCGAGTATAAAAATTCAAGGGATTGTTATTGACAAAAACAACAAGCCCATTCCTAATGCTAAAATATCTGTTGATTATCATGAATTTCAGATTGATTTAATGGAAAATGCTAATGTAGAAACTATATCCAAAACGGATGGCTCATTTCGTGCAAGACTGAAAAAATCCGGAACAGATTATCCTGTTAATGTGTTTGTAATCTCTGGCAACGACACGATTACTTCTAAAACTATTCCAGAAGGAAAAAGGAAATTAAACGTCACACTAATTGCTGATTAAAAAGAAAAACGCCACCGATGAGGTGGCGTTTTTAATAAATAATATATCAAAAAAATTATCTGCGAATCCCGATAGCTATCGGGACTGCGGTATCTGCGAGCAAAAACCTAGATCATATTCAATCTCTTAGCCAAATCATCTTTGTAAGAACCACCGATTGGAATTAATTTTTTGTCTTCTTCTAAAATTAAATTCGGTTGTTCAATCGCAACAATTTTATCAATGCGAACTATGAAAGAGCGGTGAACACGGATAAAATCGCTGGTTGGCAATTTTTTCTCAATGTCTTTCATCGTGCTGTGAATGGTATAACGTGCGCTGTTTGTATTAATAACAACGTAATCTTTTAATGCTTCTACAAAATAAATATCGCTGGTTTTTACTTTTACCAAACGTGAATTTGATTTTACGAAAATGATGTCTTTTGATTCTTTGTTTTCTACAATAGAGTATAAGAAATCTCTTTCTTTTTTAACATCTGTTTCTTTCTCGTGCTTGTAAATAGCCATTTCAATTGATGTGTGTAAATCAATTTCTTTGAATGGTTTGATAATATATCCGTAAGGTTCTGAAACTTTTGCTTTGCTTAAAGTACTTTCATCGGCATAAGCTGTCAAATAAATGATTGGTATATTGAACTTCTCACGGATTTGCCCGGCTGCGTCAATTCCACTCATATCACCTTTTAGCATGATGTCCATTAACACCAAATCCGGTTTGGTTTCTTCAGCAGTTTTAATTGCATCTTCACCTGTTGAATACATTCCAACAACTGTGTATCCGAGCTTTTTAAGGCTATGTTGAATATCTTTTGCTACAATGCTTTCGTCTTCAACTATAAGAATGTTTGTTTTTGACATTTTATATGCGGTTTTTTACTTGGTTATGTTTAAATATAATGGTGTAGTTTGTTCCTTTTGTTAAATCCAATTCTATTGTCCCACTCAATTGGTCGGTCAAAGTTACAACTAATTGTAATCCGAGCGACTCAGTATTTCTATAATCAATGTTTTCAGGCAAACCCTTGCCATTATCTCCTATTCTAAGCTCTAAATTGTCCCCTTTTATCTGCATTTTAATGCTTATCTCCCCTCCCTCGCTATTGTCGGCAAAAGCATACTTTAAAGCATTAGACACAATTTCGTTAATAATTAGCCCGCAAGGTATCGCCAGGTCTAAATTAAGAAAAACATTTTGAATGTCAAGATTTAATTTTACTTCATTATCAAAATTTGAATATGAATGAATCAGGTTTTGGGACAGATTTACAACATATTCGGTAAAATTAATACTTGAAAAATCCTTTGTTTGGTACAAACTTTCATGAATAAATGCCATTGACTTGATTCTATTCTGGCTTTCTTTTAAAATTTGTAGCGTCCCTTCGTCTTTTACATAAGACGATTGAAGATTTAAAATACTTGAAATTACTTGTAGGTTGTTTTTAACACGATGGTGAACCTCTTTTAACAATACTTCTTTTTCCTGAAGCGATAATCGGATTCGCTCTTCTGATATTTTTTTCTCAGTAATATCATGGCTTATTCCAGAAACTTCCATAACCGATCCATCTTCAGCAAGAATTGGATTTAAATAAATTTCTCTCCAATTTTCGGTTCCTTTTTTATCAAAAAAACTTATGTCAAAATATTGTGGTTCACCGGCAAATGCTCCTTCATACTTTTTTATTAAAAAATCATTATAGGTTTTTTCTGCGCCTTGACTAATAAAAACCATGGGGCTGCCAAGCTTTGGACTTTCACCATATCTTGCTTCTACTTCTTTATTAAAGTTTTGGTTGAAAGTTGTGAAACAATAGTTTTTATCAACGGTCCAGATAAAGTGAGAGCTACTTTCAATAATTGCATTGAACTTTGCTGATTGTGTTCGCAATGTTTCTTCCGCTCTTTTTAATTCGGAAATGTCTCTAGAAACACCCATTGCACCAATTACTTCTCCTGTTTCGTTTTTAAGTACAGATGCAGATAAATAGGCAATAAACTTTTCTCCATTTTTCCGCTTATTGACAACTTCGCCAGCATAAACTCCTTTTTTATATAATTCTTCGTCTGTTATTTTTACTCGCTGTTCTGGACTTTCATACAACATGCTAACATGTTTTCCAAGCACCTCCTCTAGTTTATATCCAAATGTTTTTTGTGCTGCTTCATTAAATTCGGTAATAAACCCTTTTCTGTCGGAAGCGCAAATCATATCAAGAGAGCCGTTGATAATTAGTCTGGTATATTTTTGCGACTCTTGTAATTCTAATTGAATTACTTTTCGTTTGGTAATTTCTTGCTCTAGCAATTCGTTTGTTTCTTCTGCAATTTGAGCTCTTGTTTGTTCTTTGGCTGATAATTTTTTTGCGGAAATATCATGAAACACCACCTGAATTGCCTCTTGGCCATTAAAACGAATGAGTGTTGGCTTTGTTTCTAAATCTACAATGTCGCCTTTTTTATTTTTTATTTTTATTTCAATAAAATCCAGGTTTGCTCCTTCTTTTGTTTTGCTTGTTCTTTCCAAAACATTTTGATGGTACTCGGGTAAAATGAAATCAAAAACAGGAGTGTTTTCTAGCTCATCATACCCATCTACACCAATCAATTTAAGCGCACTTGGGTTTGCAAATTTTACTATGCCATCAATGTGAATTATAACTCCATCTGGAGAATAATCAACCAAGCTTTTATAGTTTTCGCGGCTACGTTTTAATTCTTGTTCAAATTGTTTTTTGTCACCAATATCAGTAATAAACCCTTCCAAGAAAAGCAGTTTTCCGTCATCAGAAAAAACGCCTTCTCCTTTTTCCCAAACCCATTTAGCCTGTCCGGACGCGGTAATCAATCTATACTCAATTTCAAATGGAGTGTGAGTTTCGAGCGCTTTTTTAATTTCTTTTTTTCCTAAGTTTCTATCGTTAGGATGAATTATGTCTGCAAAAGATCTTTTGTTATTGTTAATAATGTCTTTCGGATTGTAACCTGTTAGTTCTTGAAATCCCTTACTAACAAATCGCATTGTCCATTTTTCATCATTGTTACAACGATATGCCATCCCCGGCAAATTGTTCATCAACGTTGATAACGTTCTTTCGCTTTCTCTTAAATTAAACTCGTACTTCTTTCGTTCTGTAATGTTATAAATTACTGTTGCACGAATTGTTTTTCCAAAATATGGAATGTTTTGTCCTTTTGTTTCAACAGTAATAATTGTTCCGTCCTTCTTAATTGTGTCTACCTCCCAAGGCTTAGCAACCGCTAGTCGAACAAATTTTCTAGCCAATGATTTTTGGTCCTCAACTACAAAATCATCAATTAAACTTTTTCCAATAATTTCTTCGGAAGATTTATATCCATACATTTGAACAAACTGATCGTTTGCGTCAATAATTTTTCCATTCTCTGAAAAAATTATTCCTTCGAAAGTAGCATTTGAAAGAATTTTAAATCGCTCTTCGCTATCCTTTAATTTTTCCTCGCTTGTTTTTTGTTTTGTAATGTCTCTTGATATTCCTTCAATAGCAATCAGTCTGTTTTTTTTGTCAAAAACGGGCTTGTTGCGTGTTTCTGTCCAAATAACAGAACCGTCTTTTTTTATCCATCTTACAATAACTTCCGGCCCTTTTACATTTCTTATTTTAGACTTCTTCTTTATTAAGTTTTCTGAATCTCCCAACAAATGAACATCGTCAGGATGAACGATTTTAAATCCTAGAAATGGTTGAGAATAAAAATCCTCTGCAGAATACCCTGTAATTGACTTAACTGATGGGCTGATATATTCATAGCGGAATTCCGGAAAAACTCTGCAGCGGTATATTAAATCCGTTGCGTTTTCTGTAAGCATCCTGAACTTTTGCTCGCTTTCCTTTAGCTGCAAATGCGATGAAACTTCTTTTGTAATTTCTGTTGCATCAACCACAACCGCTATTACTTTTTTGTTTTCAATTATGGCAGTGGCCTTGCTTTTATAATAATGCGTTGCGCCCTTTTCGTCTTGTCTCCAGCTGTTATATTCCTGTGATTTTTTTGTTTTAAAAACACTATCGATTGCTTTTTTTATTGTTTGGGCAGACTCCTTTTCAACGAAGGAATAAATTTTTTTACCAATAACATTTTCCCTTTTTGTTGCTTTAGAAACCCTGTTGATGTCAAGGATGTTCCCGTTTTTATCTACTACTAAAATGATATTAAGTGAATTTTTATAATAGGAGTCCCACTTTGAACAGTTTGAGCCAACTTGATTTTTCGGTGATTTTTGTTCTTGTTTTTTTTCTGCCAAATTCAGTTTCCTTTGAAGCTTTTTTACTTCAAGGATTAATTCTGATTTGGTTTTTGAGGAGAGCGTCATAAAATTAAATCGTCTTTTATTTTATACTGGGCTCTGATGATGATTCGGGCAAAACTTTAATTCCATCAAATCGAATTTCAATATCGTTTTTATATAAAATGGTAAGAAATAAAAATCCTGCTTCATCAAAATATTTCCACTCTCCTTCTTTTAATCCGCCAACATATTTTCCTGTTTGTCGTTCTTTACCATTTAAATAATAATATATCTGCATTCCATCCGGAATTCCATCAATAAACTTTCCGACAAACCGAAGTTTTCCGTTTTCTGTATAATAGTGTTTCCATTCACCATCTCTTTGATCGGCTTTAAAAACACCTTCTTCTTTATATTCTTGCAACTCAAGCATCCAAGGACCTTCCTTCTGCCCGTCAATATAATCTCCTTTGGTAATTACATTTCCCGAATCACCATATTCAATCATTGTTCCGTCTTGTAAATCGTTACGGTAAAGTTCTTCCCGCAATAAATTTCCGCTTTCGTAATACCATTTCCATGGACCTTGTGCTCTTCCTTTTTTATCGTACTTCCCTTTTTGTTCCAGTTTTTTATTAGAATGATAAAACGCCCAGTCGCCTATTCTTTTTCCATTTAAGTATTCTCCTTGAGATTTTAATTCTCCGTTAGAATGGTATTCTTTCCATGGGCCTTGCTGACGACCTGCTGTGTCCAATATTCCTTCTCCCGTTAAATATCCATCAACATAAACTTTTGCTGCAATAACTTTTCCTTCGGGAGAAAATTCTCTGTGAATTCCTTCTGCTACGCCATCTCTGTAAGTTCCTGTAAATTTTATTGTTCCTGTTTCATGGTAAGATGTTTTTACATCCAGCTTAGCAAGCTCAGGAGCGTTTGTTTGAATTACACCATTAATATATTTTGTGGTGTTCGACAAACTTCCATTAGCTGAATACTCTTTAAAATATCCATTCATTTTATCATCTAAGAAGCTTACTTCTGTTTTTACAATTCCAGATGGATAAAACGTTTTCCACATTCCTTGCTTCAACCCTGCTTCGTCTCTGCGATTTACTTTCTCTTCCTTCTGAATAAAGCCCATCTTATATCTGGTAATTGTTATAATTGTGCTGTCTTTAGAAAGTTCATAGCCTTGTCCTTCTTCTTTTCCGGCAATAAATGGAATAAGTTGTTTTACTTTTACGGGCGCCAATGTTGAATCAGGAAGTTTTTCTGGTTTGTAATAAATAATTGTATTCCCTTGCTTTGCATCGTTTTCAAAATTTTCGGCAACGGTTAGTGCGCCTGTTTTGGTGTCAAACGATTTTTTCAATCCGTTTTTTTTGCCCTCTTTATAATTGAATTCAAAAGCCAGTTTACCCTGTTCGCTATAAAACTTCCAAACGCTATCCAATTGAAAGTTTTTTCTGTTTCCTTCTGATTTTAAAACTCCGTTTAAAGAATACGTTTTCCAATATCCATCAGGCTTGCCATCACGCATTGGTCCTTCACTGGAAATTTTTCCATTGTCGTAATAAAATTTGTTGTATCCGTTCGGGTTAGTGTTTTGTTGCGGCTGGGCAATCAAAACAGCTGGAAATAACAAAAAAAGGATTTTAAAAAGTCTGCGCATAAAAAATAGTCGTCTCCAACAAAATTAAACAATTTAGGGGATTTTTAAAAGGAAAAAGAAGCTTCATTTTCGCTTAATGATCAATTAACAAAACGGAGAAAAAGCAGAAATGTTTTATTCTCTATTATCGGAAAAGGTAGAAATGGCAATAATCTGTATTTTCCGCTCCAGTGCTGCTACAGGATTGTATATGGAGTTTTTTGTGTCGTAATAATCATCACTCACATTTGGACGGGCTTTTAACTCTCCAATATCTTCATCAAAAAAGGTTATACTTCCTTCATCCGGATTTTTATTGTCGATATATTTTACAAAAATGCCGTTTTCATATTCTCTGAAATAGTTTCTCAAGCTGGAGATTCTGCGTTTTGCCAAATTAACGTTGTAATCTGTTGAGGCAAGCGGACTACAAAATCCTTTCATAGTAATGGTTACTTTTTCTTTGTCGGCTAACACTTTTTTCAAGAGCTGTGCAAACTTTTCTAAATCTTGCATTCCTGCATCTACCGAGTCGTCAAACAAATTATCAATGTCACCGATTGCTCTTTCTAAATCGGCATCTTTTGCTCCTTTTGAATATTCTTTTTTGTACAACTCACGCATAGCAGAATAATCTTCATACGTTTTTTTATAGTTTTTAGGAGTTGTAATTGCCAATGTTTTTTTGTCGGGTTCATCGTTGTGGAAATACAATGTGAGAGGAACCAACAATTTCATTTGTGTTACAAAAACCTTAGTGCTGTCAACCTTTTTAGGCGGCTCATCAATTTTTGGAAGTTTAATCATATAGATATCGTTGCAGCAGCTTTCTTTTTCTTCAAAGAAAGAACCAATACGATTAGATGAAATAAATGCTTCTGTGCGTTTAGAGTTTATCGAGAAATAAATATCGTTAAGGTTGCTATTAAAAGGCAATCCTAAATTTTTTGGTTCTCCTAATTCGTCATTCTTATATTCGCTTTTAAAAATATCAAATCCGCCCAAGCCTTTATGCCACGTTGAACTATAAAATAATTCCTGACAAGGTTTGCAATAGTAAGGAGTGATTTCATCGTCAATGGAATTTACTTTTTTCCCCGCATTTGTTGCCTTTCCATAGCTTCCGTCTTTATTGACTTTGCTGTACCAAATATCCATTTTGCCTTGCCCTCCGCTTCTGTCGGAAGCAAAAAACAACACCTCTTCTTCTCCTAAGTAACCAATAGCCGGCTGAGTGTTTGTTGCGCCTTTTGCATTTATTTCAGCCGGCAGTTTTTGTAGCGTTCCCCAGTGTCCGTTTTTATATTCGGTTGAATATATGTCACAATTAAATTCCATCGCGTTTTTGGGAACACATCGTGTAATATAAACTTTTGTGAAGTCGGCATTAAAAGCAGTGTTAGCATTATGAATTCCGCTTCGATTAAATAACGAATCTAATTCCACAGCCTTCTGCCATTTAACCGAATCGTTTTGAATGGCTGTATAAATTTTATTGTAGTTTACGCTGTTTTTTTTGTCGCGGTCTTTCCCATCACGTAAAGAAGAAAAATACAAAAGACTATCGACTTGAATTGGCGCATACTCCGAAACCTTACTATTCACGGTGCTGTCCAAATGAAATATGCTCACCGTTTTATCCGGGCTCGCCATTAATAATTGTGCGAAATCGCATGCAGCTACTTCCTGAAGGGCTTTCTTTACAAAATAATTGTCTTTCTTTTTTTTGTTTTTCTTCGCATACTTATCGAACATTTTTTTTGCATCCTTGTAATTGCCTTTGCTTTTTTTAAGTGTTGCTAGCCAAAAAGAACATTCCGGGTAAAGCTTTCCTTGCGCATCTTTTTTAAAAACTTTTGTATACCAATGCTCGGCAATGTCGTAATCGAAATTTAATCTGCTTGCATCTGCGTATTTATATTGAACTACAATATCGCTGGAATCTTGCATGATAGCCTTATTATAATATCCTGCCGCAGAAAAATAATCCTTATCTGCAAATGCTTTATCGCCATCGGCCAACAAGGTTTTTGTTTTCTGTGAGAAAATGGGAGAGGCAAAAAGCAAAAAGCAGGTGGCAAGAAAAAATATAATTTTTGCTTTCATAAAATCACGAAGTTTTTCTCTCTTCTCAAAAACCATACACTACATATAAATAGGGCAAGCACGTTTTTTAGCAATAAACGGAGCCACTTTTTTGAAAATATAAATTACCGAAATTTCAAATCCCCCTCTTCGGTTTGTTGCTGCAATTAATTTTGAAGTGTTTACATCATAACTCACTCCAACATTGAAATTTTTGTAATCCATATTAGCAACTAATATAAATGCATCTTTCATTCTGTAGAATCCACCAAGCGAAACAGCTGTTGTCATGCCGTTTATCGGCTTCAAATGATATTTACCAAATACACCTACGACTGTTTCTTGAAATTTTCCTTGTCGCTGATACATCACACTTGGTAAAATATCCAACTGAGCAGCAACAGGAAATTCTGCTATTCCGCTCACACACGTTTTCATATCTAAACGAATTTCATCGTTATTAAAGAACGATTGTTTTGGTCGGTTTAAGTGAAGTGTTGATACACCAATGTTAACCAAAGTGCGATGATTTTTTCTCCATAAATAACCAAGTCCTGCACCTAAATCTAAATAGGTAATTCTTGTTTTGGGAAAATTTTCACCACTTGCCAATGCAGGATTATAAGCATCGCCATCGTATTGATTATCGAATGTGAGTGCTGCAACATCAAAACTTTTTGTTGTAACTCCGGGCTGAAGACCAAGTGAAACAAAGTGTGTTGAGTCTTTATTTAATTTTTTAATGTATGCTCCTGAAACAAATATTTGAGTGGTAGAAAATTTTGAGTCTCCCGATTTGTCTGAATTTATTTGCACTCCAACAGCGGGAACATCGTTTTCTAATTTTGTTTTTAAGCGTGTTTCTGCAGCAATAGAAAATGTTCTGTAAGGAACAGGAATTACTGACCACTGACTTCTGTAATTTCCGGCAAAGCGCCAATCGCCATCAAATAAACCAGTTTGAGAAGGACTTAAATTTTGTGGCGATGCATTAAATTGAGAATAATGAATGTCTTGAGCCTGAGCGATGCTCATGCTAAACACAAATAAAAACAATATGAATTTATTTTTTCTCATTACCTTAATAAGGTTGTGTTTCCTTGTTTTTTAAGCTCTTCTCCGTTATAACATTTTGCTCTTAAATACCAGGCAAATACTGCCGGGTCGGCTTTCATTCCTTTGTATGTTCCATCCCATCCCACATTTTGTTTAGTTGTTTCAAACACCAATTCTCCCCAACGGTTGTAAACTGCAAAATACATTTCCGAAATCATGTTTCCTCTTACATATAAAATATCGTTTTCACTATCGCCATTCGGAGTAAATGCATTTGGAACAAAAACGTCTGTAGGATCACATTGTGTAGACAAAACATAAATTGTTATCGTAGCATATTTTGGACAACCTGAAGAATCAACTATTGTTACCGTATACGTTGTTGTAGTTGTTGGAGAAACTGTTGGATTAAAAGAACTTGGATCGCTTACTCCGGTAGAGGGCGTCCATATTATTGTAAGTGTTGTATCTGTAATAGCATGAATAACTGTTGAGCTTCCTGAAAAAATGCTATCGTTATCTGCTGTTGCTGTAATTGGAAATGAGCTTGGCGTAATTACAGTAACGGTTGTAGTCATACTAATGATACACGTATCGCCCAAAGAGTTTACCGTTGAAATATTTACTGTATACGTTGTTGTTGTTAATGGACTCGCAACTGGATTGGCAATATTCGGATTGCTTAAACTTCCTGATGGCGACCAGCTATATGCAAATCCTCCTGTTGCATTTAATGACGCATTGTCGCCTTCACAAATTATTGCATTCGGATTAATCGTTGTTCCACCTGAATTATCAAAACTCAAAGATGTTGTATCGGCACAACCATTTATTGTTGTTGCAATAAGTGTAACAACATAATTTCCAGCAGCGGAATACGTATAATTTGGGTTTTGAAGTGTTGATGTTCCTGTGCCATCACCAAAGTCCCAATCCCAAGAAGTTGGGCTGGTTGCCGATGAATCGGTTAGTGTAATTAAATTAGAACAAGGAGCGTTTGCTAATCCAAAATCAGCAACAATTCCGGGATACACAGTTATGAAAGTATAAGCAGTGTCGGCAATTTTACAAGCATCATTGTACAAAGTAAGCATTACCTGATATGTTCCGGGAGTTGGAAAAACATGCGTTGGATTATAAATTGTGGATGTAGTATCCCCTCCACCAAAATCCCAAAGGTATGTTCCTGTTGGTGAACTTTGGTTTGTAAACACAACGGTGAAAGGAGCACAACCAGCTGCTGTATCAATAGAAAAATCAGCGTCTACAGGAGGAACTTGAAAATCGAATTTGAATGTTCCGTTATTACAATTAGAATTCATATTAATTCCTGTTGATGGAACACCTGGCGTATATGGTGTATAAATTGGACTTGTATAAGGCCAAGAGCCTGGTGTTACAGGAAAATCATCATTGCCACCACATCCCGCACAAACCGATTGATAAATAATTCCTTTTTTGTCGAAACGGCTTGTCCCACCATCCACGTGTTCCCAACTGCTTGATCCACCAAAATAAGTTGCGTAAATAAGTGTTGTGGCATCTGCAGAAAGTACAAACAAATAAAAATTGTGTCCATCTGTTGTTGGCTGTATGGCGCCTGGTGTTATTGGCATTCCGGTTGTTGTTGTAATCGGAGCAACAATTTTTCCACCCCAACCTGATACATAAATATTTTTACAATCATCCACCAAAAAGGCAGAAGGCGAAATGTTTGGCGAGCTGCTGCCATTTCCAAAAACAGTTGAAAAACCAAGTGTTGTTAAAGTATAATTCATTCTGGTAATGAACTGACTGCTGTTTGCATTGCTATAAACACCTGGCGTAACCGGCATTAACCCTTCTGTTTGTCCTACAACATAAACGTTGCTGTCTTTATCAATCTGAATAAAATAACTTTGATCGTATGCGCCTGTTCCCCAATAAGTAGATGAAACCAGTGCTGTACCGTCATTTTTTATTTTAGAAATATATCCGTCTGCCTTCCCGCCCTGGTAGGTTGTTCGGAGAACTCCTGGTGTTGCAGGAAAATCATTGCTTCGTGTTCCACCGGTAATAAAAACATTTGAAGAGTCGTCCAATGCTAAAGCGTATCCTGCATCGTTATCTGTTCCACCTAAAAATGTGCTCCACATTAAAACAGAAAAATCGGGATTAAATTTAAACGCAATTGCATCTTGTTCACCACCCAAAACGTTGTCGAATCCGCTTGCTATTGGAAAGTCGCCCGAGCGGGTAGAGCTTGCTACATAAGCGTTTCCAAGTGCGTCAACATTTATTTCTCCTCTGTATTGATCTCCATAATTGTATTGCAATGAATCGGCAGGAAATTCATAAACTGCTGGCGGACCAGAAGAAAAAAGAGTGCTATCGTTGTTCACGTTAACTCCATCATTTAAACTTCCTCCAATAAATGTTGATGCCAAAAGCGCTGTTCCTGTCGGATTAAACTTTGCTACATAAATATCTGTTCCGTTATCAAAATAACTTCCGTTATAAACAAAACGAAGTAAAATTCCACCGTTGAAAGTAGTATCATATGCTGTTGGGGTTACAGGAAAATCGGGCGAACCAGTTGCACCATACAAAAGTAAATTGTCTGAACCGTCAACAACTAAGCTTGTAACAATTTCAGTACTTGATGCACCACCGATATATGTTGAGTATTGAAGAAACGTTCCAGATGAATCGTATTTTGTAATAACAACATCTGTTATGCCGTATGACGGAACGCCATTGAAAGTTGAGTCATAAACGCCAACAGTGGTTGGAAATCCAATATCAAAACAGGTTCCGCCCGAATATAAATTTCCATCTGCATCGTATGTTGCTGTCATCCCAAAATTATCCGCAAGAGATCCCGATGAACATGCGAAAACCAAAATCGGGTCGATTACCAACTCAACCGATTTGTCGTATCCTTTTGGAAAACGAAAAGCTACAGTGTTGTTTTTCAAAACAAACTCGCAAGGCACTTCTACCTCAAAACCATCAATGTATTGATATGCGTATGGTTTTTGTTCAACCATTTCATTCACAATAGTCTTGATAATAAGACTACCTTTTTCTAATTTAATTTTATTTAAGCCTTCGTAAAAAAAGGCGATTTTATTTGGGTCAGAATTAGGAGCAACAATCAAATTATACTTTATGCTGTTTTGTAAACCTAATACTTGTAAATCTATTCCTTCGTATAAATTTTTATAGTTTACTTCACGATAGTTTTTAACGTTACTCGCCCATTTTTGAGGGTCTTTCCCAATAAAATAGTTTACATAATCGTGGGTAATTTGCGTAGAAGAAGTTTCTACCTCTTGCAATGCATTTAAGAATGTCATTCGAAAAGAATGGGAACGAATAGGTTTTCCTGTGGCAGATTTGTTCTTTCCTATATGATTGTTCCGGAGCGTTTCTTTGTCATAGAAATTATAAACAAATGCGTTTTTTTCAAGAAACAAAACTCCTCCGTCAAGCTGTGCTCTGAACAAGACTTTTGGATCCCATTGTTTTTTATTCTCAGTAAATTTTATGTCGCTTTGTGAATCATTAATACGATTCTTTTGGGCATAGTTATATGAAACGAACAGGCACAAAAAAACAAGAAGAAAATATTTTTTACCTGTAAAAGACATTGTTATTGAGTAGTTTTATATCAACGTAAAATGTTATAACCAAAAATAAGAATAAAATTCCGTTTTTCAAACTATTGCGGAGGCAAAGCCCCCATTCCCTGTTGCGCTTGTGCGTGGTCGGGTTTTAGCTTTAACGTTTTTGTCCACGCTTTCCTTGCCTTATCAAAGTCTTTATTGGTGAAACACGCTCCGCCCAAATTGTACCAATATTCTACATTTGTAGAATCTATACTCACTGCTTTCTCAAGCCAAACAATTGCTTCGGGAATATTTTTCGCCCCAACAGCCATTCCTTCATTAAAATAGGTTGCTCCAAGTAAATCCATATTCCTTTTTATAAATGGATTGTTCGGATAAATCTTCTTTGCTGTTTCCCAATTAAATTTTGCTTTTTCGTAATCTTTCAATTTAAAATAAGCTACTCCTAAATTTAAATATCCGTTTACATATTTATTATGAATTTGTACCGAACGACTTAAATGATACACTCCTTTATTAATGAGTTCTGTTTCTTGTGCTTTGTTTTCCGGTTTTTCAGAAAGATCAATATAGGCCTTTCCTGCATTTCCGTTTACTAATGCACTATTTGGAACCGTTTGAGCGTCTGCAATAAATAGCGTTTGATCGTTTTTCCATTCAGCATTTCTAGCAATTGTTTTTGCTCCACACCATATAACCACAATACACCCAAAAGATACAGCAACAATTTTTCTTGTCTGCTCCGAAGAAATTTTTTGAAGCATCCAGGTAAAAAAAACAGCGAGCGCAACAGCAAATCCAAACGAAGAGTGGTAAACCATCCGCTCTCCCATTGTTGCTCCAACGTTAAACACAAAATTGGAAATCAAAAACAAATGCAATAAATAAAATGTGATTGCAAACGACAAAATGTTCCGCTTAAAAAACAAAATTACCGCTCCTACAAACAGGGAGATGTGGATTATAATAGACGCCCAAACAGCGCCACTGCTGAAGTTTGCAAACGGAATGGTGTTATAAGAATAATCGCTTGAAAGTGGATTGGGGTAAAAAAGCAACTTTAAATATCTAAGTAGTACATCTATTTTGGTAGCTAGTTTTTCCGGGGCTGTTGCATACAGATAAGGGTTATTTAACACGTCAGGGTTTTCAAACTTTGCTCCGGCTCCTACAATCTTATAGCGGATCAACAAATAAACAAGTGCAATAAAAACGAATGGAAGGGTTGTCAATATTGATTTTACAAATGATTCTTTTAAGACTATAAACAGCAAAATTGGAATTAAAATCAACAACGTAACCGCATATTCTTTTGATAATAGTGCTAAAAAATAAAAGAAGAGCCCAAGTAAAAGCTGCAATATGCTTTTGTTTTCACGATACCGGAACACCGAAATAAATGTTAGTACGATAAACAAAAACGATAAAATTTCATCCCTGCTTTTTGCGTTTGCAACAACCTCGGTATGCATTGGATGAATTAAAAAAATGAGACAGGCAACAAATGCAGCGAGATGATTTTCTTTAAAAATATAATTCCTCAACAAATAAAAAAGGAAAAATATCGACAAAAGATAATAGATCACATTCATAAAGTGTCGCACCGTGGCAACATCATCAAGCGGCTTCTCTTTGGCTCTACTTCCAAAAAATTGTTGTTCAATTGCAAATGTAACAACAGAAAGCGGGCGATATCTTCCACCTGCAAGCTGTTGTTTGGCGCCCATGTGTCTGTAAAAACTCTCGTAAGCATCGGTGGTTAATATTTTTGGAATGCCCCTGAAGCCTTCTTGCACATAATCGTTGTTTTGAATTACTATTCCGTCATCCAATGCATATTCATTGGAAAATGAGTTTGCATAAAAAACAAAACCAATAAACACCAGCACTATGGCCTGCATTTTAAAACTATAAAAATTGAAGCCTCCTGTTTTTTCTAGTGGCAAGGCCGGTGATTCTTTTTTTGTTTTTTGGCGACTCATACTGTTTGGTACAATTTCTGTGGCCGAATGTGCCTTGTTTATTTATTTTATTCGCACCTTTGTTTTAACGCACAACGCTTTTTCTTGAACTCTAAATGTATTAAAAATAATTTTCTTGGTAAAGTTTTTCAAAAATAAATATTCTCTCTTTCTTTTTGCATTTGTTTTTTTTGCAACAGGAACGCTTTTGTATTATACCTACTCGGGAGGAGCTGCGCCTACTATTGCAGGATTTGAAAGCGTTTTACACAAAAAAGAAATACGTTTAAACGAAGAAATGTTAGCGCTTGCCAAACGAGCCGAAACAGAAAACTACAACGATCTTTTTGCAAAAAGCCCTGCTTACTATAGCCGATTGATGAAAGACGAAGGGGTTGCTCTTCTCATATATGAAAACGACACATTAAAGTTTTGGAGCGACAATTCAATTGCTGTTGAAAATTGGGTGAAAGAAGTTTGTTTAGATCAAAAAATGGCAAAACTGCACAATGGCTGGTTTGAAGTTGTGCGCCCACACACCAACGCAACTACAACAAAAGCAATTGTTGGACTGGTGCTGGTAAAAAACGAATACCCTTATCAAAACAAATATTTGGTAAATGAATTTCAAAAAGATTTTGCTGTTCCATCTGAAACAAAATTAATTACCGACAATCCTAACGCCAGCAATGGTGTAAAAAACTACAACGGAGATTATTTGTTTTCGCTAGAGTTCAACCCTGCCAACAATTCTGTTTCTTTTGTTTCTTATTTTTCCGTTCTCCTTAATCTTTTAGGGTTTATTTTTTTAATTGCATTTCTAAAAGTTTTTTGTGCTGACTTTTTACTGAAGCAAGGAAAAAATTATTCTACGATTGCTTTTTTAGTTTTTGTTGTTGCAATAAGATATTTCTCTATCAAATTTGCTCTGCCTGAAAGTTTTTATTCCTTCGACTTGTTCAGTCCAACTATTTTCGCAAACGCAAATTCTATTTGGCTAACCTCGCTAGGCGACTTATTACTAAACGTTGGTTTATTATTTTATTTAACCTATGTTTTTTTTAATGATTGTGAATTTGACGCCCTGGTAAATCGCTTGCAGAAAATAAACAAGCTTATATTGTCCTTTTTGTTTTTTCTCGCATTCTTTTGGTTTTCTTGGATTATCAACGGTTTGTTTATTGGATTAATCAAAAACTCCAACATCCCTTTTGGGATTAACAACCTGTTTTCGCTTAATCAATATAGTTATGTCGGAATTATAATTATTGGTCTTTTACTCTTTGTTTATTTTTTATTTGCCGACAAATTGGTTTCTGTTTTAAAGCAACTAAAACTAAATAACAAACAATACCTGTTAGTTTTTGTTGTTTCGTCAAGTGTGCACACGCTTATTTCTCATTTGTTGGGAACGCTTGATTTAATAGTAATTTTCTGGCCTTTCTTGCTTGTTTTGTCAATTGCCATTATCAAACGCAAACAGATCATTTATCCATTTTCAAGCATCATCTTTTTAGTTTTCCTTTTCTCTTTATACTCGGTTCATATTTTTATCAAGCATTCCGGATTAAAAGAAGTAGAGAGCAGAAAAATTTACGCTGAAAAATTAGCGGCCGAACAAGATCCTGTTGCAGAGCTTTTATTTAAAGATGTTGAGAAAAAACTTCAAGCAGATTCTATTCTTTTGTCATTAGTAAATGGGTTAGAAAAACAACCGGAAGCTTTTGAAAAAAGAATTAAACAACAATATTTCAGTGGCTTTTGGGAAAAATACGATGTACACGTTGCTCTTTTCGATAGTGCTTGTGCGCCAATTATCCGTTCACAAAACCCGGTGTTTGACAACAACTTTTATTTTGATGAGTTGATTGAAAAACGCGGACAAGAAACTTCTTGCGAAGGATTTCATTTTATAAACAATTCTTCCGGAAAAATAAGTTATTTAGCAAAACTACCTTTGTATAAATCGGTTGGCTCCAATGCAAAATATGGTACAATGTACGTTGAGTTGGATGCGAAATTTATTTCAGACGAAGTTGGTTTTCCTGAATTATTGCTCGACAGAAACATTGGTTTGTCGCAAGAGCTGAGTAGTTATTCGTATGCAAAATACCGGCACAATCAATTATTAAATCAGTACGGAAAATATACTTATCACTTAACTTCTTTTGATTTTAAAATTTCTGCTGACGAATTTGTTTTTCAAAACAAAGATGGATTTAATCACTTGCTTTATCGTCCTAGTCCGGAAACACTTGTTGTGCTTAGCAAAAGAAACGATGGTTTGGTCGGGAAAGTAACAACCTTCTCGTATTTGTTTGCGTTTTTTAGTTTATTGTTGTTGTCTATTTTGTTTTTCCGTCAGGCTTCATCCGGAAGATTATTAGAGAATTTTAGTTTTAAATATCGTATACAAATTTTACTTGTTTTAATTGTTCTTGTCTCGCTTGCGTTATTTGGAGGTGGAACTATTTATTACATCAAACAGCAGTTTGAAGTAAAAAACAAAGAGAACATCAGCGAAAAAATTCATTCGGTATTAATTGATATTGAAAGCAAATTATCGACAGAACCAACATTAAATAAGGGCCTGACCGAATACGTTTCTTTTATTTTGAAAAAATCTTCGTCTGTTTTTTTTACTGATATTAATTTTTATGACGTGCAAGGAAACCTTTATGCCTCGTCTCGCTCAAAAGTTTTTGACGAAGGCTTGACTTCCAAAAAAATGAACCCGGAAGCATTTCTGCAAATTGCTCTTTTAGAAAAATCAGAATTTATTCATGATGAAAGAATCGGGAAGCTAGAATATTTGTCGGCATACATTCCGTTTAAAAACAAAGATGGTAAATTGCTGGCTTACCTTAATCTGCCTTATTTTGCAAAACAAAGTGAATTGGAAAAAGAAATTTCCGGCTTCTTGGTTGCTCTGATAAATATTTATGTTTTGCTTTTTGCTTTGTCGATTGTCACCGCTATTTTTATTTCCAACTATGTTACAAAACCTTTAAAATTAATTCAGGACAAGCTGAGTAAAATTAAACTCGGAACAACTAACGAACCGATTGAGTGGAAAGAAAACGATGAGATTGGAAACCTGGTTAGTGAATACAACCGAATGATTGCAGAGCTTTCAAAAAGTGCCGATTTGCTGGCAAAGTCAGAAAGAGAAAGCGCCTGGAGAGAAATGGCAAAACAAGTTGCTCACGAGATTAAAAATCCGTTAACGCCTATGAAATTGAGTGTGCAACATTTACAACGCACATGGAAAGATGACGGACCGGATATGGATCAAAAGATGGAGCGTTTAACAAAAACTATTATCGAACAAATTGATACGCTTTCTAGCATCGCAACCGAATTTTCCAACTTTGCAAAAATGCCAAAAGCAAATCTTGAAAAAATAAATATCAAAGAACTTGTCGGAAATACGATTGCCCTTTTTCATGATTCCGAAAATCTTGAAATTGTTTTTGAAACTAAAGTTGAAACAGATGCATTTGTAACCGCAGATAAAGAACAGCTTCTGAGAGTGTTTAATAATCTTATTAAGAATGCCGCACAAGCAATTCCGGAAGAAAGAAAAGGAAAAATTATTGTTGCGCTAAGCCATGAAAAAAATCACTTCTTGATTTCTGTTACTGACAACGGTAACGGAATTAAAGATGATGTATTAGATAAAATTTTTGTTCCAAACTTTACTACTAAAACTGGTGGAATGGGGCTTGGGTTAGCAATGGTAAAAAACATTGTTGAAACCATCAATGGAAGAATTTGGTTCGAAACAAAAACGGGAAAAGGAACCACCTTTTTTGTTTCTTTGCCTTGTTATTCTGAAGAATAGCCCTTTCATTTTCTCTTCTGCCTGTTACAAAAAAAGACCCTTTTCGTGCGATACATTTCGTATATTCGTATCCTATAATTGTTGTTTTTATGAACAGACCAATACGTGTTTTAGTTGCTAAAGTTGGGCTAGATGGACATGATCGTGGGGCCAAGGTAATTGCTTCTTTTTTGCGAGATGCAGGAATGGAGGTTATTTATACCGGTCTGCGCCAAACGCCTGAAATGGTTGTAAATGCTGCTTTGCAAGAAGATGTGGACGCCATTGGAGTAAGTATTTTATCGGGCGCTCACAATACCGTTTTTCCTAAAATAATGACTTTAATGAAAGAGAAAGGAATGACAGATGTGTTGTTAACCGGTGGTGGAATTATTCCCGATAAAGATATTCAAAGTCTTAATAAGATTGGCGTTGGAAAGCTTTTCCCTCCGGGAACCGACACCAAAGAAATCATCGAGTACATCACAAATTATGTTAAAGAACACAGAAATTTTTAATCCTTCCGTTATGACATTTGAAAACCTTTTAACAGCAATAGATAATAATGTTCTTACGATTACCATTAATCGTCCGGATAAACTAAATGCACTCAACAAAAAAACAGTTGAAGAAATTGGGCTTGCAGTAAAAAATGGAGAGTCGAACACAGAAGTGAAAGCAATTATTATTACCGGAGCGGGACCAAAATCTTTTGTTGCGGGTGCCGACATTGCTGAATTTGTTGGTCTTTCGGTAGAACAAGGAAAGGCGTTAGCAAAAGCCGGACAAGATGTTTTTAAACAAATCGAAAACTGTTCAAAGCCCGTGATTGCTGCCGTAAATGGTTTTGCGCTAGGTGGCGGATGCGAGTTGTCAATGGCTTGTCATCTGCGCATTGCAAGTGATAATGCAAAATTCGGTCAACCCGAAGTAAATCTTGGTTTGATTGCCGGATATGGAGGAACGCAACGATTGATTCAATATGTTGGAAAAACAAAAGCATTAGAATTACACATGACGGGAGATATGTTAAGTGCCGAACAAGCATTAAGTTTAGGATTAGTAAATTATGTTGTGCCGGCAGATCAGCTAATGGCAAAATGTTCAGAGGTAATCGAAAAAATAAAAACAAAATCACCAAAAGCAATTACAGGTGTTATTAATAGTGTAAATGCTTATTTCGAAAATGGTGTGGACGGATTTAATGCAGAAATAAATGAATTCGGAAAATGTTTTTCAACGGAAGATTTTAAAGAAGGAACGTCTGCATTTTTAGAAAAACGCAAAGCTAATTTTACTGGAAAATAAATTTGAATCCTTTAAAAAAACTCGCGTCACAAACAGCCATCTATGGCTTGCCTACTATTGTGGGGCGATTGCTGAATTATCTTTTAACTCCACTTTTTACTTACAACTTTTCTACTGAAGAATTTGGTGTTGTTACCTCTGCATACGCTTATGTTTCTTTCTTGTTGGTTTTTCTGACATACGGAATGGAAACTGCGTTGTTTAAATTTTCACAATCGGAAAACGACAAACAAAAAGTATACACCACTGCACTAATTTCTGTTTTCACCACAAGTGTTTTGTTTATTATTCTGGCAAGCGCTTTTTCTAATTCTATTTCCGAAAGCATTAAATTTACAGGTCATCCCGAATATGTTATTTGGTTCGCCATCATTATTGCAACCGATGCGCTAACAAGTATTCCTTTTGCAAAGCTCCGTGAACAGGGGAAAGCAAAACGATTCGCAATAGTTAAAGTAATTAATATCGCAACTTATATCGGATTAAATGTTTTCTTTATTCTGTTTTGCAAACCCGTTTATGAAGCAGAAGAATCGGCATACAAGGATTTTGTTGAAGCTGTTTACAATCCGGAAATTGGTGTTGGCTATATTTTTATTTCCAATTTAATTGCAACACTTGTAACACTTTTATTGCTTTCACCGGAAATTTTCAGAATGAGATATGTGTTTGATTCGCCACTTTGGAAAAGAATGATGGTTTATGCGCTTCCCTTGCTAATTGCCGGTTTAGCAGGAATGATTAACGAAACACTTGACCGGGTTTTACTTACTTATTTGCTCCCCGAAAACGAAGCTATGTCGCAAACGGGTATTTATGGTGCATGTTACAAAGTTTCAATCATCATGACCATTTTTATTCAGACTTTTCGTTTTGCTGCAGAGCCCTTCTTTTTTAGTCAGTCGAAAGACAAAGATTCTAAAGCAACAAACGCTGCCATCATGAAATATTTTGTAATTATTTGTTCTATCATTTTTTTAGGAACGATGATGAATATTGATTGGATAAAATATTTTGTCGGGGAAGATTTCAGAGAAGGAATGGGGGTTGTTCCGATTTTACTTTTGGCAAATTTGTTCCTGGGCGTGTTTATCAATCAGTCGATTTGGTATAAGCTAACCGGACAAACAGGTTATGGTGCTTTATTGACCATTTTTGGCGCCATCATTACAATAACATTAAATTTTTACTGGATTCCCCGCATTGGATATATGGGCTCAGCTTGGGCCACACTTATTTGTTACGCAAGCATGATGGTGGTTTCATACTTCCTGGGTAATAAACATTATCCTGTTAATTACGACCTGAAACGGATTTTTGCTTACTTAGGTTTATCATTAACTTTGTACTTTATCAGCGTTTTTATAAAAACGGGGTCCGGAGCAATAAATTTGATTTTAAACAATTTGCTGCTCATAGGATTTGTTTTGTTTACGTGGAAAATGGAGAAGACTAATTTTAGAAAACTGGCATGAAAATCAAAGTAATAAATAAATCAAAACACAAGCTTCCTAGCTATGCAACGGGTGCTGCAGCAGGAATGGATTTGCGCGCGAATATTGATGCTCCAATAGTTTTGAAGTCACTGGAAAGAACACTTGTTGCAACCGGTTTATTTATCGAATTGCCTGTTGGATACGAAGCACAAATTCGTCCACGCAGCGGATTGGCATTTAAAAACGGATTAACTGTTTTGAACTCTCCTGGCACTATTGATGCTGATTACAGAGGAGAAATAAAAGTGATACTTGTAAATCTTTCGAAAGAAGATTTTACAATTAACGATGGTGAGCGTGTTGCACAAATGGTAATTGCGAAACACGAACAAGCCGAATGGCAAGAGGTTCAAGTGCTTGAAGAAAGCACAAGAGGCGAAGGTGGATTTGGTAGTACGGGGAAAAAGTAGACAACAAATCAGTAGACAAAAGACAAAGAACTAAAACACTCCAAACAATAAACTTTAAATTGTTTTTATGAAAATTATTATCCCAATGGCTGGAATGGGCAAAAGAATGCGCCCACACACACTTACTACTCCAAAACCGCTTATTCCAATTGCAGGAAAACCAATGGTTCAACGCATTGTGGAAGACATTATAAAAGTTTGTGACGAAAAGGTTGATGAAATTGCGTTTGTGGTTGGTCGTTTTGGAAAAGAAGCAGAAGACAACCTGGTTAAAGTAGCAGAAAGTCTTGGAGCAAAAGGAAGTATTTTTTATCAAGACACTCCATTGGGAACAGCACACGCAATTATGTGTGCAGAAAGTTGCGTAACAGGAAAAGTTGTTGTTGCTTTTGCTGATACCTTATTTAAGGCGGATTTCAAAATGGACTCTTCACAAGAAGGCATTATTTGGGTACAAAAAGTAGAAGACCCAAAACCTTTTGGTGTAGTGAAAATAGATGCCAACAACGTAATTACAGACTTTGTAGAAAAACCACAAGAGTTTGTTTCTGATTTAGCAATTATTGGAATTTATTATTTTAAAGATGGCGATTATTTGAAGCGCGAATTAAAATATTTATTGGATAACGACATTAAAGAAAAAGGAGAATACCAACTTACTAACGCGCTAGAAAACATGAAAGCTAAAGGCACAAAGTTCTCTCCCGGAAAAGTAACAGAGTGGTTGGATTGCGGAAACAAAGACGCTACAGTATATACCAACCAACGCATTTTAGAGTTTATTAAAGGCACAGGAATTGTTTCTGCGTCACACAAAAACACCAACTCAAAAATTATAGAGCCGTGTTTTATTGGCGAAAATGTTCAATTGATTAATTCGGTTGTTGGCCCACACGCCTCCATTGGCGCAAATACAATTGTTGAAAATGCTACAGTAAAAAACAGCATTGTTCAAACTAACAGCAAAATTAAAAATGCTGAGCTCAGCAATTCAATGGTGGGAAATTTTTCGGAGTTTACAGGAAAGTCGAGCGATTTAAGCCTGGGCGATTATAGCACAATCAGATAAAAACAATATTTTGACAAATCTTCTGTCTAAATTATATTCTCTGCTTCTCAAAAACAAAACTTTTGCGGTTCTGTTGATTCTGCTTTTTTCTTTTGCGTGCAAAACACCAAAAACAAGTGCTGATAGTAATTCCGGCAAAAATGCAACTGGCAGTATTTCTGACAAAGACCTTATTTTGTTTAAACGCCTTTTTATTGATGCGAACAAAGAGCGCATATTAGGAAACTACGACATGGCTGAAACGCTTTTTTCTCAAGCCTTGAAAATAGACCCTAACAGCGCTCCTACTATGTATGAGTTAGCAAACATTTATTCTTTTCAGAACAATAAAAATCAAGCTCTTTTATATAGCAAGAGGGCTGCTGCAATTGATCCAAAAAATGTTTGGTACCAATTGTTGTATGCAAGTTGTTTGAAAGAAAACAAATTGCTAAACGAAGTAGCTGCTGTTTATGAGAGACTGATTAAAGACAATCCTGAAAACTATGATTTTTATTATGAGTTGGCGAACGTTTACATCTATTTAAACAAATTGAATGAGGCCATTAAAACTTATAACAAAATAGAAGCTGCTATTGGTGTAACCGAAGAGTCCTCCATGCAAAAATTAAAACTTTATAAAGTCAATAATAATTTTGAGAAAGCGGTTGACGAAGCAAAAAAATTAATTAAAACATTTCCAAAAGAAGCAAAATATTATGGGATTTTAGGAGAGCTTTATCAGGAAAAGGGAATGAATGAAAAAGCTTTTGAAGCGTACAATGAACTTATTAAAATTGATTCTACAAACGCTTATGTACACCTTTCGCTTGCTGATTATTATCGGAACTTAAAACAAAACGATAAAGCTTTTCAGGAAATTAAACTTGCTTTCAAAAGCAATCAGCTAGATATAGACACGAAAGTGAAAATCCTTTTGTCGTATTACGACATCACCGAAAGTTTTCCTGAATTAAAATCTGATGCTGATGAATTGTGTAAAATTATTGTTGAGGTTCATCCCGATGAAGCAAAGGCTTTTTCTGTTTATGGTGACTTTTTATTTCGAGATAAAAAATATGAATTGGCGAGAATTCAATTTAGGAAAGCAATTGCATTAGATAAAGAAAAGTATGCTATATGGAACCAATTGCTTTTTATTGAATCGGAGCTGAATGATTTTGTTGCATTACTAAAAGAAAGCAAAGAGGCAATGGAGCTTTTCCCTAATCAACCATTGCCCTATTTTTACAACGGGGCATCAAATTATCAATTAAGAAACTATACGGAGGCTCTTGCTTCATGGACAGAAGGAAAAGAGTTTGTTTTTGATAACAATCTTTTTTTGGCTGATTTTTATTCTGGGATTGGCGATGCGCAAAACCAATTAAAAAACAATGATGCTTCAGATGCTGCTTATGACAAGTCTCTTGAGTTAAATCCGGATAATGCCGGTGTGCTAAATAACTATTCCTACTATTTATCTCTGCGAAATAAAAATTTGGAAAAGGCAGAAGCAATGTCGAAAAGGTGTAACGCTCTTCAACCTAACATCAGCTCTTATCAAGACACCTATGGTTGGATTTTGTTTCAGATGAAAAAGTATGACGATGCAAAAGTTTGGATTGGCAAAGCAATTGATAATGGAGGAAAAACAAATGGCACTCTTCTTGAGCATTATGGCGATATTTTATTTCAATTGGGTGACACAGAAGAGGCAATAAAATATTGGAAGGATGCCAAAAAAAACGGAGGCAACTCTACTTTGTTGGACAAAAAAATAGCAGACAAAAAGTTGTATGAATAAATTCGTTCACACATTTTTCTTTTTTAAAACCAAACATCTTTTCCGGATTGTTTATGCTATCCTTTTTGTTTCGCTTATTTTTTCTTCGTGTAAAAGCCGTCAAAAAATTACGCTCAATAATGGGCGCTGTATTCTGGATTTTAAAAACGCCAGAACGCTTACCTCCAATTTAAAAGAAAAGGAATTTAAGTTCGAGCGCCTCAATGCAAAGTTGTCAGCCGATGCCGAAATTGATAGCTCATCGGCATCTTTTACCATAACATTGCGAATAAGAAGAGACAGTGTTATCTGGATGTCATTGTCGAAATTGGGAATAGAGGGTGCCCGCGTTTTGATTACAAAAGATTCTGTAAAATTTATTAAACGACCATTGGGTGATGACAATGGAAAGTTTTTTATTGGTGATTATGCATACATCAGCAAACTAGCAAGCACCGATTTGGACTTTGAAATGCTGCAATCGCTTTTAATAGGAAACAGTGTTGAGTTTTATGATGAGGATGAAAAAATAAAACCGGGAATCGATAATTGTCAGTATACACTCGGCACCATTCGCAAGAAAAAGCTTCACAAGGTAATGGAAAAGGGGAAAGAACTAAAAGAGCCCGCACAGAGTATTTACATGATCCCTGAAACGTTTAAAATAGCCAGAATATTGTTTTATGAGTTTGGTCCCGACAGAAGTTTTGATGCCAGATATAGCGAATATGAGCAAAAAGACTCTACCCAACTCTTTCCTATGAAGATGAATTATACTATTAAGGCACAAAAAAACGTTAAGATAGACTTGGCATACAGTAAAGTTGTTTTAAACGAAGAGCAAACGTTCCCTTTTAAGATTCCGGAAAACTATGAACCTGTACAGATCAAAGAAAAAAAGTAGTTCGCTTTCGATTGTTTTTCTTTTTTGTTTCGTGCTATTGAGCGCAGGGTCAGTCTTTTCTCAAAAACAAACCAAAAAAGATTTAGAGAACAAAAAGAAACAGCTTCAAAAAGAAATTGAGGCGACCAATCAATTGCTTGCAGAAACAAAAAAAAATAAAAAACTTTCTTTAAATCAACTTGTGATGCTGAACAAAAAAATCAGCGCACGTGAGGAGTTAATTGCAACAATCAATAATGAAATTGCTGTGCTTAATAAACAAATTAAAGAAAACAATGCTTCTATAAATGGTTTGCAAAAAGACCTTACCAAACTAAAAGCAGAGTATGCAAAAATGATTTACTATGCATATAAAAATCAGGATTCGTATAGCCGCTTAATGTTTGTTTTTGCTTCTGCAGATTTTGAGCAGGCTTATATGCGTTTAAAGTATTTGCAACAATACAGCGAATACAGACACAAGCAGGCAGGAAGAATTGTTAAGACAAAAAAAGAGTTGAACGAAAAAGTTCAGGAATTAGAAGCGAAAAAATCGGATCAACGTGTTTTGTTGGGCAGTGAAGAATCTGAAAAACAAAATTTAACTTCTGAAAAAACGGAGAAAGAACAAGTGTTTTCTGAGCTTCAACAACAAGAAAGCAAACTCAAAAAAGATCTGGAAAAAAAGAAAAAAGACGCACAAAAATTACAACAAGCTATTCAGCGAGTAATAGAAAAAGAATTGGAAAAAGCTCAAGCTCAAGCGGCCAAAGAAAATAAACCGAAACCGCAAAAGCTGGTGTTAACCCCTGAATCGCAACAGTTGTCTAATTCGTTTTCAAACAACAAAAGTAAATTACCTTGGCCGGTTGCAAAAGGTGTTATCAGCGAACGCTTTGGTGTTCATCCTCATCCATTAATGAAAGACATTGACATTAATAATAATGGTGTTGACATTACAACAAATAGTGGCGCATTGGCCCGTGCTGTTTTTGAGGGAGAAGTTAAAGCGGTTGTGAGCATGCCGGGTGCCGGACAGTTTGTTCTATTAAGACATGGTGAATTTTTGACGATTTACTCTAACCTGAAAGATGTATACGTAGCCGTTGGAGATAAAGTAACTACCAAACAAAATATTGGTTCTGTTTTATTGGACGATGACGATAACAAAACTGTGATGCATTTTGAGGTTTGGAAAGGACAAACAAAATTAAATCCGGAAGATTGGCTATATAAGAACAATTAAAATTTAGGGCAACTTACATACACCCTTTTTCTTTTGCTCTTCTTAGCTATTTCATAAATTATAGAAAGTTCTGCGGCACCAAAAGATCTGGACGCCAATCGCGAAAGCGTTACGTCATAACTAAATCCAATCCGCATATCGTAGTCTTTAATGTCTAATCCCACCAAAAAACTAAGTGCGTCCGTATTTGGATAGCCTGCATCATAATGTTTGAGTGGAAGTCCGCGATACCAAACACCAAAACTTATAGGAGAATAAAAATAATAGGCCCCCAAGTCCAATTCATCAAATTTATTTTGATGATGATAATTAATTGCAGGAGCAAAATATTTTTCCAAGAAATTTCCTTTTTTAGATATAATAAATTTGTATCCACCATGTACAGAAAATTTCATCGGCAAACGATTGTCGCCATCAACCAAGGTTGTATTTGGTCTATTGATATTGTGAAGCGCAAAGCCTGCCCACAACAACCTTGTAGTATAAAGCGCCCCTGCATTTATGTTGAGGTAATTTATTTTTGGAACGTTTTCTATGTCGTTAGAAACTGACGAACCTGTAAATAATTGATCGTTAAATGTTAGTTTTCCGTAATCATAAAACTTATTAATATAGCAAAGCTGCAAACCCATTCTTACCTCTTTAAATTTTTCTACCTGATAATAATATGCATACGAACCCATAACACCCGTTGTAGTTAAATTAGAGGTTCCTGCCCTGTCGCGCATTATTTGAATTCCAACACCGCTATTTATTTCGGTCATATTATAGTCGTATGAAATAGCATATGTGCTGTATGCTTTTGAAATTCCCGGCCATTGGTTTCTGTAGTTAGCAACAAAACGATGCTCAAACGTTGCTCCCGTATATGCAGGATTTAAGAAAATCGGGTTCGCATAAAACTGCGTAAAATGCACATCTTGCGAAAGAGCATTGAATGCTATGATCGAAAAAAGACAAAGAATTTTATTTTTAATTTTACTTATCAAGTTTTTTAAATTCTAAGGTTAGTACATCCACTTCTACTTCGTAATCTTCTTGTTCAACAAGAGGTGCAAATGGCAACGAAATTGTTTCATATCCTTTTGCCTCTGCTACAATTTTATATTTATCGTATGGATTCACAGTAAAAATAAAACTCCCGCTGCTGTTTGGTTTATATATTCCTATCACCTTTTGTGTCACCTCATCATAAACCGAAATCTGAACTTGAATAGGCGCATTGTTGTCTTTATCAAAAACACACAACCCTTTTTTCACACAAGTTTCGTTTTCGCCATAACGCATGTCTATTAAAAAAATATCATCGCTCAAATAATTCGGGTCGGTCTTTTCTTCATTTAAAGATGAAAAATATCCGTGCTTCGCATCTGCACTGATAACAAAAAAGATATCATCACCAACAGAGTTTATTGGATAACCTAAGTTCTGTGGTTCGGCAAAAGACATATCAGCATACGCATCTGCTCTGAAAATATCATATCCACCCATTGTGTTCATTCCATTAGAACTAAAATATAAATACTGCCCGTTTGATGAAAAGAAGGGTGCATCTTCATCGTACTTTGTGTTTATTTTTGGACCTAAATTTTGTGGTTGGCTCCATTTTCCATTTGGAAGAGTTACTATCCTGTATAAATCTTTTCCTCCGAATCCACCCGGTCTGTCAGATGTGAAAATAATCATCGTGTTGTCGTTATTGTTGCAGGCACTTAATTCTTTAAATTCCGAATTAATTTCTTTCCCGAGCATCACAGGATTGCCCCAGTTTTTTCCGTTCCAATAAGTAGAATATAAATCTCCGCTACTCAAATCTTCACTTGTTCTAAAAATTAACATGTGTTGTGCATCGGGCGACAAACTGACACAGGCATCATGTTTTTCTGTGTTCACCGGTCCGCCAATATTTTCGGGTTTGCTCCAGCTTCCGTTGCTTTCTTTGTATGAAACATAAACATCTTCATTGTAATTTCCCAACACATCTGTTTCGCCACCTGTGCTTCCCGGTCTGCGTGAAGTAAAAAACAATTTACTTTCGTCAGCCGAAATAAGCGGAACATATTCCTGATATTTTGTATTGATCGTTGGTCCAACATTTTTAATTAATGCTTTGTGCGGCTGTTGCATTTCATTTTTTGCACGCACCGACATTTCAATAAATCTATTCACCTCTTCGTTATTGTATTCACGATTTTTTTCATCAAACATTTTGTAATTATTGTAATGAAGAATTGCCTCTTCGAAACGACAAGACAAATGATATACTTTTCCTAAATAAAATTGTGCAGGCGCCAATTTGCTTTTTTCTGCTTTTATCAAAAACGGAAGAATTTGTTCCGGAAATTGTTTTTGTTTGAATTTACAAATAGCAATATTCAGATTTATTTTTTCGTTTAATGAGTCGTTCGGCAAAATGCTTAAGTATAATTTTTCTGCACTTTTATAATCATCTATTTCAAAAAAATCGTCTGCCTCTTTTAGCGTTTTCTTAAATTGAAAATCGTGTTTCACAGGTTGTGCTGCAACAATAGAAAACGAAAAAACCAACAACATAAATAATGTTGCCAAGAAACAAAATTGTATTTCTTTTTTTGTTTTCATTTTATCTTAAAAGTGTAACATCGCCTGTTTTAACAATTGACTCACCCGTATTGCTTGTTGCTTTTATTTTCCAGACATATACATCTTGCTGACAAAGCTTTTCTCTGTAATAACCATCCCAACCAATTTTTGGATCGAGACTTTCAAAAATTAATTCCCCCCAACGATTATAAATACTTAGTTGATATTTTTTTACGCCCGTTACATTCGGATGAAAAACATCGTTTGATAAATCTGCAGGATCATATCCTCCACCATTCCCTCCTGCTTCGTTTGGAGTAAATGCATTCGGCACTTCTATTTCTGTAGCGGCTTCAACGGTTATTTGATTCGGCAAATTAAATGTGTCGCGACAACCAAATCCGTTTATTGCAATCAATGTAATTTGATATTGTCCTGGTGATTGATATATGTGTGCCGGATTTACATCCGTTGCCCCTGTGCCATCGCCAAAATCCCAAATATAACTTGTCGCACCAGCGCTTAAATTCAGACACGTTACTGGGTCGCTGGTTGCGTTGGCGGTAAGCGGACTTGCAGCAAATGCTGCTACGGGAATATCATAAACTATTGCGCTGTCAATTCCAATAACACTTGCGACACCTCCTGGTCCTGTTGCTGTTAGTGTGATAGTATAATTTCCGGCATTGTAATAAGTATATGTTGGATTGGTAGCTGTTGATGTTCCTATCCCGTCTCCAAAATCCCAGAGATAAGATGACGCGAATTGAGATGTGTTAATTGGGTTTATTGTAAGTGGTCTGCATCCCGCAAAAACACCAAGAAAACTTGCAACAGGTGGTGGCGGAATTATTGTAATTGTTTGTGTTGTAGTGTCACTGCAAAAACCATTTGTAACAATTAATGTTACGGTGTAAATTCCCCACGTTCCGTAAACGTAAGCTCCTGGCGTGATTGCGGTTGAACCATTTCCGTCACCAAAATCCCAAGCATGAGTATAGCTCACTGCATTTACCGTTGTGTTTGTAAAGGTAACGGTCGTGGCCGGATACGTTTGAGTCAAAGGTGTGGCTATAAATGTCGCTACAGGCGTAGGATAAACAGTATATGGTTGTGTGAAAACCGAAACGCATCCGAAAGAAGATGTTGCCGTTAAAGTAATGGTGAAGTTTATAGATGCCGGTCCGGGATTAATGTAAGCATTGGTTGGAGAAAAAAGGTTGCTCGTATTTCCATCACCAAAATCCCAATTGTAAGTTGCTGCTCCTAAGCTTAAGTTGTTAAATGTTGCTGCACTTGGGGAACAAATTGGAGTGTTTGCCGTGAAATTTGAAATCACATCCGGATAAACAATAATGGTTGTGTTTGCTGTGTCGATACAACCAAAACCACTGGTTGTAACTAATTGAACATTAAACGTGTCGGAAACGGTTGTTGATGTATTAACAAAAATATGTGTCGGACTTGTTGCTGTGTCTGTTGGAGATCCATCCCCAAAATTCCATTGATAGGATGTTCCGCCAACGCTTGTGTTTGTAAAATTTACTGAGAGGTCCGGACAACCTTGTGTAACCGATGAAGTAAATGCGGCTTGTGGTTGAGGATAAACTAAAACATCACCATAGGTTGTGTCCTGACAAGTAAAAGCATTTGTTGCAATCAACTGAACCGTGTAAGTAACAGGAAGTGTTGTTGCATTTGTAAAAATATGTGTTGGATTTGCTCCGGTTGAAGTAAACCCATCTCCAAAATCCCACATATACATTACCGCTCCAAGCACAGAAGGAAAATTTACTGTAAGTGCCGTACAGCCGGTATCCGGAATCATTGTAAAACCAAATATCGGTTCGGGATAAGCTTGCACAATCATTGTTGCTGTATCGGTACAACCACCTGCATTTGTTGCAATAAGAATTACATTATAGTTTTGAATAAACAATGTTGTGTTTTGGAAAAGGTGTGTTGGGCTCACTGCTGTTGATGTTGCTGTGCCATCACCAAAATCCCACAGATAAGTTGTTGCTGCCGTGGATGTGTTTGTAAAAGTTACCATTACCGGTGCACAGGATGCTACTGCATTTGATGTAAATGAGGCAAGTGGTTTTCCAAATATGGTTACACTATCCGAAAGACTATCCACACAACCCAATGCTGTTGTGGCTAACAAGGAAACATAATAAGTCGTATCTGTGCTTCCGGGGTTTGTATAAACCTCTGTCGGGTTTGTTACTGTTGATGTGTTTCCATTTCCAAAATTCCAGGAGTATGTTGCTGCACCAATAGATGTGTTAGTAAACGCAACACTAAGTGGTCCGCAACCATTTGCCGGAGCAAGTGAAAACACTGCTGTTGGAATTGGGTTTATGGTTATTGTTCCTGTTGTTGAATCGGAGCAGTTGGCTGTGTTTGCAAATAAAATTATTGTATACGTTCCTGCTGTAGCATATATATGAGAAGGGTTTTGAAGATTGCTTGTTGGTGAGCCATCACCAAAATCCCAAAGCCAATTTGTCAATGGATCACCAACTGAACTTGTTGAGGCATCTGTAAAGTTTACCGGAGAACCTTGGCATGTTGGTCCTGTTGTATAAGCCGCGACAGGTGTTTGATAAACATTTATTGTTTGTTGACTTGTATTCGGACAACCATTTAAAGATGTTACATCTAAGGAAACAGTATATGTTCCTATACCATAATTTTGAATTGGCGGGTTTTGAACGGCAGAAACGTTTCCGTTTCCAAAATCCCAATCCCACGTAATTGCAGAAATGGATGCATCAGTAAATGTTACGTTAAGCGAATCGCAACCGACAAGTGCGGATGCATTAAATGCTGAAATAGGACTGGGAAAAACAGTCACAACAACTGTTGCTGTATCTCTGCAAGTTGCGCCTGCGCCCGGCACAAAAGCCACAACACTTACTGTGTATGTTCCCGCAACAGCATAAGTATAATTTACGGGTCCAAACGGAAATACAGTATATACGGGAGTATCTCCAAAATTCCAGGAATAGCTGTATCCCGGAGAACTTGTATTGTTAAAGGTAAAAACAACACCAACGCATCCCGAATCAACTGGCGCAATAACTCCCGCTGTTGGAGGAGGAACAATTGTTACTGTTACAAATGCAGTGTCCAGACCACACATGCTACTGTCTACAAGCATTGTTGTATAGCTTCCAACACCCGGGTAAGTTAGTGTGTGCGGAAATGTTGGTGGCCAAGCGGTCCAACTAATAATTGAATCGTATCCTAGTCCCCAATAATCTCCAAAGTTCCAATATTCATAGCGCTGTTGCATGTTTCCCTGCGCCAGACAATTTCGTGCTGTTGTGTTTGTAAGTGTGAAAGTATTGTCGGGAAAACATTTCAAAGTTGCATCCGGAGTAATTGCTGCATCGTCTATATCATAAATCTGAATTGGATTAAACGATGCAAGCGTTGGGCTTCCAAAACTGCAATAGTTTTCTGCTGTGAGAGTAACCGCTGTTTGGCAATTAACGGTTCCTTGCAGATATGTGTGGTTAATGGTTTGCCCGGCATTAGTATAATCAAACGTTAAAGGCGGAGAGCCGTCTCCAAAATCCCAGATAAACGTTGTGGTTGGTGAAACGTCAGTGCTGGAATTGATGAACTGCAAAGTTGCAGGCGCGCAAGCTGTAGTAACACCACCAATTGGAATTTGTATAGATGCATTTACGGGCTCTTCCATTACAACAACCCCTGTGAGCACACAAACAACGCCCGTATTGGTTGTTATTGTTACAATAAATGTGTCTAGAGTTGCCGTGTAGTTATGGACAATTGGGGTGTTTGCCGGTTGTGGTCCGCCTGCATCTACAGGGCTTCCATCACCCCAATCAATGGAATAGGTTGTTAAAACGGTTGGTGAAGCTAAATTAAGCGTATATGCTCCGCCCGAACAACTAACCCAATAAGGTGCTGATGACAAAGCCCCTGTTCCATCATAGAATTGGGGGCATTGGGCCTTCAGACCAAAAGAACAAAAACAAATTAAAAAAAATAAGTAGCGTTTTTTTTTCATACGCCCCTTTTAAAAAAAACATCCTTGCATTTCAATTCAATCATACGACAATATATATACGAAGTTACTCCTTTTTTCGTTTTTTCGTTCGCCTCCTTAATCGGCTTCTCTGCCTACACAAAAAGTATTCTTGCTCAAATACAGTCAAGGAAATAATTTTTAGTATCTTTGTGGTATATTAATAAAATCAAAATAACATGTTAAATAGTATATTTCTTCTTTTTGGACTTGGCGCAACAGAAATGATTATTGTTTTGGTAATTGTTTTATTGCTTTTTGGCGGTAAAAAAATTCCGGAACTTATGAAAGGGCTTGGAAAAGGTGTTAAAGAATTCAAAGATGCATCTAAAGGCGAAGACGCAAATAATCCTTCTCCTGATAAAAAAGACTAGTTTTTAATTTTTAATATTCCCTACTCCTCTTCCTTATAGAAGAGGATTTTGTATTTATAATATTCCTGATTTGTGAAAATTTACAATTCTTTTTCTGAAATTAAATCTGATTTAGAAAGCGGCACAACAACTTGTGTTGCGCTTGTTAATTCTTACATTGAAACTGCTGCGTCAAAAAAAAATCTGAATATTTTTCTCGAAATTTTCAAAACATCTGCTTTAGAAAAAGCAAAACTTGTTGATGAAAAAATAAAATCCAAAACGGCAGGAAAACTTGCGGGAATGGTAATTGCGCTGAAAGACAATTTGTGTTATAAGGGCCATAAGGTTTCGGCATCATCAAAAATTTTAGAGGGATTTGAATCATTATTCAATGCAACTGTTGTTGAAAGACTATTAGCAGAAGATGCGATTATTATCGGTCGCTGTAACTGCGATGAATTTGCGATGGGAAGCTCTAACGAAAACTCTGCTTTTGGAAATGTGTTGAATCCATTAGATATAAAACGTGTTCCCGGTGGTTCTTCCGGTGGTTCTGCTGCTGCCGTTGCTGCAAATATGTGCATTGCTGCTTTAGGAACAGATACTGGTGGTTCTATCCGTCAGCCGGCTTCGTTTTGTGGTGTTGTGGGATACAAGCCAAGTTATGGAAGGGTTTCCCGCTACGGAGCGATTGCTTATGCTTCTTCGTTTGATCAAATTGGTCCGATTACAAAAACCGTTGAAGATGCTGCATTGATAATGGAAGTAATGGCTGGGCAAGATGAATATGACAGCACATCTTCTTCAAAACCTGTTCCTGCTTATTCAAAAGAATTAAAAAATACTCCGGCAAAACTTCGCATTGCTTACATCAAAGATTGTTTAGAAAATGAAGGATTAAATCCTGAAATAAAAACACGCATCAATGATATCATTGGTAAATTAAAGTCTGCCGGACACACCGTTGAAGCCGTTGATTTTCCTTATTTAGATTATTTGGTGCCAACCTATTATGTTTTAACAACTGCAGAAGCTTCTTCTAACCTTGCCCGTTTTGATGGAATTAATTTTGGATACAGAAGTAAAAACGCAACGGATTTAGAATCGACTTACAAAAAATCTCGTAGCGAAGGTTTTGGAACAGAAGTAAAGCGGAGAATAATGTTAGGAACATTTGTTTTGAGTTCAGGATATTATGATGCGTATTACTCCAAAGGACAAAAGGTTCGCAGGGTTATTCAAAATAAAACAAATGAAATTTTAGATAAATACGATTTCATTTTTTTGCCTACAACTCCGGGAACAGCATTTGAATTCGGACAAAAAGGTGCTGACCCGATTGCAATGTATCTGGAAGATATTTTCACTGTACAAGCAAACATTACTGGACTTCCTGCTATTTCATTGCCGATGGGAAAACATTCCAGTGGTTTGCCTTTTGGTGTTCAGGTAATTGGTAAAAACTTTGCAGATGCTGATGTGTTTGCTTTTTCAGATTATCTGATGAAGAATTGTTAGTTGTTTCTTCTCCTTTTTATTTTTCTTTCCTTTTTAACAATTTTTCGTCAATTAAAACGCTTTACTTGTCTATAATGCTTGTTATTGTAAACAATCATCACGATATTTGTAATGGTGGTAAAACTTATTTCTTCATACAAAAAAACGATTGCTATCGTTGGAACATTTCTTTTTTTGTTTGTAAACACATCCCGCTTGTGTTCGCAAACAGCGGTAGCTTATGCGCCCGAAGTTTTTGTTGACGACCCTATCGCAGCAGCACTTGACAGTCTTTATAAATTAAATTTATTTGAATTGGGCTATGGCAAAATCGCTTACCCGAAAAATCCCAAATACAATTTCCCGCACGATTCTGTTCCGCGTTACGATGAAATGATTTTAGAGTCACGCTTAGCAAAATTAGATGCTGCCTCTCCTTTTGATTTACAATACAATCCTGTTGTAAAAGGTTATATCGATTTGTACACTATTCGCAGAAGAGAACTTGTTTCCCGCATGATGGCGCTTTCGCAATTTTATTTTCCGATGTTTGAAGAGCAACTCGACAAATACAATTTACCGTTAGAATTAAAAAATCTTGCAATTTGTGAGTCGGCCCTAAACCCTCTTGCCAAAAGCCGTTCCGGAGCGATGGGTTTGTGGCAGTTTATGTATCCAACAGGAAAAATTTACGGGCTTCAGGTTTCTTCTTATGTGGACGAACGTTGTGATCCTTACAAATCAACGGTTGCTGCTTGTGAGTATTTTAAATATTTATTCGGACTTTTTGGAGACTGGCAAATGGTAATTGCTGCTTACAATTGCGGTCCGGGAAACATTAACAAAGCTATCCGCAGAAGCGGAGGAAAAACAACGTATTGGGAAATCCGTCCTTATTTACCAAAGGAAACACAAGGTTACGTTCCTGCATTTATTGCTGTTAATTATGTTATGAATCACACTGCTGAGCACAACATTTATACGGCCATTCCTAAAAAAACATTTTTACAAGTGGATACTGTTGCTGTAAAAAAACAAGTTTCTTTTTCACAAATATCAAGTGTCTTAGGAATTGCGGAAGACGAGTTGATGTATTTAAATCCGAGTTATAAAAAAAGAGTTATTCCGTATTCGCCAGATGAAGTAAATACGCTTGCGCTTCCTTCTGCCAAGATGGGAATTTTTGTTGCTAACGAAGACAGCATTTACAACAAGGGCTTAAGCAAAATTCACAGTCAGGATGTTTTGGCTACACAGGAAACAATGAAAATTCACACTGTTAGAAAAGGCGAGCACTTAAGCACCATTGCAAAACGGTATGGTTGTACGGTTGGAGAAATTAAATCGTGGAACAACATTTCTTCTTCTACAGTGAAGCCCGGAAAAAAATTAACAATTTATGTTTACGGAAAAAAGCCTGTTGAAAAAACAAGCGCTACTGTAACAGAAAACAAAACAACAAATACTCCTGAAAACAATTCTAACGCAAGTGTTTCAGGAAAATATAAATATCATCTTGTACAAAAGGGCGATTCGCTTTATAAAATTTCTCAGAAATATAAAACCACTGTTGATGAATTAAAGCGCTTAAACAATTTTGGCGCAAAGTATTCGTTAATGCCTGGTAAGAAGATTAAGGTTGGGGCGATTTAGTGCTGGCACAACTATTGTGATATTTTAATAAAAAACTCAACATGCATTTTCGTTTTTTAATATTGCTTTTTTCTTTTTCTCTTTTGTCATTACAAAACGTAAATGCACAAGAAAGAAGTCCACTTGCAAAAAAAATTCTTTCTTTTTGCGATTTGAACAAAGGAAAAAAAGTTGGCAAAGGTGAATGCTGGGACTTGGCTAAAGAAGCACTAAACAATGCCGGAGCAACATGGACTCCGCCATATGAATTTGGAAAAGCTCTGACAAAAAAAGATCCCGTTTTGCCTGGCGACATTATTCAATTTGAAAAAGTAAGAATAGAATATCCTGATGGCGCATGGAAAGAAATTCCTCATCACACTGCAATTATCTACAAAGTTGCGGAAACAAATAAATATACCATAGCAGAACAAAATGCAAACGGTAAACGATTTGTGCAGTTTTCAGAAATTGATTTGTCGTATATTAAAAAAGGCAAATACACGATTTATCGCCCACAATAGCAACCAAAAAACTTTTATTGCTTCAAAATAAAATTTGTTATAAATTAGCAAAAAACTCTTCTCATGCAAAAGATTTTACGTTGCTTATTTATCGCTTTGGTTTTTTGTTCTTCCGATTCCATTGCACAAGATTTTACTTATTCAAATGTCAATCTGGTTAGCGTTACATTCAGTGGCGGAAACCTTGCTATTCGTAAGGATAGTGTTGGCGGAATTGTATATCCGACTCCTCAATATAACTACAACGCAACTTTGCAGAGACCCGTTGCTTACGTAAGCGGTGTTGCTCCCCGCGTTGCTGCATCTTTCACTATTGATTGTCCAACCGTTCCTGTATCTGTTGATGTAAGAGGTTTTGGCTCCGACTCTATCAACTTTGCTCCTGCAACTGCTACATTAACTCCTGTTTCGGGAACGGTTCATTCTTTTAGTTATCCTGCAACAACCGGCTCGCACGTTTTTGCGGCTTCAATCGTTCGTTTTTTTAAGCCTTATACAATCAACTGGGAAATTTCTTTTGACGGAGGAACAACCTGGAAGTCGGCAGGAACAAGCAACAACACGTTGTACGTTACCCGCAGCGCACCTCAGACAGAAGGAACAAACTTTAAATGGTATCACACTGTTTTTGATATTAGTTGTAGAAACGCACAAGGTTATAGCACCGACACGGCAATTATTGCGAGAGTTTGGAGCGAGTTCACCGACCAGATTGTTTTAAATTATAAAGACGATAGTTTGTTTTATTATAAAATAATGAACACAACAAACACAAACCTTGGGTCGCTTTTACAATATAAAGATGCACAATGCTACACTTTTGCCCAATTATTTTTAGCTACAATTAAAATTCAAGGCGTTGTTCGCACAAGCAACTATGTTTACATAACCCCAATAAGCAATGTTGTTTGTGGATACAATGTAAATCGCTTTATCGTAAAAAATTGGACTTTCGGAACCGCTACGGGTGCTGCAACCTGCTCTACCTTTCCTTGGAAAAATACCTATAATGCCATTACCGGCTCTATTCCTCCTCCTTATAATCAATATGTTTTTACAACTGCTGATGTAACGGATCAGTCTGGAATCCCCGGCTCTTGCAACGTTCGACCATCTTCTTATTTTAATAATCATCAGATTGCAAAAATTGATGGCGTGTATTATGATGCTTGTTATGGTGTTACTTTTCCAACATTGGTATCAATTAAAACGGCTGCATTTAGTGGCTGGAGCTTCAGGTATACAAGCGGCACAACAACCAATTGTTTTTTTACAAACAATATGACATTGTCCGATTTGTCGGAATCTATTAGCACATTTTAATAATGCGTAAAACGTTCTTTGTTTCTTTTTTTATTCTTTTTTCGGTTGCTGTTTTTTCACAGTCGATTGAACGAAAAATAATTATTCAAAATGGAAATTATTTTTTTACAACGATTGACGAAAATCATCAGCTGGCGACATTGCATACAGGTAAATACACAGACTCAATAAGGTCTGCCAAAAAACTTGCAATGCCTGTGGGAAGAAATTTTGACGATCCTATTATTCCATTTTCTTGGGATGTGGTTGATACAAATTTGTATGCAGTTAGTTTTTTATTGCATCCGCTGAACGACAGAAATGAAGCTATAAAGCGATTGTTGATTTCTTCTTTGAAAGAGTGGAGCAAATCTCCAACACCAATGGAATTGATTAACCTGAGCGTTGATATGAATCCATTCGTATACAACGATCCATATCTTTTTGTTACCAAAAGATCGAATATTTTGGAGGGCTTCTTTTACGATGCAATATCAAACAGCGATGGCACATATACAATGGCGATATCAAACAATGGAGAGTTAAGCGTTTGGAATTACAATGGAACAGAGTGGAAACACGGAGAGGTGATTAAATTTCCTGTTGATGGATATTTTTCGCTTTTTGAAAAGAATAAAAAAACATATTTAATATCGAATTCTAGTGTTATTCACGAAGTGTCAACTAACGGAGTTGTGTCAACTAAAAAAAATATTGGAACAACATTAAAAGAAGGCTTTCTTGTGATTAATAAAGATGAAAAAACGATTTCTTTTATGAAGAATGACGACCTGAATCAAAAAACGCCTTTAAATGAATTGATTGCTAAAAAAGCAAAACTTATTTTATAAAAAATAACATAAATGAAAAAAATTACTTTATCCATCTTATTGTTTTTGTTTGTTGGCGTTACGTTCGCGAGCGACTTAACATATTCTGTAATCAACACGATAACAGGAATGTCAACGGGCTCCATAGATCTTTCTGTCTCCGGAGGAGTTGCCCCGTTCACTTATAGCTGGACCGGACCGTCTGGTTTCACAGCAACTACAGAAGATATCAGCGGTTTGGAATATGGAAACTATACAGTAACCGTTACAGATAAATATTGCGGAATTGCTGTAATTACAATATTTGTAGACAACGATGTTGCAAGCAATATTGATGAAAATAATTTAAATCCGATTTCTGTTTTTCCAAATCCGGCTAACGGACTTGTAAATCTTGTTTCCTCAAAACCTTTAACAGATGCAACTTTCAAGGTTGTGAATGTTGCCGGACAAGTTGTGATGGAGAAAAAAGAAGTTGCAGGAACCGCTTTTGTTTTTGATATTTCGGAACAGTCTGCCGGAATTTATTTTATAGAAATAAACAATTCAGGAAACATTTCTCGCACACGATTTGTGAAGAATTAATTTTTTATGCTATTTCTAAACAGCACCATTGCTGATCTTGATTCTATTTTCAATCTGTATGATATTGCTATTGCTTATCAAAAAAAGATCTCTGATCAACATTGGCTTCCCTTCGAACCGGAACTTATAAAAAAAGAAATCTTGGAAAACCGTCAATGGAAAATTGTCGTTGATGGGGAAATCGCCTGCGTATTCTGTGTTGCTTATTCTGACCCGCTTATTTGGGGAGAAAGAGACAAAGACCCTTCCATATATTTTCATAGAATTGTTACAAATCCAAAATTCAGAGGAAAGAATTTTGTTACAGAAATTATTTCCTGGGGCACAATGTTTGGAAAAAACTTAGGAAAAAAATATCTGAGAATGGATACCTGGGGCGACAACGCAAAGCTTTGTGAATATTATGTAAAATGCGGCTTTGAATTCTTAGAAGTAATTAAACCAAAAAATCCAGAATTGCTTCCTGCACATTATGCAGAAATATCTTTGAGCTTGTTTCAGTTTGAAATTATTTAAACTTTTTCCAGCGCTTGCCTTAAATCTTCAATCAACAAATCCGCATCTTCCAATCCAATATACAATCTCACCATGTTCCATGGCAGCGGGTTTTCAAAGCTTTTGCTTGCGGCTAATGCGCACAGTGGAAACAATAAAGATTCATATCCGCCCCAAGATGTTGCCATTATGAAACGCTTTAGGTTGTCGCAAAACCGCTCTACTCCTGCCTCATCCTTTGCGTCAATCACAATAGACAAAAGTCCGCCACCTTGTTTCATTTGCTTTTTTGCTAATTCTAGCTGTGGGTTTTTAGAAGAGAAAGGATAGTGTAGTTGTTTTATTTTAGGGTGTTTTTCTAAGAAATCAGACACTTTTTGAGCGCTTTTGGCGCTGTGGTTCACTCTTAATTCAATTGTTCTTAAACCTCGCAAAATCAATCCTGCATCCTGGGGCGAAATACAGCTTCCAATTGTCATGTATTCTTCGGCCATCATTTTCATGATTCTTTCTTTCGATCCGCAAACAATTCCGCAAACAACATCGCTGTGCCCATTGATATACTTGCTTCCTGAGTGTAACACCAAATCAATTCCCATCGAAGTTGGATTTTGGTTGATGGGTGAATTGTGGCTGTTGTCAATGATTGTTGTAATGTTTTTGCTCTTTGCTAATTTCGCAATTGCTTCAATGTTTTGTAGCTCAAAGGTCAATGAATTTGGGCTTTCTAGATAGATTAGTTTTGTGTTCGGCTGTATGGCTTTTTCAAAATCTGCGGCCTCTCCTCCACTCACAAAAGTGTGTGTGACACCATATTTTGCTAGGTATTTCGAGAGTAAGTTGTTTGTCCAACTGTATGGTTTTTGAACACACACAACGTGGTCTCCCCCTTTTACAACGCTCATTACCGCTGCTGCAACAGCTGCGCTTCCACTCGAAAAAACGAGTGCGTCTTCTGCTTTTTCTAGTGCCGCCAACTTCTTTCTAAGGGTTGCCACCGTTGGGTTATAGCCTCTTGTATAAAACGGTGTTTCTAATTCTTTTGTTAGTTTCTGACGCATTTCTGCAACAGTTTTAAAACAAAAGTTAGTTGTTTGAAAAATCGGTGGCGCTACGGAACCGTAGTATTCATAGCGGTCTTCGCCAAGGTGATTTAGGATAAATGAATTGTCCATGTGGGAAATTATAAATTGAAAATTATGAATTATAAATGTTTTGCTGTTTTCCAAAAGTAACAAAGTCTTTCATTCTGTGTTCAAATTGATTGTCTTTCCAATTCACTGTTTTAAAAAAGTTCAATCGTTCCCGTTTTTGAAAATGAAAAAAGGGGAACGATTTTTTTCCGGAATTTTCAGGATTTTAGTAAAAATCTAACAAAATCAGGGCAAAACAGCTGTAACAAGCCCGCGCAAAGGGTCTCAAAAGAGGTCTTTTTTGTGCGTTTTAAGCGCCTTTCGCCCTTTCGGACAACAAAAGACACTAGCGAAGAGGTTTAAGCGGTTTAATGGCCTAATTGGTGGTTTTGCTTGCGTTTTTTGATCTTTTTTGCGAACAGTTTAGCTTCCCAGCAGAAACTTGTGCTTTTTATCCAACTTAAGCACTAAAGCAAAGCGACAAGACAAATTTGTTTTCCACTAAATAAATTTCATTTTAAAATATCCCTTTTCTTAATTCTGGGTTTTATAATTCGAGAAAAAGTATTGGTTTTCTGTTTGAAAAGATATTGTCGTTCCACGTGGAACAGGGTTTTGTTTTTTGTTCCTGAAATAAGATTTAAGATGTCAAAAGGGGGCTCGGATATTTCCTGAATCTTAATTTAGGAAAATAAGAAACTTGCTCGAAAATGGGCACGAAGAAATAGTCGATTTTTATAAAAATGTGGGCACAAAAAAACCACCTAGCTGGTGGTTAAATTTTGACTGGTATATCGAAAAAGCCGAAGTGTTATTTCTTGCTGATTAAATAAATCTGACTAGAATAGGTCTTTCCGGTTTTAATTGCAGATAGGTTAGATCTGAATCCGTTCCACGTGGAACGTAGAATGTTTGTTTTGCCTGTTTTTATCTTCTCGCTGAGCATAGAAACATAAAAAGAGTCAAACACCATTGGAAGAATTTTGAACATTTTTAAGCTCTGTTTTGCGAATAGGGAGTCGATATCTTTTGGGGTAAAGTGATACAGGTGTCTGGGAACATCGTAAGCCGCCCATTGTTCTTTATAGATCTTTGCGTCTAAAGAATTACAATTAGGAACAGCAATGATAATTATTCCATTTGGTTTTATTAATCGTTTTAACTCCTCTACCCTTTCGTTTAATCTTGGAACGTGTTCTAAAACATGCCACATAGAAATAACCTCAAAGCTTGAGTCTGGGAGGTTCTTTAATTCGCTTTCTTCTCGTACATCAAGACCAAAATTTTTGATTGCCATTTGTCTGGCATCAGCGTCTGGTTCTATTCCGATTGTTTTCCATTTAGCACTTTTGCAGGTGTTCAAAAACTCTCCGGTCCCACATCCAATATCCAGAATATTTCCTGTCTTAAAATACTTCGAAATGAGCTGAAGTTTTTTGAGTAAAGTATACTTTCTTACAGACTGATAAGTTGAATTTATAAAACCCTTTTTGGTGTTTGAGTGAGAAACATAGTCGTCCGATTTATAATATTTTCCTAAGTCTTTTTCCTCTGGACGAGGATTTGTAAACTTAAACCCACAAGATTCGCACTCCACAATTTGAAAGGTTTCACGTGAAACAGTATGATCAATACAAGACAAAAAAGGCTTGTTTTGAGTAGAATTGCATACTGGACAATTATCAAGTTTCTCCATTTTCTCGACTACGCTCGAAATGACGAGCACGTCTAATTTTTGTGTTAGTTCCACGTGGAACTACCTGCCTAAATATACCATTAATATCGAGATGTCAGAAGGTGTAATTCCTGAAATTCGGGATGCTTGTCCTATTGTTCTAGGACGAACTTTTGTTAGTTTTTCTCGGGCTTCTTTAGATAAAGAAGTTAACCGGATATAATCAAAATCATCGTGTAAAACCAAATCTTCTAATCGGGTTTGTTTGTCTGCCAACTCGTGTTCTTTTGAAATATATCCTTCGTACTTCATTAAAATTTCTGCTTGCTCAATGCTCTCCATGTCGAATTGAGAAACGAATTCTTTTACCTTTTCTGATGCAATTGCAAAGTCTAAAAGTGTAATTGTTGGACGGGTTAATATGCCAAACATTTTTACTTTTTGAGAAATAGGAGAGGAGCCGATTGTTTCCAAAACCGGGTTTATTTCACTTGGGTCAATGCTTTCTTTTTTGAAATAAGAGATGATTTCGTTAGTGTTTTTTTGCTTGATTTGAACGCGATCCATTCGCTCTTTTTTAGCCAAGCCCAACTCAAAAGACTTTGGAGTTAAACGAATGTCTGCATTGTCCTGACGCAAAAGAATTCTATACTCCGCACGTGAAGTAAACATGCGATATGGCTCTTCGGTTCCTTTGGTAACTAAATCGTCAATTAAAACGCCTATATAAGCCTCAGAACGCTGCAATATAAATGGCTCGCGTCCATTAATTTTTAAGTGTGCATTTATTCCAGCCATTAAACCCTGACAAGCAGCTTCTTCATAGCCTGTAGTTCCGTTTATCTGTCCGGCAAAATATAAATTGCTAACTAGCTTTGTTTCAAGGGTTAAGTCTAATTGTTGAGGAGGAAAATAGTCGTATTCTATAGCATAACCAGGACGAAACATTTTTACATTTTCAAACCCTGGAATCATTTTTAAAGCTTTGTATTGAACATCTTCTGGAAGAGAAGTAGAGAAACCGTTTACATAAATTTCAACCGTATTCCACCCTTCTGGTTCAACAAATATCTGATGTCTTTCACGTTCTGCAAAGCGTGTAATTTTATCTTCAATACTTGGACAATATCTTGGCCCAAGGCCTTGAATTCTTCCGGAAAACATTGGCGATTTTTCAAAACCTGTTCTTAAAATTTCGTGAACCGCTTCGTTTGTATACGTTGTGTAGCAAGGGATTTGGCCTGATGGACCATTTTGAAAAGCGTCTTTTCTTTCTACTTTAAAACCAAATTGATCTACATTTAAGTAAGAAAATTTATTTGGATTTTCATCACCGTGTTGAACTTCCATTTTAGAATAGTCCAAAGAGCGCCCATCCACCCGGGGAGGCGTGCCTGTCTTCATTCTACCGGCTTCAAATCCTAATTTTACCAACTGTTCAGTAATTCCTGTAGATGATTTTTCGCCCGCTCTTCCGCCAACATATTGCTTTTCACCTAAGTGAATCAATCCATTTAAAAAAGTGCCATTGGTTAAAACCACTGATTTTCCTCGTATTTCAAGGTCCATTCCGGTTATTACACCTTTCACAACATTGTCTTCTACGATAAGTGATTTCACCATATCCTGCCAGAAATCCAGGTTTGGCGTGGCTTCCAGCATTAGTCTCCATTCTTCAGCAAATTTCCATCTATCACTTTGTGCTCTAGGACTCCACATTGCTGGGCCTTTTGAGCTATTTAACATTCTGAATTGAACTGCAGTTCTATCTGTTACAATTCCTGAATATCCACCCAATGCATCTATTTCACGAACTATCTGACCTTTTGCAATTCCACCCATAGCAGGATTGCAGCTCATTTGAGCTATTGTCTGCATGTTCATGGTTATCAACAATGTTGAAGAACCCATGTTTGCAGCAGCAGCAGCGGCTTCACAACCTGCGTGACCAGCACCAACAACTATAACATCGTATTCTTTAAACATTTTTTATTTTCAAAAAGTCCGTAAAGGTAGTAAATATAAGGACTTTATCATAATTAATAATTATAAATATTTGATTATTAATACATTACATAATTATAACCCAAATTGTTTAGACAAATCAAGCATTCTTATAATTGGTTTCTTCGCTTTTTCGATAAGATCTGCTGATAATATTATTTCCGGTTGCTCGTATTTAAGGCAATTATAAAGCTTTTCCAGAGTGTTTAATTTCATGTGAGGACAATCATTACATGCACAAGAATTATTCGGTGGAGCAGGTATAAATGTCTTCCCAGGATTCTTTAATTGCATCTGATGAATAATGCCGGCTTCTGTTGCTACTATAAATTCTTTTGCATCGGATTTTGTTGCGTAATTTAATATACCAGTTGTACTACAAATATAATCAGCTATTTCAAGAAGGTTGGCTTCACATTCAGGATGTGCTAAAAGTAAAGCTCCGGGATGTTGATTTTTTAATTTTACTATTTTCTCCAAAGAAAAAATTTCATGAACCATACATGCTCCATCCCAAAGCAACATATTTCTTCTTGTTTTTTTATTGATGTATGCACCTAAATTTTTATCCGGAGCAAATATTATTTTTTGATCTTTAGGTAAATTTTCTACAATTTGAACAGCATTAGTGGAAGTACAAACTATATCAGTTAACGTTTTTAAATCAGCAGTACAGTTGATATAAGAAATTACTAAATGATCGGGATGAAGTTTTTTAAATTCAGAAAATTTATCTGCAGGACAGGAATCTGCTAATGAACATCCTGCTCTTAAATCTGGTAATAAAACTTTTTTATTTGGTGAAAGAATTTTTGCAGTTTCGGCCATGAAATGAACTCCGGCAAAAACAATAATATCTGCATTTGTTTTTGCTGCTTCTTGTGATAATCCGAGACTATCGCCAATGTAATCGGCAATGTCTTGTATGTCTGCATCTTGGTAGTAATGGGCGAGTATGATTGCATTTTTTTCTTTTTTGAGCTTGTTTATTTCAGCAAACAAATCTAGAGAAAAATCAATCGGAATATCAAGAAACCCTTTTTCTAATGAACCACCACCCATAATAATAATATATTTTTTTATTTTAAATATTTTAAAAAATGTTGTTGTTGTTGGTCTGTTAGTTGAGTGTAAAAAAAAACAATAAAAGCGTTGCAATTATGAGTTCTAACATTCAACCAACAACAATTAAAAAGTTCTTAGAAGATAAAGCGCTGAACACTAGATTTATTTAGGTTTATCAACAGGTTGTTAGCACTGTTTTCATCTGATAACTTCTATACAAAATTACGACAATTTATGTTACCAAATTGTTGAATAGTCGTGTTAAATTCTGAAAAGAAAATGCTTGTCAATTCAAAAATTAATACATGCGACACCTTGTTTTAACAAAGCAAGAAAAATGTTCTAAACATTGATAACAAAGTCTTTTGTTTTCAACAGAAATCGTGTTGATAAAATAAAAAGCAGAGGTCTAATTATCAGCACATTATTTTTAAACTTTACAACCGTGTTAATAAGCCAAAAAAGCTGTTAATTACGATATATTAATTAAATATTTTAACATGAAGATAGCCATAGGTTGTGACCACGCAGCATTTAAACTGAAAGAAAAGCTAATGCCCTACTTATTAGCGAAAGGATACGAGATAAAAGATTTTGGCTGTTATTCAGAAGAGCGCGCAGACTATCCCGACTTTGCACACTCGGTTGCGAAAGGAGTTGAAAGCAAAGAGTTTGATTATGGTTTACTGATGTGCGGAAGCGGAAACGGGATAAGTATGGCGGCCAACAAACACAAAGGAATACGCGCAGCATTGTGCTGGATGCCCGAAATAGCAGAGCTTGCACGACAACACAACGATGCTAACATATTAACCTTGCCGGCAAGATATATGAATGAAGAAGAAGCAAAAAAATGTATTGATGTTTTTTATACAACAGCATTTGAAGGTGGAAGACATTTGGATAGAGTAAAGAAGATAGCGGAGGGCCACTAGGTTACAGATAGCGAATTAAAACGAATTTTACGCCCTTCGATAGTGTCTGCTTATTACGCAGAATGCTCAGGGTAACAAAAAGAAAGCATGATTAAAAAAACACTTTTTCTTTTATTATTACCATCGCTTCTTTTTGCGCAACAAAAGGATACAACAGCTATTCGCTATTCTAAAATAATTACCGCCTCCGAAATGAGCAAAAACTTGCACGTGTTGGCTTCTGACGAATTCGAAGGAAGGGAAACAGGAAAGAAAGGGCAGAAGATGGCTGCAGAATATATTTCGAATCAATTTAAAAGTTTTGGGATTCCTCCTTATAAAGACAACACCTACTATCAAACATATCCACTCAACATGATCTTGCCTGTTCCGGCAGACATGACAATTAACGAAAAAAAATTTATTGGGAATAAAGACTACTATAATTTTCCGGGTCTAAGCGAACAAAAAATTACAAGCAACAGTGTTTTGTTTTTGGGATATGGAATAGAGGAGGAGAACTATAATGATTATAAAGGGGCAGATGTAAAAAATAAAGTAATTATGATTTTAGCCGCAGAGCCATATGACGCAGAAGGAAAATCCATTGTAACAAAAACAAACAAGCCATCTATTTGGACAACCTATTATAAAGCAAAAACAGAAAAAGCAAAAGAAGCGGGCGCGCTTGCTATTTTAATTGTTGTTGACGATGTTGAAAAAGGAGTTGCCGACAACAAACACAGACTAGAAACGGCAGCACTAAAATTAGAATTACCAAAAAAAGAAGCACCGGTTATTTATATTTCGAAAGAAATGGCGAACGCAATTCTAAAAAAACAAAACATTGGAAAAATCATTGAAAAAATTTCGAAGAGCCGGAAACCATTGAAAATAAAGGCGAAAACAAATCTTGTGATTGATGTAAAAAACAATGTACAAAAAATTGAAGCAGAAAATGTTTTGGGCTATGTTGAGGGAACAGATTTAAAAGAAGAGTTAGTTGTGATCACCGCCCATTACGATCATCTTGGAAAAGAAGGCGATGTTGTTTATAATGGAGCAGACGATGATGGCTCCGGAACAGTAGCTGTAATTAATCTTGCACAAGCGTTTACACAAGCAAAAAAAGAAGGACACGGTCCGCGCAGAAGTATTTTGTTTATGCCCGTTTCCGGAGAAGAAAAAGGCTTACTAGGCTCTGCATATTATACCGAAAATCCTGTTTATCCACTTAAGAATACCGTTTGCGATTTGAACATTGATATGATAGGAAGGCTTGACGAAAACCACGCAAAGAATTCAAATTACGTTTATTTAATAGGTTCCGATAAGTTGAGCACCCAACTTCACAACGTGAGCGAACAAGCAAACAAAACGTATACGAACCTTGAGCTGGATTATACTTTCAACGATGAAAAAGACAAGAACCGTTTTTATTATCGCTCCGACCATTACAATTTCGCAAAAAAGGGAATTCCTGTCATCTTCTATTTCAATGGTGTTCATGCCGATTATCACAAGGAAACAGACGAAGTACAAAAAATAGATTTTAATAAAATGGAAAAAATTACACGGTTGGTTTTTTTCACTGCCTGGGAATTGGCGAATCGTAATGACAGAGTTTTGGTTGACTCGAACAAAAAGTAGATTGCAAAAAGTAGACAATAGACAGTCTGCAACAGACAAATAAAAAAGGAAAAGCAAAAACAACAAATAAAAAAGTAGACAAAGAAAAGAAGTCGATAACATAAATAGGTAATAGACCAAAACTTGTCTACTGTTTATTGTCTATTGTCTACTGCCAACTGAACCATGTCGCAAGCACTAGAATTATTTTTAGAAGCATCCGAAAAAAAGGCGTTTGATATAGAACACCGCAAAACCATATTGCATAACATTTCGCAGTATGATAAAAAAGTGTTGGAAGGGAAAGAACAGTTTTCGAATTTAGAATTAGCGAAAACGAGAGCATCTGCATTAAAACAAAAATCAATTGAGAATCTTGATAAATATTTAATTGAATTTGAAGCAAATTTTATCAAACGTGGAGGAAAAGTAATTTGGGCGCAGGACGCTGAAGAGGCCGTAAAAGAAGCGCTTCAGATTATGAAGAAGGCGAAAACAAAAACGGTGGTGAAAGCAAAATCCATGGCGACCGAAGAAATTAATTTCAACGAAGCCCTGGAAGAACAAGGAATAGAAAGCATTGAAACAGACTTGGGTGAATACATTGTACAACTCCGTAATGAGCCGCCCTACCACATTGTAACACCAGCTATGCATCTTTCAAAAGAAGAAGTGGCGACAACTTTTCACGAGAAAAAACAAACGCCCATAGAATTTACTCCTGAAAAAATTACAAATTTTGTGCGCGAAGAATTGCGCTTGAAATACAGCAAAGCAGAAGTAGGAGTGAGCGGAGGAAATTTTTTAATTGCAGATGTTGGAGCAATTGCAATAACCGAAAACGAAGGCAACGGCTTAATGTCAGCAGCGTTTCCAAAAATTCAAATTGCAATTGTAGGAATAGAAAAAGTAATTCCATCGATAGCGGATTTAGATTTATTTTGGCCACTACTTTCTACATACGGCACAGGACAAGGAACTACAGCATACAACACCATTTATACAGGATCAAAACAACAAGGAGAAAAAGATGGCCCAGAGGAAATGTATGTGATTCTTTTAGACAACGGAAGAACAAACGTGCTGGCAGAAACAGAACAACGCAGAGCGCTTTCTTGTATTAAATGTGGGGCATGTTTAAATGCTTGTCCGGTTTATCAAACAGTTGGCGGACACACTTATGGAACAACTTACAGCGGACCAATTGGCTCTATTATAACGCCTCATTTTAAAGGTATGGAGGAATTCAAACACTTGAGTTTTGCTTCTACACTTTGCGGAAAATGCACAGAAGTTTGTCCGGTTAAAATTGATATTCACAAGCTTTTGCAGATCAACAGAAAACAATCAATAGACCAAAAGCTTTCCACCAAAACAGAAAATTGGGTTTGGCATTTTTGGAAACGCGCGATGTTGAAACGCAGCAAAATGGACAAAGGCGGAGCCAAGTTGAAAAACTTTATGATTAAACAGTTCTTCAAAAAACAATGGGGCGAAAGAAGAGACTTGCCGCAAGTTGTAAACAAATCGTTCAATCAAATTTGGCGAGAACGGAAGGGGATAAAGTAATAGAGATGATAAGCTTCCACAACGAAAACATTCTATTCAATTTAAAAAACAAAACCAAGCTTAAGGGCTGGATTGTAAAAACAATTGAAAAAAAGAAACGCAAAGCAGGAGACATTTCTTTTGTATTTTGTTCAGATACGTTTTTGTTGGAAAAGAATAACGAGTATTTGAATCATGATACATATACGGATATTATTACGTTTGATTATTCGAAAGAAGACACGAAGCGCCCCGTTTCTGGTGATATTTTCATCAGCATCGACAGAGTAAAAGAAAACGCAAATAAATTCTCTAAAACATTTGAAGACGAATTACACCGTGTAATTATTCATGGCGTTTTGCATTTGCTTGGATATAAAGACAAAACAAAAATCGCTAAGGCGGAAATGCGAAAACAGGAAGACCTTTGTTTAAAATCACTAAAAAATCTTTGAGTTTATTGAAAAAAATATCGCTTAATAACTACCTTCTGCTTTTTATAATTGCAGTTGCGGCTACTATCCGCTTCTGGGATTATTCGTCTATGCAATTTATGCATGATGAATTGAGTGCTGTTATTCGTTCGCAAGCAAATAGTTTTTCGGAATTAATTTACAAAACAAAAACAACAGATGTGCACCCGGTTGGCGTTCCCATTTTTGTGCATTACTGGACAAAAATTTTCGGAACAAACGAGATGATTGTGAAATTGCCATTTGTTTTATTTGGTCTGATTTCCATTTATTATTCTTATAAAATTGCAGAAAAATGGTTCAACCCAACCGTTGCAATTTTCACTTGTGCGTTTTTAGCAACACTGCAATTTCCAACCATGTATGGACAATTGGAGCGACCTTATGCTACAGGAATGTTGTTTTCGGTTTTGATGGTTTGGTGCTGGACACAATTCTTTTCCTGCCTATCCGGCAGGCAGTCTTCCGAAAACAGTAAAAACAAATACGCCATTGGCTTTGTTTTGTTTGCTTCCCTGTGTACATATAACCATTATTTCAGTCTGCTTTTTGCCGGACTGGTTGGTGCAACAGGTTTGTTTTTCTTAACAAAAGAAAACTGGAAAAAATATTTATTGATGTGTACTGCTGTAATTTTACTTTTTATTCCACACATTTCTATTTTGCTTTTTCATTTATCAATCGGCAGCGGAGGAGAAGAAACCTGGATTGGAAAACCACAGCCGGATTGGCTGATCACGTTTTTGAAATATTTATTTCACTATTCCATTTACGTTTATGCGGTTGTTGGGATTTTGTTTCTCGCAAGTTTTTATTTCAGAAGCAAAGAGAAAAAAGTGTTTGATAAAATGCGAATTGTTGCGTTGGTATGGGCAATTCTTGTTCCTTGTCTAGCATATTTTTATTCCATTACAAAAACACCTGTTTTACAATTCTCAACATTCACCTTTTCGCTTCCTTTTTTATTGATGTTTATTTTTTCATTTTATGCTGAATTGAAAACACCAATTAAAATAGGCGCCCTGGTACTTATAATTTTAGTTAATACTTATACGCTTTTTGCGGAGCGGAAACACAATTCGCTTTTTTACAAACACCCTTATGAAGAAATGGCAATTGTTAGCAACAATGCAATTAAAAATTTTGGAGAAAAAAATGTGTTTGTTGGGTTGTCAGCAATAAATGGTTTTGTCGATTTTTATTTTGAAAGACATGGCAAGTTTTCTTATTTAAATGTTGATGGTTCTGACATTAAAAAGTTTATTGCGGAGCTTGAAAAAGTGAGTAGCGACTATTTTGTAGCAGGAAATTTAAACCCGGAATTTGTTCAGGTTGTGAAAGAAAAATATCCTTATATCGTTTCGAAAGACGAAGGATTTACTTTTTCGATTTATTGTTTTTCTAAAAAGAAACCGGCAAACGAGAAAAAGGAAAACATCGTTTTTTCAGAAACGCAAAATATTTATAAGACAAGATTCTGGGAAAAAAACTATATGAAACAAGACTCGTGTATGTATCTTGACAGCACACAGGAATACAGCGCAGGATTTTCAACTTATCTGTATGAGATATTAAATACCCGTCATTCTATTTTAAATGTAAGTGCAGAAATTGATACAAAAAATGATCCCTCCTTAAATCCAACGCTTGTGCTTTCGATTGACGATGGAAAGGAATCAATTGTTTGGAGGGGCTATGAATATAGTTGGTATTCAAAACAACCCGGTGAAAAAACGATGGTTTATGTTTCTCATCTTTTTTCGGGGCTGGACATGAAAAAACATCCTTATGCACACTTAAAAGTGTATGTATGGAACAGAGACAAAAAGAAAATTTTGGTAAAGAATTTAAAAGTTGAAGTTGTTGAGAGCAATCCTGTGATTTACGGGCTTTATGAGCCGGTAGAGTAATTACTTCTCCACAGCCTCCACGCCAGGCAAACTTCCGCTTTCAATATATTCCAACAACGCTCCACCGCCAGTCGAAACATACGACACATCATTGGCAAATTTATATTTGTTGATTGCCGCAACTGAATCGCCACCGCCAATTAAAGAAAAGGCCCCTTTTTTTGTGGCCGCAACAATGGCTTCTGCAACCGATTTTGTTCCGTGCTCAAACGAACTCATTTCAAACACGCCCATTGGTCCGTTCCACAAAATAGTTTTTGAACTGGCAATTACATCTGCATAAATCGTTTCTGTTTTTGGTCCAATGTCTAAGCCCATCCAGCCGTCTGGAATTGCTTTTATATCAACGGTTTGTTTGTTTGCTTCGTTTGCAAAATTATCTGCAGCAATTGTGTCAACAGGAATATAAATGTTTACACCTTTTGCTTTTGCGTCTTTTAAAATGTTCAGCGCGATTTCTAATTTATCTTCTTCAACAAGCGATTTTCCAATTTGTCCGCCCTGCGCTTTCACAAACGTAAACGCCATTCCGCCTCCGATAATAATGTTATCCGCTTTATTGATGAGTTGTTCTAAAATTAAAATTTTGTCCGACACTTTTGCTCCGCCCATAATTGCCGTGAATGGTTTTGTCGCTCCGTTTAATACTTTATTTACACTTGCAATTTCTCCGCTCATTACGTAGCCAAAACATTTATTGTTTGGAAAAAACTGTGCGATCACAGCGGTGGAAGCATGTGCTCTGTGTGCTGTTCCGAAGGCATCGTTCACATAAAATGTCCCGAGAGTTGAAAGCTGTTTCGCAAAATCAACATCGCCTTTTTCTTCTTGTTTGTGAAAACGTAAATTTTCCAAAAGCAAAACTTCGCCTGATTTTAAAGCAGTAGCAGCATTTGTGGCTACATCGCCAATACAATCAGAAGCAAAGGAAACGGTAACATTTAAAAGCTTGCTTAAATGATTTACCGTGTGCTTTAAAGAATATTTTTCGGTCGGACCCTCTTTCGGTCTGCCTAAGTGCGACATTAAAATAACTGCTCCGCCATCTTTCAAGATCTTATTGATGGTAGGCAGAGCAGCACGAATACGCGTATCGTCCGTGATGTTATATTGAGCGTCTAGCGGAACATTAAAGTCCACACGAATTAATGCTTTTTGTCCAGCGAAATTATAATTGTCGACCGTTTTCATATTGAGAAATTTATTTTGTGTTGCAAAAATAACATTTCTGTTAATAATGGAATTGAAATTTATCCTCAGAAAAATATTTTTTAAGAAATATTTGGTCAATTCAAAAAGTATTTAGACATTTGCCTAAATATATAACTATCTAATTACTAAAAATGAATCTATTATTTAAAGCATTAGGAGATCCAACCCGTAGGGAAATCATAGAGTTGCTGAGAAAGCGGGATATGAATGCAGGAGAAATTGCAGACCATTTTTCGATAAGCAAACCAAGCATTTCTCATCATTTGGATTTATTGCGACAGGCAAATGTTGTGATTTCTATTAAAGAAGGACAGTTTATTACTTACTCATTGAATACAACCGTTTTTGACGAAATGGTAAAATGGGTAATTGAAGTGTCAGACAAGAAAAATAAAAAAACTAAAAAATAAACAAAATGAAAACGTTAAAAAACGATTGGTTAATATGGACTATTATTTTAGCTCCATACATTTTAGTAGCATGGTTCTGGAAACAATTTCCGGAACAGGTTCCCACACATTTTGGTGTGGATGGCGAACCGGACGATTACAGCAGCAAAGTGGTTGGGCTCATTATTTTCCCGGCAATAAACATTGCGCTTTATTTTCTGTTTTTAGTTTTACCTAAGATTGATCCAAGGAAGAAAAACTATCCCCTTTTTGAAGAAAAATATAAAGTGTTCAGACAAATAACTCATTCATTTTTGTCGTACATGTTAGTGATCACTATTTTTTATTCATTAGGATATCACTTCAGCATAAGCATGATGGCTATATATGGAATACTGGTTATGTTTTTAATTATCGGAAACATGATGGGAAATATCCGTGCAAATTTTTTCCTTGGGATCCGCACACCGTGGACGCTTTCGAGTGAAGAGGTGTGGACAAAAACACATCGTTTTGCTGCAAAGTTGTGGGTTGCACTTACTTTACTCACAATGATTTTGATTGCATTTTTACCAAAATCCGAAATTGTTTTTGGAATTTATATTGGAATAATTACTGTAGTGCCAGTTGCGTTTTCTTATTTAGAGTATAAAAAACTTGGAAAAAATGGATAAGAAAAAAATTGGCTTATTTCTTTTGTTTGCATTTGGAATAAGTTGGATTTCTGGTGGAATCATGTATTGCTGGGAGTAGAATACGGCTCAACAGCCTCTGCTTTATCTACTGCAATATTATTTATGTGCGCCCCGGCAATATCAGCAATTATTGTACAGAAATTTTTTTACAAACAGCCGATAAAAGAAATGGGCCTAAAACTTCGAGAAGCAAAAGGCTGGAAGTTTTTCTGGATTCCCGCATTTTATATTTTGCTTTGTGTTTTGTTTTTGGGAACAGTTGTATTGTTTGGAAACGGCTTTCAAGTCTATGGTTTTGGAGAAATTACGTTTAAACCGGAAGACATTCTCACAAACATAAATGCTGCCATGAGTGCAACAGGCGCGCCCGCAATGAGCAAACTTCCGATTCATCCAGTAGCACTTCTGATAACCCAAATTATCTCATCGTTTTTAGCGGGAGTTATTATCAATACAATTCCAACACTTGGTGAAGAGCTTGGCTGGAGAGGATTTTTGTTTAACGAAACCAAACAAATGGGTTTTTGGAAAAGCAATTTACTGATTGGAATTATATGGGGAATTTGGCACGCACCAGTTATTTTACAGGGGCACAATTACCCCGACCATCCTGTAGTTGGAGTGTTTATGATGATTTTGTTCTGCATTCCGCTTGGATATATTATGTCGTATTTAAGAATTAAAACAAACAGCGTTTTAGCTCCGGCACTGTTTCATGCTGCGCTCAACGCCATTGGAGGAAATCTAATGATGTACACAAAAAACGTAGATAACTTGATTGGTGGCGTTGCAGGTTTGGCAGGAGTTATAACCGGCCTTGCAATCCTTTTATTGATTGTTATTTTTGACAGGAAAACATTAAAATATTCCTAAAGAACAACACACAATTTGGTGTTCAAAATTTCTCCCAAAGCCCACTTTTGCGTGAAATGATTTATTATCTTTGAAAGCGTTAAAAAAACAATGCTATTCAAAGAAATCATAGGTCAGCAAGCAGTTAAAGAAAGACTTGTTCGTTCTCATAAAGAAGGGCGGATTAGTCATGCACAATTGTTCCTCGGTCCGCAAGGCTCCGGAAGCTTACCTATGGCTTTGGCTTATGCACAGTTTATTTCCTGTACCAACAAGCAAGAGGACGACTCTTGCGGGGCTTGTTCTTCTTGTGTGAAATATAACAAGTTGGTACACCCAGACTTACATTTTGTTTATCCGGTTGCGCTTTCTAAAGATGTTAAGACAAGCACAGATGTTGCAACAGAGTGGAGAGAAGCCTTTTTAGATAACCCATACATTACTTTGTTTAGTTGGTTCGAACAGTTGGCTGCAGAAAACAAGCAGGCTGTTATTGGAACAGAAGAGAGCGGAGAAATTCTCAGAAAACTTAGTCTGACAACCTACGAAGCAGAATATAAAATAATGATTATCTGGCAAGCCGAAAAAATGAACCCTTCGGCAGCAAATAAACTTTTAAAAATTTTAGAAGAACCACCGGATAAAACATTGTTTTTGCTTGTATGTGAAAACGAAGATCAACTTTTAAGAACAATTGTTTCACGGACACAGCTCGTTAAAATCAACAAAATAAACGATGCTGATTTGATGAATGCTTTAGTTTCTTTTCACGGACAAACAGAAGAAGAAGCAGAAAAAATTTCTCATTTGGCAGACGGCAGTTATGCAGAAGCGCTTTTGTTAGTAAATGAAAATGAAAACGCAGGACAAAATTTAGCAAGCTTTCAAAAATTAATGCGCGCCAGTTTAAAGTTTGATCCCAAGGCAGTCATTTCCTGGATAGAAGAAATAAATGCAGGAGGAAGAGAGCGTCAAAAGAATTTTTTAAATTATGCCTTACACATCCTTCGCGAAAGCGCAATGATGAATTATGGTGATGACAGTCTGGTAAAGCTGAGTGCAGATGAACAGGAGTTTGTAAAAAAGTTTTCTCCATTTATTCACGGAGCAAACATTGAAAGATTTATAGAAGAATTAAACAAAGCGCATTTTCACATGGAGCGCAATGCAAGTGCAAAAATTTTATTTATGGATTTGGCATTTAAATTCAACGAGTTGTTGAGTGTGCCGAAACCGGAATTAGTTAATTAAGGGATTAGGTTAATTGGGTTAATAGGGCCCGGCCGAAACCTTATTTTATAAATCAGAAAGTTAAACAAAGTTTAATTGATTTTTTGGGATAGCCCCAATTCCTCAATTAACTTATTCAACCTAATTAACCTAATATGGGATGTAGTGGATGTTCAACAGGCAGAGGGTGCAGCACAGCTAGCAACGGTTTGCCTGGTGGCTGTAAAAATAATGGATCGTGTGGAGCGGGAGGATGCAACAAATTAAATGTATTCGATTGGCTTGCAAACATGGAATTGCCAAGTGGTCAGGCAGCGTGTGACATTGTAGAGATTCGATTTAAAAACAGCAGAAAAGGATTTTATAAAAACGTAAACAATCTTCAATTGAATGTTGGAGATGTTGTTGCCGTGGAAGCGACAGGCGGCCACGATATTGGTGTAATTTCTATTTCAGGAGAACTGGTTCGCTTGCAAATGAAAAAGCGCAATGTGAAATCCGACTCAGAAGAAATCAAAAAAGTTTATCGTAAAGCAAAACAAGCGGATATAGAAAAGTGGCAGGAAGCACAAGGTTTAGAGCAGGCAACAATGTATCGCGCCAGAACATGTGCAGTGAAATTAAATTTGCAAATGAAGATTAGTGATGTTGAATATCAAGGCGACAGAACAAAAGCAATTTTTTATTATACAGCAGAAGACCGTGTAGATTTTCGTGAATTGATAAAAGTGTTGGCGGACGAATTTAAAGTCCGGATTGAAATGCGACAAATTGGTGCACGACAAGAAGCAGGAAGATTGGGAGCGATTGGGTCTTGCGGAAGGGAATTGTGCTGTTCAACTTGGTTGACCGATTTCCGTTCGGTTTCTACAAGTGCAGCACGTTATCAGCAACTTTCTTTGAACCCATTGAAACTTGCAGGACAATGTGGAAAATTAAAATGTTGTTTGAATTATGAATTGGATAGTTACATGGATGCGCTTCAGGATTTTCCGGAAGTTAACAATGTGAAACTAGAAACAGAATTAGGAAGAGCGTTCCACCAAAAGACAGATATTTTCAGACGCACCATGTTTTTCTCCTACACACACGAGCCCGATAATTTTATTGCACTTCCTGTTGATCGCGTAAAAGAAATTATGGAGATGAATAAAAACAGTCTGAAACCGGCAGACTTGTTGATTAAAATGGCGCCAAAAATTATCGAGAAAAAACCGGATTACGAAAACGTGGTTGGACAAGACAGTTTAACCCGTTTCGATAAGAGTAAAAAATCTAAAAACAAAAACAAAAGAAAGGGCGGAGGAAATAATCAAAACAAACCTGGCGGAAATCCTAATCAGAATAAGCAGGCACAAAACCAGAACAAGCCAAACCCGAATCAAAATAAAAACAACAATAACAATCGTCCGCGTCCGAACAATAATCGTCCGCGCCCGAATAACAACAACAAACCACCACAGAACCCCGCTTAGAGTTTATGAGTTTCGTTCACTTTAATCTGATAAAAAAAATCTTCTCAGCATTTTTATTGCTGGGCTTTTTGTTTTTTGCTTCCTGCGACAGCGCACGCATTTTTGAGCAAAATCAGGAGATTCCGGAAAGCGGTTGGGCACAAAGCAACGTTGTAAAGTTTGATGTTGATATTAAAGACCCGGCAACAGCAGCCCATTTTTATGTGAATGTCCGCAATGCCGATGGTTATCCTTACGGAAATGTATTTTTGTTTATCAAAACAGTTTTTCCTAGTGGAAAATTTTCAAGTGATACACTTGAGTGTGTTTTGGCAGACGAAAACGGAAAATGGTTAGGCACTGGAGTTGGAGATTTATATGACAATCAAATACCATTTAAGCGAAATGTACGTTTTCCACAAGCAGGAACCTATCATTTTGAAATAGAACAAGGAATGCGAATGGAAAATGTTCCTTTGATTTTAGATGTGGGTTTGAGAATTGAAAAAGCGGAATGATTCAATTTGGAAATTTGATAATTTGGAAACGAAACAATGTCGGTAGAAAAAGCAAAAAAGAATAACAATAAAAAATTCATACTATGGTTTTGGCTATTATTTGGCGGACCAATAGTTGGGGTATTTATTTTTGTTTTATGCATAAGGATGTTTGGTGATTTGCCAAACACAGAAGAGTTACAAAACCCTAAAACATTTTTGGCAACAGAAGTTTATTCGAGCGACATGAAAGTGCTTGGAAAATTTTATGCAGAAAACAGAACGAATGTTAAGTTTAAAGACATTTCTCCAAACGTTGTGAATGCATTAATCGCAACTGAAGACGCACGTTTTTACGATCACTCAGGAATAGACTTGCGTGCATTGGGAAGAGCGGTTTATGGTGCAGCAACAGGAAGTTCTGCCAGTGGTGGAGGAAGCACGCTTTCTCAACAATTAGCGAAAATGCTTTTCCCTCGCGAAGATTTGAGCAAGATGGAATTGGTTCTTCGTAAATTCAAAGAATGGATAATTGCAGTTAAACTAGAGCGAGAATATACGAAGCAAGAAATCATTGCGATGTATTTAAATAAATTCGATTATGTAAATAATGCAGTTGGAATAAAATCAGCGGCACAGATTTATTTTGGAACTACACCGGATTCATTAAGAATAGAACAAGCCGCAACACTTGTGGGAATGGCCAAAAATCCCGCATATTTCAATCCAAATCGTTTTCACGACAGAGCAGAAGGAAGAAGAAACACCGTGCTTCAGCAGATGGAAAAATATGGATTCCTAACAAAAACACAATCCGATTCATTGCAAAAAATTCCTTTGAAATTAAGTTTTCACCCTGAAGATCACAACGAAGGATTGGCTCCATACTTCCGTGAATATTTGCGCGATGTGTTTTTGAAAAAGTGGTGCGAAAAAAATCGAAAACCTGATGGAACAAAATACGATGTGTATCGCGATGGATTAAAAATTTACACAACTATCGATTCGCGGATGCAGCGTTATGCTGAAGAAGCAGTAGCGGAACACTTGCCGGTTTTACAAGCACAGTTCGAAAAAGAATTAGCGAAAAAAAGAAACGCACCCTTCGCATGGAACGTTAACAAAGAAGAAATTGCGAGCATTTTAAAACAAGGAATGAAACGTTCGGAGCGTTACCGTGTTTTGAAAAAAGGCGGAATGAGCGAAGAAGAAATTACAAAAGTGTTTGAGAAAAAAATCGACATGACCATTTTTACATGGAAAGGACCAAAAGACACGCTTATGTCTCCGAAGGATTCTATCCGTTATTACAAAGCATTTTTACAATCAGGTTTTATGTCGATGGAACCACAAACAGGTTATATCAAAGCTTGGGTAGGTGGAATAAATCATAAATTTTTCCAATACGATCACGTGCAGATTGGACATGCGCGACAAGTTGGTTCAACCTTCAAACCATTTGTATATGCTTTAGCCATTCAGGAAGGATATTCTCCATGTTATCGTTTGCCGAATGTTCCAACAACAATTACATATGACGGAAAAGATTGGACGCCTCACAATTCAGATACAAAAAAGAACGGAAGAATGATGACGCTTCAACAGGCGCTGGCAAATTCTGTTAATTATATTACTGCATATATAATGAAACAATTTGGTCCCGAAGCAACAGTTCAGCTTTGTAGAAGGATGGGAATTGTTGCGCCAATTGAAGCAGTTCCCGCAATTTGTTTAGGAACACCAGAAATTTCTGTTTTCGAAATGGTAGGCGCAAATGCAACATTTGCAAATAAAGGAACATGGATTGAGCCAACATTTGTAACACGCATAGAAGATAAAAACGGAAAAGTATTAGCAGATTTTGTTCCACGTACTGAAGAGGTGATGAACGAAGAAAAAGCTTACGTAATGATTCAATTAATGCGAGGCGTTGTACAGATTGGAACAGGATCACGTATTCGTTATCGCTTTAAATTAAACATGCCAATAGCAGGAAAAACAGGAACCACACAAAACAACTCTGACGGTTGGTTTATGGGAATAACTCCTGATTTGGTTTCGGGATGTTGGACGGGAGCAGAAGATCGTGCGGTACATTTTGATAATACATTGTACGGACAAGGAGCAGAAATGGCACTTCCGATTTGGGCAAAGTATATGCAAAAAGTATACGCAGACAAATCGATAAAATTAATGCAAGGGGATTTTGAAAAGCCCGCTAAAAAAATTGATATTGAAATGGACTGCAGTAAATACAATAAAGAATTGGAAGAAGAAGAAGATAAATTTAATACCGGAGAAGAGCTTTATTAGTTGGAGCAAAGAGCGCCATTAGAATAGAAAGTAGAATAATAAAAGTAGTGTAAATGAATAAAACAGTAAAAAATGCCGATGAGGCAATCAAAGACATTTTCGACAACGCCACGTTAATGCTTGGAGGATTTGGCTTGTGCGGAATTCCTGAAAATTGTATTACCGCACTTGTAAAAAAAGGCGTGAAAGGATTAACGTGTATTTCTAACAATGCTGGAGTGGATGATTTTGGAATTGGTTTGATGTTAAAAACACGACAAGTCAAAAAAATGATTTCCTCATACGTTGGAGAAAATGCAGAATTTGAAAGACAATTATTAAGTGGAGAATTAGAAGTAGAATTAATTCCACAAGGAACGTTGGCAACAAGATGTTTGGCTGCAGGATACGGAATGCCAGCAGTTTTCACACCAGCAGGAGTTGGAACAGAAGTAGCAATTGGAAAAGAGTCGCGTAAATTTTTAGTTGAAGGAGTTGAAAAAGAATTTTTAATGGAGATGGCGTTTGACGCAGATTTTGCAATCGTGAAAGCATGGAAAGGCGACCCTCACGGAAATTTAATTTTTAGAGAAACGGCAAGGAACTTTAATCCGATGATGGCGATGGCGGGAAAAATTACCATTGCGGAGGTGGAGGAACTTGTTCCTGCAGGAACATTAGAACCAGATCAAATTCACACACCGGGAATTTATGTACATCGTATTTTCCAAGGCGCGAATTATGAAAAACGAATTGAACAAAGAACAGTTAGAAAAAAATAAGTATGCTTGACAAGATTGGAATCGCGAAACGTATCGCAAAAGAAATAAAAGACGGCTATTATGTGAATTTAGGAATCGGAATTCCGACTCTGGTAGCCAATTATATTCCTCAAGGAATGAACGTTGTTCTACAATCGGAAAACGGGCTTTTAGGAATGGGTCCATTTCCTTTTGAAGGAGAAGAAGACCCCGATTTAATTAATGCAGGAAAACAAACAATTACCACTGTTCCCGGATCCGCTTTTTTTGATTCAGCTATGAGTTTCGGAATGATACGCTCTCGAAAAGTTGACCTAACAATTTTAGGTGCAATGGAAGTTGCCGATAATGGTGACATTGCAAATTGGAAAATTCCGGGCAAAATGGTAAAAGGAATGGGTGGCGCGATGGATTTAGTTGCTTCTGCAAAAAATATTATTGTAGCAATGCAGCATGTAAATAAAGCAGGAGAATCAAAATTATTGCCTAAATGTGAACTGCCTCTAACAGGAGTTAATTGCGTAAAGAAAATAGTTACGGAGCTTGCAGTGTTAGATGTTACTCCTCAAGGATTTAAATTATTAGAACGCGCACCTGGTGTTTCTGTGGAAGAAATAAAAAAAGCAACATTGGGAAGATTAATTGTTGAAGGAGAAATTCCTGAAATGGTTATTGACTAATTTCTCGACTTCGCTCTAAATGACACAAAAAAAAACCTTCTGGAAGTATGAAAAATATTTTTTCTTTCTGATTGTTTTTGTTTCCTTTATTCCGATTCTTTCTAGTAAGTATTTCCCAACGATTGACGGCCCCGCACATTTACACAACGCCAATTTATTACGACACATTTGGTTTGAAGGCAACACCACTCTTTTACAATTTTTTGATTTTAATAAAGAGCTAAATTCTAATTTAGTAAATCATGTTTGGTTTGCGCTAGCAGGACTTTTTCTTCCATCGTATTTAGTTGAAAAAAGTATTTTGATTTTTTATGTGATTGCGTTGCCGTATTCGTTTCGTTACGCAGTAAAAAACATAGTTAGTTCTGACGAGTCGACCAAACTGGCGTCTTACCTCATATTTCCATTTATTTATTCTTTCCCTTTTTGTATTGGGTTTTTTAATTTTTGTATTGGACTTCCGTTTATTTTTTGGATAACAGGAATGTGGCTGAAAAATCAAAACAACCGAAACGGCAAAACAACAATAGTGCTTACGCTGGTAAGTACAGTTTTATATTTTACGCATGTCTTTAATTTCCTTTTGCTTGGACTGATCTTGTTTTTTGTTATCCTGAAACAGTTGTATCAAAACAGAAAAAATAAATTCGAATGGAAACAGTTTGTTCGTCCGGCAATCGTTTTTTTACCTGGCATAGTTTTGTTTTTATCTTTTCTTTTAAACAATAGCAAGTTTGAGCACGAGCCACCACGGCACTTATCAAATGAAAGACTTACTGAACTGCTTGTAGATTTAGGGCCAATCATTACTTTAAACAAAGAAAAAGAAATTGCTTTTGCTCAAACGATCTTCTATTCCATTTGTTTGCTGGTTGTTTTAGTAATTATAAACAATCTTAGAAAAAGAAAAGAAGAAACCACAAAAAACAATTTATTTTGGTTTGTTCTTTCTGTGATTGTATTGCTTATTTATTTTGTTTGTCCGGACTGGCTTTCATCGGGCGGGTTTATTTCTATACGGGTATTGCTGTTTTTCTTCCTGATGATAATTGTTTGGATTGGAGCATCAGCGCTTCCTCCCATTCAACTATTTCTTCCTGTAACAGTTATTGTAGTTACACATATTTTGTTTATGAATTATCACAATGATGAAACAAAGGTGTTGAGCTCAGATGCAGAAGAGGCCACCAGCGCAGAATTTATGATGGAAGAAAACACTGTGTTGTTGCCGCTGAATTATTCTAATAATTGGATACACATAAATTATGGTAGCTATGTTTCTACAGAAAAAGCCATTGTTAATCTAGACAATTACGAAGCAACCAAACCACATTTTCCGCTTATCTGGAAAAAAGGCGAATCGGTTTACGATTTAATGAAACATTATGGAGACAAAAATCCTCCATGTACAAATATTGCAAACTATGAAAACACAACACACCATAAAATTGATTATGTTAGCAGGTGGTGTTTTGGTGGCGACAATAACGATTCATGTTCTATAGAAACCTCAAAAGTTTTAGCAGAAAAATTTGAATTGGTATTCGAGTCGCCAAGAAAACGATTACAGCTGTTTAAAAGAAAAGCACAATGACAAGGCACATAAATAAATTTATTTTTGGAATCGCAACATTCCTTTTTGCCTATACAACATATAGAGCAGCCGTGTTGTCAATTACCTGGGACGAAGCGTTTTCTTACTTACAGTTTGTTAGACATGAAATTTTTATTCCTGAGAAATATGAAATGATGGATGCTAACAACCATTTTTTAAATACCTGGTTGAATATTTATTTTGTAAAATGGTTTGGAGTTAGCGAGTTGGTTTTACGATTGCCATCTTTAATCGCCCACCTTTTGTTTCTTTTTTTCTCGTATAAGTTGATTAAAAATTTTGACAACAAATGGTTGGTTCTTGCATCTTTTTTAATAATAAACCTTAATCCTTACATTTTAGACTTCTTTTCATTATCTCGTGGTTATGGGCCTTCATTAGGCTTAATGATGACCAGCATTTACTTTTTGTATGCTTATTTTGTGAATGAGTTTAAGTCAAAAGACGCTATTTATTGTTGTCTGTTTGGTGCACTTGCAACATTGGCAAATTTTGTTCTTTTGAATTATTTTATCGTGGCGTTCGGAATTGTTTTGCTGATAGCAGGTTATAGTTATATAAAAAACGCCAAGGAAGATTCCCGAAAACATTTGACAACAATAATTATTTCCATAGCCATTGTTTTTTTATCCCTTTGGTTTTTTATCCCTAATGCACTTAAATTAAAAGAAGCTGGCGCCTTGTTTTATGGCGGGAACAATGGTTTTTGGACAGATACCATTTGCACAATAACAGAAAGATGTTTTTATGAACTTCCTTATCCTCACATTTTTGAACAGGCGGCAAAAGGATTTTTGTTTGTTGTTTTAATTGCTTCATCTGTTTTTGTAGCCTATAAAGTTTTCAAAAAAAGAACAACGCATTCTTCTCTGTTTCTGGGGGCGTTAATCTCCTTAATATTTTTGTGTGCATTGTCAACGCTAGTGCAACATTATTTTTTAGGCACACTATTATTGATTGACAGAACGGCAATGTTCTTTGTTGTTTTATTTAACCTCACACTGGTATTTTTAATAAATGAATTAGCTAAACAAAATAAAAAGGCTGGATTTTTTGCTTTGATAGCAAGCGCATTTGTTGTTTTTCATTTTGTTTGGGCATTTAATTTACACTACGTTTTTGAGTGGAAATCAAATGCTGATGTAAAACAAATGTTAACCGACTTAAAAAAAGTAGTAGAAATTCCAAAAGAAAAGATGAATGTGGATATTTGTATTCCGCTTTCGTTTGACCAAAGCATTAACTATTACCGTGCAGTAGATAATTTATATTGGATAAATACAGTTGAAAGGAATGCGACCGCAAATTTTTTATTTGATTATTTATATTTAGAACCGAAAGAGTTTACTTCCATTAATACCGACTCTATGATTGTATTTAAAAGATATCCAATCACAGGAAACATTTTTGGAAAACCAAAAGATCTGCCAAATCTTACAAAAGTTTGTATTTTACAAGAGCACGATTTTACAAAAACAGCAAGCGGGGTTTATACAATTGATGAAAAAGTTGAATATGCACAAGGGTTTAGTTATATAATTAATGATAGTATAACCCCCGGAAAAATAGCACAAGTTGTTTTTAAAGCACAGGTTTTAGCGCCAGACATTAAGCAATGCGACTTGGGCATTATTATTTCTCTGGAAAACAAAAACGGAGCTTATAAATGGAAAAGAGCTTATATACAAGATTATATAAAAAATGCAGACGAATGGGTGGACGTAAGTTATACAAGTTTAATTCCCGAAGAAGCTTTGGCGGGAGACGAGTTAAAATGCTATATTTGGAATCAGAACAAACATAAATTATTGGTTAAAAAAATGGAATTTAAGTGGTTGAGTAAACCATAGTATTAAGAAAATGCAAATCAAAAAATTATCCATAGTAATACCCGCTTATAACGAAGCGGCAACCATTCACTTGATATTAAATAAGGTGATTGCAGTAAAGCTAATGAATGATATTCAAAAGGAAATCATTATTGTTAACGATTGTTCAAAAGATGCCACAAAAGAAACAATAGAAAAATATATTTTGGAACATAGCGAACACAATATTCGTTTATTCAATCAGGAATACAACCAAGGAAAAGGAGCGGCATTGCATAAGGGGATTTCTTTAGCTACAGGAGAGTGTTTAATCATTCAGGACGCTGACTTAGAGTATGATCCGGAAGAATATAACATTCTTTTAAAGCCAATTGTTAATGGTTTTGCAGATGTTGTATACGGCTCCCGCTTTGTCGGTGGAAGGCCTCACCGTATTTTATTTTACTGGCATACGATTGGGAATAAATTCCTTACCTCTTTATCAAACATGTTCACAAATTTGAATTTGTCGGACATGGAAACATGTTATAAACTATTCCGGACAGACATTATTCAAAACATAAAACTCAAAGAAAAACGCTTTGGATTTGAGCCAGAAGTAACTGCAAAAATTTCCCGTGTACACAAAATCAGAATTTACGAAGTGGGGATTTCCTATTACGGGCGCACCTATGAAGAAGGAAAGAAGATTGGGTGGAAAGATGGATTTCGTGCTATGTGGTGTATTTTTAAATACAACGTGTTTTCCTAAATGATAAAAAATTTTTTCCTGCCAAATATTAAAATCATTGTGTTGATTTTGATATTTATTTTATCTCTTTTGCGAATTTCAAAAGAAAAAGAGGTTTTTCCTGTTGGAGATGCTTTGGAATATATGCTAATGACAGAAGCAATTTATAACCATGGCGCTCCTGATATAAGATTTTCAGATTACCTAACTTTCAAAGCACTTTATTCTAAAACAGAAAAATGGGAAACAAATCCTGCAGGCATGTTTTATGACCAGGCAGGGCAGTATTTAGCCAAAAAAGACGTAGAAACATTTGAATCATTTAGCGGTTTTTTTGCAGACAAAAATTCAGAGATTTATAGCTGTCATTTTTTTATTTATTCCTTTATAAATGTTCCAATGAGATTTGTGTGTGAGTGGGTTAATTTTAATCCTTATCTCATTCATCCGTATACCAATGTTTTACTTATTCTGATAACATGTCTTTTGTTCTTCAAGTATTCTTATTTAGGGGAGCAAGAAACATCTGTTTTTGTTTTGCTGTTTTTTTATTCTACAAATTATTGGTACTTGCTGTGGCAGCATCCGGAAATTTTTACAGCATGCCTTGCTACTCTTGGGCTTTGGATTTTTGTTGGCAAGAAATATTATTGGGGAATTCTACTTGTTTCTATTGCGTCATTACAAAATCAACCACTTGCAATTTTGGTTGCAGCCCTTTGTATAATAACATTGTTTATAAACAGAATTACAATTAAAAATATTTTTTTAATTGGCGCATCCTCTGTGTGGGTTTTGCTTCCTTCCATTTTTTATTATTATAACTTTGGAGTTCCTAGTCTTATAACACATGTTGGTTCAATGCAAACAAGGCTGGTAACATTTACCAGAGTGTTAGGGTTCTTCTTTGATCTTAATCAGGGAGTAATACTTGCGCTTCCATTCGTCTTGTTTTTGTATTTAGGATTTATTATTCAAAAAGTAATTTTATTCAAAAAACAAGAAAACAAATGGGAACTTTTGATTCCATCGGCATTAATTGGAGCTGTTATTTTGGCTGCAGGGATTGACAATTGGAATTCCGGACAAGCGGTGGTTAGCCGTTACGTTACCTATATCGGAGGAATAATTTTGGTTCATTGTTTTTTATTCATAGTCAGAATTAAAAACAAAAAAGTGAAGATGGCTTTTATTGGAATTTCACTGGCTAGCCAAATAGCAACGGTATATTATCATGAATCAATAACAAAACACGATTGGTCAGCCATGGACCCTAAGCCGATAGCAAATTGGATATTAACAAAAGAACCACAACTATATAATCCCGACCCATCCATTTTTTTAACAAGATATGGAAACATAGTAGCCCTTGACACAACCCAATCGCCAGCCTATTTTATGAAAACAACCGGACAAATAACCAAATTTTTAGTACACAAAAACAGCATGTATAATCTGGTTAATTTTGGGATTCCAAAGAAACAAATTTATAAAGCCTTGGAAAATATTTCTTTTGAAAATAATTGGGCATACATAAATGTTGACAGAGAGTTTAAAAGCGACTTTTCACCAGAAAAGCTCAAAGCAATTGATAACGAAAGAAGAGTTTTGTTTCAAATGAAGTTAATAAAAACAATACCAGATTGGTATCAAAAAATTAAATTAAAAGCAAAACAAAAAGGAATAGAAGAAGACGAAATGCTTAGGCGAGATGCTGCTTTTGTGTTATCTATCCCTACAATTATTACAGGAACACGCGAGGAAATAATTGAAAAGAGCATTAAAGAAATGAAAATAACTCCCGAATGGCGCAAGTTGATGACAGAAAAGGCAAATAAATCAGGTATTACATTGGATTCAGCGATTATTTACGAAGCAAAAAAAATAGCGGATGGAGAAATAAAAAAACGAATGGAATTAGAGAAATTAAAATAATTTAAATTTTAAAATAAGAAAATTATTTTCTTCTTCAGAAATCATTTTAGCCTCTTTCAAAGTCCAGAGCGCATCCAGCATTACTTGCTTTTCATAAGACATATTTTTTTCTTCTGCTTTCTTTTTAATGGAAGAGCTCCATTCGGAGTTTCCTTTTATTTCTAAGATCTTAGACTGAAATAATCGTTCTGCTTTTTTTTGAAAAAACTCAGCTTTTGAAATAATACGGATAAAAAATTTAATTTTATCTTCCTGATAAAGCGTATCATATGCAAATGTACTATCAGCTTTAGGGTACATGATTGGCTCACAAACTAAAAAGGTGTCGTTTTCAACAAATTTATTTGCTGGAGGAACAACATTCACTTCTTTCCCTTGGTGTTTTAAAATGTGGACATAAAAAAGAAGATGAGGGTTATAATCCTCCGAAACAATTGTAAGTTTTTTTTGTGCCGGGAAAAGGCTATAAACGCTCGCAGTAAAATCCCCATAAAAATGTTCCGGGTAATAGGTTTCTTTTTCGCCAATAATTGACGTGGCAAAAATATTTTTGGTTGGGACAATGAAAATTGAAAAACATATAAAAACAAATAAGAAAGGTTTTACAATAGTGCTTTTAATGAAAGATGTGTTGTTAATTTCTACATATAATTGATTTAGTCCAAGTGCAATAATTCCCGCAAAGAAAGCAAAGAAAGGAGCATCATACCAAGGCAATTTTGTGTGAGAAATAGTTATTACAATCCAGTAGAAAAGAATCTGAATAAATAGAAAGAAACACAAACGTTTTAGTTGCTTTTCTGCACGCACAAAAACAAAAATCAAAGAGAGGGGCAAACAATAAATCCAAAATTTGTAATGTGCACCTTTTAACAAATCAAAATAATAGAAAACACCACCTGTATGACCTTCGTTTGTTTCTGCGTATCGCCCGGTAATTTCATTTTCAAGAACAGCATTAATATACCCGGGATTAAATTGTTCGCGGATAAAATAATAAGAAACACCAAGCAAAACTCCCAGTGCAGGAATTATATAAAAAGATTTTGTCTTAAATAAAGACAAATACTCCCTCTTAGTAAACATAAAAACAAATACTCCGGGAAGTACTAAACAGCCGGCTACACCCTTTGTAAGAATTGCCAGCGCCAGAAAAAAAGAAGCCCAAATTAAATTCTTTTGTTTTTTAAATTCGAAATACAGAAAAAACTGTGTTGAATAAAAAAAAATCCACATCGACAACATAGCATCAAAATCGCCATTGCGTGCAACATGGTAGTCGATAAAACCAATAGATGTTGCTAATACCAAACCGGAAGTAAAAGCTGCGACAACAGATTGAAAACGATTTTTGAAAAACCAAAAACTATAAATAGCGATTGCAATACAAGATAAAGCAGAAGGAAGACGAAGCGCAAACATTGTTGTTCCAAATAGCTTCATTGACAAGGCAGTCATCCAAATAAAAAGAGGGGGTTTGGTATTCCACATATCCGGAATATTGTCGAATGTTGTAACAAAAAAAGTGTGATTATATAGCATTTCCATCGCGTTAATGCCGTTGCGCGATTCGTCCCATTTTCTTGCACTTAAATCGCCAAGATTAATAAAAACAGGATAACAACAGAGCACAATAAACGCTACAAAAAGGAGGAATACAAAAACTTTTTCTTTTTTCATAAAACAACAGAACAAATATACTTTTTTTCTGTCGGATAATTTTTATTCTTTTATAAATTTAGAATTGTGCACTTTCCCGTCTAGATTTGTTATTTTTATAAAATAAACACCTTTGGAAAAAGATTTAACATCAATTGCTTTGGAAACGCTCTCACTAATTTTAGCCCCCTGAACATTAAAAATTTCTGCTTTAGAAAAAGCATCGTCATCTATTGTTATTTGATCTAGGGCAGGATTAGGATATATATTTATAGATTTTTTTTGTTCTTGTGCATCAAAAGACTTTGGTAGTGAAAATGGTGTGTAAGCTCTAACATAATCAATTCCCCAATAATTAGGAAAATTTAGTACTTCTGATTCCATCATCATATCGCTTCCGTTTTCCTCGTTAACATAGTTGTTTATAATCATATACATTTCGCTAGCGGTTGGAACATAAGAAGTCAAGGCGTATCCAACTTGCTTGTTATCGTAATAAAAAGTGATATCGGTACCAGTCCATTTTACAGCATAAGTATGAAAATCTTCATATGTTCGATAGCCAATACAATCAATAATTTTTGCTTCATTATTCCTGCTTTCGTCTGGATTAAAATTAGTCCAATTAGTTTGTGCAATATATTTTCCATTCCCTGGAATTTCAAAAACATCAATTTCGTTAGTCCAAGTGTATTGATTATCTCTTGGGAGCAACCAAAACGCATTCCAAAGACCCTTGCCTCGGGGAGACTTAGTTCTCATCTCAAACCATCCATACTTTTGAGAAAAAGTGTGCTCCTCAACGGGTGGTGCGGAATCACAATTGACAAGTTGTGGGACAGGGCTAATGTCTGTGTTGCAATTCAAACAACCCGTTTGTAAAGAGCTCGAAGAATAATCATATTGTTTTGTAAGACAACTGTCATTCCAAAAAAAGCCCTTTCTCCAAAAATTAAATGTTTCAGGACTACCATATTGTTTGGTTTCAATATTCATTATGCCACTATTGTAGCTTAGATTGTTATAATCATTATAATGCGATTTATTTAATGACTTATGTACATTTCCATGAGGAAACTGGGTATTCCATTTTGTTTGTGTTGTCAGTAGGGAGTTAAATTCATCTGAAAAAGAAAGCACCCAACTGGTATTAAATGTAATAGGGTTATTAGGAACACTTCTATTCATCTGTTTGATAATATTGCTTGGATCAATAAAATAAATATCTTTATTAATCTGCCCGATTCGGAGGTTTGATTTTACAGAGTTTGGTAAAACGATATTTGGATCGGGACCAAAATGCCACTCTTTTGGAAAAGCTCCACCAACTTTACACGCTTCGGTATCCCAAAGCATATCATGATAATGATAGCCAGAAATGCAAGGGGAGTCATCAAAAACGTAATAGCGAAGTTTGTCGGCATTATCCACATAAAAAACATTTACACTATTAAAGGTTGCCCAACTGCTTCCTTCTTCAAAAATAGAATTTGCATAAGCCAATATTTTTGATCCTGTTTTTACTATTGTTGCAATAGGATCAACGGGAATAGCAGACCATACACCAGCCCCATTTAGTGAAAGAATATTTATTTTTCCTGAAGTCGCGCCAACATAGAAAATAGTATTGTCAATATATTTGAGTGCAACATCTGTTCGGACATTTTCAATACAAGGAAAATTTATTGTTTGCCATCCAGAACTCCAGTATAATGCAGAAACTTTATTAGTGGCGCCATTTACATAATAAAAAGCATATCCATTTGTTTCTAAATTGGTTCCGATTTTCACATTCGCACTTGATAGAAAGGTCAGCCCCCCTGTCCAGCCTGGTCCAATATTATAAGCCAATTCATAAACGCCATTAGTAGAAGCGCCAATATAATAAAGAAGCGATATGTTTAATGGCTGAATTATTTTAGAATTGGATCGAACCAATGAGCTAGTGGTAACTAAAGCTGCTCCACCAGTCCAGTTAATTCCATCTGATGTAATGATTTCACAAACACGATTGTTGTTTACTCCTGCCCCAGTTGTTCCTATGTAATATATATGTGGATATGAATATAAAATATCCGCATCACTTCGAACAAGTGTTTGAGTTGTAAGCAATAAAGTAGAAAGCCAAGTTGTGCCAGTTGTATTTTCTAATCTATAAATTTTTGAATTGGAATTTGAGACGTAGTAAATTTTATTTCCTGTTCTGTGAATTTGCCCCCCGGCCCTTATTGCCGGAGCAGAAGCATTTATAACACCTAAATTTGTCCAAACACCAGAAATGTTCTTATAAGAACAAATTTGATTTGTGGAATTGACATAAAAAATCTCGTTTGTTTCAAAAACAACATCAAAAGCACCATTTACATTCGTTGTAAAGGAGCTAATGTTTTTTGTAGAAAAGCCAAAATCTTTAATGCGTTGCTGAGTTGGGCTCGGCTGAGCAAACGCTAATACAGGCGCAATGATAATAAGTAAAATAATTTTCAGTTTGTTAAATGAACAAAAGTTGTCACCAACAAACGGAAAATCCTTTGGAGTAGGAGTTTTCATGTTAAGAAGTTTAAGTTAAATAGAGTATATTAAATAAATATAGAAGAATAAATCGACAAATCCTAAAGTTGCACTATTTTTAGCCCATCTAGATAGAAGAAGCGTGGAAAGAGGTTGTTAAACAATTTGAAAAAACAGTTTAATTTTAAAACCTATAATAAATAAAAGGATTAAACCCGGATGACGTTATTGCAGCTTCACAAAGAATAAAAAGCACAACACAAATAACGCTTGTTATTAATAGTCTTCTTAAGCTGTATACTGAGAACAAAACATTTTCCTGCATTTTGATGACTCTTGTAAAACCACCGGAAAAAGAAAATAGAATTGCCAGAACCAACATTGTCCAAAAATTCATTTCGAAATACATATAATAGTTTGAAAAGTCAAAAGAGAACATTTTTTTGATAAATGCTGTTGCATGTGTAAGTGTTTCTGTTTTAAAGAACACCCAGCCAACCACTACAATTAAAAAGGTAATTATCGTGCTTGTAATGCGGCCAATTTTTTCATAAACAGAAAGTAGAAATATCCTGTCGGCAATTAATAACAAGCCGTGAAAACAGCCCCAGACAATAAAATTCCAGGATGCACCATGCCATAAACCTGAAAGAAAAAACACCAAACCTAAATTAAAATATAATCTTGATTTTGATTTTACTTTGTTCCCTCCAAGCGGAATGTATAAATAATCACGCATAAATCTTCCTAAGGTAATGTGCCATCTTCTCCAAAATTCGGTTATGCTTTGAGAAATGTATGGGTTGTCAAAATTTTCAGGAAACTTAAACCCAATCATTCTTGCAATACCAATGGCCATGTCGGAATAACCGGAAAAATCAAAATAGATTTGGAAAGTGTATGCAAGAATTCCAATCCAGGCGATTGGAGTGTTAAGCGTATTTGCATCCAAAGCAAAGATTTTGTCTGCTTCAGCTCCTAGTACGTTTGCAATTAATACTTTTTTAGAAAGACCAATCACAAACCGGAAAAGCCCCAATAATTTATTATCAATTGTTTCTTGGTTTTTTCTGTCAACAATTTGATCTGCAATTTCATTAAAACGGACAATCGGTCCGGCAATTAATTCAGGGAACAATAAAATGAACAAACCATAGTCGGTGATTTTTGTAAAGGGCTTGTGCGTATTTCTATACACATCAATACAATAACTAAGTTTTTTAAAAGTGAAAAAGGAAATTCCTATCGGAAGCACAATTTTAGTCCAGCCCACAATTCCGTGTGCGCCCCAGTTTGAAACCAACTGATTAACGTTTTCTACAAAAAAGTTGCTGTATTTAAAGTAGGCGAGTAAACCTAAGTTTAAAACAACAGAAAGAAGCAGATATCGTTTTCGTTGTTTGCCTTCGGAAGTATAAATTTTTTGAACAATAAAAAAATCAAGTAGAATAGAACCTAAAACAACAAAAACAAACAATGGTGCGCCCCAGCTGAAAAATAAAATACTTGCTAATAAAACAATATTATTTTTATACTTAACATCAGCCACATAATAAAATATTAAGAATAGCGGAAAAAAATAAAGAAGAAATAAACTACTGCTAAATACCATTATTGTTTGTTTTTTAATTGTTCGTAAGCACATTCAATAAAATTCTTTCCAAAGCCATGATAAAAAGCTTCGGTTTGCATAATTATTACAAGATCTTTTTTTAAAATTGTATTTGCTGTGTTTGCTTGTACAACGGGAGTTTCGCCTACACCATCAATATAATTAAGTTCATTGTAATACCAGAATTCATGTTCCTTAAATGCCTTTGTGTTGAGCCCCATTCCAAAAAATGTCCAAAAATAACTATCACCCATAGAAATAACAGATGGACGAAAAAGTGAACTATCACTTTCGAACTCTATTTTAGGATAAGCCAATTTATCATGCTCCATTGGAAACATTATATTCATAACGGCACCCATATCATAATCAGTATCTCGGCAACTATCAGGAAGTTCAATTTTTGTTATTTGAATTTGTGGAAGATTATATTTAAAATTATACTTAATGTATTTGAGAAGCGAATCCATTGCCAGCGTTGCCCCATAAACACTCCAGTGGGTTCCTTGTTTTGGATACAAAGGATAAGGTGTTTTGCCTTTTAGCTTTTTAAAGTATTCGTTGAAGTCGATATAATGTAGGTGGGAACTTTTGAGATATTTTGAATATAAATCATAATGAGATGTTTTTTTATTTTCAGGAAAATACTGATAAGGAATATTTTCAGGATAAAAAGAAGCTTTCCCGGGAGCCAAAACTATTAGCAAATGTTTTCCTCTTTTTTCCAGTTCGCGATGTACGAATTCGGCTTTAGCAATTTTAAGTTTAACCGCATTGGAATCTACAGGATAAACACCCATATATCCGGTAATATATCCTTCTTCAAAAAGATAATCCTCTTTACCAACAATTACATTTTTAGAAGTAGCAAAATTATAGATACTGTAATTTATTTGATTGTTGACCCTAACAAATGAAGGACGAAAACCAATATTTGTTTCTAAGCTCTTGTCAAAAGCTGGTTGAAATTTTCCGGAAAACCATGAACCCCATGTAAATTCAGGTATCTCCTTTGCTTTAAACCAGCCATTTAACTTTGTAATATTGATAAATGAAAACTGCTTTTGAATTGCCGGAACCAAACAAGCAAACAACAAACAAACAAATAAATATTTTTTCAGGTTATTCACTTTTTAATTTTATTTCTTTTTCTTTATATAACCAGACTGCATTTTCAATAAACTCATCCAACTCAGATATGTTTTTTCTTTTGGCACTTTCTACAAGTTGATTTTTCCATTCTTTGTTTTTATGAATATTTTCTATAGCGTTTAATATAAAATAGCGAAACTCTTTATTTTTTAAAGTATAATAATTTGCATCTTTTTTTGAATAAAGCTCATAAACCTTGTCAACAAATCCAAAAGGGAACGGAGCCAATGAGGCATCTGTTGCTAACAAGCAGACAACATCTTTTTTTTCTATTTCACTTTTCAAATTCAATTCGGCAACTTTTTTTTCTTTTAAATAGCTTTGGTAAATTCTATCGTAATATAACCAATATTGATAGTCGGCAAAAACTTTAGAAGGAATACCCGTGTTTGTGATTCCGGCAAAATAGCTGTCAGCAATACATAAAAAACGAGGCTTTGTTGTTGTTGTGTCTGAAACATACTGTAGTTTGGGTATTGCATAAGTCGGGTGGGGAACTGTAGCAAAAATGTTCATCAAACAGGCAGCGTCATAATCGCTACTACGGTTGCCGGACAAATTAATCATTTCAATAGACTTCAGATTTATTTCCGGCAGATTTATTTTTCTGATTTTTTCAATGTAAGCTACAATTTCTTTGCTCGCAATATAGCAGCTGTATTCTGTCCAGTGAACTCCAGTTGTTGAATAGAGGGGATGCTTTTCAGAATTTTTAATAGACAAAAAATATGAACTTAAATCCAGGCAATTTACTCCTTGTTCTATAAATCTTTTTTTATAGCAAGTATAATTTGTGCTATCAGGCTTCGCGCTTTTCATAATTTCATCGGGAATATACTCGGAATAAAAACTTCCTTTCCCGGGAGCCAAAACGACAAAAAAATCGATGTTTTTTTTCTTTAATTCGGTTTGAATCGTTTTCATTTTTTGAGTTTGAATAGTTATATATTCGTCTCCAACAAAATCTGCCCCCGTTACAGCAGTTGTGTAAGGCTTCAAAAAAACATAACCTTCTTTTCCCACAACAACATCAGCAATATCTGAAAAACTAAAAACGGAATAATTGATTTGATTACGCAAGCGAACTAGTGATGAGTGAAAACCAATATTTTGTTCAAACGATATAGAATAATTTTTTTGATATTCCTCGTTCAGCCACATTTCGACAGAAAACTCGGGCAGAGGAGGAGGTGGATCAACGCCATCTAAAGGAGTTTCTTTTGAAAAGGGAAGAACAAGCTGAAATAGGGGGAGAAATAGCAACAGAAGAAAGAAGAAAAAAATTCTGTTTTTATATTTTTTAAGACTTGTTTCTGTGGATAGGCTCATTAAAGACGAATTATTTTTCCTGAGAAAGCAAGTGTTCTATAAAATCTCTTAGTGAAGGCAATTCATTTTCTATAATATCCCAGACAATAATATAATTTACTCCAAAATAATCGTGAATAAGTTTGTCTCTTGTGCCGGTCATTCCGCGCCAGTCTATTTGTGGGTGAAGTAATTTAAAATCCGGGTCTATTTTTTTACTAGCCTCTCCTATAATTTCGAGACTGCGGATCACTGCACGCTTGAGAATTTCGTTTTCAATTAGCTCGTCTCTTGTTTTATTATTTGTAGCATGCAACACGAAACGAATTTCGTCTAAAATATGTTTTAATAGTTCTGTATTAGAGTGGAACATTTTGCACCTCCTTTAATATTCGAGGACCAATATATGGGCTTAGACCGTTACGAGTAACAACTTCAACTTTTCTGCCGAGAAGTTCTTCCATATAGTAAGCAAGATTAATAAAATTGCGGTAAGTTTCTTTATCAGCTTCGAAGTCAATTAACAAATCAACATCACTTTGTTCGGTTTGTTCATTCCGGGCAAATGAACCAAAAAGGCCAATAGCGTGCACACCATAATTACGAATACGTGAACGATTATTCGCAATTATAGATAGAAGCATTTCTTTATTTTGAACCTTTTGTTGCATAGCACAAATTTATCGTAATAAATATTAATAAACAATAGCCTTGTAGACAAACTTATTCAATCGTTAAATCATAAATTTCTCCCGGAATATCATTTAAAGGAAAAGGCAGGTTGTCTTGTGAATAAGGCGTTCCCGGCCACCATTTTGTATTGTGGTATTCTTGTGTAATAATCAATAACATTTGATTGTTTGGGATAGATGTTACTTGATCGTTCATATAACCCACAACTCTCATTTTGCTTGGCTCGGCTCCGATGCGCCAGATAATTTCTGTTGGACGCCAATCAATTTCAAAATAAAAATAATCCCCGCCAAATAACTCATCATCACTTTCTATTTTCCTTTGGTTTAATGCCCGGTAATTATGGTCCCAGCGATGTGTTTCAAAAGTTTGATTTTGATAAGCAATTGTATTACATCCAACACCGAAGTTTTTCGGCTCATGACATGCCATATCCCAATTTGTACAAGCAACCGTTATGTTTCCATCCGCATTTGTTATTTCTTCTGGCAAAGAAATATTCCAACTGTTGATGTTTTTATTATTATCACCTGGATTTTTGTATACGGGCGGGAATGCATTGTCTGGACAATAAGGAGTTGTTTTTAGAATTTCAAAATCAATCTCTGAATAATCAACCGCAGGAACACGCTTGTCATTTGGTCCACCCCAATAGCTTGCCATGTAGCCTCCATCTTTGTTACAAACTCTTCTGTTGTTCCATTCACCACCTTGGGTAATCAACCAAATTGCATTTGTTAATCCATTCCAAACATTGTTTTTATTTAACAATTCTGTCAACTTTACTTTTACACGATATTTTCCATAAGTTAATCCATGGCGGGTAATAATTCCAACACTTTCTTTTTTCCATTCACCAAATTTTGTTTTTGGATTTTTGATGATAATCTTTTTTTCTTTAGGGTCGGAAAAAACAGTTGCACACGGTTGTCGGGACGTTTGTAAAATCGTAGGAATCAATTCTTCTTTTGTATAAAAAGCACGGTTCCAATTATAATCCATCTTAGAGTAATTGTCTTTTAAAATATCCGCAATAACAGGAATGTTGTCCATCTTGGTTGACAAGTCAACGTAATTGATGAATTGCTGAACAGGAGCATTCTTATATAAACTACTATCTTGTCCACAAGTAGCACAAAAATTAGATTTATCAATTTCCCCATTAAAACGAGCATCATCTATGTATATTCCCGTGCCTAAATTTGGTTGTGCAATAATTTTTAGTTGCGTTTGAGAAATAGTTGAAATGGTTTGTTTTAAGCCATTTCTGTCTCCGTAATTAAAAAAGTAATACGGACTAACAAAATGTTCTTTGTCTGGCTGTCCGGCAGACTGGTTTTTTTTGTTGATGTTTTGAATGTATTCGGGAATATTTTTCAAATCATTTTCAGTAGCGACAACAAGCAGAAAAGAATAATTACCCATTCTTGGGTTTCTTTTCCATCTGTTATTTTCTCCATTGTGAAAATATCGATCTTCGTTTCTTGGATTTCCAACAATGCGAAATTCGTCTACTATTTTATGGAAGTTGTTGTCGGGAGCAACAACAATTTTTTTGAATGTGGTGTTCGTATTTTCCCAGCTGCCATAAAAATTTTCTTCAGCATAAATGTTTTCTGCTTTTGTAAGCGAATCGAACTCTTCAAATTTATAACTTTCGTTTTGGTAGTAAATTTTATAATACAAATTTTGAGAAGCAGCAGCATTGTTTTTTACTTCGAATTCAAAAGCAAACAATCCGTCAGCAATATCTTTTACTGAAGGGATAATAAATCCGCTATTTGCATTGTTATAATCAAGGAAAATTGTTTTTTTAGTGATGCTGTCTTGTTGCCAATTAGTGATAGGAGAAAAATTTTGTATACTAAACTCAGAGCAGGTTAGGGTTTCTGAGGTGTTTTCTGGGTTTTGGTTGCAGGAAAATAAAAACAAAACGGTTGCAACAAGCACAACTATTTTGCTCGCAGATTTCGCGGATTTTCGCAGATTTATTTTATGTGTATTATCTGTTTTTTTCATTTTTTTACCTGCCTGCCGGTAGGCAGGTCTGCGTTAATTTGCGAAATCTGCGTGAAACCCTTTTCTTTTTCGATAGAATACAGTTGCACGCTATTCGGCAAATAAGGCAAATCCTCTATTTGTTTACACTCTAAGCCCGAAAAATTCACATCCCCGCAATTACACATTACTACCAATAATGATGTTTGTTTCGAAGATAAAAAATTACCAGGAATTAATTTTACAAATTCATAATATTTTGGATTATAATCATTCGGATAATCTTTAAAATCAACACTTCCAAGAATCACATCATTTTCAATAAGTTTCAGGTCGAACCGCCAGCTTCTGTCAAGTTTAAGAATTTGATTTTTGCCGGCAGTAAAATTGCCTGAATATTCGCAGACAGGATTTGTGTAGACAGGTGTAGGAATTACTTTTTGTTCTCCTATACTATTCCAGTTTTTTCCATCAAAATTTAAAACCTGAGCGATAGATTTATTTTTGGGTTGAATAATAATTGAAGTTTTACCATTGCGGATTGAGCTCATATAAAAATTGTCTTTATCCCACAATTGGTCGCCTGCATTTTTGTTTTCCCATATTTTTTTGAAAGCTTTTATCGACAAATCATAAGCATACATTGCTTGTTTGCTTTTGCCAATGCAAAGAATCTCATCAATGCCATTTGCATCATTATTAAAGTTTCCTGCAATAAAAAAATTATCAGAAGAAAAATCTGTTAACTCTTTTCCTGCTTCTTGTTTTTCAAAATAAATGGTTTGAAACGGAGGTTTGTTCTTTTCTGCAACAAAACGTTTTTCATAAATAGAGATTGGATCAACTTTGGATTCTTCGCCTCTTCTTTCAGCGCCTTCTCCATAAACAATTTCTACATCGTCAACAATAACATCTGTTTTTCCTTTGTTCCACACGCTTATTCCCAAAACATCTTCAGCATTAAATTTTTCAATGGGTAATTTAAACAAGGCGTTAATTTTTGTCCAGGTGTTTTTTGGGAAAGGTTTGTTTTCGGTGCTTTTGCCTTCCCAATAAACAGTTTCGTTTTTCGAATTAATAACCGAAGCAACAAGAACGGTGTTGGGATTATCGGTCAGCGGATAAACCCACATACTTAAACTAACTATTTTAGGAAAAGAAGAACCAAATTCATTCAGTTTTTTATTTAGTACCGGACCATATTCTTTTCCCCCGCTTAAATCACAAGCCATTTTTCCTGAATGTGCTGTTGTTTCTTTTACATTGTCGGCCCCCGATAAGCCCGCCTCTGTTTCAAAATCTAAAAACACATTTGTTTTTTCTGATTGATTTTTGGAGCCATCATTATAAATAGCTGTTCCAATAAAATCAACTGTTATATCATCCACATAAAACAATTTTTTATTTCTATTCCAAGGGTAAACAACAATTTTATTGTCGGGATTTAAAAATTCGGCAGGAACCACAAAGTCGATCGTTGATTCAGTCCAATCATTTGAATTTGAATATAGGATAGGCTTCCCGTCCCAAAATATATTTTTTCCTTTAGCATCATCTATTGATAAAACATACAAGGCCTCAGGGTTTTCGTTTCCAAAAAAAGTATTAAGCTTTATTGAAATGTTTTTTAAGTTATTAAAAGTCGGAATGTCTTTTAATAACTTGCTTACAGAAATTCCAAATTCGACATCATTTGAAAGCTTACAGCTGCGCTTCCCGGAAAGCGCTTTCTCTGCTGAAACAAAACTCTCGTTGTTTGTTTCTATATTTAAAAATTCAGATAAAAATGAAACGGTAACAATCGAGTCCTTCTTTATAATTACTTCGGAAGCAACACTGTTTGCTGCGGGATTTTTGTCTCTTAGAAAAAGAAATGCTAAGGAAAGGCCAAATAAAATAAAAAGGAAATAAACAACGAATCGTTTTTTTTGAATGTTCATTTTTGACAATTGCGTATGAAATTAACGAACACGCAGGCTGTTCTTTTTATCAATAGAAGCTTTAATATCTTCCAGTTGTCCTTTAGGAATAGAATTAATTAAATTCTTAGTGTATTCTGTTTGTGGGTTATTGTAAATTTCATCTGCATCTCCCATTTCTTCTACTTTCCCTTTGTTCATAACAACCATTCTGTCGCTCATAAATTTTACAACAGACAAGTCGTGAGAAATAAAAATATAGGTAAAATCAAACTCTCTTTTTAATTCGTTGAGCAGGTTTAGAACCTGAGCCTGAACAGAAACGTCCAAAGCAGAAACAGACTCATCACAAATAATAAATTTAGGCTTAAGCGCTAAGGCTCTGGCTATACAAATCCGCTGACGTTGTCCTCCGGAAAATTCGTGTGGATATCTGTAAAAATGCGACTCATTCATATTTACGCGCTGTAACAATTCAATTACTCTTTCTTTTCTCGCCTTATCGTTTTCTAAAATCCCGTGCACTTGCATGGGCTCCATAATGGCTTGTCCTATAGTAATACGAGGATTAAGCGAAGAATAAGGATCTTGAAAAATGATTTGAATGTCTTTTCTTAAATCGCGTAATTTTTTTAAATCGAGATTAGTAATTGTTGTTCCGTTAAAAATAACTTCTCCACCAGTTGGTTCCACCAAACGTAAAACAGCTCTCCCCAGCGTTGTTTTTCCGCAACCAGATTCGCCAACCAAACCAAGTGTTTCGCCAGGATAAACATCAAAGGAAACATCATCAACAGCTTTTACATAATCTTTCGCTTTCCCAAAAATTCCTTTTTTAATAGGGAAGTACGTTTTTAAATTCTTGATTTGAAGAATAGGTTGTTTAGCATATAATTTTTTATGAGCGTCTTCTCTTTCGGCTTTTGAAACAACAAGTTTGTTTGTAACTTCTTCTACCGATTGTTTGCTTTCAATCATTTCGCCCATATCGCTCGTCTGCATAAAATCAGCAACCGTTGGCAACCAATGTAAACGTTTGTTTAATGGAGGCCGGCAAGCTAAAAGGCCTTTTGTATAAGGGTGTCTTGGATTGGAAAAAATATCCATTACGCTTCCTTGCTCAACAATTTTTCCTTTATACATTACCACCACCTTGTCGGCAAGCTCAGCAATTACGCCCAAATCATGTGTAATAAACATAATTCCCATATCGTGTTCGCGCTGAAGCTTCAGCATCAAATCAAGAATAGTGGCCTGAACAGTAACATCAAGTGCGGTAGTTGGCTCATCAGCAATTAAAATGCTAGGCTTACAGCTCATTGCCATGGCAATCATCACACGTTGTTTTTGACCCCCTGATATTTGGTGAGGATAACTGTCAAAAATATCGTCAGGACGAGGAAGTTGAACCTCTTTAAATAAGTTAATAGTTATTTCTTTAGCCACTTTTTTATTCACCTTTTGGTGTAACAAAATGGCTTCCATTACCTGATCTCCGCAAGTATAAACAGGGTTTAAAGATGTCATTGGCTCTTGAAAAATCATTGCGATTTCGTTTCCACGAAGTTCCCGCATCTCTTTCTCAGAAAGCTTTACAATGTCAACAGCCCCTTTTCTTTTTGAATGATAAATGATTTGTCCACCGGTAATTTTCCCCGGAGGATTTGGAATTAAACGCATTACGGAAAGTGAAGTAACGGATTTGCCGGAGCCCGATTCGCCAACAATACCAATGGTTTCGCCTTTAGAAAGTGTAAACGAAATGTCGTTTACGGCCTTTACTGTTTCCTCTTCTGTTCGAAATTCGGTAACTAAATTTTTTACTTCTAATAACGTTTCTTTTGCCATAAGCAAGGGTCTTTTTTCTCCAAATGGACTCCTTTAGAGAAAGAGTGCTAAAAATACGTTTTGTTAGGGAAATATGCAAGTGCAATACGACAGAGGGGCATTAGACGCGATAAATGGGCATATTTTATTGACTATTGCTTATCTGGATAAATCCAAAGGGCAATTTTTCCAGGGCTTCCGGGAATGGTAAAATCGGAGCTTTCGTCACTTAAATTGATGCGGACGTCCCCATATTTTTCGGATTTTACAGTCCAGACCATAAAGCCCTGATGGTTTTCGTTCTCCCCAAAGTGATCATCGAAATAGGATTTAAATGCGTTAAACACCCTTTCGGTATTACTTGGATTTTTAATATAAACATCCGACTGAATTTCGTTTAGCCCATTGTCATCAAAACTATAAGAGATGTTGTAAGAGTTGGAGTCGTTCAATTTAAATTCATAATACAAATAACCTTCATCAGCATCAACACCTAATCCAGCCTCTTTTGCCAACACAGTATCCATTTGTTCGCCCAAATTGAATCCTCTGAAAGTACCGAAATCACTGCGCATTACACCTTCCAGCTCGGGGCCGTATTTGCTTAAATGGGATTCGGTATTTGTACAAGAAGAAATAAACCCGGCAAAAAGCGATAGAAAAAGAATGTTTTTCAGGAATATTTTTTTTGAAAAAGACATATGGTTTATTTCTGATACAAAGATAGTGAGAAAGTAAGGAAGTGTTTATGCAACAACCACATTTTTTTGCTCAATCAAAGGTTGTCCCATAAAACGCAGTAAAAGTTGTGCGACAGTTAAAACATCTTTTTGACAATATGTTACAATTCGCTTTAGATTTTTCTCCTCCCAATAAACTCTTGCCACGTCAGAGCCATCCATGTCGTCTTTTGGTGTTGGGATGTTAAAAATTCCTGCCAATAAATTTAAAGAAGTGTAGTTTTTATAATCACCAAACTTCCATAACTCCATTGTGTCCAAATGATTTATTTCCCAAGGTTTTTTTCCCGCTATGTTTAGAGTTTTAGGCAATTTCAAACCATTGATCAACATTCTGCGACACAAAAAAGGGAAGTCAAATTCTTTACCATTGTGAGCACACAATTGATGTTCTTTGCGATTAAAATGTTTATTCAATAAAGCAGAGAAATCTTCTAAAATAATTTTTTCATCATGTCCGGAAAATGATTTTACGCGAAAATTTCCATCATTAAAATAGCCTACAGAGATGCAAATTATTTTTGCGAACTCAGCATAAATTCCGGCCTTTTTGTAAAGCGATTCGGGTGTTTCTGTTTGTTGGTAACGAAATTTCGAATCCCAAAGGGGCTTCATTTTTTCGGGTAAGTCTTTGTATTTATAAACGAGGGGAGCGGTTTCAACATCTAAAAAAAGAACATTTGTAATTTTGATATTTTCTAACATAATTTATTATTTGATCATTACACCTTTTTTATTGATGTATGGGATAAGTATAAAATTTTCTTCTTTAATTGTTTCAGGTAAAAAAATATATTTCTTATCGTACATCACTTTGTTGATGTAAAAACTCACCCAATACTCATTGTTTAGTCCGAACAACGATTCCATGATGGGTTCAAACTTAACAAACGATTTCGGACCAACTTCGTCCAAAAAGTGGCGGAGAGTAGAAGTTTTAACAGGTTCTTCATTGATGGTTCCATAACCATGAGAAGAAACCAAAACACCTTCAATCTTTTCTTTTTTTAAATTCAGGAGGTAAACATTCCACTCCAATTCATTCAAATCATTTGTTTCTTTAACAACCGCAACCGCAATATTTTCGACTGCTGGTGGCTCAATGTCTTTCTTCATACAAAACTACGAATTACGAATTTTATCGAATTACGAAAATGTTTTTTAGCGTTAATAATAATTCTGCAACCAAGCTAATTCCCCTCTCGAGAGGGGCTAGGGGTGTGTTGTCGCAATGATAAACAAACTTCGAAAACGTCTATTAACTCCGCTCTCCCAACTCCCAACTAATCCCCATACATCTCAAGTGCAGCATCAATATATGAGTATACATCTTTCGGATGATCTTCTGTTGGTAATTGTTTTTCACGCTTTTTCCCTAATCTCACCACCACCATTTTTTTATCAGGAATGCAAAGGATATACTGACCTAAAATTCCACGTGCATAATAAATATAATGCCCTTTGTAATTTGGAATTATCCACCAGGCATAACCATATTTTTGTTGCTTGCTTCCACTTATATCAACCAAGTCAGCAAGCTTTGTTGAGTTAACAGCATATTCTTGTGAAACTATTTGTATGCCATTCCATTTGCCGCTATCTAAAAACATTTCACCAATTCTAGCAAAGTCTGGAGCATTAGAGTTGAAGCAACAGTATGATTTTTCTTCTCCACCTTCATGATCAAGGCTCCAAAAAGCTTTATTTTTAGGACCAAGTGGAGTCCATAATTTTTCTGAAGCATACTGACTTATTGTTTTTCCGGTGGCTTTTTCTAAAATGAATCCCAGCAGAATTGTATTTCCACTAAGGTATTTGAATGTTTTTCCAGGTTCTTCGGTCACGGAATATTTGGCTGTCAATGCTTTCAGGTCTTTCCCGTAATAAGCAGCTGCAGGATAAGCCAATGGATTTTTATAGCTTTCGTCAAAATCAACTCCTGATGACATTGTAAGCAAATGTTTCACAGTAAGTTTTGAGTTTTCACCTGTTCTGTATTCAGGTAAAAAATCACCCACAGGCTGGTCGATGCTTTTTATTTTTCCTTCATCTAAAGCAATTCCAACCAAAATGGAAACAAATGTTTTTGCCATGGAGAAAGAGTTTGTATACGAGTCTTCGCCATAACCATCCCAATATTGCTCATGTATCATCGAATCGTTTTTGATAATTACATAAGCAACAGATTGCATTGCATCAAATTCTTTTTGTGCTTCCGCAGGAATTTTTTTTGAATTGTATTGTTTCGAATGATACCAGGCAACATGGGTTCCATTTGCCACCTCTCTGTTTTCAAAAATTTGGTATTCATCAATGCTCGGACCGGAACGACCTTTAAAATAAGTGTTTCCAATAGCTTTGAAAATATATGTTCTGCCAGAAAAAACTATTGACAAGTTTAGAATAATCAAAATGATTAACAACCACTTTCCGATTTTTTTAAGCACTTTCATTGCAGCTAGATTTAATATTGATTTTCAAAAATACACCATTCTAAGGAATTTCACCTATTTGATTTAACTAAATTTTAATCTCATTAAAAACTGTTTAGCTTTGTATAACGTAGATACAACAAATGAAAAGCAAAGTTTTCATACCCTTAATATTCTTCTCCTTGGTTTCTTTTGAGCTAGTGTCTCAAACAGATACGATAAAAAAAACAGATCGTTACTATAGACACAATTACGAAAACGATTTTTTTGCTTCTACTGACCGTTATTATACTCAAGGTGTTTATTTAGAATTCTTTTTACCTGTATTTAAAAAAACATTATTAGCAAAAGCACTTATTCCTCTGCGTCCACGATGCAACAGAGTTGGCAAACCAATATTGAACTATTATGGGATGAGTTTGGAGCGACAAGGGTTTACTCCAAAGAGCATCCGTCACGAAGGAATTTATTATGGGGAACGGCCTTTTGCAGCGGTTGCTTACGTAACCCATCAATTAATTTCACTAGATCCGGAAAGGACATTGAGGCTTACCACGCGAATTACTCTTGGATTTATGGGGCCTAATCTAAGAGGCGCTCAGGAGCAAAAGGGAATTCATTATGCGCTTGGAAATATTCAACCGTTAGGATGGGAAAACCAAATTGAAAACGATTATGTTTTAAATTATGACCTGTTTTTAGAAAAGGGATTATTGAATACAAAACATTTTGAAATAACAGGATTTGCAGAAGCAAGAGCAGGAACACTTTATGATGATTTTGCACTTGGCTCAATGATGCGCTTAGGTTGGATGCAACCGTACTTTAATAATTTGGGAACCACCCGACAAAAAGACGTAAGAAAATTTCAATGTTACATTTTTGCTAGAGGAAAAATAAAAGCAGTTGCATACAACGCAACAATGCAAGGAGGAGTCATAAATAGAAATAGTGTTTATATAATTCCTGCGGATGACATTGCAAGACATGTTGAGAGCGCTTATTTTGGATTAGCAATTGCCTACAAGCGATTAGGATTCGAATATTCTAGAGCATATATTTCTCCCGAATTTAAAAACGGAATATGCCATAGTTGGGGAAGAATTGGAATAAATGTTTGTTTTTGAAATTGTTCAACAAAAAAAGGTGTCGCTTTTGGCAACACCTTTTACACTGAATCTGTGAATTATATAAACTAAATAAACTTTGATTTTCCGCTTATGCGTTTGCCAAATGCGCTTGGAGAAATAAAGCGCAATGAAATTTCAAATCCCCCGCGAGCCTTACTTACTGTTTTTAATTTAGACAAGTTAACATCATAACTAAATCCAATTGCATAATTTGAATATTCAAATTTTGCAACAGCTATAAATGCATCCTGCATACGGTAATATCCTCCTATAGAGAACGCTGCCGGTTTTTTATTCTTTGTGTATTTTGATCCTTCTTGTAATATATATTGGAAAGTTAATCCCGGAGTAATCTCTCTTGTAGCTCCTTGCATAAAAACAATATAAGAAGGTTTTAATACCAAGTTTGTGTTTTTAACTCCTATTGCAGCATTTCCATGAAATACATATTTTGTATGTAATATTTCTTTACTGTCGCCATAAAAAGTATAAGTAGGATTGTGAGGATGAAAAATTGAAACACCAATATTGATTCTTCTTGCATCGTTTGCAGAAATATACATTTCACTGTTTCCATAACTGTATTGAATACCGGCACCTAAATCCACAAAATTAAATGCAGTAGCAGTTGCTGTTTCTCCTGTTGGAAGCGCAGCATTGTAATTCATGCCATCGTATTGACTTCCCCACTGTAAATTATCTACCGTGATACTGCGTTGAGAATAACCTGTCATTAATCCGGCAGAAATTTTGCTGAATTCACTAACATTAATAATACCCGAAAGAGATAAGTTTACTTGAGTAGACTTTAAATTTGCGTCTCCTGCATTATCAGAAAAGAAATCAATACCAAGGCCAAGGTGGTGTTTTTTTGCTCTTAACAAACGGGCATCACCGGAAAGTGCAAATGTTTTGTAAGGCGAACCAACCGTTTGCCACTGATTTTTGTAGTTAGTAACAATTCGCACATCGTGCTGAACACCCGCGTCAGCAGGCTCAAGCTGCAATTGTGTTTCATCAAATTGCGAAAAGTGAATGTCCTGTGCTACGGATGCAACACTTATCAATGCTCCAAACAAAACACACAATAATGTTTTTTGGTAGACAGACAGACTAATTGTTTTTGTTGAATTCATGTTAGTTTATTTTAGTGTTCTTAATTTGCGTAATACTATTTAGTGTTTGTTTTAATTTTATTTTACAAGAGTAATATTTCCGTGTTTTCTAACTGCCTCACCTTTCACAGTTGCATTTAGATAATAAACAAAAACGGCAGCGTCTAATAGTTTCCCATTAAGTGTTCCTGCCCATGCAATAGTAGGGTCAGTTGTTTGAAATACTATTTCTCCCCAACGATCATAAATTACAAACTCTAATTCTTTAATACATCCACCGTAAATTTTTAAGGAATCATTTGCTCCATCACCATTTGGTGAAAAAACATTCGGCACAAACAATTCACCGCACTCTTCTTCAACAAAAACAGTAACAGTATCGGTTGAAGTACAACCGTTAATGGTAATAGTTAAAGTATAGGTAGTTGTAGAAGATGGAGAAGCTGTTGTAGATGCACAAGTATCACAACTCAAACTTCCCGGAGGCGTCCAGCTATATGTTGCACCCGCACCCGCTGTTCCAACTAAAGTTGTGCTTCCTCCTGCAGGAATACTTGTTGTTGCTCCTGCATCAACCGGTGGACTGCCTGCAGTTCCAACAGTTCCTGTTGCAGTTTGTGTACATCCAAGCGAGTCGGTAATTGTAACAGTATATGTTCCTGCAGCAATGCCGGTAATTGTTGAAGTAGTTGCTCCGCCAGGTAACCAAGAATAAGTATAAGCACTTCCTGTTCCACCGGAAGCAGTTGCAGTTGCTGTTCCGTCAGACAATCCACAAGTTGCAGTTGTAGTATTTACCGTTCCTGCTACTGCAGTTGGTTCAGTAATGGTTGCTGTTGATGTGCTTGAACAACCAGCGCTATCAGTTACAGTAACAGTATAAGTTCCTGCAGCTAATCCGGTAGCAGTAGCTGAAGTTCCTGCACCACCACTCCAAGAGTATGTAAGCGTTCCTGTTCCACCTGTTCCGGTAGCAGTAGCTGTTCCATTGCTTACACCATTACAATTTATATTTGACTGAGATGCAATACTTGCTGTTGGTCCTCCTGCAGTACTAATAACAACAGTGGATGTAGAAGTACAGCCATTATCATCAGTGACAGTGACAGTATAAGTTGATGCTCCCAATCCGGTTGCTGTTGCTGCAGTTCCACCACTTGGCGCCCAGCTATAAGTATAGCCTGGTCCAGGAGTTCCGCCAGAACCACTTACTGTTGCTGTTCCGGTGCTTGTTGTACAGCCGGTAGGAGTAGAGCTTACTAATGATACAGAAACAGCGGTTGCAGGCTCTGAAATGGTTACCGTAGATGAAGTAGTACAACCGCCATTATCTGTTATCGTTATCGTGTATGTTCCTGCTGCAAGTCCGCTTACAGAATCAGGAACCGAGCTATTTAATGTTGTTTGAATTGTTCCGGCACCGCTTGTCCAAACATAATCGTAAGGACCAGTTCCGCTGCTTGCGTTTGCAGATGCTGTTCCTGAAGCGCCACCAAAACAAAGTGCATCAATTTGTGATGTTATTGAAACTGCCGGACCACCAGTGTTTGTTATTGTTACAGTGCTGGTAGATGAAGAGCAAGGTGCGTTATCAATTGTCCACATAAATACGTTGGCACCAACTCCTAAACCTGTAACAGTTGTTGTTGGAGAAGAAGGAGTAGTAATTGTTCCTGCTCCGCTAACCAGCGTCCATGTTCCTGTTCCGGATGTTGGAGTGTTTCCTGCTAAAGTAGTTCCGGTGCTGCAAATCGTTTGATTTGGCCCCGCTGCTGATGTTGTTGGTGCAGCAACACCTGTAATTGTAACTTGTGAAGAGGATGCTGCACAAGGAGGATTTGAAATTGTCCACTCAAAAATATTTGGTCCAACACCTAATCCCGTAACTCCTGAAGTTGGAGATGTTGGTGAAGTGATTGTTCCCGATCCGCTAACCAATGTCCACAAGCCTGTTCCTGTAGTAGGGGTGTTTCCTGCAAGTGTAGCAGTTGTTGCACAAACACTTTGATTAGCTCCTGCTGCAGAAGTTGTAGGCCCGCCAGTGTTTGTAATAGTTACAGTTGATGATGAAGATGCACAAGGAGGATTTGAAATGGTCCACTGAAATACGTTTGATCCCAAACCTAATCCTGTTACAGTTGATGTTGGTGATCCTGGAGTAGTGATTGTTCCTGCCCCGCTAACCAGCGTCCACGTTCCTGTTCCGGATGTTGGTGTGTTTCCTGCAAATGTTGCTGAGGTGCTGCACAATGTTTGATTAGGACCAGCAGCAGCTGTTGTAGGAGAGCTTACTCCGGTAATTGTTACAGTTGATGTTGATGAAGCACAAGGAGCATTTGAAATTGTCCATTGAAAAACGTTTGCTCCAACTCCTAAGCCTGTGATACCAGAAGTAGGTGAAGAAGGTGTAGTAATTGTTCCTGTTCCGCTAACCAGCGTCCATGTTCCTGTTCCTGCAGTAGCAGTATTTCCTGCAAGTGTAGCAGTTGTACCACAAACAGTTTGGTTAGGACCGGCATTAGAAGTAGTAGGAGTTGCAACACCTGTTATTGTAACAGTTGAACTTGATGCTGTACATGGAGCGTTTGAAATTGTCCATTGAAAAACGTTTGCTCCAGCTCCTAAGCCTGTGATACCAGAAGTTGGTGAAGAAGGTGTAGTAATTGTTCCTGCTCCGCTAACCAGCGTCCATGTTCCTGTTCCGGACGTTGCTGTATTTCCTGCTAGAGTTGCAGTTGTTCCACAAACAGTTTGATTCGGACCCGCGTTTGCTGTTGTAGGCGCTGTAACACCTGTAATAGTTACTGTTGAAGTTGATGCAGCACAAGGAGCGTTTGTTATACTCCACTGAAAAACGTTTGCTCCAACTCCCAATCCTGTGATTCCGGAAGTAGGCGAAGAAGGAGTAGTAATTGTTCCTGTACCGCTAACCAATGTCCACGTTCCTGTTCCTGCAGTTGGCGTGTTTCCTGCAAGTGTAGCAGTTGTTCCACAAACTGTTTGATTCGGTCCAGCATTAGAAGTTGTTGGAGTTGTTACTCCTGTTATTGTAACAGTTGAGCTTGATGCAGTGCAAGGGGCATTTGAAATTGTCCATTGAAAAACGTTAGCGCCAGCACCTAATCCTGTAATTCCTGATGTTGGCGATGAAGGAGTAGTAATTGTTCCTGCTCCGCTAACCAGCGTCCAAGTTCCTGTTCCGGATGTTGGAGTATTTCCTGCAAGAGTTGCAGTTGTTCCACAAACGGTTTGATTCGGTCCTGCAGAAGATGCCGTTGGAGTTGCTACCCCTGTTATTGTTACAGTTGATGTTGATGGAGGACAAGGCGCATTAGCAATGCTCCATTGAAAAACATTTGCTCCAACTCCTAGTCCGGTAAGACCTGATGTTGCAGAAGAAGGAGTAGTAATTGTTCCAGTTCCACTCACCAGCGTCCAAGTTCCTGTTCCTGTAGTTGGTGTATTTCCGGCAAGTGTAGCAGTTGTTCCGCAAACACTTTGATTTGGTCCTGCGTTAGAAGTTGTTGGTGGAGTTACACCAGTTAATGTTACTGTTGATGATGATGAAGCACAAGGAGCATTTGAAATAGTCCATTGAAAAACGTTAGCGCCAGCACCTAATCCTGTAATTCCTGAAGTTGGCGATGACGGTGTTGTAATTGTTCCTGTTCCGCTAACCAGTGTCCATGTTCCTGTTCCGGAAGTTGGAGTATTTCCAGCCATGGTTGCTGTTGTTCCACAAACTGTTTGATTGGATCCAGCATTTGAAGCTGTTGGATTTGCAACTCCGGTTATAGTAACTTGATCTGTTGATGCAGGACATGGCGCATTTGCAATTGTCCATTGAAAAACGTTAGCGCCAACTCCCAATCCTGTTATTCCAGATGTTGGTGAAGATGGAGTTGTAATTGTTCCTGAACCACTAACTAGTGTCCATGTTCCTGTTCCTGTAGTTGGTGTATTTCCAGCAAGAGTTGCCGTTGTCCCGCAAACACTTTGATCCGGTCCTGCATTAGATGTAGTTGGTGGTGCACAAGGAATGTTTAAACAATGTGTTACAAGAGTTGGTACAATATTGTTTACAACAGGCACCCAAGCACTTTCGGTTAAAGAAGTATAAACTGCTGTAGCAGGAGTTGAGAAAGTAATTGATTCTGTTCCAAGTGCAGGTGTCAAATTGGTTGATGCACAGCCGGCAGCACCAGGGCCAAGTTGTCCAGTTGCATCAGTACGAATCATGTTAGCATTAAATCCGCCCATTTGTTGGTCGGTCATTACAATATGATATCCTTGATCGGCACACAATCCTCCTTCCGGTAAAATTGCGGAAAGACCAATAGGTGCGTAAGACCTACCAAACATTAGTGCGCTGGTTGAACTATTAACCTTAAGAATCATTGTATTTAGAGAAACAGATAGGAAAGCAAGTTGAGTTCCGATAAGAGAATAGTTTCCATCAGAATTTTCCATAATGTCTTGAATCAAATATATGTTTCCGAAAAGAGAACCATTAAATCGTCTGTTAAAAATAACAGTGGGAGTAACTGCGCCAACACCACTGATACTAACCAAAAATCCGTGAACATCATCGTATCCACCAATTAAAATATTTCCAGTAGAAAGTGTTTTTGCTGAATTAATTCCTTGTGAACTTGTTCCACCTGCACCCCATCGTCTAATATAGGTTAGCGCTCCGGTAGCTTTATCTGTTTTTATAATGAGCGCATTTCTAGGTAAGTCACCATCCGAGTCATAAGCTTGTGTTTCATCGGCAGATTCGCCAACAAAAAAGTATCCGTCAGCAGATTCAGCTACATCATTAATATAATGTTCGTCTACTTTGGTTGGATTTGTTATTGTCCATGTTCTGTTCCAAATTAATGTTCCGGCAGAATTTACTTTAAATGCCATTGCACTTGTAGTATCAACAGTTGATGCACTTACACCATCCCAAAAATAATCAACCCCTCCACCAACTAAAAATCCACCGTCAGAAGTTTCAATTACTGAAGAACCAAATTCGTTAGAAGCATTTCCGACTCCAATGTTAGGCAGCTGATATCTTTTGGCCCATATAATTGCACCTGCTGCATCTAAGCGAACTAAAATAGCGCCCCCGCCACCGCTAGTTGAAGAACCGGTTACAATGTATCCACCGGTACTTACATTTTTTATATCAGAAAAATTAGTGGCAAATCCACCGGTATATGTTTTTGCCCAAACCACAGTTCCGTTTGCATCTGTTTTAATAACATCACCATAGTAAGGACCAAATGAATTGTTTAATCCGGCAAACACAAATTCCCCGGCAGGATTTTCAACCATTCCACCTGAAATATCGAATGCTCCTATGTCGTAAGATAATCTGAAAGTTGTAGGTTGAGCAGAAATTGTAAGCGAAGCAATGCCTGTAAAAAGCAATAGCAACGACTTGAAAATAGTAGTTTTCATCGTCATGAGATCAGTAATTTTAAATTTATCCGATGACAAAAGTAAACCTTAAAAAAGACAAAACAACACCAAAACCCCTTAATTATTGGAAGTCTGATAGGATATCTATTTTCAATATGTGTAGTTTTTTCAATCATTTCATGGAAGTATTTTAAGCCCATTATTATAAATCAGAAGAATAGTCGTTTGTTATCGACAATTTTTCTATGGGTTATTTTACCAAGGTTATATTTCCATGTTTTTCAACTTCAATACCTTTTACTGTTCCCTTTAAATAATAGACAAATACAGCAGCGTCCATCATTTTACCATTAAATCTTCCATCCCAGACAATTGTTGGGTCGGTGATTTCAAATACTTTTTGTCCCCAACGATCGAAAATCACAAATTCAAAATTGGTGATACAGTTTCCGTAGATTTTTAACTCATCATTTGCGCCATCGCCATTTGGAGAGAAAACGTTAGGAACAAATAATTCACCGCATTCCATTTCTACAAATATTGTAACAGTATCAGATGAAGAGCAACCGTTTATGGTTACAGTAAGTGTATAGGTTGTTGTTTGTGTAGGCGAAGCTGTAGTTGTTGCACAAGTAAGGCAGCTAACAGTTCCCGATGGCGACCAGCTATACGTTACGCCAGGGCTACCGGATCCCGACAAAGTAGCAGAACCACCTGATGTAATCGTACTTCCGGCCCCGGCATTAACTGCAGGCCCCCCAACAGAACCAACAGTGCCGGAAGCCGAACTTACGCATCCCAATGAATCAGTTATAGTAACAGAATATAATCCAGACGGAATTCCTGTTATTGAAGAAGTAGTTGCTCCACCAGGAGACCACACATAAGATAAAGAGCCTGTTCCACCTGAAGCAGTTACGCTTGCAGAACCATCACTCAAACCGCAGGTAGCATCTGTTGTATTTACCAATCCTGCTACTGCAGATGGTTGAGTAATTGTTATTATTGATGTGCTTGAACATCCTGCACCATCTGTTACTGTAACAGTATAACTTCCTGCAGCCAATCCAGTAGCGGTAGCAGCAGTTCCTGCACCACCTGTCCACGAATAAGTATATGATCCTGACCCGCCAGAACCAGCTACAGTTGCAGATCCGGAGCTAGTTCCATTACAATCAACATTTGTTTGAGAAGTAGTGCTGACACTTGGACCACCTGTATTTGTAATTGTTACAGTGCTTGTTGAATTCGGACAAGGAGGATTTGAAATCGTCCACATAAACACGTTTGCACCAACTCCTAAACCTGTAACTCCTGATGTAGGAGAAGAAGGAGTTGTAATTGTTCCAGCACCGCTAACCAATGTCCATGTTCCCGTTCCCGATGTTGGTGTGTTTCCTGCAAGTGTTGCACTGTTACTACAAATGCTTTGATTTGGTCCTGCAGCTGCTGTTGTCGGAGGAGCAACACCAGTAATTGTAACGGTTGATGTTGAAGGAGTACAAGGAGGATTGTCAATTGTCCACATAAATACGTTTGGTCCTACACCAAGTCCGGTTACACCAGATGTTTCAGAAGTAGGAGTAGTAATTGTTCCCGTACCACTAACCAGTGTCCAGGTTCCTGTTCCTACAACAGCTGTATTTCCAGCCAAAGTAGCAGTTGTTCCACAAACAGTTTGGTTAGGACCAGCAATTGAAGTTGTTGGACCGCCAGTGTTTGTTAGTGTTACAGTGCTTGTTGAATTCGGACAAGGAGGATTTGAAATCGTCCACATAAATACATTTGACCCCGCTCCTACAGAAGTAATGGTTGTGGTTGGTGAACCTGGAGTAGTAATTGTTCCTGCTCCGCTAACCAGCGTCCATGTTCCTGTTCCGGATGTTGGAGTATTCCCTGCCATTGTAAATGTAGTGCTACACAAACTTTGATTCGGTCCCGCGTTTGAAGCTGTAGGCGCTGCAACACCTGTTATTGTTACCGTTGAGGTGGATGCTGGACAAGGGGCATTTGTAATTGACCATTGAAAAACATTTGCCCCAACGCCCAATCCGGTAATTCCGGTTGTTGGTGATGAAGGAGTAGTGATTGTTCCTGACCCGCTAACCAATGTCCAAGTTCCTGTTCCTGTAGTCGGAGTATTTCCGGCCATTGTAGCCGTAGTTGAACAAACAGTTTGATTTGGTCCGGCAGCAGCAGTTGTAGGTGCCGCAACTCCGGTTATAGTTACTGTTGATGAAGACGGAGTACAAGGAGAATTTGAAATTGTCCACTGAAAGACATTTGGTCCTACACCTATTCCTGTTAGTCCTGATGTTGGAGAAGAAGGAGTTGTAATAGTTCCTGTTCCACTTACCAATGTCCACGCTCCTGTTCCGGATGTTGGTGTGTTTCCTGCTAAAGTAGCGGAAGTAGCACAAACCGTTTGGTTAGGTCCGGCATTTGAAACTGTAGGATTGGCAACTCCTGTAATCGTAACCTGATCGGTTGAAGAAGGACATGGCGCATTTGAAATTGTCCATTGAAACACGTTAGGTCCAACACCCAAGCCTGTTACACCGGAATTCGGAAGAGAAGAACTGGTGATTGTTCCTGAGCCACTTACGAGCGACCAAGCTCCCGTTCCAACAGTAGCAGTATTTCCAGCAAGAGTTGCTGTTGTTCCGCAAACGGTTTGATCTGGTCCGGCATTTGAAGTTGTTGTAGGACCGGAAGGTTGTGTTATTGTAATTGTAACTGTTCCCGGACAGCCTGCATTATCTAATATGTTTAATGTATATGTTCCGGCAGCAAGTCCTGTGAAAGCCTGTGTTCCAGAAACGTTTGTAAATGTTGCGATAGTAGTTGCACCTAACATTAATGTATAATCCCATGGTGTTGCTCCACCGGTAGTAGATGCATTAAAGCTTCCTGTTGACGCACCAAAACAAGCAACGTTCACTTGCCCAGTAATGTTTCCTGTTAACCCCGGACATCCTGAACATGGCGGCAATGCAGCATAAGCAGCAGCATTTGGAATTGTTACAATTGTTCCTGATCCATCAACCACTTGAATTGGGTATGTTCCAGGGAGTGTAGCTGTTGTTCCTGTTGCAAAAGTTGTCCAAGTTGTAACCGGAGGACCAACTTGTGTAAATGGGCCTGCACAAAATCCAAAGCCCGAAACACACGGAGTGGTAGTAGAAGAGCTTTGCCACTGGTAAACCGCTGTTCCACCGGAAACGCTAGCTGACATTGCTCCGGGACCTTGACATAAGTTCAATGCCGTACAAGGAGAAACAACAATTGTTACTGCATCTGTTCCGCATGCTAATGTATATGTAATTACAAACGATCCTACTCCAGATACTGCAGGGTCAAAAACTCCGGCAGCATTTACACCTGTTCCGCCCCATACTCCACCCGGAGTCGCAGCTTGTAATGTAACTGCAGCAGCTGTTACACACATTGTTGCAGGAGCACAAATAGTTGCATCACAACAAGTAAGCGCTAATGTTGCACAAGCTCCGGCAGTAATTTGTTGAATGTATCCTGTTCTAACTCCAGTTCCGGAATTACCTGTTGTACCACATGCTATAATTTCTCCAGCGGTAGAAACATGAACATCATAAACGTTAAAAGAAGTTGGATAAGTAGCCAACACAACTAGGTTAGCATCATATTTAATAACTGAAGTTTGTGAACCCACATACACATTCCCGCAAGCATCAATATCAATACCGCTGTTTCTTACTTGACTTCCTGAGAATGTTCCACCAGCTATCGCAGCTGTATTAATAACGTTAGCTGTTGCCAAATCTCTTCTCTCAACATTATTGCCTCTGTGCGTGTAGACGAAGTTTGTATTTGCACGAATGGCATTTATCCCTGTATTGTTATATCTCCAGTTCTCACACTTATATCCTAAGCTAAATCCGCTTGTTTTGTGATATCTCGCAGAAGTGCTTCCTGAAGGACAAAAGGAAAAATTTTGATTAAAAAATCCAATAGAGTCATGTGATAGCCAATAAAATTTTCCGTTTCCGCAAGCTGTAATTGCTCTAACTTCCTGAGTTGGGAAAAGCGCACCACCGGTAACTTGCAAACTGGCTGTCATGTTTCCTGTTGCAACGTCAACGTTATAAACGTATGGGAGCGGAGGCAAAAATCCACCCGTTCCACCAATTACTAATTGGGATTGATCGCAATTGAAAGTAATATTCCAAAATTCGGTACTTGCAAAAAGTCCTCCCGGACTAGGATTATCCCAAATCAATCCACCAGCGGTACTCACTTTTTGTATAGCAGCAACTGAGCCTTGTGTAACGTAAGAATTTCCAAGATTGTCGGTTGCAAATGTTCCCAACCAACTAGAGGTGTCGTAAGGAGTATTATAAGTCCATTGTATAGCTCCCAAAGAATTGTATTTTATTAATTGTAATGGTGTTACACCACCAATAATATATACGTTACCAGCTCCATCTTTTTCGCACTCCCAAACACAATCCCAGTTAGTTGCAAATGCAGGTGTAACAGTCCACGGGTCAATAATTACAGTTTTCGTATTGTCATATGCATCTAATTGAAATGAAATTTCATTTCCTGTTTTTACAAATTGTGATTTAATTACCGAAGGCATGCTTTCTCCATAAAAAGTGATAGGAGCGTGGTCAACGATATCGCCCAGTTTGGTGGAAACAACTAGGTTTCCATTGTTGATAGACAAATTTTTGTCATCATCGTATTTCATTTTTATAACTGATGGATCAGCCCCGGGATGAAGTGTAATAGAATATTTTATTCCTTCTGAAGGATGAAATACATATTCTACATCAATATTAGGGTATAGGTTTTTGTAAGTTATTTTTTCATACCCCGCTATAAAATTTTCATTTACTTTTTTCCCTGTATTATCTTTAAACGTATAACTAAAATAGCTTGCAATTTTTTGCTCTGCTATTATTTCAACATTTGGATTAGAGTTCTCCCATTCAACAGTAACGTAATCGGCAATAAACTTTGCTTTGTGCTCTTCTTCTTCTTTCTTTTTCCACTCTTCAAGTGTTCTTACATCTTGAAAATGCGCCTTTTTAATATCTTTTTCTCTTTCTCCTTCTTCTTCCAGATCTTTCCACACCTTAAGAAAGCTATATGTAACACCCTTTTTGGTAAAATAAATTCTGGTAGAACTATTGTCATAGGCAAATGCTACCGGTTCGTTCCCGTTAGGCAAGTGAAACTGTCCTTTGTTTTCAATAAAGGCTTTTGGGTGTTCGTACTTAACCGACCAAGATGGACTAGTTTCGGCTTTTGCAGAAAGAATAAATAAAAAAAGGAGAGCAGGAAATAATTTTAAATGTTTCATGTTGGGAGTTATTTTTATTTTCAATGGTGCATAGTAAAAATAGAAAACAGATTAAAAAATGAGAGAGCACAAAAAAATCCGAATTTTCGAAAATGTTTGTCCCCCTTTAAAATAAGCTAAATCAGGCGTGATTAAAAAATAACGATGCAAATAAGTTCAGTAGTTTTCATTTGTAGTTTTTTTGTTTTTTGATTATTAATAAATCAAATTTAGTGGACAAAAAACCTCAAAACAACCTAAAAAGTAAAATATTATTGGAAGTCTGATTTGGAAGTTTAAAATTAAAAAAGTATATTTAACAATGTTTTTAGGAGATAAATAAAACACCATTATTAAAAATCAGAAGCCATGAAACCATCTGATGAACTGCATCAATTAATTAAAAATTTAAGCATGTCGGAGAAAAGATATTTCAAAATATTCTCTTCACGACATGTAATTGCCGGTGAAAATAATTATATCCGACTCTTTGATGCAATTGAAAAGCAGCAGGAATACAATGAACAAAAGATAAAAGCATCGTTTAGCAAGGAAGCCTTTATTTCACATTTACCATCCGAAAAACATTATTTGTACAACCATGTTTTGGACAGCCTAAATGCCTTTCACAAAGATCGTACTTTTTTGACTCGCTATTGCAATATTCTTATGACCATTGAAATATTATATCATAAAGGACTGTTTGATCAGTGCAAAAAAGTAATAAAGAAAGCCAAAGCAGAAGCGTATTCTTTGGAAAAATTTTCTATTCTTAAACTTATTGTTCGCTGGGAAATTTTAGTGCACATCAAGGACGAAGACGTAAAAAAACTGTACGAAAGTTTTGATGAAGAATTGCGGATTTTGGATGTGATTCGTGTGTCATCAGTGCTAATGCGAATTGCATTTAATATTCAAATAGAAATGTATAAAGGAAAAGTTTCACCTTCTTTTTTAAGAGAAAGAGAAGCGGAACTTAAAGAGCACTATCCTCCAAAAAAGGAAGTAAATAGTTTTTGGGCAAAATATTATTTTCATTCTGCAAAGGGCTTGATATACTCAATTGAAAACAAAGGGGCACAACGATTAATTTGCTATAAAGAGATTAATGCGCTTTTAGAAAACAACGAGCAGTTTATTGTGGATTTACCTCATATTTATAATAGCAACAACAACAATCTTGTAAATCTAATGTTTGCTATGCATAAGTATGACGAGGTGATGCCAATGATTAATAAGCAGCGGAGTTTTATGCAAACGTATAAAATAAAAAATGCCACTCTTGCAAGGATGATTTTTATTCATACTCATGAAAGCGAATTGTTTTTGCTTTATAAATTAGGAGAAACTGAAGAAGGACTCGCCTTGATTAAAAAAATTGAACCTGAATTAAAAAAAATAAGCCTGTTGTTTAGTCCGGCCCTTTTCGATTTATTTTTTATGATGGCAGTGATTACATTTTGTGAAGAAGATCATCGCTCCGCAATCAAGTGGCTAAATAAAATTTTAAATACTGAGCGGGAAATGAATATCCGCATTGAACAAAGGATTAATACTCGCTTGTTGTATTTAATTGTATTGTATGAAAAAGAAGATTTGTTTTTTGATAATCAATTTCAATCTACAAAACGTTTTTTATCTCAAGAGAAAAAACACCAGGGAGCCATGAAAGTGTTGGATGCTATAAGGTTAATCTCAGATGGCAAACAAACTGCACATAAAAAAGAGAAATTGAAACAACTCCATAAAAAACTAAAATCCGAACGAAGCAAAGCTCAAGCCGATTCAATTGACAAGCAGTTTGATTATGTTGAATGGATAGAAAGTAAAATGTAAAAAAATTATTTAACTTTATTCTAATCAAAACTCCTCCCCATGAAAAATATACTTACTCAGCTTTTTATTTTAGGAATAGTTTCCACGTCAATGGCGCAAAAGGAAACCGATAAATGGTTTTTTGGAAGTGGTGCCGCACTTGATTTTACAGGTGGCGCTCCTGTTGTTATTTCAAGTCCTATGTATACCTCAGAAGGAACATCGGCTATTTCAGATGCAACGGGCAAACTAAGATTTTTTACAAACGGAGTTGATGTATACGATTCTACAAAAACGATAATGCCTAACGGAACTGGGCTAATGGGAGATATTTCTACAACACAGTCTGCTTTGATTGTACCTAATCCTTCTTCAGCTACTCAATATTATATTTTTACAGCAGGAGCAGATGGCGCAGGCGATTTCAGATATTCAATTGTTGACATGACATTGAATGCGGGTTTGGGAGATGTTATGCTTACCAACAAGAATATTTTATTGACCGATAGTATCACAGAAAAAATTGCCGCTGTTAGGGATGGCGCAAACGGGATATGGATTGTAACTCATAAATGGGGAACGAACCAATTTTATTCCTATCATTTAACTACATCCGGATTAATGCCTCCTGTTATTACCGGGGTTGGAACAATTCACAATACAGGTGTGATACAAAATACTTACGGGCAACTGAAGTTTAATAATTGTGGAACCCGATTGGCTTGTGCGGTTGGTTATCAAGATATTGTTGAGCTTTTTGATTTTAATTTAACAACAGGTATTGTGTCTAATCCTCTCACAATTAATATGAGCGATAATGTTTATGGTGTTGAATTTTCTCCAAGTGGAAATTATCTTTATGTAACAAGTTATTTCAGTTCTTGCAAATTAGCTCAATTTGATATTTCACTTGCAACATTGCCATTAATTCTTGCTTCTAAAGTTCCTTTGAGTGCAACCGATGATTTGTATGGATTACAGCTAGGGCCTGATGGTAAAATTTATTTATCCCGTTCATTTGCTACCCCATTTTTAGGAGTAATTAATAATCCGGAAGTTTCTGGTTTTGGGTGTAATTATGTAGAAAACGGATTAGATCTTGATCCTTTATTTATGGGTGCAAACGGAGCTTTGTCGTTACCAAGTTTTATGCAGACCTATTTAAAATTGGCTACAGAAGCAACATGTTTGTCAACCGAAATAACAGAGAGTAAATTAATAGATTTGATTTCTGTTTACCCAAATCCAACAAATAACAATTTTAGTATTGATTGTTCAAGAGCAAATGCATCTGTTTCTATTTATGATTATTTGGGAAAATTAATTGATCGTAAAGAAAATATCAATTCCGTTTTTTCTTTTGGAAGTGAATATGCAAAGGGGGTATATTTTGTGTATGTAATTTCTGACAAGAATTCGATTAAAATCATTAAAGCTATCAAAGAGTAAATTTATTTGATTGAAAATCACCCAATTAAGCGTTTGTCGATAAAAAATATTGTTAAATCGTAGGATTCTGCTCTCTTGTCTACTACTTTTGCACAAAATTTAAAACAAAAAACATGAAAAACGCTCAAAAATTCGGTAAACTTATTGTTATTGCAGTTGTTGTTATTTTATCAGCACTTTCCTTAGGTTTTAATTCAAGTGCCGCTCCATCTAAAATTACGGTTTGTCACATGCCTCCAGGTAATGTTGCTAATTGCCACGAAATATCTGTTTCAATGAATGCGCTTCAAGCTCATTTAGATCATGGTGATGATTTAGTTTGTCATGATTCAAATGAACTAGATGTTTATACAACAATCTATCGTGCATATATTCTAGCACAACCACTTTCTGCTATTCAATTAAGATACTAGTCTTTTAGAAAAGCAAGATTGTTTTTTTAATATAAAACCCTACATAAATATTGTTTATGTAGGGTTTTTCATTTATATCAATGGGGGTAGGGTAATTAATAAAGAAGTCTGATAAAGCAATGCAATAAAAAAATTCCACCCGTGAAAAACGAATGGAATTTTACTTTAGAGGTCCCGTGCGGATTCGAACCGCAGTAGGAGCTTTTGCAGAGCTCAGCCTAGCCACTCGGCCACAGGACCTTAATTTGGTTGCAAAAATACTAAAATTCAGTTAAAGAGCACTAATTTATTACCTCTTTCAACGAATATTCCATTAAACAAGTAGGACACAAACAATTATCGTATTTCAACTTTAGTTCTTTGAGGGTTTCTAAATCAAGAAACAAATCTTCGCACCAACAACCTGGTTTTTCGTTACCACATTCAAAAGGGGTTTGACATTTGGAACATTTTTTAGCAGACATGGCAAATCCTCCTAGCCCCCTTTTACAAATGGGGAATTTATATTACTCCGAAATTATTATAGATACCCGCTCAACATTCCCGTTCATGGGAGGGTTTAGCTTAGATACTTTTACTTCTACTTTTTTAAGAGAAGCAAATTGTTTTTTTAATTCATCAATAATGCGCTGTCCAACCTGTTCAATTAATTTTGAACGAATAGCCATTTGTTGTTTTACAATATCATAAACAACAACATAGTCAATTGTTTTTTTTAAATCATCTGTTTTTGCAGCTTCTGAAAAATCGGTTTCCATTGTTACATCAACAATATAGTTACAGCCAATTTTCCCTTCTTCTATAAGGCAACCGTGGTAGGCATAAATTTTAATTCCTTCTACTAATATTTTATTCATGAATTTGATTTCTGTTCTTGTCGAACTCTTCTTAAATCCCCCTAGCCCCCTTAAGGGGGAATTAGTTTCTGTTGAAAGGATGTTATTGAACGATAATAATTTATTTAATAGTAGCGCTTGCTGTTTCCAGTCTCTTAACAACTTCCTCTTTCCCCAGCAATTCTGCCATTTCAAATAGCATTGGTCCGCCACCAACTCCGCTCAAACAAACCCTGAATAGTTGCATCACCTGTCCGGGTCCCATTCCTAACTTTTCTGCAGTTGCTTTAAATGTTGCTTCTGTTTCAGCTGCTGTAAACGAATTTAAATTTTTGTACGCTTGAGTGACTTCTTTAATGAATGCAGCGCTTTGTTCGTTCCAGCGTTTTTTAATTACATCTGCATCGTATGTAGTTGGTGCAATAAAAAAATAACTTCCGTTTGCCCAAAACTCGGAAACAAAATGTGCTTTTTCTTTTACCAGTTTACAAACACCCTCAACAAATTTTGTTTCAGCAACAATATTATGTTCTTTTATAGTTGGCATAAACAAAGCAGCAAGTTCTGAATCGCTCTTCATCCGCAAGTATTGCTGATTGAACCATTTTGTTTTTTCGGGATCAAATTTTGCTCCCGATTTATTTACACGTTCAAATGAAAAAGCCTGAACTAACTCATCCAGTGAAAAAATTTCTTGTGTTGTTCCCGGATTCCAACCCAGCATAGCCAACATATTAATAAAAGCTTCAGGAAAAAATCCGTTTTCACGATAACCAGTATAAGTTTCTCCTGTGCGTTCATCATGCCAATCTAAAGGAAACATAGGGATTCCGGACTTATCACGCTTTGATAGCTTTCCGTTTCCATCTGTTTTTAATATAAGCGGAAGGTGAGCCAACAAAGGCATTTTATCTTCTAAGCCTAAATATTTGTAAATTAAAATATGTGCAGGTGCAGATGGCAACCATTCTTCAGCTCTTACACAATGTGAAACTTCCATTTCAATATCGTCAACGATATGCGCCAAATGGTATGTTGGCATTCCATCACTTTTTAATAAAACTTTGTCATCTACCTGAGTAGAATTTACAACAACCCATCCGCGAATAATATCATGAAAACGAATTTCTTCATTGCGTGGCACTTTTAATCTTATTACATGAGGAGTTCCTGTATCCAATAGTTTTTTCACTTCATCTTCCGATAAAGTTAAAGAGTTACGCATGTTTTGACGACTCACCGAATTGTATTGAGGAGCAACTACTTTAGCGGCTTCCAATCGTTTACGCATCGCATCCAACTCTTCAGAAGTATCAAAAGCATAATACGCATGCCCGCTATCAACAAGCTGTTTGGCATATTTCGCATAAATTCCTAATTCTTTACGTTCGCTTTGGCGATAAGGGGCGTGCGGGCCATCACCAAAACCAACACCTTCATTTGGTGCAATTCCACACCATTTTAATGCAGCAATGATATACTCTTCTGCACCTTTTACATAGCGCGTTTGGTCGGTATCTTCAATACGAAGGATAAAATCTCCTCCGTGTTTTTTTGCATACAAATAACTGAACAATGCCGTTCGAACACCACCCATGTGTAAACCGCCTGTCGGACTTGGTGCAAAACGTAATCTTACTCGCTTTTCCATTATCATTTTAATTGAGGTGCAAAGATAAATTAATTTGAAGATGAACCAATTTGAAAATTTGAAAATGAAGAAAAAAGGTCAATTTATGCGCTTATTTATTTAATACCTTTGCCAAACAATTTTCAAATTAAAACATTTCCAAATTTCCAAATTGAGCATGCAATTACTTACACCACAAAATTTCACGGATTACGAATTAATTGATGTCGGCAATTTCGAAAAACTAGAACGTTTCGGGAAATACATAACTATTCGCCCTGAGCCACAAGCTGTTTGGGATAAAACATTGAGTAATGCTGAGTGGGAAAAACGAGCGCACATTAAATTTATGCCTCGTTCAAGTTCATCCGGTGAATGGAAGAAATTCAAACAAATGCCAGATCAGTGGCAAATTAAGTATGACATAAACAATTCTGATGCAGCGATAAAATTTCGTTTAGGCTTGACTTCTTTTAAACATGTTGGAATTTTTCCTGAACAAGCTTCTAACTGGGATTTTATTTTTGAGTCAGTAAAAAAAATGTCGGTGCCACAGCCAAAGGTTCTGAATTTGTTTGCGTATACGGGCGGAGCATCCTTGGCAGCAAAAGCAGCGGGGGCAGATGTAACACATGTTGATTCTATCAAACAAGTGGTAACCTGGAGCAAAGAGAACATGGACCTTTCCAACTTAAACAATATCCGTTGGGTAGTTGAAGATGCTTTGAAATTTGTAAAGCGGGAAGAAAAAAGAGGAAACAAATACAACGGAATTATTTTAGACCCACCTGCATTCGGTCATGGACCCAATGGAGAGAAGTGGAAACTGGAAGACAATATCAACGAAATGATGCAAGGGGTTTTAAACTTGCTGGACGATAAAGAACATTTTTTAATTCTGAATGCCTATTCATTAGGTTTTTCTGCACTTATCATCGAAAACATGTTGAAAACAAAAGCGGGAAAAAATTTAAATGTAGGAGAGTTATATCTGCAAGCAACCGAAGGGAATAAATTACCTCTTGGTGTTTTTGGCCGTTGGAGAAATTTTTAATCCACTATTTCTTTTTAACAGGAGGTTTCTTCTTTGGTGGTCCGCCCGGAACAATGGTGTATTTATAGTTATAAGGCAAAAATCTTGTAAACTGTGCTTTCGTTGCATGTGCAGCAACTTCCGTTCCTTTAACTTTATCTACAGTAATAATATTTGCCATACCTTTTATTTCATGTACTGAATTCACTTTGAATTTAAAATAAACCACCTTTTTGGTTTTATATAAAGTGGCAAGCGCTTTTTGTTGTTGAGGCGTTAGTTTTTGCGCGTTTAGTTCATTTGAAAAGAGGAATAACGCAACTAAAAAAAGAAGAAATACCTTTTTCATGGGAATTTGTTTCCAATAAAGTTAAGAAAAAGAAAACGAAAAGGCAAGAAACAAAATTCGGAAAGGGTCTTTTGTAAGTTTGAAACAAAATACTTTTCTACTTCAACTCATATATATGCAACATTGCCACATCTCCCTTTTCAGAATAGTTTTCAAATGCATAAACTTTGTTATTGAGAATAAAAGCATCAGAAAAATAACCCTCAAAAATTTTCTTTTTTGAAATTAATGTTTTCATTTCCCTGTCGTATTGCAAAAGAGTCGTTTCATTTTGTTTTTGATTTGCAATTACAAACACAGAGTTTTGAAAAGGGAAAATTTTACTTATCCAGAAAAATTTATCTTTTTCATTTATGTCGATTGTTTTTGGATCGACACCAATATCAGGGATTAAGCGCTTGGTGTTTTCAGAAATATTATAAATAAATGGAGAACGATTGAAATATCCTTTTATTAGATTGTTTTCGTTCAACACATCAAAGTGATAATAATTATAATAGCCATTATTGCCCTTCAAAGGCATGAACGACTCATATCCGAAATTTAAAATTTTAATCTCATTAGTTGCCACTGAGTACAATGCACAAATGGAATCTTTTTTTCTTAACCCCGATGGATCAAAAACGGATAAAGAAACAACGGCTGTTTCAGGAGCGATAAAAATACAATCAAAAAAGTTAAGCAGTTTGTCGGAATCAGGAATACGTTCCGGAATTTTATAAATATGCTGAATCTGTAAATTGCTGTCCAGCTTGACCATTGCTAATTGTGAACCATGTACGATGTGATTATTTGTATCGACTTCCATTTGAGCAACACTCAAACTTAAATAAACAAGATTGTCGAAACAATATACTTCTTGAACCGAACATAGTGGGAAGGATTTATAAAACGTCTTTTCCTTATACTGTTTTAAGTTATATTCTAAATTCTCAGGATTGTCAAGCACCAATAATTTAAGTAGGCTGTCATATTTTTCTGTAAACGCACTAATAGGAAGTTTTTTGATTATGCGTTTAGTATTCAGGTCAAACAAAGAAACATCGTTGGTGTATTTATTCTGAACAACAATTTTTGATTCATTCAACAGAGTTATTGAAAGTTTTTTGGTGCCAAACCGTGACATTAAATTAATGGTGTCAAGATTAATTAAATTGTAGTTAATCGTTTGAGCTCCCGATTGAGCAAAGTGTTTAAATTTATAGATATCTTTACTGGTAAACCGTTCTGCTATTTTACCTTTTTCAATAATGCTTAAAGTTGTTATTCCATTTTTATTTACTTGATCATAAAAGGCATCATCAATAATAATTCTGCATCCGATTTTATCAACACCTAAACGGAATTTGAAAATATTATCAATTTCATTTTCGGCACTTTTTTGAAAAAGAAAAACAAAATCTTCTTTTTTAAATTCATCTTTGTGTTCTTTTAAAAAGTAAGAAAATCCATAATAACAGTTGACACAGTCTTCTCCGAAAACAGAAAGAATATTTATATTTTCAGAAAGCTCATGTTTTTTAATATAGTATGAGAGCTCTTTCTCCGAGGCAGCAGAAAAAGAAATAGTTATAAAGAAGAAAATAAAAAAGGGGAAACATTTTTTAAACATAAAAAGTATTTTAAATAGTATAAATAAATCTTGCATCAAACTATTGATGCAAGATTTATGAGTTTATTATCTAGGGTCGTACCAAGTAAAACAGTATCCCGGACCGGCAGTACACTGGATAACCCAGGTACTGCCAATCTGATTAATATTGGTTAATATGCCCGGAACATTACGTGCTGTTATATAGGGCAATCGCATTATTGGCTCTTCTGTAACATTCCCTTCCAAGGTGCAACTGTTATCTGTTATGGAAACATTTTCAGCAGTTAAAGAAATTCCTCTATCCGGAATATCAACTCTTGTTGTTGGTCTTGTTTGTGCATTTAGACCGATTGTGAGAACAACCAGACAAGCGGGTAAAAAAATATTTTTTTTCATAGCGTTTAATTAAAGGTTAATAATTTATTTAACTCCGGTACAAAAGCAGGTTGCATTCACCGTTACATCACAGTCAACATTATGAGTGCCACCTTGAGTGTTGTCGTTGACGAATTCTCCTCTTGTGCAATCGTTTGCCTGGCGTAGTCGTTCTCTTGTTGGCTCAACGTGGGTTGCATTATAAATTTGCAAAGTCAATGTTTGTCCGTTTGACGAACTGGAAATTCCGGATGCTTCATAGCAAGTGTTAGTTGTTGGAATGTAAACAACCGTGTTTTGAGATTGTGCCTTTGCTACAGTTGCCACCAACACACATCCAAAAGCAAATAAGATTTTTTTCATATTTTTTATTGATTTTAATTTTTGCCTACTCTGATAGGTTTTCGGCATCCCCTCAATATCACTCTGCAAACATATTTTGTATGGCGGACAAATTTTGACCGCGGGAAAACTTGTTTAATTTTTTATTACATAGGATTGGGATTTACGACAATATCGAATGGACTCATTTTTGGTTTTTAACTTTTCAATGAATCTTCTGATTGTCCGTTCCGAAACACGCATCCGTGTAGCAAGCTCTTTTGGAGAGCCGGTATTGGAATACCGGATCAGTTTATCAATTTGTTCCAGTTTCTCCTGATAATCATCAAATTTCATATAGCAGAGTTTTGTGTTAAAACTTAGTTATTTAAAATTTCTGAGGAGCAAGCAGAAATAAAATGTACTGAATGTTGCTTTGTCTGAGCTTGCGGTTTTAAAAATTAGTACTGCAGACAACCCAATCTGTTTTGGAGTAAAAAACAGTTTGTATTATAATATTGTGCAAATGTATATAAAAACCCAAATATGCCAAATAAATAAGTACATAATTGTACTATTATATTGTGCAAAATGCGGAACTTCTTTTTTATCAGCCACTTATCTTTGGGTATGGCAATTCATATCGGGAAAAAGATAAAGGACGAATTATATAAACAGGGAATTTCTGTCAGCACTTTTGCCAGAAAAATTAATCGTAGCCGGAATGTTGTTTACGATATCTTTGAAAGAGAAAGCATTGATACCGCCTTATTGAATAAAATCGGAATTATTCTCCGGCTGGACTTCTTTTCCATCTACTCAGATCAAAAAGAGTATAAAAAAGAAGGTGTTCAGTCGTTGTACGTCAGAGATGAAAAAGCACCATACAATACACATTCCGAACAACTTAAAGCTCTGGAAAAACAAAACGAACTTTTATTAAGCGAGATTGCTTATTTGAAAAAGATTGTTGATTTGATGGAGGACAAGAAAAAGAGTCCTAATAAAAAAATCAAAAAATAGCTTACTCCGCCAACAACTTCTCCACAAAGCGTGTCGTGTCTTCCACAAACTTTGTATGTGCATCACCGGTAGCCGGACCATTAAATCCTGTATAAATTTTACGAACGATTCCTTTCTTATCTATGTAAATAGTCGTAGGAAAAGCCATCACTTCATTCAACATGGGCAATGCTTCGGATGCTTGGTCTTTGCCTGTTTTCATAGTAATTAAAAATTCGTAATCTGCATTGAAACGGGCTTTAGAACGTTGAATATTGCTTACTGCTTTATTAAAATCATCGGTGCGCTCAAATGCCAATGCAACTACTTCTAGTCCTTTTGATTTGTACTTATCATAAAACGGAGCAAGGAATTTTGTTTCATCCATACAGTTTGGACACCATGTTCCCATAATTTGTATGATGACTACTTTATTCTTGAATTTTTCATCTTGAAGAGAAACACTTTTCCCTTCCAGGTTTTTAAAATTGAAATCGATTTTGGTAAATCCTGGTTTTAAATAAGTAAGTGAATCAGGGTTGCGGAGCTCAAATTTATCATTGCGTTTTGCAACCCAGGCTTCGTGATGGTGGGCTCCGGAATAGAAATGACCGTTCACAATGCTATCGCCTTTTACTTGTCCGGTAAATAGAAATGCGTGGGAGCCATCAAAGCAGGATAACGTGAATTGGTTTCCTGAACGTGAACCGGATAAATAACGGTAATCTCCCGTTTCTGTCAAAAAGGTTCCAGTAGTATAATAGTAGTTGCTTTCATGGAAAACCCCTTTTGCTTTATATTTATCTTTAGAATTTTCATTGAATGTTACTTCAAATGCACTGTTTGCATAAAAGATAGAATCATTTCCCTTTACATAAACCCCGTCAGGCCAAATTTTAATTGCGATAAAAGGGATGATGTTTTTATTTTTTCTGGCATAGTTAATCCAAACACCAGTCATTTTTTTATCATGCATTTGAATTTTGAACTCTGAATCAAACACGGGCATACGAATGAAAACCGAATCTTCTTTTATGATAATTTCATTTGTTTTAATTTCTTCTGTGTCATTAAAAAATGTAGCAGTGTATATTCCCAATTCATATCTCAGATTAAATTTGAAGGGTAGGACAACAGAATCATTCAGTTGTAATTTGGCACTATAATAACCTTCCGGATCGATACCAGCAAAAAGACTGTTCACAAAAAACAAAAGCGAAACAACCAATGTTATTCCGCTTTTGTGTAAGATGCTGTTTTTTATTTTCATTCGTGATTTAGAATAATCCGTTTTGTTGTAATTTCACTACTCGTATAAATCTTAGCAAAATAAATCCCGTTTGCTTTCGACTGTAAATTTAAGGTTTTAATTGTTCCCTTGTTTGCACTATCTTGAAGTATCATCTTTCCGCATACATCAAAAATTTCAACGCTTTTTATTTCATCGCTCGACTGAATAGTAAAAATTGCAGCAGACGGATTCGGGTAAATAACCATTGTCTCTTCTTGTTTTTCTTCTGTAACACCTACACTTAAATCGCTGCATTGTATCAAAAAATTATCGGTTGTATTATTATGTGCAGTTAACCAGTCGGCACGTTTTTCTGATAATGTTTGCCAAACCACGTCTCCGTTTGTTACATGAGTTTTCATTCCTCTTAAAAATTCGCTTATTTTAGAAATAGTATTTGTTGCTAAAATATTCCGGAAATTAAACATCACCGTTGCTGTATTAAATGTATTAGATGACGGGCTTGTACTATTTAAAACAGAAATATATTCTCCGATTTCAACTAATAAAGCAGGAACATCAGTTGAATCAGTAACAATCCAGCCACAACCATTTCCCATATCCAAAAGATTTGTAGGAGCATTGTTTAAAAAAGAGATAGTTGTTGCTCCGGCAGGATGCCAAACGCCAATCAGATAAGGATCATTAGTGTGCCCTGGTGTTCCACCACCCCAAAGCATTGTAGGCGTCCATGTATGCCATGGAAATGTTCTGCCCGCAAGGCCTGCTTTCCAAAGTGTCCAATTAGCATCCGAAGTTTCCCAATCACTTGCTTTGTATAAAAAACCGCCAATATTTGTTCGTGTTGTTAATCCACACGAATCGAGTAGGTGTGCTAAATCAGCATAATTGTATGGATTGTAACCCGGACCCGCAACTGTATCAATATGATTGTGTGGGTCAACTTCTACATAAGATAAGTTGTCCATTGTTTGAATAAGATCGTTTGGATTTGTTCCAGCACTTTCTTGTTGAATACATTGAAGAACGAAGTTAGATTCAACTTGCATATTCCATTTTGCATCATTGGCATCTACGCTATCAGCAATTTCTAAGATTTTACTTTTTATAGTTGCGTAGTTGGTAGTATAACTAACACCATAAGAGGGGTCGTTTGTTTCATTGTGTGAGCCCAGATTAAGATGTAAAATAGTTGTCTGTGCAACAACATTTATTACAACGCAAGGCAACAAAAAAAGAGAGAGGAGTAATTTCTTTTTCATGAGTTTTATTTAAAATTTGTGGGTATGACCTTAAAATATTCAGAAGGTTTAACGGGCTGAAATAAAAAAACGTTACACATGTATGTATAACGTTTTTTAGATTGCTTCGTGCCTTGCAATGACGATTCTATAAAAGAACTCGCTCCCTCTCCTTTGGAGAGTGCGGGGATGAAGTCTAAATATTAAAGTTTATTCCTTGTGCTAAAGGCAAACTTGTTCCGTAGTTAATTGTATTTGTTTGTCTGCGCATATAAGCTTTCCAAGCATCAGAGCCAGACTCGCGTCCGCCACCTGTTTCTTTTTCTCCACCAAATGCTCCTCCAATTTCTGCTCCGGAAGTTCCAATGTTCACGTTTGCAATTCCGCAATCCGAACCTGCATGTGATAAAAACAATTCCATCTCACGCATGTTGTTTGTGAAAATAGAAGAAGATAAGCCTTGAGGAACGCCATTTTGCATAGCAATAGCTTCTTCAATGGTTTTGTATTTCATTACATATAAAATAGGAGCAAATGTTTCTTCCTGTACAATGTGGAATTCATTTTTTGCTTCGATGATACATGGTTTTACATAACATCCGCTTTCGTATCCTTCACCTGTTAAAACTCCACCATCCACAATTATTTTTCCACCTTCTTGTTTTGCTTTTTCTATTGCATTCAAATAATCTTTTGTTGCATTTTGATCAATCAATGGACCAACGTGATTGTTTGAGTCCAATGGATTTCCGATTTTTAATTGTCCGTACGCATTTTTCAAAACAGCAATTGTTTTATCGTAAACACTTTCGTGGATAATCAATCTACGTGTGGACGTACAACGTTGTCCTGCTGTTCCTACTGCGCCAAAAACAGAACCAACCAATACCATATTTAAATCAGAATGCTCTGAAATAATTATTGCATTGTTTCCGCCTAATTCTAAAATGGTATTTCCAAAACGTTCTGCAACAGTTTTTGATACATGTCTTCCGATACGAGTTGAACCTGTGAAAGAAACCAATGGAATACGTTTATCGTTGTTGATTAAATCACCGGATTCATTCCCAATCACTAAACAGCTAACTCCTTCCGGAACGTTATTGTTTTTTAATACATCTGCAATGATGTTCTGACAAGCAATTGCACACAATGGAGTTTTTGAACTAGGTTTCCAAATACAAACATCTCCGCATACCCAAGCCAAAGCAGCATTCCAGCTCCACACAGCAACAGGGAAATTAAATGCAGAAATAATTCCTACAACACCAAACGGATGCCATTGCTCGTACATGCGGTGCATCGGGCGTTCGCTGTGCATAGTTAATCCGTATAGCTGACGAGATAATCCAACTGCGAAATCACAGATGTCAATCATTTCCTGAACTTCTCCTAATCCTTCTTGTAAACTTTTTCCCATTTCGTAGGAAACCAATTTTCCAAGAGGCTCTTTATATTTACGCAATTGATCACCCATCTGACGAACTATTTCTCCACGTTTAGGAGCAGGCATTAATCTCCAGGTTTTGAAAGCTTCATCAGCCGCTTTCATAACGTTGGTATAATCGTCTGCTGTAGCGGCATTTACGCTACCAATTAATTTTCCATCGACAGGAGAATAAGAATCGATTTTTTTCCCTTTTGTGGAAGTATGTTTTAATCCGGTAGATGCACCGTAGTTATTTTCTTTAATTCCTAATTCTTTCAGAACAGCTTCTATTCCAAAAGATTGTTTTGTTAATGTTTCTGACATAGCATTTTTTGTTGGGGTAACAAATTTAATAAAAAACAAGGCTTCTTATATGCTTTTTAGACGAAATTAAGGAAAGCCTTGCTGAGGGCTGTTTTACAGATGTTATAACCGACAAAAACGCAGAATAAAAACTTGTTGAAGCATAGGATGACGTAGCTTTTATCTTATGGTTGCCAGCAAATCAACAATATTTTTTATCAGACAATTTTATAAAATATGGGTCGTTCTAAAGCTTCACCAACAAAAAAATAAAATGAAAAAAATAATTACAGCAAGTGTAGCAATACTTTTTATTAAAGTGGCTGTAGCACAAAATCCGAATATGGATTATCGTTTTGCAATTAAAGTTTACAACTTAGCAAGATATGATGAAACGGATAAATTCAGACATACAAATCCTGTAGAATATAATTACTATCATGATCATACAAATAGTTTAAAACTCTTTCATCCAACAATTGCCGTTCAATGGAAAACGAAAAGAAATAATTTTCATGAAATAGAGTTGACAGATTTTGAATGGGAAAACTCTGCTTTTACAACTCATGCGAACAACGATTCTATCAAAACAAGTGTGCTTGTTTATGAAGAAAATATCAGCAGAACAATTTTTGCTGCACGATATGAGTTCCAATTAATGTTCAACAAAAAGAAAGAAAAAAAACTGGTGCCTTCTCTGGGATTCGCAGCGAGTCCTTATTACAAAAGACTTAGTTCTCTTCCCGGAATATCTTCATCATTCCCGAAGTCGGAACAAACGATTGGATTGAAAATGTTTGTTACGCCAAGAATCACTTATTTTATTAAACAAAAATTATTTTTGGATTTCAATATTCCTATTTGTCTTTCAGAAACAGAATTTGCAAAAGAAAAAAATGAAGATCCTTCATTGCCAAGTGCACAAAGAGAAACATTCGATTTTAATGCGAATACAATTCCGCAAATGTTTTCAGCAAGAGTGGGAATAGGAATAAAATTTTAATTCGTGAACCCCTATAAATTTAATTTTTTTGCGGAGCAGGCTTTGGATTTACTATGGCTGTATACTTAGCAGCAATATAGGTAGCGATAGGCGAGAAGCAAAGTGAAACAATTTTTTTTGGATTATTTTCTTTCGATGAAAAACGAGAAGTAGCAATTCCTGCATTTATTGTTTTGCCCGTAATATCTAAAATAGAATAATGAACCGTTATTTCTCTTTGATAAGTATCTGTATTGATATCATAAGAGTTCATATCATTTTTAATATCCAATTGATTGATGAATACAAAGTATTCGCTTGAGTATTTTTTATTCAGATATGAAAGCACTTCAACATTTGTAAGTTTGGTATTCATAAATTTTTTATCACTGTTTTGTTCCACAGCAATTTGTCCGTTTGAAATACCTGTTTTTGTTTTACTTTCGGTTTTTGCTTCTGTAGGCTTTCCAACAGGGTCGTACGACAAGCCAGTTGAGTTGTAAACATAATCTAAGTCTTTCGACATTTTTGCAGAATCGGCATAAAATGAAAGAACAGAATGTGTGCTTTTAAGTTTTAATTTTAATTGAACATCTAGTTGGTATCTGAAATTTTCACGAATGGTTTCCCAGTTCCATTTTGTTTGCTCATTGATTTTTTTATCAATCTCACTCATGTATAATTTGGGTTCGAATGGGACCAAACAAATTTTCCCGCTCACTGTTTTCCCAGGAGTTTCAGTGTTTCTTGTTCCTTCCTGAGCAAATGAAATTGCAGAGAAAAAAACAAAAACGAATAGAAAGAAATATTTTTTTATTGAAATCATTTTCCAGCTAAGCTAAAATTTTTCCTGAATCCATCTAAAAACATCATTTCCATTTGCAAACAACAACAATGCCAGTAACAACAACATGCCTACATATTGTGCATATTCCATAAATTTTTCGTTCGGTTTTCTGCGTGTAATTACCTCATATAACAAAAACATTACATGTCCACCATCTAATGCCGGTATCGGCAAAATGTTCATGATTGCCAATGCAATGCTTAAGAACGCAGTAAATCCCCAGAAATTTTCCCAGTCCCATTCTTTACTGTAAGCACTTGCTATAGTTCCGAATCCGCCTAATTGCTGATAGGCGTCTTCTACAGTAAAAATTACAGAGAATTGTTTGATGTAGTTTACAAAAGTAGTTTTCGCTTTTTGTACTCCTGCAGGAAAGGCTTCAAAAAAGGTATAGTTAAGAGTGTCGAGTGTTAAAAATTTATTTATAGGAGCTGTAATGAAACCAATTGTTCCTTCGCCATTAATTGGAGTCCGCAACAATAAAGTATCATTTCCCCTCAAAACTTCAATGTTTGCAACAGTATATGGGTTAGCCCGTAATATTGTTGTTACTTCATTAAAGAAAGGTGTTGGCTTATTATTAATAGAAATAATTTGATCGCCTTTTTTAAATCCTCTTTTTTCAGCAGCTAGTCCAGGTGCAACAGAGTCAACAACACATGGTATGCGTGGACTAAAGAAAGGAGTTTTACTGTTTTTGACCATTTCACTAATGTTATCGTCTGAAACCTTGATGTCCATTTTTTGTCCATCACGTTCCACCTGAATTGTTTTTACTTGTCCTAAAACAACTTCTCCGATAATTTTTCCAAAGCTTTCTACAGGTTTGTTTTCAACTGAAAGAATTTTATCTCCGTCTTTTAATCCCATCTTTAAAGCAAGCGAATCACAAGCAATTCCATACTTCGCATTTTGTGTTGGAAGATATTCTTCGCCCCAGGCAAATAAAACCATTGCATAAATTAAAATTCCCAAAATCACATTTACGGTTACTCCGCCTACCATAATAATCAATCGTTGCCAAGCTGGTTTCGAGCGGAACTCCCACTCTTGCGGTGGCAATTTCATTTGCTCTTTGTCCATCGACTCATCAATCATTCCGGATATTTTTACATATCCGCCCAATGGTAACCAGCCGATACCATATTCAGTATCTCCTTTTTTTACTTTGAACAGAGAAAACCAAGGATCAAAGAATAAATAAAATTTTTCGACACGTGTTTTGAAAATACGGGCTGGAATAAAATGTCCTAATTCGTGCAATACGATTAAGATGGAAAGGCTTAATATAAACTGTGCTACTTGTACTAACATTTATGGTTACGGATAACTAATGAATACGAATTTTACGAATCTGTGTATGCTATTTTAAATCTTAAATTAATTTTTCTGCAACTCTTCTTGTTTCCTTATCCGTTTCTACATAATCCTCATAACTTGGTTTTGCAATGTGTGCAATGGTTTGCAAACATTTTTCTACAACATCACTCATTTGTAAAAATCCAATTTTATCTTTTAAGAACGCTGCAACCGCAATTTCATTTGCTGCATTCAAAACACAAGGAGCATTTCCACCTTTGTTCATCGCTTCAAAAGCTAATGCAAGGTTACGAAATGTTTTTGTATCCACAGGCTCAAAGGTAAGTTGAGGGTGTGTTAAAAAATCAAAACGAGGAAAAGTTGATTTCATTCTGTTAGGATAACCAATTGCATATTGTATTGGCAATTTCATGTCGGGCAAGCCCATTTGAGCTTTCATGCTCCCATCTGTAAACTGAACAATGGAGTGAACAATACTTTGCGGATGCACAATCACATCAATTTGTTCGGGTTTTAAACCAAACAACCACTTTGCTTCAATCACCTCTAAGCCTTTATTCATCAATGATGCCGAGTCGATGGTAATTTTTGCGCCCATGTCCCAATTCGGATGCTTTAGCGCCTGCTCTTTTTTTACTGTACTTAAAAATGTTTTGTCTTTTCCTCTGAACGGACCGCCAGAAGCAGTTAAATAAATTTTCTCGATTGGATTATGAAATTCACCAGCCAAGCATTGAAAGATGGCAGAGTGTTCTGAATCTACTGGATAAAGATTTACGCCTTTTTCTTTTGCAATTTTTGTAACCAAATCACCTGCAACAACCAATGTTTCCTTATTCGCTAAAGCAATTTGTTTCCCAGCATTTATTGCAGACAAAGTAGATTCCAATCCCGCATAACCAACAATAGCCGCCAATACAGTATCAATGCTATCCATTTGAACCACTTCGGCAATGGCTTTATTTCCTGCAAAAACTTTAATGTCGTGAGAGGCCAAAGCGTCTTTCACATATTGATACTTGCTTTCATCAGCAATAACAACTGTATTCGGATCAAACTCAATCGCTTGTTTGATAAGCAAATCAGCATTTCCGTTGCCTGTTAACACCTCAACACAAAAAGCATCTTTGTTAGCACGAATAACATCGAGTGCCTGTGTCCCAATAGAACCAGTTGAACCAAGTATTGCTATGTTGTTTTTTTCTGACAATTTATAATTTATAATTCAGCATTTATAATTTCTAGAAGACCATATATCCCTGAGGATCAATAGCGCTTCCGTTATACCATAATTCAAAATGCAAATGCGGACCGGTTGTTTGTTCTCCCGAATTTCCAATAATTGCAATTGCTTCCCCGGCTTTTACATAATCACCCACTTTTTTAAGAAGAACGGAATTGTGTTTGTAAACCGAAATTAAATTGTTTGTATGCTGCACTGTTATTGTGTAACCGGTTTCTGACGACCAAGTAGCTAAAATCACGGTTCCATCCAAAGTTGCTTTGATAGGTTCGTTTTCCGGACCAACAATATCCACTCCGTAATGGCGCTCTTTGCTCTTAAATTGCTCTGAAACAACACCTTTTATTGGAGTAAAAAAGAAGAAATTGCTAATCCCGTTTTTGTTGCTTTCCGCTCCGTAAGCTAAGCTGTACTTGTCTTGCGACTCAATAGTCTGTTTCAACAATGCTTCTTTTTGGGAAGCGTTGAGTTTTAATTTTTCATATTCTTTGCTTTTATCGGGGCGGTTTCCTGCTGTGTCGGATTTTATATTTCCGCTTAAAACGTTGGTGATATTTTCATTGAACATATTTTGTTCAATAAGAGCTTGTTCAAGTGAATCGGAGCGCATCGCAAGGTTGATTAACTCTCTTCTCATTCCAACATCGGCATAACCGGGAATATATTCCCGAAGAGGCGTAAAGGCAATAAGCGAAGTCACCAACATCACCATTACAATCGTCACTGAGCTAAGCAAAATCAATAATCCCAGCGGAGTAAGGCGCAGGGAGAAGTTTTCTTCAAACGTATCGTCATTCATTACCACCAACCGGTAACGGTGACGCAAACGCTGCAAAAAACTCTTTTTATTTTCCTTTTGTTCGCTCATAGAAGCCACAAATATCGCAAAATAATTTGGTTAAAAGGGGCAATAATTGTGCTGTCAGGTGCGGAATAATTAGTAATTTGTGACGTTTTTAGAGAAAAATAAAATATTTTTGCCATTCTGCAGTTATATAGTGTTGTGCTGAGCTAGAACTCAGCCGTTTTTATCTGTAGAAACACGAAAGAAGAATGAAAAGGAAGAACAATTACTATTTTGGTTTAATTTTATTGGTTTGTCTTGCATTGTTTTTAAACAGTTGCAAAACAAACAGAAATACTTTTATGCATAGAGGCTGGCATAATATGACGGCCCGTTTTAATGGTTATTTTTATTCCAATGAGAACATTAAAGAAACTGTAAAAAAAATCGAAAAGGTTCATAAAGACGATTTTTCTAAAATTATTCCCCTTTTTATTTATACCAACAATACAACCTCCAAAACCTTTTACAGCGATTGCGATAAAACAATTAAAAAATCTTCCGTTGTAATTCAGCGGCATACCATCACGGAAAGAAAATCTAAAAAAGAAATTCCGAATGCTTGTAAATGGATTGACGAAAATTATGTTTTGATAGGCAAGGCGCATTTTTATAAACGCGATTTATTTTCTGCATTAGAAGCGTTTGAATACGTTTCAAAAATTTATCCTAACCCGGAAGCAAAGTATACAGGTATGCTTTGGATGATGCGAACAAATAATGAAATTGGAAGCTATTCATTGACAGAAGCGAGCTTGGATGAAATCAGAAATGCAACAGATTTTCCTAACGACAGATCTTATCAACGGGAGTTAGCTGCGGTTACTGCAGATTACTATATCAAACGGGAAGATTATAACGCTTCCATAAAACATCTTTTAAAAGCAATTGCTTTAACACGTAAAAAAACTACCAAAGCCCGATACACTTATGTGCTTGCTCAGGTATATGAAAAGTTGGGCGACAACAAAAAAGCTTCTCAGTATTATTCTTTGGTTCCCGGACTTCATCCTTCTTATGATATGGCATTTAATGCACAAATCAATCGTGCGAAGTTGTATGACATTAGTGAAGGAGGAAGTAAAATCATTAAAAAGCAATTGAACAAAATGTTGCGCGATGATAAGAACATTGAATTCCAGGACCAGATTTATTATGCTTTAGCAGATATTGCAGTGAAAGAGAACGATGTTCCGCTTGCACTTACTTATCTTTCTAAATCAATTAAAGCAAGCACTTCAAACAATACACAAAAGGCGCTTTCTTATTTAAAGCGAGCAGATATTTATTTTGACAAACCGGATTATAAAAATGCTCAGGCCAATTATGATAGCACCATGACTTTTTTACCAAAAGATTATCTGGATTATGCAGTGATTGATGAAAAGAAAAAAAGTTTAACAGCATTGGTTGTAAATTTAAATGTGATTGTTCTGGAAGACAGTTTACAACGATTAGGGAAAATGAGTGAAGTAGAAAGAGAGAAGACAATTGAAAACATGATTACAAAAATTGAAGAGGAGGAAAAACGAAAAGAAGAAGAACGATTATTTCAATTAACAAACGCACAAAACAATGTAACACCAACAACAAATGAGAATGCAAATGCCGGTTCGAGTGCTTGGTATTTTTACAATCCCGCAACGGTTAGTTTTGGTGCAGGAGCATTTACTAAAAAGTGGGGAAGTCGTAAACTGGAAGACAATTGGAGACGAAGCGAAAAAGATGTTGTGGGGGCTATTGTGGATGAAGGAGTAAACGATATTAGCGATTCTGCTCAAACATTGAATGGTGGCACTTCACTTGGTTCCAAAACAAAAAACAAAAAAGATAAAAATTATTACTTAAAAAATATTCCTTTAACTCCTGATGCTTTTGCAAAATCGAACATGAAAATTGTAGAAGCATATTATAATGTTGGTTCAATTTATAAAGAGCAATTGTTGAACAATCAAAAATCGGTTGAATCATTCGAAGAATTGTTGCAGCGTTTCCCGGAAAATAAATACAAGCTGACATCTTACTATCAGCTTTATCGGATTTACTTATCGATGAACAACCAGCCGAAATCGGATTACTATAAAGATTTATTATTAAAAGATTACCCCGATTCGGATTATGCAACCATTATCAGAAATCCTAGTTATGCAGCAGATATTGCAGCTAGCAAAAGCCAGGTAGAAAAGTTTTATACAGAAACATATCAGTTATATACTGCAGCAGATTACAATCAGGCATATCAAAATTGTATGCGTGCCGATTCGTTGTATTCTAAGAGTAATTTAATGCCTCAGTTTACTTTTTTAAAGGCACTTTGTATAGGAAGAACGCAAGACATTACAGCATTTGAAAATGCATTAACACAAGTAACCGTAAAATATCCGAAAGATCCTGTTAAAGAAAAAGCTCAGGAAATGTTGGACATGATAAAACAACAAAAAAATCCTACTACTATTACAACAGTTGATTCTACAACTAATTCAACAACTCCAAAAGATCCGGTAAAGTTTATTTTTAAAGAAGACGGAGAATATTATTGTTTAGTTATTGTAGAAAACGGGAAAGGCGATTTGAATAAATTTAAAACCAAGCTTTCTGATTTTAATACTCAAATGTTTAGTACAGCCGACATTTCTATTTCAAGTGTATTTTTAGACATTACACATCAAATGGTGAATGTGAAAACATTTGAAGGGAAAGATAAAGCGATGAATTATTTTGATGCGCTTTCTGCAAAAAAGGAGCTGTTTGTAGATTTAGAAAAAGGAAGCTATCAGACATTTGTTATATCAGCTGAAAACTATACCATTTTTTATAAGGACAAAAACATAGTTGAATATGAGCAGTTTTTTACTCAAAACTTCAAATAAATTGGTGTTTTTGATGAAAAATGACTAGTTTTACGCAAAAAAGAGGCAAAAAGCATTAAAATGTTCAATAAAATGGCAAAAAATAACGAATCAGACAGCCAATCAGTTAATTTGATTGGTGCTGGAACTACTATTGAAGGAGATATTACTACTAATGGCGATATGCGCATTGATGGATCATTAACAGGTTCAATAAATGTAAAAGGGAAGCTGGTTATTGGTGTTTCAGGTTTTGTTGAAGGCGAAATTATTTGTCAGAATGCCGACATTTCAGGAACTATCAAAGGAAAAATTGGTGTGGCTGAACTATTGGCTTTAAAAGCATCTTCAAAATTATCGGGAGATATTATCACCAACAAAATAGCGATTGAACCGGGGGCTACTTTTACAGGAACTTGTAGCATGGGTGGAGTAATTAAAGACATAAAAGGTGAAAGAACAGAACAAGCCCAAACCAAACTTTCCGAACAAACAGCCTAATATTTATTTGAAATATTCCGGTATGGGAATAAAAATGGCCGCTATTATGGGTGCAGGAACCTATGGTGGTGTTAAGCTGGATGAATGGCTCGCATTAAAATTCCCAATATTTACGCTTGTTTTAGCAATGGCCTCTGTTTTTATGGCCATTTATGTTTTTATAAAAGACTTCATTAAGAAATAAAAATGCTCTCAACCTTCCGTCCTTTTTTTATTAAGCTCACTATATTTTCAGTTGTTATTCTAGGGCTTTTACTCGCCTGGCAACATTTTGCATCTGTAAGCTTCCAAACCAAAATATATTGGGTCATTTTGCTTTTTTTCATCATCACAACAGCTTTAATTCATATTATTTTGGTTAGAGCCGCTGCTCAAGACCCTAAAAAATTTGTGACCTATTTTATGGGTATGACAGCCATGAAATTATTCGTTTATTTAATCATAATTTTAGCTTATGGATTATCCAACCGTGAAACCGCTCAAGGCTTCATTGTATGTTTTCTGATTACCTACTTTTTTTATAGTGGATTTGAGGTAGTTACGCTTATGCGACATTTCAAAAAATAAAAATTTTGTCGCCCATTTTCTTCACTTTATAATGCCCATTTTCCTATTGATAGAAATCATATAAAAAAAGGTGTTTTTTATTTTATATGTCGGGTTTAATTTTCTAGATTTGCACCCGAATTTGAAAAACAGTGTAACGTATATTGTGTAATGGCGAATAAAATCAATATTTTCAAGCATTTTTTACTTCTTTTTGTACTGCTTTTTACCAGCCTTTCGGTACTTGCTTACGAACCTCAAGAAAAAGACTATAAATCTGAAGCAACTCCTGCAGAAAATCATGACAAGCATGAGCAAAAAAGCGATAAGTTTAATGCAGGTGAATTAATCATCGGACACATTACAGATGCTCACGATTGGCATATTGCCGGAGAAGGCGAACACTCCATTTCACTTCCACTTCCTGTTATTCTTTACTCTTCTCAACGAGGTCTTTCTATTTTTCTTTCTAACAAATTTGAACACGGTCACAAAACATATAATGGTTATAAATTAGAAAAAAATCACATTGTTGCTGTTGATGAAATGGAGCAAGTGGATGCACACCACTCAACAGTGAACGAAGAGGTGACAAACGGACTTTGGGACATTTCAATTACAAAAAATGTATTGGCAATGTTTGTGAGTTTTGGGTTGATGCTTTGGATGTTTATTACTGCTGCAAAAATGTACAAGCGCAATCCCGGACAAGCTCCAAAAGGAATGCAAGGCTTGTTGGAGCCTTTGATTATTTTCGTTAGAGATGATATTGCTAAATCAGCAATTGGAGAAAAAAGATACCACAAATACATGCCTTTTTTATTGACAGTGTTTTTCTTTATTTGGATTAACAACTTGTTAGGATTAATTCCAATTATTCCAGGAGGCGCTAACGTTACAGGTAACATAGCAATAGGAATGGTGTTAGCGGCAGTTGTATTTATCATCACTGTTGTTACTGCAAACAAACATTATTGGCAACATATTTTTGCAATGCCTGGGGTTCCAATCGGGGTGTTGGTATTGCTAACTCCAATTGAAATTTTCGGAATGTTTTTGAAGCCATTTGTATTGATGATACGATTGTTTGCAAACATGTTAGCAGGTCACATCATTGCATTGTCATTCTTCAGTTTGATTTTCATTTTTGCTGAAATGAATACAGGATTAGGTTGGGGTGTTGGAGTATTTTCAGTTGCATTCACCATTTTTATGGGAATGTTAGAATTGTTGGTTTGCTTTTTACAAGCATACGTGTTCACATTATTAGCAGCGATGTATTTCGGTTCTGCAATTGATGAAGGGCACGACAAGCACAACCCACACGATGATCACGATCACGATAGAAATTTTTAGTCAAAAATATTAAAGCTGAATTCCTTTGGCAGCTTATTAAATCAGAGGAGAAAAAAAACAAAACACTATGTTATCATCAATTTTATTAGATGTAGCTGCTTCAGGACAAAACGTTGGTATCGGTTACGGTATCGCTGGTTTAGGTGCTGGTTTAGCTGCAGTAGGTGCAGGAGTAGGTATCGGCCGTATTGGTGGATCAGCGTTAGAATCTATCGCTCGTCAACCAGAGGCTATCAACGACATCCGTTCAAACATGATTTTGACGGCTGCTCTTGTTGAAGGTGCTGCTTTCTTCGCAATGGTAATCGGACTTCTTGTAATTTTCTTACGTTAATCCGAAAACAAATTATCAGTATTGCAACGGTTGGTTGCAGTACTGATTTTTAAACGAATCAAAAATTTATAATATATAATTCATCATTTATAATTTGTAAAACATGGAATTAGTTAAACCGGAATTTGGTCTTATTTTTTGGATGTGTATTTCTTTCGGGATTATTTTACTTATCCTTAAAAAATTCGCTTGGAAGCCAATCTTGAATATGTTGCACGAAAGAGAAGCATCTATTCAAAATGCTTTGGATGCAGCTGAAAAAGCAAAAGAAGAAATGAAAGCCTTGCAATCAAACAACGAGAAAATTTTGGCTGATGCAAGAAACGAGCGCGATCAATTGTTGAAAGATGCACGCGAAATCAGAGAGAAAATGATTTCTGAAGCAAAAGGAATTGCAACAAAAGAAGGAGAAAGATTGTTGACCATCGCGCGCGAAAATATTCAAAACGAAAAAATGGCGGCAATCACTGAATTGAAAAATCAAGTTGCAACATTATCGATTGAGATTGCAGAAAAGATTTTGAAATCAGAATTATCTTCTGACGAAAAACAAAAAACTTTAGTGAACACGTTATTAAAAGACGTTAACTTAAACTAACATGCAAGGAACAAGAGTAGCATCACGATACGCAAAATCATTCATCGACCTTTCAACAGAACAAGGGTCATTGGAAAAAGCGTATAGTGATATGAAAACAATCGCTGATTTATGTAAATCAAATCACGATTTTGTAACATTCTTAAAATCTCCGCTTATTAAAACAGATAAAAAACAAGTTGTTTTAAAAGAAGTGTTTGGCGGAAAATTAAATAAGATTACTGATGCATATGTTCATTTGATTACTGCTAAAAAAAGAGAAATCTATTTGGCAGAAATTGCGACTGAATTTGTGAATCAATACAAAGAGAAAAAGAAAATTTTAACTGCAGTGGTTACTTCTGCAAGCGGACTAGATGATACTACACGCAAAAAAGTAATGGAGATTGTAAAAGGAGCAAGTGCAAGTGAAGTAGTATTGGAAGAAAAAATCGACAAAAATATTATCGGTGGATTTGTTTTACGTGTTGGAGATAAACAAGTAGATGCAAGTATCGCACGTAAATTAAATTTATTGAAACGCAGCTTTAACGAAAACCCATTTATAAAAGAATTTTAACAGACAAATAAATAAAACAATGGCAGAAGTAAAACCGGCAGAAGTATCTGCAATCTTAAGACAGCAATTATCAGGTTTCAAATCGGAGCAGGAATTAGAAGAAGTAGGAACTGTATTGCAAGTAGGTGATGGTATCGCTCGTATCTACGGACTTTCAAAGGTTCAATCAGGTGAGTTGATCGAATTCGCTAGTGGATTAAAAGGAATTGTATTGAACTTGGAAGAAGACAACGTTGGAGCTGTAACTTTAGGTTCATCAAATGATATTAAAGAAGGTGATGTTGTAAAACGTACCGGTAAAATTGCTTCGCTACAAGTTGGTGAAGGAATGTTAGGCCGTGTTGTTGATACAATGGGAAATCCAATTGATGGAAAAGGACCAATCACAGGTAAACTATATGAAATGCCTTTGGAGCGTAAAGCACCAGGTGTTATCTACCGTCAGCCGGTTACGGAGCCATTACAAACAGGATTAAAAGCGATTGATGCGATGATTCCTATCGGTCGTGGACAACGTGAGTTAATTATTGGTGACCGTCAAACAGGTAAAACTGCGGTTGCGATTGATACGATTATTAATCAAAAAGAATTTTACGAAGCTGGTCAACCGGTATTTTGTATTTATGTTGCAATCGGACAAAAAGGTTCGACTGTAGCGAATATTCAACGTGTATTGGAAGAGAACGGTGCAATGGCTTATACAGTAATTGTAGCAGCAACAGCATCTGATCCAGCTCCAATGCAATTCTACGCTCCTTTCGCAGGTGCAGCAATTGGTGAGTTTTTCCGTGATTGTGGAAAACCAGCTTTAATTGTTTATGATGATTTATCAAAACAAGCGGTTGCTTACCGTGAGGTTTCTTTGTTATTGCGTAGACCTCCAGGACGTGAGGCTTACCCTGGTGACGTATTCTACTTACACAGCCGTTTATTAGAGCGTGCTGCGAAGATTAACTCGAATGACGACATCGCTAAAAACATGAACGACTTACCGGATTCTATTAAAGATATCGTAAAAGGCGGTGGATCATTAACAGCTTTACCAATCATTGAAACACAAGCGGGTGACGTTTCTGCATACATTCCAACAAACGTAATTTCGATTACGGATGGACAAATTTTCTTGGAGTTGAACTTGTTTAACTCGGGTGTTCGTCCAGCAATCAACGTAGGTATTTCTGTATCACGTGTGGGTGGTAACGCTCAAATTAAATCCATGAAAAAAGTTGCTGGTACATTGAAGTTGGATCAAGCACAGTACCGTGAATTAGAGGCTTTCTCTAAATTTGGTTCTGACTTAGATGCTGCTACAAAATCAGTATTGGATAAAGGTGCACGTAACGTGGAAATTTTGAAACAAGCACAATTTTCTCCGGCACGTGTTGAGCAACAAATTGCAATTATTTACTGTGGAACAAAAGGTTTATTGCGTAACGTTCCTGTAAATAAAGTAAAAGAATTTGAAGCAGAATATGTTGCATTCTTAGAAGCAAAACACAAAAATATTTTGAACGATTTAAAAGCAGGAAAATTCACTGACGAAATCACAAACGTGTTGGAAGCAGTAGCAAAAGATTTATCTGCAAACTATAAATAAGAATTGAGATTATAGATTTGAGACGTGAGACTTTTTTCTCATATCTCATATCTTATATCTAACATCTAATAAAATGGCAAATTTAAAAGAGGTTCGTAACCGAATAGTATCTGTAAGTTCAACACAACAAATCACAAGCGCTATGAAAATGGTGAGTGCGGCTAAGTTGCGTAGAGCTCAGGATGCAATCACACAAATGCGCCCATATGCAAGTAAGTTGAAAGAAATTTTAGAAAACTTAAGTGCAAGTTTGGATAGTTCAGATGGACAATATTCAAAACAACGTCCGATTAAAAATGTGTTGTTGGTTGTAATTACATCAAACCGTGGATTGTGTGGTGGATTTAATGCAAACGTTTTGAAAGCAGCCAGCAAATTGGCTCGTGAAGATTACAAAGGAGCGAATGTAAGTGTGTTATGTATCGGTAAAAAAGCAAACGATTACTTTAAGAAAACAGAATACGGAATCATTGGTTCAGATATGCCTCGCGGATTAAACGAACTATATGATGCATTAACATTTGTGAATGTAGCGCCAGTTGCAGAAAAAATTATGCAAGTTTTTGCTGACGGACAATTTGATAAAGTAGAATTAATCTACAATCAATTTAAAAATGCCGCGGTACAAATCACTACAACAGAACAATACTTACCAGTTCAGGCGCCACCTGCAACTGAAAAAAAACAATCTGGAGAATATATTTTTGAACCAAGTAAAGAATTTATCGTTGCTGATTTAATTCCTCGTTCATTAAAAACACAATTGTTTAAAGCATTATTAGATTCACACGCTGCAGAGCACGGAGCCCGTATGACATCAATGCACAAAGCAACAGATAACGCAGGAGCATTGATTAAAGAGTTGAAATTAACATACAACAAAGCACGTCAGGCAGCTATCACAAACGAAATATTGGAGATTGTAGGCGGAGCAGAAGCGTTGGCTGGGTAGTTTGGAGTCAGGAGTTTGGAGTTCGGAGACTTGTAGCGATTGTTGCAAGTCTTTTTTTGTCCCCCTTTGAAGGGGGCGAAGGGGGATGACGCGAATCATTGTTTGTCCTTCAACTTCACATTCACATCCACTTTAGCTGTATCCAACAAGCTGGCAGGATCAACTTCAATCTCAACCTTCATATCCTCCGCTTTCGGCATCATTGCGGCTACTTTACTTTTATCCAATGCCGGAATAAGTGTTGGTGCAATTTTTCCAACCGGTCTGTAGAGTAGTGACTCTTCTTTTGTTTTAAAAGAAATCATCGGATAACTTTCTTCAATTGCATCGATCATAAAAATTACAACACTCATCATCAAAGCAAATTTTAGTGCTCCGAAGACCATGCCACCAATCTTGTTTAGAGCACTTAATGCAACACCATCCACCATTTTCTGGATCATTTTTGCAACCAGAAAAACAAAGGCGATGATGAGTAAAAAAACACATGCAAATGAAATGATTGGCAAATAAGGAGAATGCCAATCAAAATTCTCGGTCAATTTTTGAGCAATATAATCCGAAAATGTAATTCCGCACCAAACCCCTAATCCGAAAGCTACCAACGTAGCAGCCTCAATTACAAGACCTTTCGTAAAACCTTTATAAAGTCCCCAAATAAGTGGAATGCAAAGAAGAATATCAATGTAATTCATGATGCAACTAAATAGTAACTATTTTCATCTACAAAGAAAGACTGAAACACTTTCTATTATTTCTAAATAAATAAAACTTATTAAACTAACATTGTTCAATTAAATTAAGCTACTCCCAATGAAAAAAATCTACTCTCTTTTTGTCGCATTATTTTTTAGCGCATCCGTTTTTGCCGCGGGACACGTTGTTACAATTACTCAAACAAACGTAACATGTTATGGTATTTGTGATGGTTCAGCAACAGCTTCTGTTAGCGGAGGTGTTGGTCCGTTTACTTATAGTTGGTCTCCTATTTCAGCTACAACAGCTTCAATTAGTGGTCTATGTCCAGGAACTTATGTAGTAACCTGTACGGATAATAGTGATATGTCTACTGCTAATGCGAATGTTACTATAACAGAACCGCCACTTTTAACAGTTGGCTTGGGTGGAGCAACAATATGTTCTGGTTCGTGTACAACCCTTTCTCCACTTGCAAGTGGTGGAACTCCTCCATACACTTATAGTTGGACGGGTGGTTTATTTGGCCCAAGTCCAAGCGCTTGTCCAGCAACAACAACAACCTATACAGTTACTGTTACTGACGCAAACGGATGTGTTGCAATGGGCTCTTCAACAGTTACAGTAAATCCTATACCGGTTGTTACGGCAAACTCACCAACAATTTGTGCAGGATTAACAGCAACGTTAACAGGAGGTGGAGCAAGCACTTATCTATGGAGCACAGGAGCGGCAACAGCAACTATAAATGTTTCTCCAGCAACAACAACAAGTTATACGGTTACTGGAACATCTGCAGGATGTACAGCCACAGCAGTTTCAACTGTGACTGTAAACCCAAGCCCAACAATCACCGTTCCTACACCTTATGATGTTTGTCCGGGGACTTGTGTTGGTCTTACAGCAACAGCAACGGGTGGATCTGCTTTTGTATGGACCCCTGCTACAGGCTTAAGCAGCACAACAATAGCAAATCCGATATCTTGCCCTTCAACAACCACAAGTTATACAGTAACGGCAATGCTATCCGGATGTACAGCAACTGCAACAACAACAGTTATTGTGAACCCATCAATAACAACAACAACAACTTCTGTAAATGCAACGGGTTGTGTTTCATGTGATGGAACAGCAACTACTTCACCAGCTGGCGGAACTATGCCATACATATATTTATGGAGCGACCCAATGGCTCAAACAACAGCAACAGCAACATCTTTATGCGCAGGGACCTATTCCGTAACTATTACAGATATGGCAGGATGTACCACTACTGATTCAACAACAATATATTCTGCAAGCGATTTAATTGCCAACTTCACAATGGTTCCTGATTCAACCAATGCGTACAACTTTTTAGGATACAATACTTCAACAGGAGCAGGGAACTCTTATGCCTGGGATTTCGGTGATGGTGCTGTTTCAACTATGGCAAGTCCTACACACACATATGCACTTGCGGGAACCTATAATGTTTGTTTAATTGCATCCAATTTTTTATGTGGTGCTGATACACTTTGTCAATCGGTTACCGTTACAGGAGTTTTGGATCCTTGCAATGCACTTTTCAATATTGCGGATGATACAATCAATCCTGATCCAAATGCACATTACGTTTACAATTTATCGTATGGAGCTACTTTAAGCTATTTATGGGATTTTGGTGATGGCACAACTTCAACTTTAGCAACTCCTTCACATGTTTATGCAAGTACTGGTCCGTATTTACTTTGTTTAAGTATTGATAACGGATCCGGATGCACAGATATGTTTTGTGACTCTTTAATTTCTGCAGATTCATTGAATCGCTCAAGTGGAACGATGCAATTAGTTGTGTATGATGTACCAACTTTTTATAGTGTGGCTACAGGCATTGCAAATGCTATAGCTACAGACAATGTAAAAGTTGCTCCAAATCCTTTTAATGAGTCAACAATCTTTACCGTGAACTCAAATGAAGTTTATTCTTTTGAATTAACAGACGTTTTAGGTAAAAAAGTAAAATCAAAAAACGGAATTTCTGAAAAACAGTTTGAAATTTCCAGAAACGGATTAGAAAACGGAATTTATTTCTATAAGATATATACTTCCGAAAGTGTTATTGGTATTGGGAAAGTGGTGATTAAGTAATATTACCTAAAACAAATTTTAATCATGAAAGTCAAACTAGTAGTATTTTTTTGCATCCTGTTTTTTTCAGGGTCATCGCAAACTTCGCTCACCAATGGTGCTGTTTATGATTATAATATTGGAGATGTTTTTCAAACATATTCTTATGGCACCGGCATGAGTACATTATTGCCACAATATGTTACCAAAGAGGTTTTGACGAAAAATTATTCATCTTCTTTAGATACTGTTTTCTACTCCTTTAAGCGGACTGTTTATGACCCACCGCTTTGTGGACCATGTCCAGGACAAACTGTTGTTGACACTATTTATGAAAACTATACCAATTTAACTTCTGCTGTTAATATGCAGCCATTCCCAATTGTTTTGCAGGATACTATTTATCTTGATTTTTGTAATAAAAACACATGGAAAATGACTACAAGGTCTTTCCCAAATGGGGCTGGAGAGTATAATCAAAATGAACATTATGTGGTTGCAGGTTGCGGTGGATTATACTTTAATAGAATTGTTGGCATTGGAGGTCCTGCATCTGAACATTATAACCTGGTATACTATAAAAAGGGAGGCGATGAGTGTGGCACCTTGACTGTAAATATAATTGAGTTAGGGAGTCAAAATTCGATTAACATTTTTCCTAATCCATCAAACGGAATGTATTCAATACAAGCCAAAGGAAATTTGTTTGTGTTTAATACAATTGGAGAAAAAGTATTTTCACAAAAATTGGTAAATGACACTAATTTACTGGACTTGAGCGGCTTTCCAAACGGAATGTATTTTATTTCACTTCAAACCGAAGAAGGAGTGTTTGTAAATCAAATAGTAAAACAATAAAGCCAACCATATTATTTAAATCACAATCAACCCCCTTCAGGGATTAGCAATTTTATTTTATCATTTACCCAACTCGAGAAATCGAAATTATCCAACAAGTTTTTTTCTAAATTATCTGTAAAAATTTCATCAAAAGCCGTTTTTAACTTTTTCAGTTGTTGCAATTCTTTTGGTTTTTCTACATCATCTAACCTCCGCATAACAGCCAACAGAGCTGCTTCTGCACGATAAAGCTTTTTTGTAGATTTTAAGTAACGTGTGGTGTTTATAATTGCATACGGAAGCGTTTCCCAATCTTTGGTTTCGTAATAAATAATAATCTGAAGCATTCTTGCACAACAATAAATATCTGCACGGACTTCTTTGTTTGGGTTGTTCAATAATTTATTTACCCAACGCAACGATTCTTTATAATTTTTGTTTGCATGTAATAAACGAGCAAAAGCAAAATTGAATTGCAACTCGTGAACCGGACTAACATGTTTTTCGAGTCGCTCTGATTCGCTCTGTATTTGCGGAATTAGGGCTATCCCTTTTGTAAAATCATCGGACTTAATGTAAACATCCAGCTCCAGAGAATGAGTGATGGTAAATAATTTTGTTTGCCAATCGATGCTGTTTTTTATATTGAATGTTTTTGTTGAAGCCCTTAATTTTTGAATAGTGCGAATTGCGTCATGATATAATTTAAGTTTAGTTAATCCGATTGCTAAATTGTTCATCGAGATTAAATAAAAAAGCGGTTTCTTTTGTATCTGATGTGGATTTGCTTCTAATAGCGAAACTACTTTTTGTTGAAAGGAGATTGCTTTTTCAATATCGCCCTTCAATGTTTGATAAACGCCATGTAGCTGATAAAAGCTCAGTTTGGAGCGAAATGTAGTAGCTTTTGCTTCTGATTGTAATAAGGATGAGAGAACAATTTTTTCTATTTCACGCATCTGATCTTTATCGCGATACATTCCTTCGCTTCTCATATTGAAAAACAAATCGCTGGAAATTTTTTTGTACTCAATTGTGTTTTTGTGAGCATTCAAACTGTTCAACTCATTTTGAAAAACAGTTATGTGGTCGGGAAACGACTTGTTATCAGCCATTACCTGACGGAGTTCGCTGTACCAATTGTAAACTTCAATGAGCACAAAATGATTTTCGTACTTCAATGCAATTTTTTCGATGTGGTTTAAAGTGTTTCTGCACTGTTGATACAGCCCTTTCCGATACAATACTTCCACATCGTTCAGTTGATTTTTTATTTCAAATTCGATGCTGCTTTCAGAGTGATAATTTCTCAAACACTTCAAAATGGCTTTGTACAGGTAGTTTTCAGCCACATGAATTTGATTTAAAACAGCTTCTCCTTTAAATTCTTTTTTAATAACTGCGTCATTATAGCTTCGCATGCGGTCATAACAATCAAACAGACGCGTATAATTACTGTCTTCTCGGAATTCAGTCGATAATTTGATGTATCTCTTCTCTGAACCGGAAAGCGACTTCATTAAGTCAAAAATAGATTGTTTTAATATCATAAAATATTGAAAAGCAATTAATTAATCAAATTTAATATAAAATTAGATATCTACATAATGAAATAGTATAAAAAGAGCAATTTTACCCTATTTTGAGACATAAAATGAAATGAAATTCAGAAAATAACATGTGTTTAAATAACTGATTAACAATATTATATATAAAAAGTATATATAATTAGAAACCTACAAATAGTAAATATTATAATCGTGACCACAAGGATGTGCGTCTTGCTTTCATTCAGTATTATTGCCTCTGAAAGCACTACTAATAAAGGGAAATATAAAATAAACAAAAATAAATTTGGAAACTTAAAAATTAGCGTCATATATTTGCATCGCAATAAGAAACAATGAAAAACAACTTTACATATACGTTAACTTCTTCAAACAGCCCAATGATGTGCTGTATGATGTGTGCGTAATTATGGAAAGCCTGTTGTAAAAAACATATATTTTAAATAACATTTAAAAGGCTTTCCGAAAACGGGAAGCCTTTTTAATTTTCCGTTTCTTTAAAGAGACGGCTATAAAATAAAAACAATGACAACTTTAATCTTTGAACTTTTTACTTTGAACTTATTTACAATGTGTATGTGTTGTATGATGTATCTGCGAATGCGGAAGGCAACAGCTTTGCACTATTGTAAAAGATAAAACAAGAAGCAAGATATGAAGAGCCCTTCCGCAGAAATGTAGAAGGGCTTTTTAATGCGACTTATTGAAAATTAGTCGCATTTATCCCGACAAAAGTCGGGATCTCAGTAACTAAAAAAATAAAATAAGAACATGCAAAGTTTTCAGACAGAAATAGAAAATCCATTAGTTGAAAAAGACATAATTGAATTAGAACAAAAGATTCGCGCATTTCGTGAAGGAACATTGAATGAAGAAAAATTTCGTTCTTTAAGATTGGCTAGAGGTGTTTACGGGCAACGTCAGCAAGGCGTTCAGATGATTCGAATTAAACTTCCTTTTGGCAAAGTAACGGGCAAACAATTGTTGCGAATTGCAGACATATCAGATGAATATTCAAATGGTAATTTGCATTTAACTACCCGTCAGGATGTTCAGATCCATTATGTGAGTCTAGATAAAACTCCGGAATTGTGGGCAAAGCTGGAGCAAGATGATATTACTTTGCGTGAAGCTTGTGGCAATACAGTCCGTAACATCACTGCGTCTGCAGTAGCGGGCATAGACCCGAAAGAACCTTTTGATGTTTCTCCGTATGCTCAGGAATTGTTTAAATATTTTTTACGTAAACCATTCGGGCAAGAACTTGGAAGAAAATTAAAATTTGCTTTTTCATCCAACGATGATGATACTGCTTACACTTTTATGCACGATTTAGGATTTATTCCTAAAGTGAAAATTGTAGAGGGTAAAATCACTAGAGGTTTTAAAGTGCTTGTTGGCGGAGGATTAGGAGCACAACCCTTTTTAGCAAAAACGGCATTTGAATTTTTGGAAGAAGATCAAATTGTTCCATTTACGGAAGCATTGATCCGTGTTTTTGATAGACATGGTGAACGTGCAAGCCGTCACAAAGCAAGAATAAAATATTTAGTGAATAAAATTGGAATAGTAGAAGTATTAAGATTAGTGGCTGAAGAACGTTTAGCATTGGGCTATTCATCGTTTCCAATTAATTACGATGCTGTTCCTTTGAAACAAAATACGCTTGGAACATCCTTCACCACATTTAAAATAAGTGACAATAAGAAATATCAAGATTGGATTATTAGTAATGTATTTGAACAAAAGCAGCAAGGCTTCTATGGTGTGAACATAAAAGTTTTGTTAGGGAACTTAAGTTCACAAACCGCACGAGAATTAGTTAGTTTAGTTAATACGTATGCCGCAGACGACATACGCGTAACGGTAAATCAAGGTTTGTTGTTGAAATTTGTTTCCAAAGAAGCTTTGCCGGCTTTGTTCAAGTCATTAGATAAATTAGGATTAGCAGAACCCGGATTTGATAGCGTTGGAGATATAACTGCTTGTCCAGGTACTGACACGTGTAACTTAGGAATATCAAGTAGCACAGGAATAACAAAAGAATTGGAAAGAGTAGTGAAAGAAGAATTTCCGGAATTGCTTTTTAATAATGACATCAAAATTAAAATCAGTGGATGTATGAATTCTTGTGGACAACATAGTCTGGCACAAATAGGATTTCACGGAAGTTCTTTTAAAAACGGAACAGCTGTGGTTCCTGCATTACAACTGGTTTTAGGGGGTGGAATTGTTGGAAACGGTGAAGGAAGAATTTCTGATAAAATTATCAAAGTGCCTAGCAAACGTGGTCCGGCAGTATTGAGAACACTGCTTGTTGATTTTGAAAAAAATGCAGTTGAAGGTGAATATTTCAATAATTATTACGATAAACAGGGGAAAGATTATTTCTATCAATTATTAAAACCACATGCCGATAACAGCACATTGTTGCCTGAAGAGTATTTGGATTGGGGGCATACAGAGGAATTTAAAACAGAGATTGGAGTAGGAGAGTGTGCCGGAGTGATGATTGATTTGGTTGCGACATTGATTTTTGAAGCAGAAGAAAAATTGGATTGGGCAGAAAATTCGTTTAACGAAAATTTATTTGCAGATAGTATTTATCACAGTTATGCAACAATTATTAGTGGAGCAAAAGCTTTGTTGTTGGGAAAAAGTTTAAAAACAAATACACAGAACGATATCATCAATGATTTTGACAAACACTTTGTTGATATTAATGAAATCAACGTAAGTGGCACGTTTAGAGAGTTTGTTTTACAGATAAACAAAAATGAACCAACAAAGCAATTCGCGGAGACGTATTTAAATGATGCAAAAGAATTTATTAAACAAGCAAGTGCATTAAGAGAAATGCAGTTGCAATAAAGAACACTTCGACTACGCACAGTGTGACGACTCGATGGTGAGCAGATCCACCCAACCGTCAGTCTGAGCGGAGTCGAAGACAAGGTAACGATAAACATGAAAGAAATGAAAACACAATTTAAACATCATATAAAATTTGGAAGTTGTTGGTATGACAATTTTTTTAAAGTGACAACCAGACAAATTCAAAATAACAAACTCGACTCAATTAAGTCGACAAAAAAACATAAACAAAATGAGCACAAAAAATAATATTATCCCGAAATTAACTCTTGTAGGTGCAGGCCCTGGAGATATTGATTTAATTACAGTTAAAGGCGTTGAAGCGATTGGCTCCGCAGATGTAATTTTATATGATGCATTGGTAAATCCTGAATTGTTGAAATATGCTCCTAAAGGAACATTAAAAATTTATGTTGGGAAACGAAACAATAACCATGCATACACACAAGAACAAATTAATTCATTGATTGTGGATTTTGCTTTTACGCACGGACACGTGGTTCGTCTAAAAGGTGGTGATTCTTTTGTCTTCGGAAGAGGATATGAAGAACTCTCACATGCAAAACTGTTTAACATTGAAACGGAAGTGGTGCCCGGAATTTCAAGTTCCATAGCTGTTCCGGAGCTTCAAGGAATTCCAGTTACTAACAGAGGAACGAGCGAAAGCTTTTGGGTAATTACCGGAACAAAAAGTAATGGACAACTTTCTGAGGATATTAAACTTGCTGCAAAGTCAACAGCAACGGTTGTTATTTTGATGGGCTTGAACAAGCTGAAAGAAATAGCAGATGTATTCATTAAAGAAGGTAAAAGTGATACAGCCATTGCGCTTATTCAAAATGGATCATTGCCAACTGAAAATCTTGCATTAGGAACCATCGAAACGATTGTTAGTATTGCGGAAGAAGAAAAGATAGGCGCCCCTGCAATTATTGTTATTGGCGATGTTGTGAAGTTACACGAATCTTTTCCTATAAGTTTAACTGATTGGAAATACTTGTTGAATTAAATGAAAAAGTGTTTTCTTTTATTTCTTTTAATGATTGTTACGACTGTTTCATTTGCTCAAAAAAACGTGAGTCATAACAACCTTGTTTGGTTTGGTGATTTTACAAAAGCAAAGTTGAATGATAAGTGGAGCATATATTTTGATTTTGGTTTCAGGCGAACTGAGTGGTTGAATAAATGGAGTCAAGTCCTTGTTCGTCCTGGAATCACATATCATTTTAACAAGAACGTTTCAGTAACAACTGGAGTGGCTTATTTTAGTCACTATACAACTAATTATATTCTTCCAGAAGGGAGAAGTTGGCAGCAATTATTGTTCGGTGAAACATATGGAAGTATAAAGCTGAGCCATCGTTTAAGAGCAGAGCAGCGGTTTTTTCAAAAGGTAATATCGAGCGAGTTAGTTGACGATTATAATTATAATAATCGTTTTAGGTATCAGTTAAATTTTCAGGTGGCTCTGAACAAGAAACAAGTTGAGGACAAAGCTTTTTATTTTTCAATTGCAGATGAAGTTTTTATTAATAGTGGCAAAGAAATTCGAAACAACTATTTTGATCAAAACAGAATTGCAGTTGGATTGGGCTATAAACTAAATGAGCGATTCAATATTCTAGTTTCTTACACAAACATATTTGTTCAAAGAGCTAAAGTTGATGCTTTTGAGGACAATAATGTGCTGGTTATCAACCTTTATAACAATTTGGATTTTAGTAGAAAAACTGACAAAAACATCAATTAAAGAATAATTAAAAACTGAAAAACGCATATTAAACCAACTAAAAGAATAATTAAACAATAGGTAAACAGCAAATCGAATTGAAATTAACATTGTTTCAACAAGAAATTCACAAAAAGACTATTTTCGCATTCCAATGACAAAAAACGCATCTTTCAACAATTTATTTCCAGTTTTCTTCAAATTAGAACAGTTGCATGTTTTAATTGTGGGAGGCGGAAACATTGGCTTAGAGAAGATTTCATCGGTTTTAAATAATAGTCCTGATACAAAAGTAACTTTAGTGGCACGTAAAGTATTGCCTGAAATCAAAGCCTTTCAAGAAAAATCAGAAAAATTGATTATTGAACAAAGAGCATTTGAGATAAGTGATTTAGATGGGAAGGAATTGGTAATAGCGGCAACGGGCGATAGAGCAATAAGTGAATTGATTAGAACAGAAGCAAAAAAGCGTAAAATATTAATAAATGTAGCTGATACTCCTGATTTATGCGATTTCTATTTAGGGTCGATTGTTCAAAAAGGAGATTTGAAAATTGCTATTTCTACAAATGGGAAGTCTCCTACACTTGCGAAGCGTTTAAAGGAAGTTTTCAATGAAGCCTTGCCAGATGATACTCAAGAAAGTATTGAGAATCTGAATAAATTTCGCAACCAATTAAAAGGGGACTTTACAAACAAAGTAAAAAAGCTAAATGAAGTAACAGCTGTTCTTACTAATGAGAACAATTTAGCAGCTCTTCAACCGCATTTGGCAATTGAAAAAGTAAAGAAGCCATTTTACAAGCAACCAAAGAAACTCTTGATTTATTTTTTGTCTGCAGTTTCTTTAATGATTGTTGGACACATTTTATTTTCATTTATTCCTCTTTCATCTATTGGAAATTCGGCTGTTGAATTGTTTGGTTCTTTAGATCAAACGGTATTGATTTTTATTTTAGGTGGATTTATTGCTCAAATGGTGGATGGTGCACTGGGAATGGCTTATGGGGTTACAGCAACAACATTTTTGCTTTCATTTGGTGTAACTCCGGCTGCAGCAAGTGCAAGTGTTCATACATCCGAAATATTTACTACTGGCGCATCGGGATTAATGCATTTAAAATTCAAAAATGTAAACACAAAACTTTTTAAACATTTATTGATTCCAGGAATCATTGGTGCAATTATCGGAGCGTATATATTATCTTCTTTTCAGGAATATGGAAGTGTGATAAAGCCACTTGTTTCTGTTTACACATTAATATTAGGAGTTGTAATTATTGTTAAAGCAATAAGAAAAATAAGAGAAAAGAAAAAAATAAAACGAATCGGAGCATTGGCTTTTATCGGTGCATTTCTTGATTCTATTGGTGGTGGTGGCTGGGGGCCAATTGTATCTTCAACATTAATTGCGCGAGGAAGAACTTTTCGTTACACAATAGGTTCTGTAAATCTTGCAGAGTTTTTTATTACACTTGCCAGTTCAATTACATTTTTTACTGTAATCGGAATTCAGCATTGGACTATGATTGCAGGACTTGTAATTGGGGGAATGATAGCAGCGCCATTTGCAGCAATCATGACATCCAGAATTCCTGTTCGGGCTGGATTGATATTTGTTGGAATTGTTGTGATAATTGTAAGTTTGCGTAATATTTTGATTGGTATTCTTTAATGAACATAGAGGAATTAAATAAAAAATATTTGTTACTTAGTCCGGAAGGTCGTATTCAAGAGCTTTACAAAGATTTTAGTAAAGTGTTGTTTACTTCTTCTTTTGGTACTACATCTGTTTTTTTATTGCATCTGTTTCATAAAGTGAAACCAAATGAAACGGTTTATTTTTTAGATACAACCTATCATTTTAACGAAACAATAGAATACAAAGAAGCATTAACAAAGCTGTTAAACTTAAAAGTAATCGATGTAAAACCGGAAGAATGGAAAAATAATTTTACACAGAAGGACAAAACTTGGAATTCAGATCCCGATTTGTGCTGCTCCATTAATAAAGTAGAACCAATAGAGAAGATAAAAGACAATTTTGAAGTTTGGGTATCAGGATTAATGGCTTCTCAAAGCACTCATCGGCAAAATTTAAAGGTGTTTGAAGAGAAAGATGGGATTCTGAAATTTTATCCCTTAATAGATCAAAATGAAAAGAGTGCAAAAGAATACATGATTAAAAATAATTTACCAGAGCATCCTTTGCTTTCACAAGGATATAGTTCAGTTGGCTGTTTTCACTGTACAGTAGCAGGAAAAGGAAGAAGCGGAAGATGGGTGAATAAGTCAAAAACAGAATGCGGACTTCATTTATAAATTAGAGAAATGGAGAATAGGTGAAATAGAGAAAGGTTAAAAGAGTTAAAATGGTTCGATGAATCACTAAGAATGTTGTTATTTTAGGATTTTAATAATAAAGTATAAATATAATATTGCAACAGAAAATGGATATGAGTAGGAGTCAATAATTCTCCAACTCTCCATTTCAACAAATCACTAATTTAAATTATGGGAAATAAAAACATTACAATAGGATTATTTGGTTTTGGCTGTGTTGGACAAGGACTGTACGATGTGCTAAATCATTCACAAGGATTGAAAGCTACTATTGAAAAAATTTGTGTAAAAGACAAAAACAAAAAAAGAAAAATTGACATTTCATTTTTTACATATGATCGTTCAGAAATTTTAAAGCGCAACAACTTAAATGTAATTGTTGAGCTTATCGATAATGCTGATGAAGCGTTTGCAATTGTGAGAGATGCCATGAACAACGGAGTAAGTGTGGTGACAGCAAATAAAAAGATGTTAGCCGAAAATTTCAAGGAACTATATCAGCTGCAAGAAAAAAACAATGTTGCTTTAATTTATGAGGGCTCTGCAGGAGGAAGTATCCCTATTATCCGTAATCTGGAAGAATATTACGACAATGAATTACTAAGTAGTGTAAAGGGAATATTAAACGGAACTTGTAATTATATTCTTTCCCGCATGGAGTTGGAAAATAAAGATTATGAGGAAATTTTGAAAGATGCACAGTTAAACGGTTTTGCAGAGAGTGACCCTTGGTTAGATGTTGCCGGATTTGATACAAAATTTAAGACATTGTTATTAACGGTACATGCTTTCGGAATTGTGTTAAATCCGAATGATATTTTTAATACTGGAATACAAAATGTGAGTTACGATGATATTTTGTACGCAAAACAAAGAGGCTTGCGAATAAAAATGTTGGGAGTCTCACAAAAAGTAGGAGATAAATTCAGAGTTTATTCATTGCCACACTTTGTTGACAGAGAAAGTGAACTGTATAATGTTTTATATGAATACAACGCAGTGGAAGTAGAAGGAGCCTTTTCATGTAAACAAACTTTTGTAGGAAAAGGAGCCGGAAGCCATCCTACAGGAAGTGCTGTTTTGTCTGATATTTCTGCGTTAACTTATGATTATAAATACGCCTACAAAAAGTTGAAAAAAGCATTGAACGGGAACACAAAGATTGAAGATGGAATCAAACAGATTGAGTACGATTTTCCAATAAAACTATACATCCGTTTCCAAAACAGAGAGGAATTAAAAGACCTTGAAATACTTTCTATTGAAGAAGAGTATAAATCGTCAAACACCAATTATATTATTGCAAATGTGAATTTTAATTCCTTGTTCAACATTTTCAATAAAAGAGATAATAAGCTCTTCATTTGCGCGATATAGCCATTTAAACTTTTTTAACATTCACTTGTCGAATATGCAATTCGGCAAGTGCTTTAATTTGTATTTTTGTCGGGAAACAATCGAATCCCCAGTGTTATTTAAAAAAGCGATATTCTTCGGTTCCCTTCTTTTCTTTTCGGGAATTCTTGTGTCTCAAAACAGACAAATGCCCGATGGAGGTAGCGCCCCTGCTATAGGAAAAATAAAAGGCGTTGTTTCCGATAATAAAACCAAACAAGCAGTTGAGTTTGCAACTATCGCGTTATACAAGACAAAAGATTCTTCATTAGTAAACGGGGTTGTTGCCGGAGCAAAAGGAGATTTTCAATTATCAGAACTTCCATTCGGACGTTATTTCATGAAAATTAATTTTATTGGATATAAGCAGTTGGTTATTGATTCTATTGCTATTCGCCCGAAAGAAACTGAAATTGATTTAGGGCAAATCAAATTAAAAAGCAATACCGAACAATTGGGAGAAGTAGAAGTTGTATCTGAAAAAAGTACGCTACAACTGGGTATCGATAGAAAAATATTTAACGTAGAAAAGAGTATAGTAAGCGAAGGCGGGTCTGCAAGCGATGTTTTACAAAGTATACCTAGTGTATCAGTAGATATTGATGGAAACATAAGTATGCGTGGAAGTGGAAACGTAGTTGTATTAATTGATGGAAAACCTTCCGGATTAACAGGAACAAGCAGAGCAGCTATTTTACAACAAATACCGGCAAGCAGTATTGAAAGTATAGAGCTTATCACAAACCCTTCCGCAAAATACGATCCTGAAGGGATGTCGGGAATCATAAATGTTATTACCAAAAAAAACAAACTGAATGGATTCAATGGTTCGGTAACACTTGGAGCAGGAACTGGAGATAAATATAATGCCGGAGCAACAATCAGCTATAGAAATTCAAAAGTAAACGTTTATGCAAATTATGGTTTTCGTTCAAACAACAGAACAGGAGACGGTTCAACTTTACGTCAGAATTTTTTAAGCGACACAACTTTTTTCCTTCGCCAAGATTTTAAATCCCTGAATAAAAATATTTCGCACAATGTGAAAGCAGGATTGGATTTTTATTTGAATGATAAAAATACATTAGGAGCTTCGGTGATGTATAATACAGGTACAGAAAGCGGAAATGAAACAATTAATTTTTACGAAGCGGATAATAACGATGTAACATCGGGAAGCTATGCAAGAGATGTAGAAACAAGTGAAACACCAATCAGCATCGATTATAATTTAAACTATAGAAAAACTTTTACTAAGCCAAAGCAAGAATTAATTTTTGATGCAACATATTCGGATGCTGTTGGTGGGAAAAGTGAAAGCTATGTAGAAAGAGATTATACTTTGAAATATGATTTTAAAAATAACGAGCCCTACAAACAAAACTCTGTTACAAAATCAAAAAATACAATTACCACTTTAATGCTGGATTACGTTCAACCATTGAAAAAACAAATGAAGTGGGAACTTGGTGCAAAAACTACTCTCAGAAGTATAGGCAGCGATTTTACTTCAGAAGTGTACGATTATCCAAGCGACTTATTTATGATTGATACGAATTTGAGTAATAATTTTATTTATTCCGAAAATATTTACGCTGCCTATTCTACTATTTCTGGAACAATTAAAAATTTCGGATATCAACTTGGTTTAAGAGCAGAGCAGGCAAATACAACTTCTACTTTAGTAACAACGGACGAAAAATTTGTAAATAATTATTTTAATGTGTTTCCATCAGTTCACTTATCACAAAAATTAAAAAAGGAACAGGAATTTCAAGTTAGTTATAGCAGACGAATTAACAGACCCAATACAAGAAATTTAAATCCGTTTAAAGATTATTCTGACCCATACAATATCCGTTATGGAAATCCTTTTTTAAAACCGGAATATATTAATTCATACGAATTAAGTTACTTAAAATATTTTCCGAAAGGTGTAATTACTGCTACAGCCTATTTTCGTCAAACAGATGGAGTTGTTCAGCGCTATAAAATTATTTCTGACAGCACAACTTCATTTATTACGTTTGTGAATTTGGATAAGTCACAATCGTATGGCTTGGAGTTTATTTTAAAGACTGACATTACTAAATGGTGGAACATCACATTTAGCGCAAATGGTTTCCAAACAAAAATTGATGGAGGAGCACAAGCAGATTTACAAAATGAAAATTTGAGTTATATTATCAAATTATTATCGAATATGCGTATTTGGAAAAATATGGATATCCAGTTTACAGCAAATTATAATGGCCCAACAGCAACATTACAAGGAGAAGTGAAGTCAATGTTCACAATGGATTTAGGATTGAAAAAAGAAATTTTTAAAAATGCCAGCCTGAGTTTAAATATTACCGATTTAACGGATGCGCGTAAAATGCAAATTGTCGGGAACAACGATCCTTCATTTTATCAGGAAATGAATCGTAAAAGAGAATCCCGTGTAGCAACACTTACCTTTAGTTACCGATTTGGAAAAATGTCGGAGAACAAAAGATCCCGCCCCGACAAACAAAACAACGGTGGATTTGAAGGTGGAGGAGATATGGGGATGTAGTTAATCTTTGTACGTTCTCGGAACAGCCGGATCCGTTATAATTATATAATCTCCATTTTGTTTGTGAGTGTTCCAATCAATGTTTGGAAACGCATCATCTGAGCCGGTAGAAATAATAAGAGATTTTGTTTTCGGACTGTATTTTTTCAATTGAGTTACAACAGCAAATCCTTCATCGCTGTGAAATCTTCCGTTCACTTGCATTACTTTTTTCCCTGCATTCTTTTTTAAATATTCTGAAATTGAATAAGCCATTGTTGCATCCCACAGTGATTGTCCCATTACTAAATTAAATCCACCCATTCCCATTGGTGGTATAGCAGGAGCTTTCTTTGCTGTGTCTGTAACAGTTACAGGAGGCGCTGGTTCATGTTTTGTAAGCCCCATTAATTTATCATAATATTTTCCGCTTGCAGTATCATATGGCAATGGGGCAAAGAATTTTTTTGCATCTGCACTTAATTCCATCAATGCTTTTTGTCCTTTTCTACCTGCAAGATTTGTATATCTGCTTGGCGCATTTGCACAAATCACATCCAGTTTATTCTTTTTAGCATATTCCACCATTGGTTTATAGTCTCTATAATTGCTCCAGATCCGGGCATCTTTATTAAAATTTTTCTCCCGGATACTTCCGGATAAATATTCATTCATTACAATCTGAACATCTCTGTCGAACATTTCCATAGAAAGTGCCATACTTGAATTGTACTTCCCGTGCATCAGTTCAAATATTTTGTTTTCTAAATAGTGTGTTACCGAATCGTTGTGTTCTTCTCCATAGAAAAGCACATCATAGTTTTTCATTTCTTCCACAATCTCATTAAGAGTAACCTCTTTACCAAGCTTTGTGGAATAAATACGATAATTTTTTTCAGTAATCTGTCCAAGAGACTTAAATGACAGAAAAATAATTAAACAAAATAAAAGTGCGGTGAATTTGATTGAGTACGATTTCATAGTAGTTTTTTATTTCCTATAAATATAGGAGAAGTTGTTTTATTAATAGAATTATTAAATACAAATAATGTTAAATTTTTTATTGTTTCAACCATAGGCATGATTTAGATCTTCTTTAAGCGGGTTAGGGTTTTTTGAATGTACTTTTCTGTAGGAAGTAGACTCTGCTGAATTTTTTTAGCATAATGAATGCTATCCATAATATCTTTCTGCTTTTCTTCCACTAATTCTTTCTGATGGTTAATAATGATATTTGCTTTTTGTTTTTGCTTATATCCTCTGAAAATAAAAACAGCTAGTAGTAAAACAAGAACAAAACAAAAACTAATAGAATAGATAATAATTTTTGTTACTGCATCCTTTTTTTCCTGCTCAGCTTTTGTTGCTGCTTCTTTCTTTTCAAATTCGTAATTCATTTCTTTTTGAGTAAGCTCTTTGTTTTTCTCTTCATTAAACAACGTATCCTTAAGTTCTACCGCTCTCTTGTAATGTTCCAGGGCAAGTTTATGGCGGTTAGTTTTTGAATATAGCTCGGCAAAATAACTTTCGACATCCTTTTCATAGCTCAATACGCCAATCTCTTTATCCATTTTCAATGCTTGCTGCAAATAATTTTCTGCATCGGTATATTTTCCTAGTCCAGTATAAATAGAGCCAATGTTGCCAAGATGTCTTGCGGTTCCTTTTTTATCTCCCAGTTCTTCGGCTATTTTTAATGCCATGAAATAATACTCCAACGCTTTTGAATTATCGCCTTGGTCTTTATATAAAATTCCAATGTTGCCCAAAGTGTTTGCAATCCCGTTTTTATTTCCCAATTCTTTTTTCAGCTCTAAGGCTTTGAAATAATACTCCAATGCTTTTGGATAATTCTTTAGATCATAATAAACAATTCCGATGTTACCGATAATTCCAGAAATAGCATTTTTGTTACCCAAAGCTTCTGCGAACTTCAATGCTTTGAAATAGTAATCCAATGCTTTAGGATAATCAGCTTGATTATAATACAGAACGCCTATGTTAATCAGATGTCTTATTATTCCAGGTTTATCTTCTAGCTCCTCAGCAATTTTGAGAGCCATTAAATAATAATCTAAAGCTTTTGGATAATAACCTTGCTCTGCATAAACGAGTCCGATGTTCCCAAGAAGTTTTGCTTTACCTTCCATATTATTCAGCTCTTCATCAATCTTTAGCGCTTTTAGATAGCAGTCAAGAGATTTATTATAATCAGCTCTGATATAATTATAAACACCAAGGTTCCCATAAGAGTGTGCAATGCCTTTTTTCCATTGTACTTTTTCTGCAATTGACAATGCCTCACTTATGAGAATAAATGAAGTGTCGGGGTTGCTGTTCATCAAATGCGACCCCAAGGCATTCAAATGATTTACTTTACTTGTATCAGAATTATTTTTTTTAAGCAGGATTAATAGCGAATCGGTCTTGTTGTTTTGTGCAAGTACATCTACTCCAAAGTGTATGAATAGAGTAAAGAGAACAAAAAAATATTGGACCGGTTTAGTCATTTTGTAAACGGGTTAAACATTTTTGAATATACTTTTCTGTTGGAAGAAGACTGTGCTGAATTCTCTTTGCGTAATGAATACTATCCATAATATCTTTCTGCTTTTCTTCCACCAAATATTTCTGCTCAGTAATGATCGTGTTAGCTTTTTGTTTTTGTTTGTAGTCTCTAAAAATAAAAATAGCCAATACTAAAACAAGCACAAATCCGGCACTTACACTGTAAATAATAATTTTTGTAATGGCATCTTTTTTTTCCTGCTCCGCTTTTGCTGCAGCTTCTTTTCTTTCAAAATCATAGTTCATCTCCTTGCGTGTGAGTTCCTTGTTTTTTTCTTCACTAAACAAAGTATCTTTTATTGCCATTGCTTTTTTATAATGTTCAAGAGCAAGAAGGTAGCGGTTAGTTTTAGTGTAGAGATCGCTGAGCTTTTCTTGAACCTGCCGTTCATTATTCAGCGCTCCAGTTTCTTCGTCAATAATTAACGCTTTAAGCAAATATTTTTCCGCCTCTTCATATTTTTTTGTGTCGACATAAAGAGAACCAATACTGCTTAAGTTAATTGCAACTGTTTGTTTCCCTCCGAGCTCTTCGGCTATCTTCAATGCCTTTAAATAATGATCCAATGATTTTTGATAGAGCAAGGAAAGATGAATCTCGTCAGCTGAAGTGTTTTCTCCTTTCATTTGTTTATCATCTATTTCCTTCCTTAATATTTTCGCCTGTTCATTGTAAACAATTCCAATGTTGCCCAGAGTGGTTGCAATTAAATTTTTCGCTCCAATCTCTTCTCTTAGTTTTAATGCTTTTAAATAATAATCCAGCGCTCTCGTATAGTCGGCTTGTTGATGATAAACACCTCCAATATTGCCTAGCCAGGTCGCTATTCCAAGTTTATTTGACTGTTCTTCTTCTATTTTTATTGCTTTGAAATAATAATCTAATGCCTTTGGATAGTCGCCCTGATCATCATAAACAAGTCCGATGTTACCCAGCCAAGATGCAATTAAATTTTTATTCTCTAGTTCTTCAGTTATTTTCAATGCTCTGAAATAATAGTCCAGCGCTTTGGGATAATCGCTTTGATTAAAATAAACAAGTCCGATATTTCCTAAACGTTTGGCTATACCTTCTTTGTTATTGATGTCCTCATCAATTTTTAATGCTTGAAAATAATAGTCAAGAGCTTTAGGATAATCCGTTTTGAGACGATAATAAACACCTAAATGTCCAAGAGAACTGGCGATTCCCTTTTTCCAAGATAACTTTTTAGCAAGTTGTAAAGAATGATTTCCTATAATTATAGCAGTATCGGGGTTGCTGCTTTTCAGTTCCCAGCCAAGGTCATCAAGATGAATTACTTTATTTGTATCCTCTTTGTCTTTTTTGATAAGCGCAAACATTGAATCAACAACCATGTTTTGACCTGACATGATTGTTGTGCAGAATAAAAGAGTAAGACAAAAAAGAAAACGTTTTAAAATCATATCCGTACGCCAATCACAAGCATATCATCCACTTGCTGCAATACACCTCTCCACTCTTCAATCGAACGCTCCAATGCAATTTGTTGTTGTTCCATAGAAACTCCACTCATGTTTAATAGCATAGTTTTGAATTGCGCCAATTTGAATTTTTTACCATCCGGACCGCCAAACTGATCGGCATAGCCATCTGAGAAAATATAAATGGTATCGCCTTTTTGTAATGGTACAATGTGGTTGGTGTAATTTTGAGTTTGAGTTTCGGTGTAACTTCCGATGGCAATATTATCTGCTTTCACTTCAATCAATTCTTTTCCGCGAACTAAAAACAATGGGTTGTAGGCTCCGGCATATTGTAATTCCATTGTTTTGAAATTGATAGTACACAATGCAATATCCATTCCATCGCGCAATCTTGTGTCTTCCGAAGTTTGATTTAACGTTTCGCTAACACCTTTGTTCAGTTTATCTAAAAACTTAGAAGGAATAATTGCTTTGCTTTCATTCAATGCCTGATTTAAAATGTTGGCTCCAACAATACTCATAAACGCACCGGGAACGCCATGCCCGGTACAATCCACAGCAGCAAACATAATTTCGTCTCCTCTTTTATCCAACCAATAAAAATCTCCACTTACAATATCTTTTGGTTTAGAAAACACAAATGAATTAGGGAAATAACTTTTAATTACGTTTGATGGAGGAAGAATTGCTTCCTGAATTCTTTTTGCATAACGGATGCTATCTGTAATATCTTTGTTTTTTTCAGCTAATTCAGCATTTTTAATTGCAAGCTCTTCTGTCCGTTCATCTACTTTATCTTCCAATAATTTTTTCGCAACTTTTAATTTTCGCGTTCGCATTTTATCAAACACATACAATCCGAAAATGGCAAACAAGAATACTAAGACATAAAATACAGCTGTTTGCCAAAAAGGTGGAGAAATTTGAAATTTGTATTCAGTAGCTCTAATGTTTCCTGTTCCATCATTGTTGAATGCGCGGACTAAAAAAGTATAAGTTCCTGGAGGCAAGTTGGTATAAACCGCTTCGTTTGCTGTTGTATAACCCGGAAGCCAATCTTTATCAAAGCCTTCTAATTTATATTGATACTTTACTTTTTCCGGATTGTTTAAGCTGACACCAACAAAATTAAATGTCAAATGGTTTTCATTGTATTTGAATCTTGCATCATCAGGAAATTCAAAATCTTTCATAAACAATTTTAAGCCGGTTATGAAAGTAACAGGCTCTACAGTGTTTGGTTTATCTTCTTTAGGACTGTATCTTACGGCACCCATGATACTTCCATACCAAAGATTTCCTTCAGCATCCATACAAACAGCATTTGGATTTGTTTCAACGCCTAAAAATCCTTCTGTTTTTCCATAATGTACAAACGAAGAAGTTTTTTCATCAAAACGATCAATTCCTCTGCTACTTCCAATCCAAATATGATTTTCGTTATCTGCAATAATCGAATATGGAGAGTCAGTTGTTAGCCCTTCTTTAACAGTAAAATTTGTAAACACTTTTCCATCATATTTGTATAACCCACCACCGTAAGCCCCAAACCAGAGATTGTGGTTTTTATCTTCGTTAATACATAAAATAAAACGATGACGCATTCCGTCTTCTTCGTCAAACGATTTAAAGCTCGAACCATCAAACATTGACAAGCTTCCGCCCAAAGCACCAAACCATAAATTTCCTTTTGAGTCTTTGAAAATCCGATAAACGTTGTTTCCACCTAAGCCATCTGCAAGCGAATAATTTCTGAATGTTTTTGTAGCAGGATCAAATTTTGAAGCACCTTCTTTTGTTCCGAACCACAAATTTCCTTTGTTGTCATCACTTATAGCATAAACCATATCGCCCGCTAATCCATCAGCTGTAGAATAGGATTCAAAACGGCTTGTTGTTTTATTGAATTTGCAAACTCCTCCGAAACCTGTTCCAAACCATAAATTTCCTTCCTTGTCTTCAAATGAGGAAAGTATAACGTTACTAGGCAAACCATCTTTTGTCGAATAATTTTGAATGGTATGATTTTCTTTTCTGTTTACTGAAGAATAACTAAAAGTAATTTTTGAAATCCCATCATTTGTTCCAAGCCAAATATTTCCTTCTCTGTCACACAAGGTAGTCCACACTAAATTATTTACAATCAAATCCCCTTCATCATAAATTTGAAAACGTTCACCACGGTATTGATTTAATCCAATGTCTGTTCCAATCCAAACTGCGCCTTCTCTGTCTTGAAAAATAGTATTTACATTAAAATAATTTAAACCTTGTTTGGTATTATAATTATAAATAATGGCCTTAGAAAGTGCTTCTGTCCGCTCTTTAGAAGGATAAGGAGTAATTTTAGTTGCTCCACCACCGGTAGTTCCAATCCACACATTGTGCGTTTTGTCTTCATAAATACAATTGATAAAATCGGCACCAATTCCATTCGTCATATTTATTTTATTTCCTAATCCTTCAATTGCTTTAGTTGGAAGTTTTACATTAAACTCATCTTTAACAATCAAAGCCATTGCTCCGGCATCTGCTGTACCAACCCAAATCTCATTGTAATTAACCAATGCAAGTGTTGTAATTCTGTTGCTGTGCAATCCGTTCCCTGTATTTAAAATACTATATGAACCGGGAGAAGTAATGTTTGCTTTTGAATCGTAAATAGTAATTCCGATATCTGTTGCAATCCAAACATTTCCTTTTTGATCCAAACAGGCATCATAAACATTGTCACTACTCAATCCATCTTTTTTATTTAAGGAAATCATAGTTTTGTTTGCAGGGTCGTAAACAAAAATGCCGGCTCCTTCAGTTGCAATCCAAAAACGTTGACTTCCATCCTGAATAATGCTGGTTACAGTTTTAAAACGGGTGTATTCTTCTAAATTTAAGTTTTCAATTTTTTTTGTTTTGCTGTTATACATTGATACTCCGCCTGCCCAATGTCCCATCCAGATATTTCCTTTTTTATCTTTACACAAGGCTGTTACCCAATCTTCAGCCAATGAATCTTTTCGTGAAAATGTTTTAAATTCTTGTCCGTTATATTTTGTTAATCCCGAAAGTGTTCCTATCCATAAATTTCCATCATCATCCTGAGCAAGATCCTGCACCTGAGATTGTGACAATCCTTGTTCAACACCATAATAAATAAAGCTGGTGGTTTGTGCATGAGTAGGATTAATAATGAGTATCAAGCATTGTAGTAGCAATGCATAGAATACAAGTTGGTGTTTTTTCATCTGTGTCATTATTTATTTTGATAACCTGAGAAAAATGCGATTTCTTTATTATAAACTAATTCGTCAATTTCAATATCATTTTTATAACAATAGACTGTTCCCCAGAAATAAGTTTCTTTACGATAAGTGTCTAGTTTTTTTCCTTGAGTAACAGTCGTAGTACGTGTTGTTTTAATCATGCCTTCTTCAACAGTAACAGCAAAATTCGGACTTTCTTTTTGTGTATAAGTTCTTACATCGGGCAATGTTTTTTGATTGCTGATCCTAACCGAACGTTCAGCAAAAGCTGCTGCTTCAACAAGCTTACGCATTTCATTGGTTTTCTGTTGTTGATTAGCAAGTAATTCTTTTTTCTTTAATTTTTGTTCTTCTCTGAGTTTATCCGATTTTGCTTTTACATCGGCTTCACTTCGCATTTGTGCAATCACCGTATTGGTCCGGGCATTTTGTTTTTGTTTGTTATGTGCTTTTTGCTTTGCTATCCGTTCGTTTTCTGCAACCATTTTCAACAAATCATTTTCGTAATTTGTTTTGATTTCTTTATTCTTTTTAGCAATTGCATTTTTTGCTTCTTTTTCTCGTTGTAAGCGGATGGCTTCTGTTTCCATCGATTGATCAACAGGAACTTCTTTGTTGTTAGCTGCTTCTTTTAATCTTGCGAGTTCTGCTGCTCTTTCTTTTGCTTCTGCTTCCAATCGTGCTTCATAGGCAGCTTTTGCTATTGCATCCAACTTTGCTTTTTCCTCAGCATCTTTTTTTGCTTTTTCTGCGGCTAACAGTTTATCCTTTTCTGCTTTTTCCTTTGCAGCTTTTTCAGCAAGCAATCTGTTTATCTCTTCCTGGTCAATCAATAAATCTTTTGTGAATTGCGCTAAATAAGCTTCGTCATCCATGAACCCCTTTTTGCCATCGTAAATAATTTTGGTAAATGGATTTTTGTACTTGGCAATTCTGACATTTGTATTAGTCGTTTCAAAAAACGGAACGTCTATAACATAAAGTGGGAAAATATTATTTTTTTCTTTCGGCAGTTTACTTGTATAAACCATTACATGCATGTCGACACAGCCAGGGTAAGAAAATGCGATTTTATAATCAACGCCAAAGACTAATGAAAAAGAAAACTTTCCGTTTTTTCCTGTTTTAATTTTTTCTTGTTCAATGGTTCCGTTTCTGTATACTGTAACGGTTGCTCCAGATAAAACTTTGCCGTCTTTGGTAGTTTTTCCTTCAAATTCTAACATCCCGGGAGCTTGAGAAAAAGTACTATTTGTGAAAGAAATGAAAATGGAGCACAGCAAAACAACCTTCAAAAAAGGCAATTTAATTTTGTCGATAAAATGAGAGCCTATAGCGAGCATAAGGATTTTTTTATCCGAAAACGAAAGTAAGAAAATATTGACAATTTTCAATGGTTTCAGACAGATAAAAGAGATAAAATGAGGCGATTGGTTACAATTCGATGTTCAATCGTTTATAGATAGCATCACGCTTTAGTTCACGCACTTCCGAAGGCTGCATTTTTTCTAAACGGATGTCTTCAATGGCTATGCGAATCAAGCGCAGACAAGGGAATCCAACTCCGGCAGTCATTTTTCTAACCTGATGAAATTTTCCTTCGGTTAAAGTCAGTTCAATCCAAGAAGTTGGTAAAGACTCGCTGATTGGATGTCCGCGGGGAGGTAAATTTTCCGGTTTTTTAACTTGTTTTGCTTTACAGGGTTTTGTCAAATAAGGACCAGCGTCAAGCGCGATGGTAACTCCTGCTTCTAATTGTTTGAGCGCATCATTTGTAATTAATCCTTGTAATTGAACCAAGTAAACACGTTTGTGTTCAAATTCAGGTTTTAATAAGCGATAGTTTAAATTTTTATCGTTTGTTAAAATTAAAAGTCCTTCACTGTTTTCATCCAATCGCCCCAAGGGATAAACATCTTTCGGAAAAGTAAATCCCAGCTCACCCAAACACTTTTTCTTTTTATGAGAAGAAGTGAATTGTGAGATCATTTTGTAAGGTTTGTAAATGATGTAGTAGTTCAAATTATTTTATGATTTCACATTCAAATAATTCAGCAAAATGCTTTTTCAATTTCTCTTTCACTTCTTCCTCATTTACTTTTCTGCCCAATTCTTTATCTAAAGAAGTTACCGCCTTATCAATGCCACAAGGAATAATATTCCCGAAATAATTTAAATCGATATTGGTATTAAAAGCAAAGCCATGCATGGTAACCCAGCGACTGGCTCTTACGCCCATTGCACAAATTTTTCGAGCTTTTAGCGGATTGTCGGCATCAATCCAAACACCCGTTTCGCCTTCGCTTCTGCCTGCAACAATATTGTACTCTGCCAATGTGCGAATAACAATTTCTTCCAGAAAGCGCAAATATTTATGAATGTCAGTAAAAAAATTGTCCAAATCTAAAATAGGATAGCCAACAATTTGTCCAGGACCATGATAAGTAATATCGCCACCCCGATTGATCTTATAATAAGTAGCGTTTTTTTCTTTGAGCTGATTTTCGTTGATTAATAAATGTTCTTTATCACCTGTGTTGCCAAGCGTGTAAACGTGCGGATGTTCGCAGAAAAGCAGGTAGTTGGGAGTCGGGAGAACGGAGTTGGGAGCAGCAGTACGATTGTCAACTTTGGTTTTAACAATGCCACTGAACAAATTTTCCTGGTAGTCCCAAGCTTCTTTGTAGTCGATAAGACCAAGATCTATGAATTTTACTTTTTGCATTTTAGATTTGCTCCTTGAGTAGTCGTCATGCCGTGCTATCCTTCGACTCCGCTCTGGACAAGCTCAGCATCTCATGAATGTTAAGGCTCCGAAATTAGGAGATCCCGTGTCGTGGCACGGGATGACACTTAGGATGGTGAGTCGCCTTTTTAAACTACAGCTCCGACAATTTCGATTTCAAATGATTGATCACGTTCACTTCCATTAAATCAACACCACGCATTTCGCCAAGGTGTATAGAAATCCAATCGCCCAAATGAATAAAATAAATTGCTTTTTCAATAATTGAATTTCCTTTGGAATAAATTTCAGTAATGTTAGAAGTGTATTTTTTAATAACTTCCTTGTTAATTTCTACCCGTGATAAATTTCTGGAATACTCATCTTTATCAAGAAAAAATAAAACACTCATGTTCTCGTTCTTTTCTGTCCAGCCCACCAACTCATTGTGATTCATTTCCGGAACAATTTGGTGCCAGCAAAGAATTTTAGAATTTTCATTTAGTTGCTGACGGAAACGAATTGCAATCCCTTCGTTATAGGTTGTAGCATAAATAACAGGGATTTTACCTTTTATTTTTTCAGCTATCGTTTTTGCTTCTGCAATAATTGAATTTTCTTCTGCGTCAATTAATTTTACAGCAGCTTCTAATTCTGCTTTGTAATTTGTGTTGATGATCTTATGAAACCAAAGCACAAAAAACAATTGAGTTAAAGAGTATCCTAAACAAGAACGGGGAGGCATTCCACCCGGAACCACAATACAGTCATAGTTTTTTGAATTGCATGTTTCGAGCACTTTTCCACCGGAAGAAATCCCAACAATTTTTGCTTTTTTTGCCATTGCCTGTTCCATGCAATTTAAAGTCTCCTCTGTATTCCCCGAATAAGATGAAATAATCACCAAAGTATTTTCAGTCACATAAGAAGGAATAAAATAGCCTTTTGTAACATTGATTGGAACACAAGCGTTGCCCGCAACCAATTCCGTAACAATACTTCCGCCAATACCGGAGCCGCCCAAACCACAAATTAACACATTGAAAATTTTGTTTGGAGAAGCTGTTAATTTAGCACTGCTGCCAATAGCAATGGCTTCAGTCAACTGTTTTGAAAAATTCGCTACTAATGTCTTCATAGTTTAAAAGGTCTTCAAGGGCTGTAAAAATACGATTTTTGGTTAAATAAATGGTTAAAAAAAGACAAATTAAGACATCAATTAACGCCCTATTGCGTGTATATTTGCACATTATAATTACTTAACAAACAAAAAATGAGTAGCGAGTTAAACGAACAGGAATTATTACGCAGAGCGAAACTGGAAGAGATTACCAAAATGGGAATTGATGCTTATCCTGCTGCATTGGTTGAAATCAATGTAACAGCAAAAGGTATCTTGGAAAATTTTACCCCAGAAAAAGCAGAAGAATTTAAAAATGTTTGCATTGCCGGTCGTGTAATGAGCAACCGTGATATGGGAAAGGCATGTTTTGTTAGTTTGCAGGATGCAACAGGAAGAATTCAGGTTTACATCCGCAGAGATGATATTGGAACAGAAGAAGACAGAAGCACATTCGATCAATTATTTAAAAAACATACCGATTTAGGAGATATTGTAGCAATCACGGGTTACGTTTTTGTAACAAAAGTAGGCGAGACTTCTATTCATGCAACATCATTTAAAATGTTGAGTAAATCCTTACGACCATTGCCTTCTGTGAAGCGTGATGATGAAGGAAATGTGTTTGATGAAGTAACAGATCCAGAATTCCGTTACCGTCAACGTTATGTCGATTTGATTGTAAATCCATCTGTAAAAGACACATTTATCAAACGCACAAAAATGGTGAACACCATTCGTGATTTTTATAATGAGAAAGGATATTTGGAAGTAGATACGCCTGTTTTGCAAGCAATCCCTGGTGGTGCATCTGCCCGTCCGTTTACTACTCACCACAATACTTTAAACATTCCGATGTATTTGCGTATTGCAAATGAATTGTATTTAAAACGATTGATTGTAGGTGGATTTGATGGGGTGTATGAATTCTCCCGCAACTTTCGTAACGAGGGAATGGACAGAACACACAATCCTGAGTTTACTGTAATGGAATTGTATGTTGCTTATAAAGATTACAATTGGATGATGGATATTACGGAAGAGTTGCTAGAAAAAATTGCGATCAATGTAAATGGAACAACCGTTGTTCCTGTTGGAGATAAAATGATTGATTTCAAACGTCCTTTCAAGCGCATTACGATGTTTGATTCAATTAAAGAATTTACCGGAATTGATATCAGCGGAATGGATGAAAACCAATTGCGCGATACTTGTAAAACATTACACATTGATGTGGCAGATAATATCGGGAAAGGAAAACTGATCGATGAAATTTTCGGAGCGAAGTGCGAAGGAAATTATATTCAACCGACTTTTATAACGGATTATCCTGTTGAGATGAGTCCTCTAACAAAAAAGCACCGCAGCAAACCGGGACTGGTAGAACGCTTTGAGTTAATGGTAAACGGAAAAGAATTAGCAAACGCTTATTCAGAGTTGAACGATCCAATTGATCAACGTGAACGTTTTGAAGAACAAATTAAATTAATGGAACGCGGGGATGATGAAGCGATGTTTATTGACCACGATTTTTTACGCGCTTTAGAATATGGTATGCCGCCAACATCCGGAATTGGTATTGGAATCGACCGTTTAGCAATGATTATGACCAATAATGTTTCTATTCAAGATGTGTTATTTTTCCCTCAGATGAGACCAGAGGAAGTAAAAAAAGCAGCTGTAGTCTTGAATGCAGATGAACAAAAAGTATTGGACGAGGTGAAAAAACAAAATCAGGCAACGGTTGCAACAGTTAGTGAAGCTACAGGAATTTCAAAAAATCAATTGAATAAAATATTGACCTCGTTGACAGAAAAAAATGTTGTGAAGAGAGAAGGTCCGGTTTTCGAATCCATATAGGTAATTAAAACCCATTGCATGTTGCTCCAACAACAAAAAGCAAAAGAAAATCATTTTATCTATATCACCTTATTGCTGATTGTTGCAATTGTGGGATACTGGCAAATTTCATTTTTGAAATATTCGGTAACGCATGATATGATCAATTGCTGGATTCCCTGGCGGCATTATATTTCTGAGTCTTTACAAAGTGGGGCTTTCCCATTCTGGAATCCATACCAACAATTGGGCTATCCTATTCATGCCGATTTGCAGGGGCCTTCCTGGTATTTAGAATCTTTGATCTTGGGAAGTACAATCGGACAATCAAACTATGTTGTTCAATTGCTTTTTGTGTTCTATGCTTTTATGGCTGGAATGGGGATGTATTTTTTATCTCTGTGTTTTCACGAAAATAAAAAAGTAGCATTTATAACCGGAGTGTGTTATATGTTGAGTGGATTTTTTGTTGCTCACGTTCAACATTTTTATGCTGTGATAGGCGCAGCCTGGTTGCCTTTCATTATTTTGAATTATTACAAGATGCATGTTACAAAATCGTATAAGTATGCGATTTATACATCTTTGTTTTTGTTTTTTAATCTCACAGGAGGCAATCACACTTTTACATTTATACTAGCGTATTTATTTCTTGCCATCGGAGGATATTTTATTATTGCTGCAATACGAGAAAAAAAGAAAGAAATTGTTTTTCAGTTATTAAAACTAAATGCACTTTTTGTTTTTTTAACAACAGCACTTTCAACAGTTGTACTTGTTGTGTTCTTCCAGGTAAAGCCCTACATCGACCGCTTGAGCGGAATGGATTATAAAAGCGCTTCTGTAAATCCTTTGTCGCCACAATCTTTACTTTCTTTGTTTGTTCCATTTTCTACTGTTAACAGCGTTGATTTTTTTAATACAGATCAATCGATGTGTAATGTGTACATCGGAATAATTATTTTACCATTTATTATTTTAGCTCTTATCAGAAGTAAAACAGGAATAGAAAAAGTATTGCTTGGATTTGCATTTGTTTGTCTGCTTGCCTCATTTGGTTCCTACACCCCTGTTCACAAAATCTTATACAGCGTTTTTCCTTTCATGAATCTGTTCCGTTTCCCAAGTTATTTCAGTTTGTTTACAATATTGGTTTTATTGTTGCTGGGCGGGAAACAACTGGCATTCACACTTTCCTCATTTGTTATTAGTAAAGACAAACTTGTAAAAATTATTTCTGTTTTAATTGGTTTAATGATGATTCTGCTTGTTATTGCATTTATAAAAAACGACAGTGCATCGTTTTTCTTTTTCGCAGATTACGAAACGATTTTTGATTTTATAAAAGCAGCAAGTCTGTATCAGAATATTATTTTGCAAGGAAGCATTCAGTTGTTGTTTTTGATTGCACTTTTATTTACGATTATAAAAGCAGCAGAAAAATATCGCTTAACAATAATCACTCTTTTTGTTGTTGTGGATATGATAACAGCCACTCAGTTGAACATTGCCTATGTAGGTTTTTCGCAAACATCACCAAAAGAACTTCATGATTATGTAGCAAGTTTACCAAAAGGCTTTCCAATTCCGGTAATGAATAACATTTCTGAAAACACAGAAGAAATAGGGCAGAAGCACGGATTGTATCGCAACACGAGTGTTTTTCACAAACGCATTTCTGCAGATGTTTTTAATTCTTTCTGTTTTAAAAATCAAGTGATGATGTTGGATTCATTACGACCGATTTACGATTCTATGCTACGGAATCCTTTGGTTTATTTTTCTGACGTTGTTGTTTCAGAGACTGACCTTAAAAACAAAAAGGTAGAAATTTGGCCTTGGACAGTAGTCTTGAGTGATGAAGATGAAAGAGAAGTAGCGTCTCAGGTTAAATTGAGACCGATTTATTATGAGGAGCCAGCAATCATTTCATTCCAGCCGGACAAGATGACCTTTTGGGGAAATTCCCCGGGGGCTAAGCTTTTCACATTACTTCAGAACAATTATACAGGATGGAAAGCCTATGTGGACGGAAAAGAAACGAAGATTTTTTTGTCGAACTATCTAACAATGTCGGTGATCTTTCCCGATGGCGAGCATACAGTTCAATTTGTATATAAGAATACTCCCGTTATTATCGGAGGAATTATTTCCTATTCTGTATTTACAATTCTAATGATACTATTAAGCACAATTTGGATTAAAGAAAACAAAAGCTATTTACTTGTCGGAATGATGTGGTTGATTTTATTAGGTAGTGCAGGATATTATTTTTTGCTTTAATTCCCATAAAAAACATAAATTAGGACATTATTTATAGAAAGTCATGACTGAAACACATAAAATAGCGGTAATAGGAGGAGGAAGTTGGGCAACAGCTATAGTAAAGATGCTATGCAACAATGCGAAAGAAGTGCATTGGTGGGTGCGTAATCAAACCGTTGTAGACCATATTAATAAATACAAGCACAACCCAAATTATTTAACATCCGTTGAATTTGAAACATCTAAATTGGTTTTGAGTCCGAATTTAAAAGATGTCATTTCAAAAGCCGACATATTAATAATGGCTGTTCCATCAGCATTTTTGAAAGAAGCGCTAAAAGAATTAACGGAAGAAGACTTTAAAAACAAAAAAGTATTTTCTGCAATCAAAGGGATTGTTCCAGAGCACAATTTAATTGTTGGTGAATTTTTTAATTCTCAATACAATATTCCTTTTGACGATATTGGAGTTATCACTGGTCCTTGTCACGCAGAAGAAGTAGCAATGGAAAAATTATCTTATTTGACTATTGCTTCACAAAATACAGATAGTGCAGCTTACGTTGCTTCTCAATTGAATTGCAGATATATCAAAACAACAGTTTCGGATGATATTTTCGGGACAGAGTTTTCGGCTGTTTTGAAAAACGTATTTGCTATTGCCAGTGGAATTTGTCACGGTTTAGGTTATGGAGATAATTTTCAGGCAGTTTTAATTTCAAATGCGATTCAGGAGATAAAAGCTTTTGTAGATGTGGTTCATCCAATCGACAGAGACATTAAAAGTTCGGCATACTTAGGCGATTTGCTGGTTACGGCTTATTCACAATTCAGTAGGAACAGAATGTTTGGGAATATGATTGGAAAAGGTTATTCCGTTCGTTATGCGCAGTTGGAAATGAACATGGTTGCAGAAGGGTATTATGGAGTAAAATGTGTACATGAGATTAATAAAAAATATAAAGTAGAAATGCCAATTACCGAAGCAGTATACAATATTGTTTATGAAAAAATTTCTCCTGCAATTGAAATGAAATTGCTCACCGATAAATTATCTTAAAAAACTAAGAATGAACTCGTCCAATAAAAAAGGAATTTTATTTCTTTCGTTTATTTTGTTGGCCTTGAGTGTCTTTTTTTATCACAACACAATCACTCTTTTCCCAGCTTATATGCACTCTTGGACGCAAAGCGACCGGTATGCAATTGCCTTGGGATTTTTAAATAACGGATTTGATTTTTTTCATCCTCAAACATTTAATCAAATGACTGTGGATGGAATAACGCGGGTTGATTTTCCTATGAATGATTATATCGTTGCAATTATTATGAAATTGTCAGGAACTACCGCTCCAGGTGTTTTTAGAATCTATACACTATTGTTGAGCATTGTGGGATTGATTCATCTTTACTTACTCGCTAAAAAAATAACATCTTCTGAAATAAAATCAGTGTTAGTTGTGTTGTTTGTTTTCCTTTCTCCGGTTTATATGTATTATCAGGATGGATTTATACCCACTATTCCTGCTTTATCATTTTCATTTATTGCCTATTACTATTATTTTTCTTACAGAGCTAGCACTAACAAAAAGCAATTTTGTATAGCAATACTCTTTTTTGCTTTGGCGGCTTTGGTAAGAATGCCGTTTGTTATTTTTCTGTTGGCTGTGCTTTCTCAACAGTTCTTTTTGTTTATCAAACAAAAGCGAATCAACAAATTTGAAGTAACAATTTTTACTCTTGGCTTTGGAATAATAATCGTGTACTTTTTCTATAACCTTCATTTATATAGAATTTATGGGACGATATTTCTAGATCATTTAACTACTCCGAAAAATTTTAGTGAATTGAAAGAAATTCTTGGAGAAATGTATCATCACTGGGGTCTTCACTATTTCACTATCTGGCATTATCTGCTAATATCAATTTCTGCAGTATTGGCATTGATAGTTTTTCTTAAGCGTAGGGTCATAGCTGAAACAAATAAACAATACTGGTTTCATTTATTCATTGCTTTTTGCGGAACGACAGTTTATTTTCTGGCAATGGCAAAACAATATTACGACCACGACTATTATTTTCTGGATTCATTTTTTATTCCAATCATTCTCTTCTTCCTCTTTTCGATGAACGTAATAAGAGTAGAAAAATATATTTATAAAGTCTCTTTAATTATTGTTAGTATCTCATTTGTTGTTTTATCAGGAATAAGTGCACAAAAAATTCAGGACGAACGTTATCAAACATTTTCTTGGGATAGGGTAGAAACAACTCGTCAAAACTTTATTGGGTCGGAAGCCTTTTTAGATATAAACGGAATTCCGAAAGATGCTAAAATATTGGTGATTGATGCATATTCTTACAATGTACCTTTGATTTTAATGAACCGGAAAGGGTATACAGTGCACCAAACGGTGAGAGACGATGCTGCTTTTTCTTTGTTTTGGGCAAAATGGGATTATGTTGTTATTCAGGATGTTTTTCTGATTTCAGATGTTTTAAGATATTATCCAATTGTATCATACATGATTGAACCTATCGCAGGAAACGGTAAAATATCTATATACAGAAAGAGTAAAGAGTTCAGAAAAAAATCAATTTCTTATTTGTTGAATATTAATAAAAAGAAATCCATTTATATTACACGAATAGATTTTGATAACCGTTTGGAGAAAGATCATTTTGGCGAAATATGGAATTTGAAAGATGCTCCAGAGTTTGGAACAAAAGTAGCAGTGCTAGATTCTGTAACAGAATATGGAATTACTTTTAGAATTGAAGCAAAGGAATTAAAAGAAAATGGGCCCTTTACGCTTTCTGTTTCAAGCGACCTTCTACTGAAAGCAGACTCTGAGATACAGCTGGTTGCTGTAGTTGCAAACGGAGAAGAAACAAAAAATTTCCAAAGCCACAAACTCAGAGACTATTATAAACCAAGTAGCGCTATTCAGGATGGACAGTTTTATTTTATTATTCCTGAGTTTACTGATGAAAAAGATGTTTTAGCTGTATACTTTTGGAGTCCTACTAAAAAAACATTGCTGTACGATAATTTCGAAATTGTTATTTATAAAAATCAAGAATGATTTTAGTTTTAGCCTTCCCGATTATTTCTATTAATTCAACTTCACTTGCTTCTTTTACTTTTTTTACGGATTTAAAATGCGACAAAAGTTTTTGAGCTGTTGTATTACTTATCCCTTTTATTTCTGTCAACTCTGTTTTTAAAGTTCCTTTGTCGCGTTTACTCCGGTGATGAGTAATTCCAAAACGATGTGCTTCATCTCTGATTTGCTGAATTATTTTTAATGATTCGCTTCTTTTATCTAAATACAATGGAATAGAATCTCCCGGAAAATAAATTTCTTCTAATTTTTTAGCGATACCAATAATTGCCACTTTACCTCTTAATCCTAATTTATCAATACTAGCCAATGCTGCACTTAACTGTCCTTTACCTCCATCAATTACAATTAGCTGAGGCATCGATTGTTTTTCTTCCAAAACTCTTTTATATCGCCTGAAAATAATCTCTTCCATAGATGCAAAATCATCAGGTCCTTCAACTGTTTTAATGTTAAAATGGCGGTAATCTTTTTTACTTGGTTTGCAATTTTTAAAAACAGTCATTGCAGCTACAGGATAAGCTCCTTGAAAATTAGAATTATCAAAGCATTCAATATGGCGAGGCTCTTCTGTTAAACGCAAATCTTTTTTCATTTGCTCCAGAATACGTTTTGTATGTCTTTCGGGGTCAACTAAACTTTCTTGTTTAATCTTTTCTCTTTTATAATATTCTACATTTCTTTCGGAGAGTTCTAATAAATGTTTTTTGTCTCCACGTTGTGGAATAATAAAATCAATGTTCGGAAATTCGGTTTCAATTTCAAATGGGACAATTACTTCTTTGGCATCGCTGTGAAAACGTTCGCGCAATTCTACTATTGAAAGGGCTAACAACTCTTGATTACTTTCATCTAACTTTTTCTTCAACTCAATGGTGTGGCCTTGAATAATGGAGCCATTCACCACTTTTAAAAAATTCACATAAGCCGTTTTTTCATCAGAGGTGATGGAGAATACATCTACATTGGTTATAGTTGGACTCACTACGGTTGACTTGCTTTGAAATTTATCTAATGCATCAATTTTTTCTTTAATTATATGCGCTTTTTCAAATTCTAATTTGCTTACATGTTCATTCAACAATGTTTTCAAATGTTTGGATACATTGCTTATATTCCCCTTTATAATTTCTTTAATACTTGAAATTGTTAGATTGTATTCTTCTTCACTTTCGTTGGCAATACATGGAGCCTTACAATTTCCAATATGGTATTCTAAACAAACTTTAAATTTTTTTGCTTTAATATTTTCATCAGATAAATTCAAATTGCAGTTGCGTAGTTTGAAAAGTTGTTTTACCAAATCCAAAACCGTATGCATTACTTTCACGGATGCGTATGGCCCAAAATAAAGAGACCCGTCTTTTATAATATTGCGCGTAGTAAATACTCTTGGAAATCGTTCATTTTTAATACAAATCCAAGGATATGTTTTGTCATCCTTTAATAAAACATTGTAGCGAGGTTGATATTTTTTGATGAGATTGTTTTCAAGCAAAAGCGCATCTAATTCGGTGGCAACAATTATAAATTTTATGTCAACAATTTTTTTTACAAGTATATGAGTCTTTCCATTTTCAGATTGATCTTTTGTAAAATAGGAGGAAACTCTCTTTTTTAAATCCTTCGCTTTTCCAACGTAAATTATTTTTCCATCAGAATCATAATATTGATAAACCCCCGGACTGTTGGGCAATGTTTTTAATAAACTTTGTATGAATTCGGATTTTTGCATTTATTCACCAAAGATAATGATACATTAACCTATTTTCTAAGGGTAGAATTTTGAAAAATAGCGATTTTTCATATATTTGTTAAACACACTTAAAAGAAGAAAGCCATGAACTACTCTAAAATTGGTTTGATTTGTTTATTCCTACTAACTTTTAACCTCCTTAAGGCAGATTGTACTGCAACCAGAGATGGTGACTGGAGTGATCCAGCTATTTGGTCATGCGGGAGAGCCCCTGCTGATTATGATGTAATAACAATCCCTGCAGGAATTACCGTTACAATGGATATTAATACTCCTACTTACGTTGACATGGTAGTAAATGTTGACGGGACAATTGACTTTGAAAATGGTCAAAAATTAAATTTAGATTGTGGTGGACAGGTCAACCTTTCTGCTACAGGACGATTAACAGGAGGAAACCCCGGATCCAAAATAAATATATGCGGAGCAACAGTTTGGAATGGTCCCGGACCAACATCAGGGCCAGTAACTTATGGCGTTGGACCTTTGCCTATTGAATTGCTTAGTTTTAACGCAAAAATTTCTAATTCCACTTCCATTGAATTAACTTGGGAAACAGCAACAGAAACAAACAACGATTTTTTTACTATAGAGCGTTCTTCAAATGGTGTTTCTTATGACGTTGTTGCAACAGTTGATGGCGCAGGAAACAGCACATCTATAAAAAGCTATTCAACAATTGATAAAACACCTATTGAAGGAACATCTTATTACAGGTTAAAGCAGACCGATTTTAATGGTGCATTTGCTTATTCTTCAACTATTTCTGTTGAATTCAGTAATACAGGGAATGGATGCGTGCTTTCTGTTTATCCAAATCCTTGTTCAAGCGAGTGTGTGATTGATTTATCAGGATGTGATGATTCTGAAAGCCCTGAAATTAATGTTGAATTAATTGATGCAGCTGGTCACAAAGTGTATTCTAAGGTTCCTGCACGTGATGACAAAGGTTCATTTTCATTTACTGTAGATGCAAACAATAATTTAAAACCAGGAGTTTATATTGTGAGAGGGCATTCCCGTAAAGAAAATTATTCTAAAAAAGTCATCATTAAATAAAACCGGTTTATGAAATTCACAGAAAAAACAAGCATACTTTTTTTATTTAGCTTTTCGATATTTTTTGTTTCATGTGGTGGTGGAGATTCGAAAAATATTAATGAAACGATGGTAAACGATTCATTAAGTAAAATTTCCACACAAAAAGACACTACTGATAATACCGCTGCGGTATTTGCACTACCCGCACCATTACAAATTTCTACTGTTTTAAAAAACGGGAATGTTGTATTTTCTGAAAAGCTTTTAGTTCCAGCTAAAAAAAATCGCTCTTTCTCTTCAGATTATTTGCGGGCAATTAACTTAGGTGTTTACACAACAGATCTAGGTTATTCAACATTGTTCGGACAAAAACAAACAACTTTAAATTATTATAAAGAAGTAAATACTTTGTTAAACGATCTTCAGATTTCAGCAAATGTTACTTCCAATCAATTTAAACAGTTTGAAAAAAATCTTGATAATTCAGATTCGCTTTGTACAATTATTTTAAAGTCGTTCGGGCAGTGGCAATCATATTTTCAGGAAAATAAAAGAGAAGAGGATGGCTTATATATTTTGGCGGGAACCTATATTGAAGGGTTGTATTTATCTTTGAATCATCCAAGCATTCAAAATAAAAAAGAGTTTAGAAATTTAATTGGTCAACAGAAATTATTTTTAGAAAACGTATTAGAGTTATCAAACTACATGGATAAAAAACCGGAATTTGATGATTTGTATATGAAGCTTGGTTCAATTCAGCAGGCGTATGAACCAATTGCAGTTGTTGTTAAACAAGATAATGCAGGAAACGCTAACGTTTTGTGTAGTTATTCCAGTAAACAGTTGGCAGATCTAACAGCAGCAGTAAACAAAGTCCGAAACGAAATAATTAAATAACGATTTCCTGAAACAAAAAAACCCAGACAATTATTGCCTGGGTTTTTTTGTGAAATAGATTTTTATTTATTTAAAGTAATTTTTTTGGTGATCACTTGAGTCTCTGTAATAAAACGAATAAAATAATTCCCGTTTGCCAATTTGGACAGATCAATTGATTGTCTTGCATTAGAAGTTGTTTCTTTTGTTAAGATCACATTCCCGATAATATCAGAAACAGTGATTGTGATTTTCCCTGTCAAGTCATCTAAGTCTGCAAAACATAGTCCGTTTGAAGGATTTGGATAAACAGAAACAGAGGATTTACTTTTTTCAGTTATTCCAGTTAACAAAGTAGAGCTTCCAATAAAATTTACATTGTCAATGCTAAATGTTCCACCAGTGCCTTCGGCATTCCAGCCATAAAAACGGAAGGTAACAGGAGTAACAAGATTCATGAAAGTTGGGCCTAAAACAATAATATTTCTAGTTTGAAGAGAAGTAATATCTTTTTTAAGAAAGAAAACATTTCCAGCTTGAACATCCACATTTGTTGTTGGCAAACCATAAACTGCAGTTAAATTTGCAGTATAGCCATCTAAACTAGAGCGAACACTGTAAGTTCTAACTCCTGTTCCTGAACGTTCGAAATCAAATTTGATAGAATCTCCGGTAATAGAATATCCAACACCTGGAGTTAATGTTACCTCATAATATTCAGCAGTATTAACCGAACCAGTCATCCCAGAATACAAAGTATCTGCAGCACCACCAGTTGATCCAAGCGCCCAACCAGAAAAGTCGAAACGAAAAGCAGCCAATGAATTTGTAGGAGTTCCTGTTGCAGAAAAACTTCCGCAAGTAACTCCTGCACCTCCAACTGGAACAGGTGTTGGATCAATCATTCCTGAAGTTGTTTTTACACTGTCAAAAGTGTACAAAAGCTGAGCATTTGCAAAAACCGTAAAAGTAACTGCAAAAAAGAGTAGAGTAATTTTTTTCATGTTTATCAAGTTTAGTTGTTTGTCTATTTATTATTATAAGCACTCATTGTGCGTTGTAATCCAATTGTAGCAAATCCTTGAATCATTTCAATTGCTAATTTAATTCTTGGTTCTAATCCTTTCTGTTCTTCTGCATCCCATTTCCCTAGCACATAATCTACTTGTTTCCCTTTTGAAAATTCGTTGCCAACTCCGAAACGTAAGCGGGCATATTCAGAACTTGCCAATGTTTCTTGAATACTTTTTAATCCGTTGTGTCCGCCATCACTCCCTTTTCCTTTCATGCGAACAGAACCAAAAGGTAAAGCTAAATCATCTGTAAGAACTAATAAATTTTCTTTCTGAACTTTTTCTGCCTGCAACCAGTAATTTACTGCTTTTCCACTTAAGTTCATATAGGTAGAAGGCTTAACCAAAATTAATGTTTTTCCTTTAAACTTATATGTAGCTATTGAAGCAAGTTTATCAATTGTGAATTTAAAACTGTTTTCTTTCGCAATAGTGTCTAAAATTGTAAATCCGATATTGTGACGAGTGTTTTCATACTCATCTCCTATATTTCCCAATCCAACAATTAGAAATTTACTCATTGTTCAAATTTACGAAAATAAAAAACCCAGACGATAAATGTCTGGGTTTAAATTAGTGTTTGAGAAAAACTACCCAGACGATAAATATCTGGGTTAAAAATTACTTTTTAGCAGGAGCTTTCGCATCAGCAGCAGGGGTAGCAGGAGCTGCAGCAGCCGCAACCGGAGCAACAGCTTTAGGCTCTTCAACTACAACACGTGTTACTTGTACGTTAACAACAGTAACATTAGCCGCATTTAAAAACGTTAATCCATCAAATTTTAAATCTCCAACGCGAACGCCATCACCAATTTCTAGTTTATCAATTGCGATATCAATAGTATCAGGCATTTTTTCTACTAATCCTTTTACTCTTAAAGTTTTTAATTTTTTGTTCAATTTACCACCATTTCTAACTCCAGGAGATGTTCCTGTTGTTTTAACGGGAATACTCATTGTTACTGGTTTTCCAGCAATTACTTCTAAAAAGTCAACATGCAAAAGATTATCTTTTACTGTGTGGAATTGCGCTTCCTGTAGGATGGCTTTGAATTTTTTGCCTTCTATGTCTAAGTCCACAGTGTTTACATGAGGAGTATAAATCAAGTCTTTAAAGTCTGCTTCTAACACAGAAAAGTGAACTTGTTCTTTACCTCCGTACAATACACATGGTACTCGCTTTGAATTTCTCAAAGCTGTTGCATCTGTTTTCCCTACGTTCGCACGTGGCGAACCGCTAATAGATACTGATTTCATTTTTTTATTTTTTTATGTTGACTGTTGCGCCAGCCAGTCAACGTTTATAAATAATTGGCGCAATGCTTTTAATGTCTTATGATACAATAAAATTGGATGCTATACTTTCAAAACTATGAACACTGTGCAATACTTTTGCAAATAAATCGGCAACAGATACCACTTTTATTTTGCTGCATTGTTGTGTTAATGGAATTGTGTCGGTAACAACCAATTCTGTTAATCGTGATTTTTCAATATTTTCGTAAGCTTTACCTGATAAAACAGCATGCGTACAAACCGCTCTTACACTGTTTGCGCCTCTGTCCAACATCATATCAGCCGCTTTTGTTAATGTTCCTCCTGTATCAATCAAATCGTCAACCAACACAATGTCTTTTCCTTCCACTTCACCAATAACTGTCATGCTCTCAATTACATTTGCTTTTGCGCGTTGTTTGTAGCAGATAACAATATCTGATTTCAAAAATTTAGCATAAGCGTTTGCTCTTTTTGAACCACCCATATCAGGCGCTGCCATTGTTAAATTTGGCAAGTTCAAGCCTTGGATATAAGGCAAAAATATAGAAGAAGCATATAAATGATCAACAGGGAAATCAAAAAATCCTTGAATCTGATCAGCATGCAAGTCCATAGTAATGATACGTGTAGCACCAGCTGCAGCCAGCATATTGGCCACCATTTTAGCGCCTATTGCAACACGTGGCTGGTCTTTACGATCCTGACGGGCATAACCAAAATAAGGCAAAACAGCTATAATTTGATGAGCAGAAGCACGTTTAGCGGCATCAATCATCAATAAAAGCTCAAATAAATTATCTACAGGAGGCATGGTAGACTGGATGATAAACACATCACTTCCACGCACAGTTTCTTCATAGGATGTTTGCATTTCCCCATCGCTAAAGCGAAGCAGAGACACTTTTCCTAACTCTTGTCCGTACGTTTTAGCGATATTTTCCGCCAAAGTACGAGTAGTAGAACCTGAAAATATTTTTACTTTATAGTTCATTGCCTTTTTTATAAGGGTTGCAAATGTAGTAAAAAATGGACTTTTGGCAAAGAAAATTAGTGGTTTTGAGCATATTTTTTTGCTAATCCAAAACAAATCGATAGTTTTGCGTCCCGCTTTCCCAAATTAATGAATATGTGTGGCGGTCCCGATAGCTATCGGGATGGTAGACGCGCTGGTCTCTTAACAGCATAAACGAAGAAAAATAAAATGCCCAGGTG